>Ga0207643_10000368_pt1 | contig 30253 bp, 27 predicted proteins | sample KBSMisM62_FD_184313 | JGI IMG/M metagenome (GOLD analysis project Ga0207643, IMG submission 184313) | Miscanthus rhizosphere microbial communities from Kellogg Biological Station, Michigan, USA - KBS Miscanthus M6-2 (SPAdes) (version 2) | ecosystem: Host-associated > Plants > Roots >... | reverse complement strand
ATCATTTCCGCGGCAAGTCCGAAATGCGGACTTCTGAACCAAAGCCACACTAGGTCAATAAGTTGCTAGTGTCCTTCGATTCCGAAGTTCGCAAACGAGAGTGCAGCACAATGATGCGAACTTCGGAATCGGGACACTAGCGGCGAGTGCGCCAATGAACGCCAGGCTTTCGATAGCGCTGGTGGCAGCAACGGCGTTGCTTTGGCCGGCGAGCACGCAAGCACAGACCGTCGATGAGTTCTACCGGAGCAAGTCTGTCACCATGCTGGTCGGCAGCGGCGCGGGCGGTGGCTACGACACCTATGCCCGCATCTTTGCCCGGCACATGTCGCGCTACATTCCTGGCAATCCCACGATCATCGCCAAGAACATGCCCGCGGCGGCCGGTCTTGCCGCCGCCAACACGCTCTACACCACTGCCGAGAAGGACGGCTCGACCATCGCCGCGTTCACCAACGGCTCGGCAATGGAGCCGTTGTTCGGCAACGCGAGCGCGCGCTACGACGCGCAAAAGTTCAACTGGCTGGGCAGCATCGGCAAACTGCAGAACGTCTGCGCCACCTGGCATCAGTCGTCGGTCAAAACGATCGCAGCCGCCCGCGCACGCGAGGTCATCGTGGCGGCCGCCGGCGCCACGTCGAACACGGCGATCGTGCCCAAGGCGTTGAACGCGCTCATCGACACCAGGTTCAAGGTGATCGCGGGCTACGATACCGGGGCGGGACTCACCCTCTCGATCGAGCGCGGCGAGGCCGAGGGCATTTGCGGCCTGTCCTGGTCCACCATGAAGGCGTCGCGCCCACACTGGATCCGCGACAAGCTGCTCAACGTCATCGTCCAGATGGGCCTGCAAAAGCTTCCCGACCTGCCCGACGTGCCGAGCGCGCTCGATCTCGTCACCGATGCGGAGAACAAGCAGGTGCTGGAGCTGATCCTGATCCGGCAGGAGGCGGGCCGCCCGTTCGCGGCGCCCCCCGGCGTTCCGCCCGAGCGCGTGGCCGTCCTGCGCCGCGCCTTCGACGCCACGCTCGAAGATGCGGAATTCCGCGCTGATGCGGCCAAGGCGCAATTGGAGATCGAGCCGCTGACGGCGGCCGAAATCGATGCACTCCTGGCCACGGCTTACGGCGCTCCGAAGCCGATCGTGCAGAAGGCGGCCGCGCTGGTCGAGCCGTCGGTCCGCGCACCGTGACTCGCATTCCTCGATCCATTCGCGACAACCTCCGGTCGTGTTGAGAATTATCGCCCAGTAACGCAAGCTCGCGGACTCGCGGCACTGCGCGGAGGAGATATGACCAGGCTGAAACTGATCGGCGGCGCGCTTGCCGCGCTTGTCGTGGTCGTAAGCCATGCCGTCCACGCGCAGGAATGGCCCAACAGGCCGGTCAAGGTCGTGGTGCCGTTCGCGGCGGCGGGCACCACCGATCGCATGGGGCGCCTGATCGCCGAAGAGCTCTCGAAGAGTTTCAAGCAGCAGTTCTACGTGGAGAACCGAACCGGCGGAGGCGGCGTGATCGGCGCGGCCCAGGTCGCGCGCGCGGATCCGGACGGCTACACATTGATGATCGGCGGATACGGGCCGCACATATTCGCGCCCGCGACCACCGCGAATCTCGGCTACGACCCGCTCGCCGATTTCACCCACATCGCCATGATCGGCGGTGAAAGCTTCATCATCGTTGCCAATCCGGCTTTAGGGGTGACGTCGTTCGCCGAGCTGGTGCAACTCGCAAAGACGCGCACGGCACCTCTGAACATGGGCTCGCCCGGGCAGGCCACGCTCGGCGCCCTGGTGGTCGAACAGCTTCTGCGCAAGCCGGGCCTGCTGCCGACGCTCAATCACGTTCCATACCGTGGCGGCGGACCGGTAATGACCGACCTGTTGGGAAACCACGTACCCATCGCATGCATCACGTTGTCGGCGGCTATCGAGCACATCAATGCCGGCACGCTGGTGCCCCTGGCGCTGATCTCGACCGAGCGCGTGGCCGCCCTGAAGGACCTTCCGACCATCGTCGAGCTCGGCCATCCCGATATCGGCGGCGCGATCTGGTCCTGGCTCGCGGGGCCGAAGCAGCTTCCCGCCGCGATGGTCGCGCGGCTCAATCAAGAGGTCCGGCGTTCGTTGCAGGCGGCGGACCTCAAGCAGCGGTTCGAACGGGATCTGTTCCTGTCGATGGACGCCGACCCGGCGACGCTCAACGCCTTCATTACGGACGAACTGAAACGCTGGACCGCATTCTTCCAACAGTCCGGTTTCAAGCCGCAATAGGCCGGCGTTATTTCGACTTCTCCTGCTTGCGATAAGCCTCGATGATCTCGTGGCCAGTGGCGAACCAGACCTTCTGGTGCGAGGAAATGTAGCCGAGCGCCTTGTCCAGATATTTGATCCGGTGCGGGGCGCCGATCAGGAACGGATGCAGGGCGATGCCCATGACGCGGCCGGTACGCTCGCCCTCTTCGTACAGCACGTCGAAGGCATCGCAGATGCGACGGTGGAAATCCTGAATATCGATCGAAGGCACGTTGAACAGCGGCATGTCGTTCAACTCGATGGAATAGGGAATGGCGTAGAGCCCGTTGTTCATGCGATAGGGCAGATCATCGTTGACCCAGTCGCAGACATATTCGACGCCGTGATCGCGCAGGAGGTCGAGCGTCTCGAACGTCTCGGTGAGGCCCGGGCCCAGCCAGCCGCGCATCTTCTGGCCCAGCCCCTCGATGATCTCCTTGGTCTGCGCGATGATCGCGGTCTCCTTGTCCCTGGATAGACCGGTGAGCATGACCGAATTGGTCATGCCGTGGCCCATTAACTCCCATTTCAGCCGCGCGCATTCCTCCATGATGCGGGGATAGTATTTTCCAACCTCGCCATTGAGCGCGACCGTGCCGCGCACTCCGTTCTTCTCCATCACCTCCATCAGGCGCCAGACGCCGACGCGATTGCCATAGTCGCGCCGCGAATGATTGCGGACATCCGGGGCGCCGCTACCGATCTCCCAGTGGAAATGCTCGATATTGGGGATGACCCAGACCGCCACCTTGGCGCCGTTCGGCCACGCGACCGGCGGGTGGTCGACGATGGCGCGGTAGGGAAACAGGTGAAACGGATCGGATTGGTCCATCGTGTTACTCCGTAATACCCGGTTCGCGCGCCGTCCTGATCCGCTCGCTATAGAGCGGCACGGTGAGTCCGAACAGCTCCCAGCGCGTGAGATAGGCCAGCAGAAATGGGTGAGCACCCTGCTCGTACAGCCAGGCGACGTCGCCGTTGAGCAGGGCGGAACGCTCCTCGCCGGTGAGCGGCAGCGGCGCGATCGCGGCGCGCGGGTCGCGCTTCAGCGCCGCGCGGAATGCAGCGTCGCGCAACGCCTCGCGGCAAAGCTTGTTGACGGCGTAGATGCTCATGGGATCAGTTCAACCGCCACGCCGCGTAGGCGTGCCCGTGCTCGATCTCGGGCGCGATGAAAATGGGCTTGCGGTCACCGACCACGCCCAGCATGGCGATCCAATTGAGCAATTCGCCGCCGATATTGCCGGCACGCGCCAACCGCGAGGCAGTGGCTTCCTCGATCAGCTCGGCAATCCGCCCATGTTCGAGGTGATCCTGCACGTGCTTGGCCCATTGCGGATCGGGCGTGCAGGCACGTTCGCCGAGCGGAATTCTCGGCCCGCCGATCTCGAGCGAGAAGCTGCCGCTACCGATCACCGCGACGCGCTTATCGGCCGGCCAATCCTCGATCGCGTCTTTTACCGCGTGGCCGAGTGCACTGCATCGCTGCGCGCTCGGCAATGGCGGCGCCAGGCCGTTGATGAACACCGGGACGATCGGAATCGCCATGTCGGGCGTAAGAAAATGGAGCGGGACCATGATGGAATGGTCGAGATCGAAATCCTGCACGAGCGAGAGATCGAAGCCGGCGGCGATCACCCTGGCGCGCACATGACTGGCCAGGGATGCCTCGCCGGCGACGCGATAGCTCGGCATCGCGGTCTGGTCATTGGGCCCTGAGATCTGGTCCGCGATCCCGACGGCGAAGGTCGGGAAATTGTCGAGGAAGAAGGTGTTGAAATGGTCGTCGGTGTAGACCACGAGCACGTCCGGAGACGCGTCGTGCAGGAGCGCTGCGACCTGCGCGTAGAGTTGCGCGGTTCGGCAATCCGGCCCCTGCTTTGCCACCAGCGCGGGGAAATTCGGGGTGTGCGGGACGCCGAACGCGGCGACGATCTCGGCCATGTTTCTCCCCTTCCGCATCGCGCGGCGGCTAGTGTCCCGGTTCCGACGTTCGTATCCCTTTGCAGCACGCGCTCGTACGAACTTCGGGACCAAAGGGACACTAGCAACTATATGATTCTAGTGTGGCTTTGGATTTGACGTTCCTATGAATGACTCGCGGCAATGCTGATAGGAGCGTCAAATCCGCCACACTAGAGTGTGCCCAAAGTCGATCCGGAGACAAGCAGCCAGGGATTGCTGGTCTGCTATGCTAAGGTGAACGGCGTCATTCGAGGTGCAGTCGTGCATTTGAATCGGCGTTCCGCCCTCGGGCTCGTCGCAGCCCCCGCGTTGCTGGGAAGTCTGCCGGCGCTCCTTTCGGGCGCCCGCGCCGAGGCTTATCCGGCAAAGCCGATCCGCATCATCGTGCCCTACCCTGCCGGCGGACCGTATGACGGAATACCGCGCATCATCGCGCAATGGATCAGCGCGCAATTCGGCTGGTCGATCGTCGTGGACAACCGAACCGGCGCGACCGGCGTGATCGGGCTCATGGCAGCAAGGCAGGCTGCCGCCGACGGCCACACGCTGGTCGTGGTCACCACCAGCACCCACGGCTCGATGCCGGCCCTCAAACGCAACCTGGCCTACGACGCCGTCAGGGATTTCGCGCCGATCGTATTGATGGCCGATGCCCCTCTGGTGCTCCTGGTGCGCGACGACCTGCCGGTGCACAGCGTCGCACAATTGGTGGATATGATGCGCGCCAGGCCCGGCCAGCTCAATTATTCAACCGGCGGCTACGGCTCGCCGCATCATCTGGCAACGATCACGCTGTTCCAACGCGCCGGGCTGCCGCAGAACATCGCCGTGCACGTCCCCTTCGCCGGGCTTGCGCCCGCGCTGATGGCGCTGCTGGGCGGCAACGTGCAATTCATGATCACCAGCACCGGCGCGGCCGCGCAACACATCGCCGGCGGCAGGCTGCGGGCCCTTGCGACCACAAGCCTCAAGCGCTCGCCACGGCTCGCCGAAGTGCCGACCATGGCGGAGCTCGGCTATTCCGGCTTCCAAGTCGTTCCCTGGTGCGGATTGGCCGCTGCGGCGGGAACGCCCGACGCCGTCGTCACCCGCTGGAACGAACTCGCCAACGAGGCCCTGCGCGATCCCAAGGTGCGCGATCAGATAACGGCGCTCGACTACGATATCCGCGGGGGGAGCGCGAAGGAGTTTGCCGCGTTCATCGCCCTCGATATCAACCGCTACAAGAAGCTCGCCGCCGACATGGGCCTGGGCGAGGATTGAATGACGTCGCCAACCGAGACTTTGCATTCCAGCGCCGCGCGCGCGTGGCTGCGGGGCTTGATCGCGCTGTCGCTCGCAGCGGCGGCGGCGCCGGGCCGGGCCCAGGAGACGCAAGCGCCGTCATGGATCATTCCCGATGTCGCCGCCGCGGCCCGCGCCGAGGGCTCGCTGACGGTCTATTCGTCGATGAACGAGCAAGAGGGGCTGCCGCTGTGGAAGATGTTCGAGGACGCCACCGGCGTGAAAGTGAATTACGTGCGCTCCTCCGATTCGATCATCCTCGCGCGCATCGCCATCGAGAACCGCGCCAGGCAGCGCAGCTGGGATGTCGCGGTCACAACCACGGTGAACCGACTGCCCAACGACGCGCTGCTGCAATTCGACCCGCCCGAAGCGCGGGGACTTATTCCAGAGGCGCGCGATCCGAACCGCCGCTGGTACGGAGTCTACGCGAATTACAACACGCCCGCCTATAACACCAAGCTGGTGCTGAAATCCGATCTGCCGAAGAGCTACGAGGAATTCCTCGATCGCAAGGAATGGGCGGGCAGGATCGCGCTGGACGATACCGACGACGAATGGCTGAGCGCGATGATCGTCCATTACGGCGAGGAGCGCGGGAAAAAGCTGCTCAGGGACATCGCCACCGTTCTCAAGCCGGTGATGGTCGACGGGCACCTCGCGCTCGCCCGATCCGTCGGCGCCGGTGAGCACTGGCTGGCCCTCAACAACTATGCCTCCCTGACCGTCAACGTGCAGCTGTCGGGCGCGGCAATCGATTTCTGGGCGCTCGATCCGGTCGCGCTGTTCTTCGGCTCGGTCGGCGTCAGTGCGCAGGCTCCACATCCCAAAGCGGCCGTGCTGGGCGCAAACTTCTTGCTGAGCCGCGAGGCCGAGCAGTTCCTGACCAGGCGCGGCCGCATGCCGACCCGGACCGATGTGCCGGTCAATCCCGCCCATGTGAGCGAAAGGTTGAAGGAAAGGAAAATCATTGCCACTATCTTCGCCGGGGAAGAGCAGAAGAAATGGCAGGGGCTGTTCAAGGAAATCTTCAAACCGAGATGATCTCCGCGCGCAACCTCTGGGTTGTGAGGCTCCGCGCGGCTTGCCACGCGGGGGGCCGGGAACGGGCCATCCGGCACCAAGGGCCAAGTGAGGAAATGCGCTAGAACCGGTTCGCCGCGGTGACCGCCGGCCCGCTCGTTTTCGCGGGCGACGACAGCGGAGAGATGGCGAACCGAACGATTGTTTCACATCAGGAGAATGTCATGAGGCTATGCCGGTACGACGACGACCGCTTGGGAGTGGTGCGCGGGGACAAGGTGCACGACGTCACCGAGGCGCAAACCAAGATCAGGGCGGCCGCTCCCTACGCCATGAAAGGCGACGCGGTGATCGCAGCGCTGCCGGAATGGCGCGCCCGCCTCGAGGAGATGGCGGCGAAGGCGCCGGGCAAGCCGGTCTCCGAGGTCAAGCTGTTGTCGCCGGTGGCGCGGCCATCCAAGCTCGTCGCGGCGCCCACCAACTACAAGGCGCATATCGAGGAAATGGCGGCGCGGGCGGCGACGCAGAACATCATGCCGTCGCCGGCCATCGGCACCGCCGGCCTTTTCATCAAGGCGAACTCGTCCCTGGTCGGGCCGTCAGAGGGCGTGGCGATCCGCTTCCCCGAGCGCCGCAACGAGCATGAAGTCGAGCTCGCCATCGTCTTCGGCAAGCAGGGCAGCGACATCCCGCGTGACAAAGCGCTGGATTACGTCGCCGGATATTGCATCGGACTCGACATGACGGCGCGCGGAAAGGAAGACCGCAGTTTCCGCAAATCGATCGACAGCTACTCCGTGCTCGGGCCGTGGATGGTCACCGCCGACGAGATCGCCGACCCCGACGACGTTCCGCTCAAGATTTCGGTCAACGGCGAACTCAAGCAGAACAGCAATACCAAGCAGCTGATCTACGACTGCCGCAAGCTGATCGAATGGGGGTCCACCTTTTACACCTTCTATCCCGGCGACGTGCTCTATACCGGCACCCCCGATGGGGTGAGTCCGGTCAAGCCCGGCGACGTGATGCTGGCGAGCATCGACCCGATCGGCGAGATGACGGTGCCGGTGCGGGCACACAAGGCCGGCGCTTAACGAAGGGAATGGTGCGATGCTGCAGGTGAAGCGAATTGGGCATGCAACGCTGACCACGCCCGACCTCGAGCGCCAGCACGACTACTACACGCGCGTGCTTGGCCTATGCACCGTCGCAAGGGAGAAGAACCGCGCGATCCTGGCGACCAAGCCGGGGCAGGAGGCGGTCGTGCTCGAGCATGGCGACCGCCCGGCCGGCATTCGGCTTGCCTTTCAGGTCGCGCCTGGAAGCGACCTCGGCGAGCTGACGGCACGCCTGTCCAAGGCCGGACTCAAATCCGAGACCCGCAGCGACATCACCCCCGGCATCGCGCAGGCGATCGTGTTCGCCGATCCCAAGGGCACCAGCGTCGAGGTGTTCTCGGACTATTCGTTCGCCAAGGACGACGGCGCCGACACCGGAATCATGCCGCGCAAGCTCGGCCACGTCGCGTTTCACACGCCCGACGTGGCCGGGACGGTGAAATTCTATTGCGACATGCTCGGGTTCAAGGTGTCGGACTGGCGCAGCGACTTCTTCGCCTTCCTGCGTTGCAGCCGCGATCACCACACCATCAACCTGCTGCAAGCCGACAATGCCAACATTCACCACCTCGCGTTCGAACTGCGCGACGAAGCCGAGATCAATCGCGCCTGCGACCTCCTCGCCCGCAAGGACATCAAGCTGTTCTGGGGACCCATCCGCCACCTGATCGGGCACAACATCGCGATCTATCACAAGAATCCCGACGGCATCACGGTCGAGTTCTTCACCGATCTCGACCAGATGCATGACGAGGAGCTCGGCTATTTCGAGCCGCGGCCCTGGCACCAGGACCGGCCGCAGCGGCCGAAGGTCTGGGGCGACGACACCCCCACCAACTACTGGGGGCCGGGACATCCGCACGACATGCCGGGGCCGAAAAAGTAGGGCGGCGATCGCCGGGGCGCCGACCGGGGTTAATCTGGGCCGGCCGGACGGATGGCGTTGACCCCCATGGTCACCGTTGCTAAAGCCCCGGATCGACATGGAAAAAACGGCGCGCGTACTCGTCACCGGCGGCAGCGGCATGGTCGGCCAGGCGCTCCTTCAGCGCCTGCGCCGGGATGGCTATGCAAGCATCCTTGCGCCTTCGTCCAAGCAACTCGATCTGCGCAATCAGACCGCGGCTCATCAGTTCTTTACCGAGAACCCGGTCGATTTCGTCTTCCATCTGGCCGGCCACATCGGCGGTATCGGCGCGAGCGTGACCTATCCGGTCGAATTCCTGTACGAGAACCTGATGATCGCGATGCACGTCATCCACGCCGCGCGCATTGCCAAGGTGACAAAGCTGATGTTCCTGGGCAGCTCCTGCGTCTATCCCCGCGACTGTCCGCAGCCCATGAACGAGGACGACATCCTGACCGGGGCATTCGAGCCGACCAACGAGGGCTATGCCATCGCGAAGATCGCGGGCATGAAGCTGTGCGAATACTCGAACCAGCAATACGGCACCGATTTCCTCAATCTCATGCCCTGCAATCTGTACGGCTACGGCGACCATTTCGAGCCGGCCAGATCGCACGTCGTGTCCGCGCTCATCCACAAGTTCCACACGGCCAAGCAGCAGCGGTTGCCATCGGTCGAGATCTGGGGCACCGGCACCACCCGGCGTGAGCTGCTCTTCGTTGAAGACCTAGTCGATGCCATGTTGCACTTTATGAACAACGTGGCCGCGAAGGACATCGGCGCCTTTGTCAATATCGGCCTCGGGCAGGACATCTCGATCCGCGATCTCGCGCACACCATACGGGAGCTTACCGGCTACCCCGGCGAGATCGTATTCAACGACAGCAAGCCCGATGGAATGCCGAAGAAGCTGATGGACGTGCGTCGCGCCGCCCGCCTGGGCTGGCAGGCCAAGGTTACAATCCCGGAAGGGTTGCAGCTGACATACGACTGGTATCTCAAGAATGTCTCCGTGGAGACAGGTGCCGAGTGAAGCTCACAACAACGCTGCTGCTGCCGACCCTCAACGAGATCGAGGCCGCTCGGGTCATCATCCCCCAGATTCGGCGGGAGTGGGTGGACGAGATCATCGTAGTGGACGGCGGCTCGACCGACGGCACCGTCGAGTTCATGCGCGAGGCCGGCCTGCGCGTGCATTCACAGACCAGCCGGGGCTACGGCGAGGGGCTGCTGGAGGCCATCCATCTCGCCAGCGGCGACGTCATCATCGAGTTCAATCCGGACGGAAATTCCATTCCGGCCGACATCCCTCGCATTGTGGCCAAGATAAACGAAGGCTACGACCTCGTTATCGGCTCGCGCTACCGCGAGGGCGCGAAAAGCGACGACGACGATTGGTTGACAGCCACCGGCAACTGGATGTTCACCACCATCGTGAACCTTCTGTTCAGGACGCAATACACGGATTCACTGGTGGGGTTTCGCGCCTATCGCCGCGAGCAGGCCTTGCGGCTTGACCTCGACGCTCCTGGCTTGAGCTGGCCATGCCAAACTTCGACGCGGTTTGCGCGCGCCGGGCTGCGTGTCACCGAGATTTTTGCGCACGAGCCCGCGAGAATCGGCGGCAAGCGCAAGATGATGCCGTTTCGCACCGGGTTGCAAATCACCAAATTGATTCTGCGAGACTTCTTCACCTTCCATCCGAAGCCTGTTCCAGGAAAAGCCGACCGAGCCGCCGGGGCCGAAACGATGTCAGCAGCAGCAACCATCAGCAATGCGGGCCAGCGAAGGCCGTTCAAGCTCCTGCAGCGGTGCAAGGTCTGCGGGTCCGGGGCGCTGACCGATGTCATCAGCATCGCGCCACAGTTCCTCTCGCCGACCTTCACGCGCGACAACGCCGAGGAAGGAGAGCTTGCCAAAATCCGTGTCCCCCTGACGATGACGCTTTGCGACCGCGCCAGGAATCCCGATGGCTGCGGGCTCCTCCAATTGCGCGAGGAGGTCGACGCCGACCTGCTCTACCGGCGCTATTTCTATCGCTCGGCCACGAGCGAAACCATGCGCACCGACCTGCGCGACGTGGTCGAGGACATCTCCAACCGGCTCAACCTCAAGCCCCATGACATCGTGGTCGACATCGGAGCGAACGACTGCACCACCCTGGCGTTCTACCCGGATCACCTGCGCCGCGTAGGCTTCGAGCCCGCGCGCAACATCGACTGGTCGCATGTCGATCGGGGCATCACCGTGATCAACGACTATTTTTCCGCCAAGCCGTTCGAGCAGCATTTTCCCGGCGCGAAAGCCAAGGCGATCGGCTGCAACGCGATGTTCTATGATCTGTCCGACCCGAACAGCTTCGTGGCGGACGTGAAGACGATTCTGGCGCCCGACGGGCTCTGGTGCATCCAGCTCAGCTACCTGCCGCTCACGTTGACCAATATGAACTTCTACGACATTTGCCACGAGCATCTGTCGTACTACTCGCTCGACGCGCTCAAGAAGCTGATGGAGAGGAACGGTCTCGTCGTCGTCGACGTCTCCACCAACGCGGTGAACGGCGGCAGCTTGCGCGCATTCGTCGCGCACACGGACAACAAGCGCGCCGTCACCGCAGCGGGACAGCGCAATCTCGCCGCGCTCGCCGACATGGAGCGCGCGCTGAAATTGGATCAGGCGCAGACCTACCGGGACTATTTCAGCAAAATCCAGGACCTTGCAGGGCGCGTCAACAAATTCCTGGAGCAGGAAATCCAGGGCGGCGGAAAGGTGTTCGGGCTTGGCGCCTCCACCAAGGGCAACGTATTGCTGCAGTTCTTCGGCATCACCAAGGAGCGGATGCCCTATATCAGCGAGCGCAATCCGGACAAAGTGGGCCTGCGCACGCTCGGCACCGATTTCGAGCTTATCTCGGAGCAGCGGGCTCGCGACCTTCGCCCCAGCACCATGGTGGTTCTGCCGTGGTACTTCAAAAAGGAGATCGTGGACCGCGAGCAGGATTATCTCCGGCAAGGCGGCAAGCTGCTGTTTCCGATGCCCTATGCGCACGTGGTGACGAAGGACCGGGAGATTACGCTTTGATGGTGCCCGCGTTACGTTCACAAGCAGGTCGCGGCGCACACGCGCCGTGAATTGGGACAGGCCGACATGCACATTCCCCTCAACAAGAGCTCCATGGGCGAGGAAGAGAAGAACGCGGCAAAAGCCGTGATCGATTCCGACAACCTGACCATGGGTAAGCAGTGCCGTGCCTTCGAACGGGAATTCGCGGACTATCTCGGCGTCGAGCACGCGGTCATGGTCAATTCCGGTTCGTCCGCCAACCTGATCGCGCTGTTCGCAATGGCCGATGCGCTTATTCCCTCCGATGGCGCACTGCCGGGCCGCATCCGGCCGGGATCGGAGGTCATCGTTCCAGCATTGACCTGGTCGACCACGATCTGGCCGGTGTTGCAGGTCGGCGCAAAGCCGGTTTTCGTCGACTGCGATCCGCACTCGCTGCAGATGGAGCCGGACGCGATCGAAGCCGCCATCACGCCCGAGACCTCTGCCATCGTGGTGGTTCACGTGCTGGGCGGCGCCGTCAACGTGACGGACGTGGAGGCGATCGCGCGCCGCAGGAACCTCTGGCTGTTCGAGGACACCTGCGAGGCCCTGGGCGCCGCCTGGAACGGCAAAAGGGTCGGCAGCTTCGGTCATCTCGCCAGCTTCAGCTTCTACTTCTCGCACCACATCACCACCATCGAAGGCGGGATGGTGGTGACCAACGATGCGCGGCTCGCCGACCTGCTGCGGGCGATGCGCGCCCATGGATGGGTTCGCGACATGGAAGCGAGCAAGGAAATCGCCGCCAATTACCCACACATCGATCCCCGCTTTCTGTTCCTGACCACCGGGTTCAACGTCCGCCCGACCGAGATCAACGCGGCAATCGGGCTCGAGCAGTTGAAGAAGCTGCCGGCATTCAACGATAGCCGGCGCGAGACCGCCCGCCGGCTCGATGCGGGTCTCGCGGCCTTGGACCAGGCCGGCGACATCTCGCTCATACGCCACGACCCGCGCACCACGCCCGCGCCGTTCGGCTACAGCGTGCTTTGCCGTTCGCGCGAAGCGCGCGACGGCTTGCGCCAGCACCTGGAGGCGGCAGGGGTCGAGACCCGGCCGGTCATCTGCGGAAATCTCACCCGCCAGCCCGCGCTCACCCATCACGCCTATCGCATCAGCGGGGAGCTTGTGGGCGCCGACCGCGTCATGGATTGCGGTATCTACTGGGGCACCCACCCGTTCATGACCGAGGACGACGTCGGCCACATCGTCGCGACGGTCAAACAGTACTTCGCACAAACGGATCAGGCCGCGCCGCGGCGCCAGCGTGGTTGAGATCGCGCCGTTCTCCCCTCACGCCTTTGCGCCATGCTCGCGCTCGCTTGAACGTCATTGCGCTTTCACGCCGGTGTCCCTGATCACCTTGCCCCACAACGCGGTTTCCTCGACGAAGAACTGCGCCGCCTGTGCCGGCGTGCTGGCGACCGGCTCGAGCATGAGTTCGGCAAGCTTCGCGTTGACCTCCGGTCGTGCGAGCACCTCGACCAGATCTGTGTGAACCTTCTCGGCAATCGAAAGCGGACATGCCGGGAGGCGCCACGCCGCCGAACCAGGTGATCGACCGGAAATCCGGCATTCCGGACTCGGCGAATGTAGGCACGTTCGGCAGCGCGCTGGAACGCTGCGCATTTGCGATGGCGACAATCCTGGCGCTGCCGGCGCGGTGCAACGGCAGCGACGTGACGATTGTGTCGAACATCATATCGACGTGGCCGGCGACGATGTCGGTGAGCGCCGGCCCGGCACCGCGATAGGGCACGTGCGCCATCCGGACATCGGCTCTGGTCTCGAACAGCTTGGCCGTCAGAAAGGCGGTCGAGCCGACGCCTTGCGATGCATAGGCGCGGCGAGCAACCAGCCGATCAGCATGAGCCCTGGAAATCGCAGCATGCCCGTTCGATCTATTTCGACCGCATTGCGTCGGACGACGTTCAGACCGAGGTGTGGGTCACTCCTTCTTTCGCCTCGAGCGCCTCGGCGGCGGCCTCGTAGAAGCTGACCTCTTCCGGGAGCACGATCGACGCCGAGCGCACGGCGTGGGTGGCCGGATCGATGCCGTCCGGCTCCTTGCCCTGCGCCGCGGCGAGCGCCGCCTTGCGCAGCCGGATGCGCGCCATGATCACGCCATTGTCGGTGGAGACCAGGTTCTCCTTGCTGCGGTCCTGGATCGGACCCATGCTCTCCTGGATCGCCGCGTCCTGCATGGCGATGCCGGCGACGCCGCAGTAGCTCTTGTGCGCCGACTGTGCGGCGCGGTCGATCATGTAGTCGTTGTCCTTGTTGACCACCGGCCGGAAGCTGCCGGGGATCAGCTTGACGTGGATGCCTCCGCCGTTACGCATCGTATTCAGCTCGTGATCGGACAGCGGGCGTGTGGGATGGTGGGTAAAGCACCACGACATGCAGTTCTCGTCGTCGATCGGTACCCAGGCATGCCCGTTGAGCGCGTTGTCGCCATAGGGCGGGATCATGCTGTGGAATGGCATGATCCACTGCGTGATGCGCCAATAGAGCTGACCGGCCTCGGCCGGACGGCGCACTCCGATCACCATGCCGCCACGGGTCTCGACCACTTCGAAACGCGCGTCGGTTTCGCGGGTCAGCTCGGCGCCCTTGCCGACGTGGAGCGAGTCGCTGCGCAGCTCATGGCGGTGCAGAAACGAGACGTGGGCGGAATCTATACCGCCCTCCATCGCCTGCAGGTAGTTGCATTCCTGCGTGCGCTTCGACACGAAGCGATGTGAATGCGGCACCTTCGCCCATTCGAAAGCAGGCAGAGGAGGCCTGTGTTCCGCCGGCCCCATATAGATCCAGATGACGTCACCCAGCTCGACGCACGGATAGGACGTCAGCTTGATCTTCTTGCAGAACCCGCTCGCCTCCGGCTCGGACGGCACCTCGGTGCACTGCCCGGTCACGTCGTACTTCCAGCCGTGATAGGAGCAGCGCAACCCGTTCTCCTCGTTGCGCCCGAACCAGAGCGACACCCCGCGGTGGGCGCAGAACTCGTCGACCACGCCCACGCGGCCCTGGGTGTCGCGAAACGCCAGCAGCCGTTCGGAAAGCACCTTGACCCGCACCGGCGGACAATCCGGCTCCGGTACTTCCGCCGAGAGCAGCGCCGGAATCCAATAACGCCGGAACAGGTTGCCGATCGGCGTGCCCGGCCCGCTCTGGGTCAGGGAGTCGTTCTGCTCGCGCGTGGTCATTCCGTAGGCTCCATTCCGTTCTCGCCGCTTGCTCCCGGTCAGTTGGCCTGCGCCCGATAAGGCCCGAGCTTGGCCACGGCCGCCTTGGCGAAGGAACTGTCCACGACGCCGTCGACACTGGCGTCCTTCTTCTCGATCAGGCCGAGCTCGCGAAAAAACTCGAGATCCTTCTTGAGGCTGGTCACGTTCACCTCGCCGTCCGGGTTGCAATAGCTCGGCACCATGCGGCGGAACATGCTTTCGTCCTTGATCGTGGTATATTTGACCAGGATCGGAATCACCTCGTCCGCTTTCGGCCCCGCCAGCCGGCCATCCTTTAGCGCGTCGTTGTACATGCGGACGCCGCGAAGATAGGCGCGCATGAACCGCTCGGCCACATCGCGCCGCTTCCTGATGAAGTTATCGGCATAGAACGTCACCGCGGTCTGCTGGTCGGGGTAGGTGATGTCGTTGCCGGCGACGCGCACGGCGACGCCGTCCTCGATCGCGCGCGTCATGGTCGGCTCGTTGGTGATGCTGGCGTCAATCCCTTTGTTCTTGTAGGTCGGCAGATGCTCGGGGAAGCCGATATAGACCACATCGACGTCGCCGTATTTGAGCCCGCCTTTCTTCAGCGCCTCGTTGAGCGCCGAGGCGGTGCCGGTGCCCGGCGCTCCGATCGCCACCTTCATGCCCTTGAGGTCGGCGAAGCTCTTGTAGCGGCCGGAATCGACGAGGTCCTTGCGCACCATCAGCGAGGAGTAGCCGTAGCCGGGTTTGATCGAGGCCTGGTCGGCCACGATCTTCATCAGGATGCCGCGCCCGACCGCGTTGTAGAAGCCCGCCGATACCGTGCCGCCGCCGACGTCGAGTTCGCCCGTGCCGAGCGGCGCGATCATCTGCGCGGCGGAATTGAAGCCGGTGATCGACACGTCGATGCCTTCGTCGCGAAAGAAGCCCATGGCGTCGGCCATGTAATAGCCGGCGTCGCTGATGGTCCGCGAGATGCCGATCTTGACCTGATCGGCGGCGTCGGCGGGAGCGTGCGCCGCATCCAGCGCGAGACCCGACAACAGAGCACAACCCGCCAGACCCGCTATTGCCTGCCGCTTCGCGCGCCCGAGCGTGACGTCCGCCATTGTGTTCTCCCCGTGATCCCGATGCCTGTTGGCGTTGCCGCCCCGGCCGGGTTTCATCAGAATTGTTGTAACATTCGGCTCAACACGCGTCACGACGTTTCGAAACGGGTCAGCCACGTCAGGGTTCAGACATGAGCACGCACGCATCGACACCCGGCGGGATGTACGGTCACCGTGCCCGGATCGGCTACACCTGTCCGCCGCTCAGCGCGGAGATCTTTCCGTACGAGTTCTACAAACTTGCCCCGGCCGGGGTGACCCTGGTCATCACCACGCTGACCGTGATCGAACGCAGCAAGAGCGAGGTCGACCAGGCCTACGACATGAGCATGCGCGCCGCGCGCGAGCTCGCGGCCGCCGGCGTCGACGTCGTGTTTCTCGGCGGCGTTCCGGTCAATCTCTCCCGCGGCGACCAGAACGCCCAGTCGATGCTGCAGACGCTCGCGGCCGAACTGGGCGTCAAGGTCTCGTCGAGCGTCGCCGCACAGGACAAGGCGGCAAGGATGCTCGCCTGCAAGAACGTGGTGATCGCGCATCCCTATGGCGCGCGCGAGGACGCGCGATTGATTGCGGACGCGGAACGCTACGGCTGCAAGGTCCTCGGCGTCACCGGCTTCGGCAAGGTCATCAACCAGTTCGGCCGCATTCCGGCGTCGGCCGCGCTCGACATGGGCCGCGCGCTGATGCGCGCGCATCCGGAGGCCGACGCGATCTTTCTCCCCTCGCCGCACTGGCCGGTCATCGAAGCCATCGATCCGCTGGAGCGCGAATTCGGCGTCAGCGTGATGGCCGCGTCGCAGGCCTGCGTCTGGGATGCGCTGCGCCTCGCCGGCGTGAACGACCGGATCGAGGGCTACGGCCGCCTGCTTCGGGAGTTCTAGACGGGCGCCGTCACCCGCCGGCCCCGGCTTCCAGCGAAAGCACCTCCATGATCTTTTCTTGAATCTCGAGACGCGTGCCGGCGGGGGCCTCGCGATCCATGCGGGCCTCGAAGGCGATGCGCGCGGGACGGTGGCAGACCAGGACGCGGTCGCCGATCTCCATCGCCTCGCTGATCTGGTGGGTGATGAAAACCGCGGTCTTGCCGTTCTGCCGCACCAGCCGGACGAACTCCTTGCGCAGGTCGCGCGCCGTCATCTCATCGAGCGCCGAGAACGGCTCGTCGCAGAGGAGCAGTTGCGGTTCGACCGCGAACGCGCGCGCGATCGAAACGCGCTGGCGCATGCCGCCGGAGAGCGCATGCGGATAGTCGTTCTCATGACCCCCGAGCCCGAGCCGTTCCAGCCACCCCCGCGCCACCTTCTGCGCCTGCTTGGGGTCGGTATCAAGGATTTCAAGACCGAGCAGCACGTTCGCCAGCGCCGTGCGCCAAGGCATCAGGCGGTCGCCCTGAAACACGATGCCGATCTTGCCGCGGAACGCCTCGAAGTCGCGGAACGGATTGTGGCCGCTCACGGCGACTTCACCGGAGGTCGGCTCGATCAGGCCGGCGACCAGGTTGAACATGGTCGACTTGCCGCAGCCGGTCTTGCCAAGCACGGCAACGATCTCGCCCGGCGCGACCTCGAACGAGAGCTTATCGACCGCGAGCAGGTCGCCGCGCCCATTGGGGCGGCGGAACACCTTGCTCACATCGCGAAATCGGATGACCGGGTCAGCCATGTGCTCTCATTCGACTCATGCGATCAACTTAAATCGCGCGCTCCGACACAGCGCGGTAGCGCAACGCCCAGCCCTCGATCGCGTTGATGGTCTGCTGCACCACCAGCACGAACAGCACGAGCTGGAGCGTCCAGGCTATGGCGCCGGCCATGTCGAACAACTGCTGCTGCCGCAGCAGCTCGTAGCCGACCCCGCCCGTGGCGCCGACAAGCTCCGCGACCACCACCACGCGCGCGGCATTGCCGAGATTGACCTTCCATGCCGTGAGGATGCCCGGCACGATCGTCGGCACGATCAGCACCCGGAACAAGGTCCAGCGCCGCGGCCGAAACGACATCGTCATCTCGAACAGGTCCTTCGACATGGAGCGGAAGGCGTCGAGGATCTGGAAGGTGAAAGCCGGCAGCGTGGTCATCACCATGATGAAGAAGATGCGAAACTCGATGCCGTGAAACCAGATGATGGCGATGACCACCCACGACAGCGCCGGAATTCCCTGCAGGAACACCAATATCGGCGTGATGTAGCTCTCGATGCGGGGCGAGCGGCCGATCGCCACCGCCATCATGCAGCCCAGCACGAAGGCCCCGAGCAGTCCCGCAAAGATCCGCGCCGCGGTGAGCAGCACCTCGGCGAGCAGCGGCCAGCTCAGCAGGATCCCCACGGTACGCGAGACGATATCGGGCACCGGGGGAAACAGATAAGGCGGAAAGAACAGCGAGGCGATCTGCCACAGGCCGATCATCACCAGCGTGCTGGCGGTGGCCTGCAGCAGCCGGGTCAGGTGCAGATTATCATTCATGGGATCGGCTTGCCGTAGACCGTCTCGCTCGACGGCATGCTCGGGAAATAGCCGACATCGATGCCGGCCTTGTACACCGCCTCGATCTCCTTGCGGACGTCGTTCGCCGGAACGAGGCTCATGGCCAGCCGCTCGTTGCTGCGCACGAGCGCGGCCATGGACTTCACGTCCTCGGCCGACGCGCCCGGCGCAAGCAGTGGCGCCGCCTCATCGGGATTCTTCGCGATCCATTCCGCCGCCGCCTTGTAGGTGGCGTAGAGCTTCGCCACCAGCGCGGGGTTCTGATCGGCCCAGTCGGAATGCACGCCGACGCCGAGATAGGGGATGCGGCTGCCACCGGCAAACTCCTTCCAGGTTTTCTCGATCCCCATGTCCAACGTGCGGATGTCCGGCTTCTTGGCGAGCAGGAGAGTGTAGGCCGGCTCCCAGATCTGCACCGCGTCGGCGCGGTTGGCGAGCGCATAGCCCACGAGACCAGGCGTCGCCGTATTAACCACCTGTATCTTCGACACATCGACGCCGAGCTTCTTGGCGAAGAACTCGAACATCACATAGTTGGTGGTGGCGCGCGCGCCGGCGAGCTGCTTGCCCTCGAGATCCTTGAGCGTCTTGATCTCCGGCCGCGACGTGACCACCGCGCCCCAGAAGTCGAACAGGTTGAACAGGTACTTCACCTTGACGCCGCGGCTGTCGGCGAGCCCGACCGTGAGCAGCGACGCGCTGCCGCCGACCTTGAACTCGCCGGAATTGAACTGCGCCGTGTAGGCGTCAGGCGTGCGCTCCTGGAAGGTGATGTCGAGCCCGTTGGCCTGGTCGAGCTTCTTGGCCTTGATCACCGGCGGCATGAAGGCGCCGAGCGACGGCGCGCTGAAGATCACGATGGAGATTTTCTCGAGCGTCTGGGCCTGGCACGGAGTCGCAGCCGCGACGGCGACGAACACCGCCGCAACGCGCGAAAGGTCATTTAGGCTCATGGGTATCATCGCTTCCTCCACCTGAATCTTTCAGTATTGGTTGGCGGCGCGTGCCGCAGGCGCAGGCGACGCCGCACCGGCGCGCCACCGTCATCGCTCACTGAAGCCGAAACAACTTTGCGGCCAGCCCCCCCGTGATCGACGCTGCCTGGGCCGGCTGCAGACCGGCCGCGTTGACGATCTGCACAGGATCCTCGTCGCCGATCGGGAACGGCATGTCGGAGCCCATCATCACACGGTCGGCGCCGACCATCTCCACGACAAAACGTAGCACCCGCGGGTCATGCAGGATGCTGTCGGTGTACAGCAATCCCAGTCCCTCGGACGGATCGGCGATCCCCGGCGTGATCTTGTGATTGCGCTGCAGCCGCCCGATGAGGAACGGTAGCCCGGCGGCGCCCATCGGCGCGAAAATCCTGGCGTTGCGGTAGCGCGTGACATGGCCGCTGCACAGGAGCCGCGCCACCGCCACGATGGCGTCGCTGATGCGGCCGACGCCGTTGGCGAGGCCGTAGTCGTTCACCCGCGCGTCGCCCGCGTCATAGCTCGGATGGATATGGATGAGCGCGCCGGTCTCGTCCGCCGCCGCCCAGAACGGGTCGAGGTCGGGAGCATCGAGCACGCTGCCGATCCCGCGCGGCAGGGTCGAGATCATCGCGCCGGGAAAGCCAGCCGCCGTCGCGGCCTTAAGCACCGCGCCGGCGCGCGCGCCGTCCTGCAGCGGAACGCTCGCCAGCGGCACGAAGCGCGGCTCGGCCTTGGCGGCGGCAAGCTGCGCGTCGTTGAACTGCCGGGCCCACGCTTCGCCTTCCGCCGCCGGCAGCTCGTAGCCGAACCAGTCCGGCCAGCCCCCGACCACGTGACGGTCAATTCCGCGCTTGGCCATCCAGGCGAGGCGCCCGGCCACATCGCTGAGCCCCTTCATGATCGGCCGCGACGGCTTGCCGCCGGCAAAGGCGATCGCCAGGCCGGCGCCATCCTCGACCACGCGCAGCGAGGCAAGGCGACCGCTCTCCTTGCGGATCGTGGCGAGCAGATCGGGCGGCACCAGATGGCCGTGAACGTCGATGATCATATATGCCCTCTTCCCTTCAGTATCCGGTCACGCTCGGTTTGTTGGTTCGTCGTCCCCGCGAAAGCGGGGACCCAGTAACCCGTATGGGGGCAATTGAAGCCGAAATCGTACCCTAAGCGAGTCCAGCGACTACTGGATGCCCGCCTTCGCGGGCATGACAACGGAGAGATTGAGGGCATGATGATGGAGAGATTGCTGCCATCATCCAGAGCCCATACGGGGTGACATTTTCTCTCGCGCGGCGGCGATCATGTCGCCGAGCTGCGCGATCCTGATCGGCAGGCTGTTCACCGCGATCCCGAGCGGCCGGATCGCGTCATTGATCGCGCTTGCGATCGCCGCAGGCGCGCCGAGATAGCCGGACTCGCCCGAGCCCTTCTGGCCGAACACGGTATGCGGCGACGGCGTCACGTGATGGACGATCTCGACCGGCGGGACCTCATGCGACGACGGCAACAGGTAATCCATGAAGCTCTGCGCGATGAGCTGGCCCTCCTCGTTGTAGGCAAACTCCTCGTACAGCGCCGCGCCGATGCCATGGGCGATGCCGCCCATGGTCATGCCGCGCACGATCTTCGGATTGATCACGGTGCCGCAGTCGTGGCCGATGAAGTAGCGCTTGATCTCGGGCTTGCCGAGATCGGGGTCGACCGCGACGAGAATGAGATGGAACTCGAACGCGAAGCAGGGATACATCTGCACGCGGCCGTCGGCGGTCGGGAGCTGTCCCCCGGTCGGCACCTGCATCACATGGGTGAAGGCGAGCCCCGGTTCGGTGCCGGGCGGCAGGCGATGGAAGTTGCGGTGCGCGATCGTGACGAGCTCGTTCCAGCTCAGGCGGCTCTGCGGCGCGGCGCGGTCGGACACGCCGCCCGCGCCGTAGGTCGCGCGCTCCGATGGGATGCCGAGGTTGTGCGCGGCAATGGCGACGATCCGATCCTTCAGCTTTTGGGCGGCGTGGAACGCGGCGCCGCCCATCATGATCGCCATGCGGCTGCCGACCGGGCTCTGGCTCGGCAACGACGACAGCGAGTCCGGGCGCACGACGCGGATGCGGTCGGGATCGATCTCCAGCACCTCGCCGATCACGGTGCCGACCAGGGTCTCGTGTCCCTGCCCGGCCGAGAGCGTATGAATGGTCGCGGTGACGGCGCCGCTGACGTCGACATTGATGCGACAGGCCTCGGTGTAGGTGGTGGTCTCGTTCTTGGGATTGAGCAGCGGCTCGAAGGTCGAATTGGCGCCGCTGGGCTCGAGGCATGCCGCGATGCCGATGCCAGCGAGGAGCCCCTGCCCGCGCAGGCGATCGCGCTCCGCCACCAGACCGGCGTAGTCCGCCTTGGCGAGCACCTTGTCGATGACGGCGTGGTAGTCGCCGCTGTCATAGGTGGTGCCGCTCGGAATTAGATATGGAAACTGCTCGGCGCGGATCAGGTTGCGCCGCCGCACCTCCAGGCGATCGAGTCCGCGATGCCAGGCCACCTCCTCGAGCGCGCGCTCGATGGCGTAATTGGTGGGCGCCTGGCCGAATGCGCGTACCGCCTCCTGCACCGTCTTGTTCGACGTCACCGCGATGGCGCGGTACTGCACGCTCCTGATGCGGTACGGCCCGACGATCGCGCTGACCGGCTTGCCGAGCTGGAACGGCGAGCGCCCGGCGTAAGCGCCAACATTGTCGAGCGCGCGCATCTTCATCGAGCGGATCACGCCGGCGTCGTCGAAGGCGACCTCGATATCGAAGTTGCGCTCGGGACCGTGGGCGTCGCCGGCGCGCATGTTCTCGAGCCGGTCCTCGATCAGCCGCACCGGGAAGCCGAGCCGGCGCGAGAGGTAGCCGACCAGCACCGCGTGCTTGATGCCGCGCTTGACCCCGTAGCTGCCGCCCACGTCCACGTCGTTGTAAACGCGCACGGCGGAGCCCGGCAGCTTGAGCGCGAGCGCGACCTGGTCGGGAAAGCGCGGCATCTGCACCGAGGCGAAGACGTCGAGCACCTCGCGCCAGGGGTCCCAGCTCGCCATCACGGCGAAGGTTTCGACCGGCACGGTCGAGCTGCGCCCCCACTTTACCCGCAGCGACAGGCGATGCGGGCTGTCGGCGAAATCCTGCTCGACCTCGCCCCAGACGAAGGTGCGATCCAGCAGCACGTTGGAGCCGTGATCCGCGTGCACGAGCGGGCTGCCGGGCGCATAGGCGGCTTCGCCGTCGAGTACGAACGGCAGCGGCTCGTAATCCACGCCCACCAGTTCGGCGGCGTCCTCGGCCAGCGCGCGGGTGTCCGCGACCACCGCTGCCACCCATTCTCCTGAATAGCGCGCGACATCGACCGCGAGCGGACGCCGCGGCACCTTCGGGGTGTCGAGGCCCGCCAGCAGCGGCTGGGTCGCGGCGGCAAGCTCGCGGCCGTCGAGCACGTAGTGCACCCCCGGCATGGCGAGCGCCTCGGCCTTGTCGATCGCGATGATGCGCGCGGCGGGGTGCGGACACGTCACCACGGCCACGTGGCGCGTACCCGCCAGGGCGACATCGGCGGCGAAGCGGCCCTTGCCGACGACGAAGCGCCGGTCCTCGCGCACGCGGCGGTCGGTCGATACGAACCGGAACGGCGTCGCGCTCATGGCGTGCCCGCCGGACGGTTCAGGCTGCGCATGCGCTCGGCCGCGAGCGCGATCGCCTCGACGATCTGCGCGTAGCCGGTGCAGCGGCAGATATTGCCGGAAATGGCATCGACGATGTCTTCGCGCGTCGGCGCCGGATTATTGGCCAGCAGCGCGTGCGCGGTGAGGATCATCGCCGGGGTGCAATAGCCGCATTGCATGCCGTGAGTCTCGCAGAATGCGTCCTGAATGAGCGAGAGCTCGCCCGGCCCCGGCGACAGGCCCTCGATGGTGGTGATGGCATAGCCATCGGCCTGCACCGCGAACATCAGGCAGGAGCGCATCGGCGCGCCGTCGACGAGCACAGTACACGCTCCGCAGACGCCGTGCTCACAGCCGGCGTGGGCGCCGGTCAGCAACAGATCCTCGCGCAGGCAGTCGAGCAGGCTCGTGCGCGGCTCGACCGCGACCATGCGCGTCTGCCCGTTGACGTTCAATTCAACCGGCATGCGCGCCCTCGGCGGCTCGATAGGCATCGGTGATTGCGCGCACGGCAAGCGTCGCCGCGGCGCGCCGGCGATAGTCGGCCGATGCGTGCAGATCCGACAACGGCTCGATATCGCTGAGCGCAGCGCGCACGGCGTCGCGGATGATCGCTTCCTCCGCCCGGCTGCCGACGAGCGCGTCGGCAACCGCATCGAGCCGCAACGGCACGGGCGTGATGCCCCCGACACCAAGCGCGACCCGTCGGCAGAGGCCGGCGTCGTCGAGCGCGATCTGCGCCGCGGCCGAGGCAAAGGCGAAATCGCTCCGGCGGGCATTGACCTCGTGGAAACCGACGCCGATGCGCGCCTCGGGCCAGACCGGAAAGCGCACCGCCGTGAGGCAGCCGGCCGCGGGCAGCGCCGTCATCATCGGCCCGATGAAGAAATCCGCCGCGGCACATTCGGCCACCGTGTCACCTTCGCGATAGACCAGCGTCGCCGCGAGCGTGACCGCAGCGAGCGCGATCTCCGCCGCCGGATCCGCGTTGGCGAGCGAGCCGCCCACGGTTCCCCGCGCCCGGATCGGGGCATGACCGACGAACGGCATGACCTTGGCGAGCAGTGGCACCTTGGCGCGGACGGTGGCGTCGTGCTCGAGCACGCATTGGCGGGTGGTCGCACCGACGACGATGGCGCTGCCCTCGTCGCGCACGAAGGAGAGCTCGGGGATGCGGGCGATGTCGATCAGCCGCTTCGGGCGGGCGAGCCGCATCGCCATCAGCGGGACGAGAGTCTGCCCCCCGGCGATGATGCGCACGTCGTCCCCGGCCGACAGCAGCGCGCAGGCCTCATCGAGATGCGCGGGCCTTTCATATTCGAACGATGCGGGTTTCATCGGACGTGCTTTGGTGCTTGTTGCGGAGCGGCGCGTGATCAGGCGCGACGCAGGAAGCATGCGGTGACGATCCGGGCGATGGCTGGGACGCCTGCCCGTTTCGAGCGAGGCTGAAGGCAGCCTCTGTGTCAGTCAAGGCCCTGTCGCGAAACGCATTTCCACTGTCCTCAGAGGATCTCGGATGCACCCACGTTGAGCCAATGGATGTCCGGCGTTCATTGTTAATAACAATAGAATAACAATGCGCGGCTCGCGTGGGGCCGCGGCCAAGCCGGCGCGTGACCCCTACCAAGATATTGATTTTACTAATATTTTCTCTTTGTGACCGACGATCGCCTAGGCTCGAGACCGAGCCGGGCAGATCCGGACAACAATGGAAAACAATGAATAACAATGATCGCCGCTGCACGGCGCACCGGCATCGAACGTTCACGGACAAATTTCGGATGGTACGTAAATATGCAAGATTCGGGTTACACTTGGCAAGCACTTTCGCAACCGAAGGAACTGACCGACTGCGACCGAATTGAGAAAACTTTTAGCGAGCTCGGCAAGGCGGGGTTTGTTCTGTTCGAACATACGCTCGCCCGGGCCCGGGCAAATTTACTGTTCGGAACCGCCGCGGCCTTAAACAGGCGCATCCCGTCAAACAGGGGGCGTCATGAAAAACCAAGAACACGAAGATGCAGCCAAGGCTACGATCAAGGCTGCGATCGAGGCCTCGACCAGCGCTGCAACGTTGCTTGCGGCAACGGCGATGCCGATGGCTTGCGTCGCCGACGCCAGTCACGCCACGCGCACGTTCCTGACAGACACGCTGGAACGTTTCGGCTTCGCGACCAGCGAATGCGCACAACTCACCGCGTTGAACGCGGCGCTCGATGCGGGCCCGCCCGACCTCGTCGTCATCGGATCGTCCGCCGGCGGAATCGAAGCCTGCGAGATGATGGAGTTGCTCGCGGCCAGGGACTACGACGGCAAGGTCCTGGTGCTCGGTCCGCGCACCTCGCCGATGGTGGGAGCGGTCCGGGCGCTCGGCGCCAAGCTCGGCCTCGCCATGCTGCCGTTGCTGGCGACGCCGTTCACCGCCGGCACCTTGCGCGACGCCGTTGCGGCGCTGGTCCAGCCGAAGCAAGCGCCGGCTCCCGCCGTCCAGACCGCCGAGGCTGTCAGCGCGCGGCGACCCGAACTGATGTACCAGCCCAAGAGGGATGCGCGCACGCTCGCGCTCAGCGGCGCCGCGGCGATGATCGCCGCCGATCGTTCGAGCGACGGGATCGCGCTGTCGGAGCGGGTGATCGCCCGCCTGGCGGACGACTGGCGCAGCTTCCACGCCCAGACCGGCGCAGTCGAGATCGCGGTCGAGCTGCCGATCGCCTGCCTTCGGGATCCGGTGTCGGTCGCAACGCTGTGCCGGCAGTTGCCCGATCAGCGGGCCTTCGAGGGACTCATCATCGAGATCGACGCCGCGGCGGCCGTTGCCGAGCTGGGGCTGCTGAAAGCCATCGCCAAGCAATTGCGGTTTCGCAACATCGCCATCTCGATCAAGAACGTACGCGACGAATGGCTGCCGCTCTCGAAGCTCAACGACTTTCCGTTCGTCGAGCTGAAGATCGCTCGCGAGCTCGTCGCCGGCTGCGCGCACGATCGCTCGAAGCTCGCGACCTGCCGGCACATCATCGACCTCGCCGACGCCATGGGCGCGCGGACCGTCGCCGAGGGCGTGGACGCGCGGGACGACTTCATCGCGCTGCGCGAGATCGGGGTCCATCTGGTGCAAGGCGGCCTGTTCGCGGCCCCGATGACACCGAAGCGGTTTGCGCAGTCGATACTTGCGCGCGAGACCTCACCGAGGTGATGGGGAAGTGGCGCGGCATCGGTGATGTGACTGGCGTGCCGCCGCCCTGGATTGGGTCGTCATTGCCGGGCGTGACCCGGCAATCCATCTTCGTCGCGAAAAACTTTTTGCGAAGAACGATGGACCCCCGGGTCAAGCCCGGGGGTGACGAATGTGGGGCACGATTTAGAATTAAAGGCACGAGCGCCTGCGCATCAGCGCCGCAGCGGTGTGTGATCAACGCTCGCGGAAGGTGCGGGCGACCTGGTCGCGCAGCGGCTTGAGCAGATACTGCAGCGGGGTGCGCTCGTGGGTCTGGATGAAGGCCTCGACCGGCATGCCGGGAACGAGACGGATGTACTTGAGGCGCGCCACCTCCGCCGCCGGCAGCGTGATGCGGACGGTGTAGTAGGCGGGAGCCGGCTGCGCGGAATTCTGCTGCTGCGGGTCGTGCGCGAGGTCGGCGGACACGCGGGTGATCACGCCGATGATCTCAGGCGTGGTGCGCTGGTTGCCCGCCATGACCTTCACGATCGCCGTCGACCCGGTGGCGATCTGATCGATGTCGCCGGGAGCGACCTTGGCCTCCACCACGAGCTCGTCCGCGCGCGGGACGATCTGCATGATGACCTCGCCGTTGTTGATCACGCCGCCCACAGTGTGCACCGAGAGCTGGTGGACGAAGCCGGTCTGCGGCGAGCGCAGATCGACGCGCTTGAGCTGGTCCTCGGCCGCGGTGACCCGTTCCTTGAGCTCGGCGATCTTGCCCTGCGACTCGCGCAGGTCCTTGAGCACCTCGGTGCGGAAATCCTGGTCGACCTGGATGATCTGCAGTTCGGTTTCACTGATCTTGCCGCGTGCACGGGCGATGTCGGCGATGAGCTGGCCGCGCTCGCCCTGTGTGCGAGTCTGGTCGCGCTGAAGCTGGGTAATGCGGGAGATGGAGACGAGATTTTTCTGGTAAAGTTCGGCGACGCCGGTGAGCTCTTTCTTGATCAGCTCGAGCTCGGCCTCCTTCGCCGCCTGCTGCGCCGACAGGCCGCGGATCTCCTCGTTGGTCTGCGCGACCCGCTCGCGCAATTGCGAACGCTGGCCGGTGCGCGCGCTCCGTCGCGACTCGAACAGCTTCTGCTCGCCGGACACTGCCGTCGTGGCCGATGCCTCCTCGCGGCCGCTCGTCAGCTGCTTCGGAAACACGATGACATCGGCGTCCTCGCGCTCGGCAAGGAGGCGCGCCTCGCGCGCCATGAGCTCGTCGAGCTGGGAGCGCACCACGCCGAGCGTGGCCTTGGTCACGGTATCGTCGAGCCGCAGCACGATCTGGCCGGCTTCGACCTCGGCGCCCTCCCTGACCAGGATCTCTCCGACCACGCCGCCGGTCGGATGCTGCACTTTCTTGACGCTCGACTCCACCACGATGGTGCCGGGCGCGATCACCGCGCCGGCCAGTTGCGTGGCCGCCGCCCAGCCGCCCACGCCGGCGACGAGAAAAGCGGTGATCGCCAATCCCACAAGGTTGAGCTTGCGGATGGTGCGGCGCGGGTCCGGTTCGGTCACGTCTCTAGCCTCCAGCCGTGGTGCCGCTGACGACCTTGAGATTGCCGGCCGCCGCCGCCGGCGCCGCAACAGGTCGTGTCATCTTCTGCATGATCTCGTCGCGCGAGCCGAAATCCTTCTGCTCCCCGTTGGCGAGCACCAGGATGTGGTCGCAGACGGCGAGCACCGACGGCCGATGCGCGATCAGCACGACAATGGCGCCGCGGGTCTTGAGGTTGGCGATGGCTTGGCGCAAGGCCATCTCGCCCTCGTTGTCGAGATTGGAGTTGGGCTCGTCGAGCACGATCAGGAAGGGGTCGCCATAGAGTGCGCGCGCCAATGCGATGCGCTGGCGCTGTCCGCCGGAGAGCGCTTCGCCGCCTTCGCCGATCGGGGTGTCGTAGCCATTGGGCAACCGGAGAATCAGCTCGTGCGCGCCGGCGGCCTTGGCCGCGCGCAGCACGGCATCGGCATCCGGCTTGACGTTCATCCGGGCGATGTTCTCGGAGATGGTGCCGTCGAACAGCTCGACCGTCTGCGAGATGAAGCCGACATGCTGGCCGAGCTGATCCAGATCCCACTGGTCGAGCGCGGCGCCATCGAGCCGCACGCATCCTTTGGCCGGCCGCCAGATGCCCACGAGGGCGCGCACCAGGGAGGTCTTGCCGGCACCGCTCGGACCTATGATGCCCACGGCCTGGCCGGCCTTGAGCGCAAATCGCACGTTGGCGACCACGGGTTTCGTGCCCCCGGGCGCGACCATGACGACGTGCTCGACCTCGAGGCTGCGCGCCGGCCGCGGCAGCGAGGTGACCTCCCGCTTCGGCGCGGCGCGCGTGAGCGCCTCCGAGAGGCGGGTGATGGCCTGGCGCGCGCCGATGAAGGCGCGCCAATTGGCGATGGCGGTTTCGATCGGAGCGAGCGCGCGCCCCATCATGATCGAGGCGGCGACCATGGCGCCGGCGGTCATTTCCTGGCGGATCACGAGATAGGCGCCCAGCCCGAGGATCACCGACTGCAGCAGGAGCCGCAGCACCTTCGAGGCGCTGCCGAAGCCGCCGGCGACATCGCTCAGGCTGGCGGTGGCCGCGATATAGCGGTTGTTGACCCCGGCCCAGCGCTGCCCAAGCGCACCGGCCATTCCCATCGCCATGATGGTCTCGCCGCCGCGGCGCTGCGCCTCCACCATGATCGAGCGCCGGCCCGCGTCCTGCGCGAGCGCCTTGGCCGGGGCGCGGCTGGCACGCTCGGTCAGCAGGGTCATCGTGAAGAGGGTGACGGCGCCGATCGTCGACGCCACCCCGAGCCAGGGGTGGATGAGGAAACAGATGGTCAGGAACACCGGGACCCAGGGCAGATCAACAATGGCGATCGGGCCCGCACCGGTCAGAAAGCCGCGGATCGCATCGAGGTCGCGGACCGGCTGAGGGCCGTCGCCAGGGTGCCGGCTGGCCACGGACAGGCGGATCACCGCGCTGTGCACCGCCAGGGCGAGGCGCTGGTCGAGCACCGCCGCGGACCGCACCACCACCCGCGAGCGGATCAGGTCGAGCACGCCCTGGAAGGCATAGGCGCCGACCAGGAAGATCGAGAGCGCAATCAGCGTCGGCACGCTCCGGCTGCTCAGGACCCGGTCGTAGACCTGGAGCATGTAGAGCGGCCCGGCGAGCATCAGCAGGTTCACCATGCCCGAGAACAGCGCAACGCTCCGGAACGCGCGCCGGCACTCGCGCAGGGCCTCCGCGAGGTCGGGATGGACTGGGGTTTTAGTTGCAAACATCTAGTATGTCCGAATACGGCCTCTCGGGATACTCGCTCTATACATCATATCGCGGTTACAGCCGAAATACACGCTGCCATAGATTAAGACTTTGACAGATATTTCAGCCGGAATCACGCCGTCGAGCCCTGAAGCCCGCCCGGTTCCACTTCGACCGCCGCGCCGACCCGTGCGGTGGCGGCAGTTATGCCTTCAGGTCAGCGACCTTGGCCTCTCACAAGTGCCGCGGGCGCCCGATCGGGGGCGCCCGCCACCGCAGCAGTCAGTAGCCGGCCGGCAACATGCCTTCTGACCTTAGTCGCCGCCACCCGGCCGCCGGTTCATCAGCAACTTGACCGTGGCCGCAGTGCTGGACTCGATGATTCCGTGCCAGGCGCTAGTTTCTGCGGTTGGGAGCGCGTCAAAGCCCGTTCATTGGCAGATCGTGCTTCTTAGTCGCTTTGCCCCCCGCGCAGGACTTGTTCTTCCTCGCCAAACATTTGTTCCTTGCAGCCAGACCGACCCGAACCTCGCAGAGCTGCCCTGCCGCTTATTGCCGAGCTGATCATCGCCAAACGAGTGGAACGCGGTCGCGATTCTCAAACAAAAAG
>Ga0207643_10000366_pt1 | contig 30310 bp, 33 predicted proteins | sample KBSMisM62_FD_184313 | JGI IMG/M metagenome (GOLD analysis project Ga0207643, IMG submission 184313) | Miscanthus rhizosphere microbial communities from Kellogg Biological Station, Michigan, USA - KBS Miscanthus M6-2 (SPAdes) (version 2) | ecosystem: Host-associated > Plants > Roots >... | reverse complement strand
CCTGAAAGATGCATTTCAGATGGCGCATGTGTAGGCGTTTGTCCAACTCATGCTATATTCTGGATGAGACCAATGGAATACACAGCAGGACAACCAGTTGCTTTACACAAGAACGGTGTATTCGACAAGGGTTGGGAAGAAGGCTAAGAAATTTTCACAATACTTCCATTTTTTAATTTTATTTTTACAGTATTAAATAATTTAATTAAAAGTTAATGCTATTACGAAATAGTCAAAAGAGCATATTCGTTTAGATTTCCAAGCTAGATCATAAAGATAAAGATAGATTCCAATCCAGTAAGTTTATGCACTAAAAATCAGCTATGCGGGTTAGAGATCCTAAACTAAATACTTGTTGTAATCAGCTATCTTGGAAGCTCTTTCATAATTAAGAATTTGGTCCTCAAAACCCAATGTATAACCAATCTCATCTATGCCTTCCAATAGCATTTTTTTCCTGGTCGAATCGATATTGAAGTTCATTTTTTTCCCAGATATAGAAATTGTTTGTTTCCGTAAACTGATCTCTGCGAATGTATCTGTGTTGTTGACTACATTGAAAAGGTATTCTATGTCATTTTGACCAAGATATATCGGTAATAATCCTCTTTTAAAGCAGTTATTATAGAATATGTCTGCAAACGAGGAGGCTACTACAACCCTAATACCATAATCAAACAATGCCCAAACGGCATGTTCCCTGGAACTTCCACATCCAAAGTTGTCTCTTGTCAATAAGATTTGTCTTTTCTCAAATTTTGGGTCATTGAGAATGAAGTCCTTCTTAGGTCTTCCATCATGGCCAAAACGCCGATCATAAAAAAGAAAGTCACTATATCCACTTTTTTGGATGAGTTTCAGAAATTGTTTGGGTATTATCTGATCAGTATCTACGTTCGTCATGTCCAACGGAATCATTTGGCTTTTGATATCAACAAAGCGTTCCAGATGTATCACCAGATTATAACCAATCTCTTACATCAACAAAATGTCCTTCTATGGCACATGCTGCAGCCATTATTGGACTTACAAGATGTGTTCTTCCGCCAGCACCTTGTCTACCCTCAAAATTCCTATTAGACGTACTTGCGCAACGTTCACCTGGTAATAAAATGTCGGGATTCATTCCAAGACACATACTGCAACCTGACTCCCTCCACTCAAATCCTGACTCCTTGAAAACTGTATCCAGTCCAAGCTTTTCAGCATCTGATTTGACCTTTTGGGATCCTGGAACTACCATGGCTCTTACTTTGGCTGATATCTTTCTTCCTTTAACAACTAATGATGCCTCTATCAGATCTTCTAATCGAGAATTCGTACAAGATCCTATAAAGACTCTGTCTACGTGCAAATTAGTCAGAGGCGTTCCTGGCTCTAAATTCATGTATTCCAGTGCTCTGACAGCCAGCTTCCTCTTGTTCTCATCGCCTTGTGCAAATTCCTCCGGCGAAGGGATAGAGTCGGTTATGTCAACAACCATAGATGGGTTTGTGCCCCAAGTTACTTGAGGTGCAAGATCAGTAACATTAATCGTTTCAACTCGATCAAATTTTGCGTTAGCGTCACTTTTTAGATTTGCTCTCCAATATTCTATCAGTCCTTCCAATTCTGGTTCTTTGGGAGCATATTTCCTTCCCTTTAGATACTTGAATGTTGTTTCGTCAGGTGCGATTAATCCAGCTCTCGCTCCCCCTTCAATAGACATATTACATATAGTCATTCGCTGTTCCATTGATAATCCAGAAATTACATCTCCTTTGTATTCGATTACAGTGCCAGTACCTCCATCAGTGCCTATTTTACGAATAATTTTGAGTATGATATCCTTAGAGGTTATAGCATGATTTTTTCTCGGGTTGCCTTCAATCTTGATTAAGAAAGATTTTGGTTTGTACATCCATATACATTGAGTAGCAAGAACATGCTCGACCTCGCTAGTTCCAATTCCAAAGGCAAGAGCTCCGAATGCACCATGCGTTGATGTATGACTGTCACCGCAAACAATGGTAGTACCAGGCAATGTGAAACCAAGTTCTGGTCCAATTACATGAACTATACCTTGCTCTGGACTATCAATATCATAGATAGTTATCCCAAATTCTTTGCAATTTCTTGTCAGCGTTTCCAATTGCATCTTCGATACACTATCAACTATGGGAAGTGTTCTATTTTCAGTCGATACATTATGGTCCATCGTCGCAATTGTTAGTTCGGGGTGCCTAACCTGTCTGCCGCTTTGCTTTAGACTTGCAAAAGCTTGAGGAGACGTAACTTCATGTACTAGGTGCCGGTCAACATAAATTAATGAAGGGCCATTTGTGTAGTCGATATTCTTATCCTCATCATCCATAACCACATGACTATCCCAAACCTTGTCAAAGAGCGTTTTTCCCATTATCAACCTTATTGTTAGTTGATTCCGAATATAATCATATTACTAGCAACGTCTGATTTGCGATAAAGAATTAAACTATAAAGTGACAATGCTTAAATTTAGTATTCATAGAAATTAGTTCTAATGTTTCAGCATGACAATAAGAACTATGAAGAGTATGTTATGAACCACATAAAGAAAGGAACGACTACATGTGCTTTGACATGCAAGGATGGAGTTGTTCTAGCAGCCGACACAAGAGCTAGCGCTGGTTATTTTATTGTAGATAGAAATGTTATGAAAATCCAAAATATAGACGAACATTTAGGCATGACAATTGCTGGGGGTGTCGCTGATGCTCAAAATCTGGTCGATCTTTTGAGGTATAATGCAAATCTGTACAGATTATCAAACAACCAAAAATTGATTCCTGTTAAATCTGCAGCAAGGCTGTGTTCTAATGTTCTCTTCAACCAGAGATACTATCCTTATTACGTACAAATAATCATGGCAGGATTTGACAAGAATAGTGAGGGTGCACAAATATACAACATTGACCTATTCGGTTCCATGACCACTGAAAGGTTTATTTCAACAGGCAGCGGCTCTCCGGTTGCATATGGATACTTGGAGTCAGAATACAAAAAAGACCTTAGTGTAAATGAAGCATACAAAATAGCAATACATGCAATTGCTGCAGCTATTAGAAGAAATTCAGGAACCGGTGATAACATCAACGCTGTCATTATAGACAAGGATGGATACCGAGAGTTATCTAAGGAAGTAAAGGACGCAGTACACGCTGTTTATTGACAAGCCCCTCCATTCTCTTAATTTAATACTTCTACTTTTCCTTGTTTGATGAGTCTAGCTAATAGATTCAAATCAAAAATCCGATATGTAATAATCATAAATTGATTAATATCCAAGATAGAAAATATCAAAAACTCAAAGGTCAGGTAAAACGCTTTATTCAAAAAAACAAGAAAATAGATCATTCAATGATTCTTAACAACATGAACATAGACTATGATACTCTGATGCGAATAATAGCTGAATTAAAAAGTGACGGGGATTTGATATAAGTGACTACTCGATATGTTCCAGTAATGTTTTCTGACTTTCTTCATCAACATCATTATATGCATTATCCAATATTTTCCGTATTCTTTGAGCACGTGCAGTCCCAAATCCAGGGATTTTGGCCAGTTCGGCGGCCGATGCGTTTAATGCTCTCTTGGGAGTGTTGAATTCTCTCAGCATTTTTACAGCAAACATACCACCTACTCCAGGTAAAGAAGAAAGAACAGATAATTGCTGTATTTGCTCTGAGGTCTGCTTTCTAATTTTTCGTAATAGGGGTCCGTATGAATATTTTTTCGATAGCTTGTTTGCAATAGCAATGAGAAAACTTGTTGTATGTTCAATGTTTGGCGTATGAACTAAAGGTATCTTAAAATCTAAAACTATCGTGATAAGCGAATCATAAACTAACTGAATTTTTTGGTCATAGCTACGGAAGGATTTGTTAGAATCAGATTTCAGATCTTCAATGATATTTCCTTCAACAATTAATAGCGGTGAAGAAAAATGTTTTATGAGCTGCGAACACTGAATAAATAACCTTCCATCATAAAAAGAACTTAACAAATCAGAAATAGTTTTCCTTTCGATTGCTACATTGTTGAAGACAATATAATCTCCAACTTTCAAAGTAGCAAAGTCTACAAAAACCCCTGATTGCTTCAGCAATTCTGGAATTCCACTGTTTCTTTCTCTTTTATCGACCACTATCCTCAAGAATCATCTACATAGGAAATATCACTAAAGTTTTAAAAATATTGGTATATTATTAGTGAGCCTCTAGTGGGACTCGAACCCACGGCCTAAGGTTTACGAAACCTTCGCTCTACCAACTGAGCTATAGAGGCCTGACATGGTTACATTTTCAATCAGATAGCCAATTTAACTATTTTCTAATTTTGATACAGTATTTTGTACTTCCCGCTGATTTTCATATTATCGTAAAACAAGATTAAATAGTTGAAAATTCAAGTTTTCAAAAGTGAAAATTTCAATCTCTGGTATTCGTGGTATCTTTGGACAAGATTTGAATCTACACGCCATTATGAATTTTTCAAGATTATTTGCGTCATTTATCATTAATAATTCTACTAAAACAGAGAATAAATGTCTGGTTGCAAGAGATACAAGGCCTTCAAGTTATTTAATTTTTCAAACAGTATCAGCAGCGATTATGGAACAAGGAATAAATGTGTTGGACTTGGGCATCGCTCCAACACCATTCGTATTTCATGAATCAATAAAGTATGGTAACGGTATAATAGTAACAGCATCTCATAATCCTTTTGAATGGAACGGTTTAAAATTTATAATCAATGGAAGGGGAATTTTTGAAAAAGAACTTGATTTAATTCAACATGAAAATATCCTATCAAGCACGCAATTTGGAGAAATGTATACGTTAAATTCAAAATATATATCCGATATTCTTGAATTATTGAGAAAGAGTGGATATCTTGACAATAGAAAAAAAAGAAATACAATCGGCTTGGATCCTGGAGGAGGAGCTATATCTTCATATATTCCAAAATTATATAATCCATTAAATCAAGAATTCTACACAATTAATGACATTGCAGGTATCTCATCAAGATCTCCCGATCCTACAACAGATGACTTGCTTGAACTAAGAAAGCTTGTAGTGTCTAAAAAGCTAGATTTGGGATTTGCATTTGACATGGATGCAGACAGGCTTGTAGTAGTGGATAAAAATGGTAACAAGCTTTCACCAGATCTTACGCTTTTATTATGCATTGCAAGTGTGTTAGACCATGGAGCAAAAAAATTTGTCGCCAGTTTAGATACTAGCAATAGTATTAAAAACATTATAACTGAATATGGTGGATCTTTATATCATTCTAAAGTTGGAGAAGCTAATGTAGTAAAAGAAATACTCCGGTTAAATGCAGATGCCGGTGGTGAGGGAAGCAGTGCCGGGTTTATTATGCCAAAATTTGACATGTGTAGAGATGGCATATTGGCCAGCGCAATTATCTCCTCATTAAGTGATGAACTATACAACCATTGTATGGAAATTGCATCAAAATACTCAACTATTAGATCAAAAATTCCTATGGAATCGAGTTTTCAGAAACAAGTAATAGAAAAATTCGGAGACAAATTTCAGGAAAAGTCCTATGAAATAGTAAAGATGGACGGGACGAAAATTATGATTGATGATAATTCTTGGATTCTAATTAGATCCTCTAATACAGAACATGCTGTTAGAATTTCAGTAGAATCAACTCCGGATAATGTTCTAACTCTTTTTAACGAAGTTAAACAAAAGGTGTTGTCTATTTATGAAGAGATTAAATGAAAGAGAAATTATAGATCTCTTTATTTCATATTTCAATAACCCCTTACTTGATAAGGTAAAGAGAGATGACTTGGTAATTTCTCCGCTCAAAAATAGCATGATAAAGCAAGCGATCAAAACAAACGGGATGAACATTGTATTAAAAAGTGATATGTTAGTTGAAAGCACGGATGCGCCAAAAATTATGAAACCATGGCAAATAGCAAGGAAGAGTATATTGGCCTGCGTAAGTGATTTTGCTTCCAAAGGCATACGACCCTATGCATGTCTTATTTCTATTGGAATACCCAGAAAATATTCAAAAAAAGACATAATTGATCTGGCGACTGGATTTTCGCTTGCATCAAAGGAGTACAAAGTACCAATATTGGGAGGAGATACCAATGAATCTAAAGAGTTAACTATTGACTGTAATATGGTGGGCATTACTTCTTTATCACGTAATAAAATTCCAAGTAGAAACGGTGCAAATGCTGGTGATTTAATAGTAACATCCGGAAAATTTGGATATACTTTATCAGGATTGAAAATAATCCTATCTCACCTGCACGCAGAAAAAAAATTTAAAGCAAAATCTGTGTCGTCGGTAACGTTCCCAAAACCAAAAGTTGAATTTGGATTCCGGCTTGCAAAATACTTTTCATCTTCAATTGACTCTAGTGATGGGCTATCTTCCTCCCTATACGAACTTGCTAGAGAAAGTAACAAGGTTGACTTAATTATTAATAAAATCCCTAAACCAAAGGAATTGTGCCATTTCGCTAGTTTGAATTCCATCAGTACCGAGGATTTGCTTTTTTTTGGTGGAGAAGAATATGAAACCGTTGCTACAATCCCAAGATCAAATTTCAAGAAAATGCTCAAGGAGGCTAAAAAGCACAGAATCCATGTATTTCATATTGGTGAGGTATTAACAGGTAGAGGAAATGTTCTCTATGAAAAAGAAGGAATACTCAAGGTTGTTAGAGATAAAGGATTTGTCCATTTTGCAAAATAAAATTTTGCGAACATAATCTCTAAAATGTTGTTTGAGGGTTTATACTCTTCTACCCCTACGGCCACCGGGTTTCCTCGTTGTATCATGAGGAATTGGAGTTACATCATCAATCCTGCCTATCCTAAATCCCGCTCTGGCAAGCGCCCTAATTGCAGCCTGAGCACCGGGTCCTGGAATTCGTGGTCCTACGCCTCCAACAGCTCTTACTCTTATATGCAAAGCGTTGATACCTTTGGTTTTTGCAATATCCGCTGCGGCTACTGCAGATTTCATTGCAGCATACGGAGATGATTCATATCTGTCGGCAGTCACATGTCTCCCGCCAGAACTAAAGGCAATAGTTTCAGCCCCGCTAATATCCGTGATATGAACTAGAGTGTTATTATAACTACTAAATATGTGGGCTACACCCCATTTGTACTGAATTACTTCTTCAACTTCTGACATTAAATCGTTAAATTAAATTTTTCAAAGGGTGTTAAAAACCTATCCTACTTGTATACAGGCAATTAGATTGATTCTCATATTTTAAACACAATACTAGTAACTAATAAGTCAACTAAATACACAAACAACAGCACAACTTTAATGAAGTGGATTATCCTGTAAATTATTTATGAAATGGTTCAATCATGACAAAACAGACGAGGAACCTAAGCTGATAGCTTGCAAGTATTGTGATATGAAGTTTCAGGACAAAGAACGATTAAAAAGACACACCAGGAAAGCCCACAGTGAAAAAGGTGGAGACATGCCAAAGTTCAATCTTTTTGGTAATTAAAGTCCGTATAGACGATAAACATGTTTCCACTTCATGATGACACCCAGAGAATCCACGGTAGACCGTACGTAACTTACCTGCTAATTGCCATTAATGCTATAGTTTTTTTAGTAGAAGTGATTGCTACAGCAAATTTTTCTAATGAAGTGGCAACAAATACTTTGTTCCAAAACTATGGTGCTATTCCATATAAAATACTTCAAGGTGATATATTTTCGGCTGTAAGTGCAATGTTTCTTCATGGTGGTATAGCTCACCTTATAGGCAATATGTTATTTCTGTTTGTGTTTGGGGACAATATTGAAGACAAATTTGGTCGAATAAAATTTGTCCTTTTATACATTGGTTGGGGCCTAGCAGCAGCATTCGCCCACAGTTTCTACGCAATGTCTACAGGCGAAGGAGGAATTCCTGCTATTGGTGCATCAGGAGCAGTTTCAGGAGTGCTAGGAGCATATGTTGTGCTATTTCCAAGAGCAAAGATATTTACGGTAATTGCTGCATTTTTTATTACAACGGTAAGAATACCGGCCATAGCATACATTCCTTTTTGGTTTGTAATGCAAGTTATCTTTAGTCTACTGAACCAATCTGGTGGTGTGGCCTATGTTGCACATATAGGAGGCTTTCTCGCGGGATTGCTAACAGGCTACTTATTGAAGAACATGGTTACTAGAGATGGAATGGTAACACCGCAAATACGATATCCAACAAGTGATCGGCAAAAAATTAGTAATATCCCAGATATGACTATTCATACTCAACCAGAGGTCATCAAAGGATCTAATTTTTATGAAATTATTGCCGAAATGCCAGGACTGGCGTCCCAGTCAGATATACAGGCAAACTATGACCCGAACTCTCAGAGTGTAAGGATATTTACCAGCGGTCCGAGAAAATATGACATAAACGTTAGAATATCTGATATCCAAGATGGAAATATCAAAATTGATCAAATAGAATATCTCAATGGGATAGTACGAATTAGAATATCAAAACAACTTTGATATTTTTGATGCTTTAAACTTTGTAAATATATCTGAATTATTTTGTTATTTGATCAATAATTGATGAATCATATAAGCTTCTACTTAATTCCCTGTATTTCTTATTAATAAAATCTAGAGATTCAACAAGCTTCTTTGATTTTCCATATTTGAATCGAACTAACTCTTTGTGTTTCCAAAAATGCTTTGCATCTGCAACGTATATAGTCGTAAAATAATCAGGGCCAATAAGATTATCTGGTAACTTGATATTGTAGGGGAAAAGATATTCTACACCAAACCATTCGTCCCCGTCAGGATAATCATTACCGGTCATAATATCAAAATAAAGATGTAGTTTATCCTCTACAGTGAATCCTTCGTCTTTTATGAGAGGGTGTCTAACATTAGATTTGTGATAATCAATTTTTAGCAATTCTACTTCAAAATAAGTTTTTATTATTGCTCGCCTAAAAATTTCATTGGATTCCCTCAGATTCAAAGATAATATAATAACACATGATAACTATTTTATAATCTTTTTAGCAGAAGAATGAAAAATTTGTTATGCCAGCTTGAAATCGATTGAATATATGGAATCATCTACATAATTAATATAATAGCAAAAAATCTAAAACATCACTTAGGCGGGGGTCGCCTAGCCTGGTAGGGCGTGGGATTGCTAATCCCATGTTCGCAAGAACTCGTGGGTTCGAATCCCACTCCCCGCGCTTATCTTAGGGTTTTATCCCAAAATTATAAATGGAAAAAGCTAAGAATTTCAATTGTATCAGCAATTGCCAATGGCCTCAACCAAAACATCGCAGCGCTTTGATGCAAAAGTTAGAGTTTGTCCAGCAGTTATCGACTAATTCAAATAATCACTAGCTCAACTATTGCCCAAAGAAAGTATTCTGGAAATAAGAAAAATGATGAACTAATCCTTAGAAAACTGAGTGACAATAAAAAGAAAGATATGAAAAAGGGAAGAAGAAAGGATCACTTTTCTTCCAATTCCTTTATCCTCTCCCTAATTCCTTGAACTTCCTTCTCAAGACCATCACTGTATTCTTTTAGCAAAGCAATCCTCTCTTCCCTTGTTAGAAAGTTTCTAACTTGATCTACTCCTATCCCGCAGCATCCGAATCCCATTCAATCACCTCCCTACTCTCCATTATCGGTCATACGATATATAGCAAAACCATGTATTTATATATATCGGACATCCAATATTACGTACATTGCGAAGTATTGATAGCGAATGTTGCGATATGAGGGGATTATTGGGATTTCTAATCCTCTTTTTACTCTCAAAAAAGCCAATGCACGGTCAAGAAATAGCTAATGAGCTGGCAAAAAGAAGGGGAGAAAAACCTAGCCCAGGAACAATTTATCCAGCTCTTAGGAGTCTCAAAGATCTTGGATTCCTAGATGAAGAGAAAGAAGGCAAGATCATAACGTATGCACTTTCTCCTAAAGGAGAAAAAGCCTTTGAAATAGCCAAGAAAAGGTTCACGAAGACATTTTTGGGAGTCATCACATAAACTAGATTTTGCGCATGTTTTTCGTCCTAAGTGCAAATAATATTAGTACACATTTTTATCCGCCTGTACGGTAAAAGTTCATTTGAAATAGTTTACAGAATAAATCATAAAGTGATACGAGTCCACTTAACCATGCATTGATTACAATTAAAAATGACTTGGACACAATAGATTCAATTCTATATGAGACTCTAAAAATAACCCCATTTAAAAGAGATTATGACATCTCATTTGGGAAAATTGCAACTATTCTAAATCGTTACAATCTAAATGAAAATTCAAGAAATCTTCGCTTTAGATTTACTTTGTTTATGCAAGAATTTTTTGATTCTATTCCACAAGATCAATGGGACCTAAAAGATCCGAAATTCATAAAACAATCCGAAGACTTTGCAATGAGAAAATTCAAGGAATGGGTAATAGAACAAGTGACGTAAAGAGTTCACTTCTCAAACTTGACATATCACATGTGTTTTTAATATGCAATCAGATAAGTTTCATTGACATGATATTTAGTGCTTTATGAAGGAGTAGCTTTTTCTCCGGAATTTAATGGTTCGAGTTCCACAATCAGGCCTTGGTCCCAATCGTATTTTACTCTCATCAAGTTTGAGACCTGTGCAGCTAACTGAGATTCCTTCAAGGGTTCGACTAATCTTGCGTGACCATTAAATGTCAGTCTGTTAATTCTGAATGAAATTTTAGGATCATGACTAATGTTTCTAACCCAGTGTGCCGCTTTGCCTAGTTCTGACATTACGTAATATTTTCTGTTATTCTTTACATACCATATTTCTATTCTATGTTGTTTACCGGTTTTCCAACCGGTCGTTGTCAAATATAGAAATTGTGGGTCAGTCAAGGGCTCATCAAATTGTGCCTATAGTTAATACCACGCAAAACTATCATAAAACCTTGACCAATATTATTGATATGTTGTTTGCCCGAAAATACAGATGTGGCTCAGACTCTAAAGCAAAGTATGAATTCATAGAATTTATATCAACCAGGCGATGATCTATATGAAAAGTGAATAATAAATATGGATGCATATTTAGAAGAAGAGCTATACGACATTCTTACATATTGTATACAAAATTCTGATGCTACAGATTTTGAAGAAAAAAAACAAAGAGTATTTACAATTGGTAAAGAGCTTTATTCTGATGGAGGAATTGACACTATGGAAAATATGTTTTATTCAATTGAATTTAGAATAAAAGATGAAATCGGCAAGGATGCCAAACCCTATCGATCCTGGTGGAACGACATATCAAGCGAATGGAAATATTAGAGCTTAAAATAAATCGATGTTGTTACAGGTAATGCATGTTTTTTTATATTCTTATCTATAGAATTCCCAAATGTTGTCAAATGTTGTGTAAAAATCAAAGAGAAGAATTTTTTTTACAAATAAATACAATAAAGTAGTATTAGAAATTATAACGAATTGAATCTGTATAGATCGGTAACAGCTTGCGCACTATGTCATCAACTTACTCCCACTGAGACGATGATCAATACAAGACTGGGAAAAGTATGCATAAAATGTGATATCCAAATGACCAAAACGAGTAATCAAACCAGGATAAGCAAAACAAGTAAGACACCTAAGAAATTAATAAAACCATTAAAGTAACAGAATTTTGATATTTTATAATACTTATATGTAAAGCAATAGCCAGTTAATGATCGATGCACAGTCAGATTATGAGATCTGAGCGAAGGAAGAATTACGAACTTTGTAAAATACCCAATTGCCATCCTTTTGTAAAATGGGCCGGTGGCAAGGGCCAATTATTACCTCAAATAATGTGTCATATTCCACAAAAGTTTGCCAGATATTTTGAACCATTCCTCGGAGGAGGAGCGGTATTCTTTCATATCGCTCCCTATAATAGGAACGCAATTCTTTCTGACATAAACGCAGATTTAATTAATGTTTATATAATCATAAGAAATAATGTAGAAGAGCTTATTGCGGCTTTAAATTATCACCAAACTGAATACAACAAGTCTCCAAAAAGATACTACTATGAATTACGAGATTCAAAAAAAGCATTTAATAATATAGAGAGAGCTGCACGGTTCATAACCCTAAATAAAACATGCTACAATGGACTATATCGTGTAAATAAAAACGGTTTGTTTAACGTTCCAATTGGAAGATACAAAAACCCACTCATCTGCGATACGAATAACTTAAGGAAAGCGAGTATGGTGCTAAGACACCCTGGGTCCTCATTGAGAATCGGCGATTACAAGAAAATATTAGGGGAAAAAGCCGAGAAGGATGATTTTGTATATCTTGATCCACCGTTTCATCCTGTCAGCAATACTGCAAATTTTACCAGTTATACCAATAATGGTTTTACGCTTGAAGATCAGAAAGACCTTGCAGTTTTGTTTAAAGAGCTGACAAGAAGAGGATGTAAACTCTTACTTAGTAACTCAAATACTGAGGAAATAAGAAGGCTTTATTCAGACTATTCTCATTTTACTGAAATAACCAGTGCGAACAGATCTATTAACGCAATTGGGTCTAGAAGGATGGGGCATGAAGAATTGCTAATAAGAAATTACTCGCAATAGGGAAAAAACAAATAGTGGGTAGCCAATAATCAATTCCTACTTTATCTGTGTATCTTGAGAGTAACTGCTGTCTTACTAATATATGGAAAAGAAATAACAAAGATAAACAAAATACAAAGTCCTGTCTTGATTTTTATTTTTTTGCTTCATTTATAATATCTACACTTGATTATTATCCTACGACGTGGTTAATTTCACGGCATGTAATATCACTGCATTTATAACTATGTAGACAAAATTATTTTTGTATGGATTCGCAGAGTGAAACATACAAAAATAGCGTATTTCTTTCACCGAAATCAATTGCGATTATAGGAGCCTCCGAAAAACCAGGAATAGGAAGGGCAATTTTTACCAACATCAAGAATGGCTATAAAGGTAAAATCTATCCCGTCAGCCCTACTAACGAGTATGTTTCTGGAATTAAGGCATACAAGAGTGTTCTTGACATACCAGAGGATATAGATCTTGCAGTGGTGGCAACTCCAAACAAGATAGTTCCAAAGGTAATGGAAGAAGTCGGAATGAAGAAGATTCAGGGTTCCATTATCGTTTCAGCCGGCTTCAAAGAAGTTGATGAACAGGGAGCTATTCTTGAAAGGGAAGTGGCTGCAATATGCAAAAAATACGGTACCAGGGTCATCGGCCCAAATTGTCTGGGTATAATGAGTCTATCTAAACAGAACATGATGAATTCCACGTTTCTGAAGATTACACCAAAGCATGGAAATATTGCCCTTGTGTCACAGAGTGGAGCTATTTGTGCTGCTACTGTAGAAGATGCTATGGCACAGGGAATAGGTTTCTCGAAGGTAATTAGTATGGGAAACAAAATAGACGTTGATGAAAATGACATATTGGAGTTATTATGCCATGATCCGGAAACTTCTGTTATCATAATGTACCTTGAAGATATCCATGATGGCAGAAGGTTTATGGACATTGGCAGGAAAACCACGAAGCAATTCAAGAAACCAATAGTTGTGATAAAGTCTGGCAGAACTCCAGAAGGGGCAAAGGCCGCAATGTCTCATACAGGTGCATTAATGGGAGCCGACGAGGTTTACGATGCGCTATTTTTGCAGAGCGGTGTAATTAGAGTTGATACCATGCAGGAACTTTTTGATTTAGCAACTGCATTTTCTAAACAGCCAGTTCCCAAAAGCGACGAAGGAACCGTGATTGTTTCAAACGCAGGTGGACCTGCCATAATATCCACAGATGCATGCTCAAAATATGGAATGAAGCTAGCGGACATAAGCAGTTCAAGAGAGGAAATATCAAAGGTGATACCGGCCCACGGGTCTGCAAGGAACCCAGTTGATATTGTAGGAGATGCGGATTTCAATCGATTTGAAAAGGTCCTGAATGAAGTGGTCTCAAATCCAAATGTAGGCTCAATTGTTACCATGTGTACTCCATCCGCTACTCTTGATTATAATGATCTTGCTAGAACTATAGTCAAGATCACAGCCAATTCTGGAAAAACCTCTCTTGCAGCGCTTATGGGTCTTGCAGAAGGAACAGAAAATAAACAAATCCTTTCTGACGGAGGTATACCGTATTTTCCATATGCTGAACCAGCAATTAGAACACTAAAAGCAATGTACGAATTTTCTAATTGGAGTACAGGAAAAGAATCTGAAATAAGAATATTTGATGTTGACAAGGAAAAAGTCAAACAAGTTTTCGATAGCGTAAGGGAGGAAGGGAGAAAACATCTTTTGGAAGAAGAGGGTTACGATGTACTTAACGCATATGGATTTCCAAGACCGAAAAGTTATCTCTGTACAAGTGAGGAAGAATGTGTAACGAGGGCCGAGGAAATTGGATATCCTGTAGTTATGAAAATTGCATCCCAAGATATAATCCACAAATCAGATGCTGGAGGAGTAAAGGTAGGAGTCAAAAATAAGCAACAAGTTTCGTCCTCATTCAACGAAATAATTGCTAATGCAAAGAACTACAAGAAGGAAGCCAACATTAAGGGAGTTCTCGTTCAGCAGATGATAGAATCTGCAAGAGAAACAATTCTGGGTGCAAAACACGACAAGTTATTTGGTCCTTTAATCATGTTTGGTCTTGGTGGAATCTATGTTGAAGCATTAAAGGACGTTGTGTTCAGACTAGCACCAATTGATGAACAAGAAGCAATGAAAATGGTTGAATCAATAAAAACATACAAGATATTGAAAGGTATAAGAGGACAGCCACCCTCGGATATAAAGGCATTAATTGAATGCCTACTACGATTATCTCAACTGGTTACAGATTTTCCCGAGATTACTGAATTCGATATGAATCCATTACTGGTACTGGAAGAGGGAAAAGGAGCATGCGCTGTTGATGTTAGAATAGGCCTTGCATAAATCTACCAGAAAACTACTTTCTATTTCTTAATAGCTCTTCCAATTCTAGTTATTCATTAGTAATTTTTTTACCGCATTCAGAACAAAACAGTGCATCGCTTTCATTTTGATAATTACAATACGAGCATTTACCTAATTGAATGGATTCTGAAGATTCTGAATTCTCGAGCAAAATAATATCGCCAATTTTGGAAATACTTTTCCATGCGACTTCAACATTTTGATTGTTGGCCTTTTTAGGAATCTTTAGATTTATTTCCACTTTTCCTCTTGAAGTCCTTTTGAGACCAATTTCTTGTACATTCCCTATCAGCATAGCATCCCAATCATATGCAGGCATACCAATGAGGGATTGAATCGAAATAAAGTCACTTTGGGTAGTCGGAGTTGGTGGTGAAGTAGATTTGCTTGTCTTTGATTTCAGACTTTCACCAGTATCTTTAATCTCAGATATATCAGGAGTACTTGGTAATTCCGATTGCGATGATTTTGAGTCTTGTTCCTGTTGTGACTGAGACTCTTCGGGAGCATCAAATTTTCTATACTGTGCAATAATACTCTTACAGGTCTTACACTTGTATTCACCCTTTTCATATAGTGTCACACCTTCCCCTAGATCTTCATTAGGATTTTCGAAATTAATGTTCGGTGACCCCTGATAATCTTTGTCACATTTGTTACAATGATACTTTACAAATCTATCAGTGGGAAGCCGCCCTATTCCTGCCAGAAATAATTCTGGTCCTCCTAAATTTCCTTTTTTTTGCTCTTCATCTGTAACGTGAGCGATAACATAGCCTCCAGAGCCGCGTAATTTTTTCTCCCGCAGATCTTGATTTTGATCCTGATCCTCCATCATATTTTTTATATTCATCTGTGTAGAATTTAAATTATAAAGTCTAGACTAAACAAACTTCTTAATTGCAGAGATATTACAAATTGAATTGACAATTAATTCCAATATCAATTGATAAAACTTTACATCATCACACTTATATCTCCGTTGTAAGGACAATAAGTTAACTAAAGCTGCGGCAGATAAGTTAAGTTAATACTAAATCTTTCCAGATCTTCCGTGACTTTTGTCAAATATAAAACAAAATGTGAATTAGAAAATGGTTTCATTTGAAGAATTAGGTCTAAATATGTCTATAGTTAAGGCTGTCAAGGAAATAGGAATGGAAAATCCTTTTCCTATTCAAGAACATTGTATTCCACTTATTTTAAAAGGTAAAGATGTCATAGGACAGGCGCATACAGGTACCGGCAAGACTGCTGCTTTTTCTCTTCCAATAATAAGTAGTTTAAAATCGCGAGGACCAATCCAAGCATTAGTACTCGTTCCTACAAGAGAACTGGCTATGCAAGTTAGTACTGAAATTAGAAAATTTTCAAAATATGTGGGAATAAGGAGTTTAGCCATTTACGGAGGACAGAGTATTAACATACAAAAAGATCAGCTAAGAAGGGGAGTGCAAATTATTGTGGCAACACCTGGCAGACTAATAGATCATTTGAAACAAGGAACGATTCAATTAGAAGATGTAAAGTTTGTAGTGTTAGATGAAGCTGACCGAATGCTTGACATGGGATTTATAGATGACATTAAATTCATACTTTTTTATGTTAATGAGAGAAGGCAAACATGCCTGTTTTCAGCAACGATGCCGATTGAAATTCTAAGATTATCTAGGGAGTACATGAAAGAACCAGAACAAGTTAGACTCAATGAAGATGAAATTAGTTTAGAAACTATCGATCAATCTTATCTAATTGTAGAAGAACGAGAAAAATTCAAACATCTCTGTAATTTTATTAAGAATAGAGAAAAAGGGCAACAAACGATTGTTTTTGTTGCTACAAAACAACGAACTCAGAGGATAGCTGATGATTTGAATAAAGAAGGTTTCAAAGTTATTACAATTCATGGAGACCTGTCTCAAAGACAGAGGGATTACTCAATGAACAGGTTCAAGAACGGAAGCGAAGATATCCTTGTAGCAACGGATATTGCTGCGAGGGGTATAGATGTTCCGACGGTTGGAAATATTATCAATTATGATATTCCTGAAGACCCATTGATCTATTTCCATAGAATTGGGAGAACTGCACGGGCAGGAGCAAGTGGTAAGGCAATCTCATTAGTTTCAAGCAGCAGGTATGAAGATTTTGCAAGGATTCTTAAACGTACTGAACTTACAGTCAAGAGGCTTAATGATGAAATAGGACTTGAGGTTCCTACATTGTCTGTGAACAGGAATAGAGTGAATAGACAAAGGTCATTCAACTATAATAGTCAAAGTAGAAGAAGATTTGGGTATAGCCGAGGAATGAGTAGAGGTCGGTACCACAACACCCATAGTCAGTATAGAAGAGGATAAGTAAGTAGGCAAATTAATAATATATCAAGTAACGAAGACAACATTTTTGCAAAGATAGTAAATACCTACAAGAAAAATTTTGGTATAATTTTCTTTGAGTCATGTTAGGTATAATCGGTTCTTATCTCCGTATCTACTAATCAGAGAATACGCAAACCTGAAATTTGTGAGAAACAAATCTAATTTTACGACAATCAAAGCGTTAATCTAAGTTGCTTCTATTAATTAACTTTCGAATTAACTGATACAATTTAGTTAGAAAAGGAAACAATCTTCTAGAAAAATATAGAATATCTAAAAAGTATATATATTTTGTTAGACATTTATAATATGCATAAACACCAGCTGGGATTATTGGCTGTTCTTGTTCATCACATCCGAAAGTCCCAGTTGTTTTCATGTTTATTCTGATAAATCTACATCGTGAATAATCTATCTTATAATACCTTGAGGCAAGTATATGCAAAATATAGTTTAACTTTTTAACGCTTTAATAACAATCTAGCGATGGAGATTATTCCTAGACAAAATGAAATCTAAAAGTAGAAGGTATGCAACAAAAATAAAATTCACAGTGAAGGAGATGGAATTCCTTTCGAACAATGAGGATTAACAGTCTAGTTACTCAAATGAAGTCTGTAAAAAAATTATGGTAGACTTGGTGTAGACTTTAACAAATTGGTGGTAGACTTTGCCAAATTAGTGGTAGACTTTAAAATAAAATATTGGCGCTACGCGCGTAGACTTATGTACACTTACAACTGATTGTCAATGTCCAATCTTAGATAGCAACTAATCAATTGACTATACTGAAGAATTTATTTTTGAAAATTTGTCTATTTATAACGGCTTATGCAAATTATTTGCCGGCTTTTTCTAAATCATGTGACGCCGCCAATAGTAACCGGCTTTTAGAAAACAGTTTCACTTTAGAGAAATTTAAAGCAAAAAATTTTCGGCAATCAAAATAATGCAAATGATTGCCCATGCTGTCCATACAAAAATGAACATATTATTGAATAATCAAATATTAATATCTTCTAAATAGTCGATAAACTTAATTATTATTCATAATACTAGTAACTCGATGCTCATTAGTACTTCAAAATATATCACACTTGCCACGGTAGTTTACCTGGTTGCATTTTTTGCATTTGCTTCGGGACTTGTAAATTCTATTATAGAGGGTGCACGATCAAGACAGTTTATTATCGAATCAAGATCAGTACAAACTGTCGGAGAAACCATTGTAATAGTAATGATACTATTTATGGGGATGTTCGGCGCCTATTTGCTATATAATTCAGGGAAAGCTGCAACGCCAAAGAGTCAATGGGCATATTTAGGGTCGGGATTTATTGTTATCACAATTGCTTTAATGGTTGCTTTCTTTATAGTAAAAATTAAGACAGGAGCCTAAGTCCATTTCAAAACCTTGTCCTTCATAATAAAATTTTTATGATCGAGTTTTGGATGCCTGAGAACTGTAATTGAAAGGTCATCAAGATTTCTAATTTTAACGTAAAAATTAAATGAACTTTTCATACTAAGCAGTCTATTACTTGTTACTCGTTCCTTTCCCATATATCGAATCATACTAGTTACCAAAAATGGGATATTATATTCTGATGTATGTTTTAAGATTATCATGAGAACAAAGTAAAGTAACTGATTTAGACTTCCAATATTTATTCTATTATTTTGTCTCAGTACAAGTCTGTCGTAAAAAAGATTATAAAATGAATTTATAGAATCAAAAATAACTAGAGAACATTCACTCATTGATTTTATTATGTCTGTTGTGATAATATCGAAAATATCTTGAGATGGTAGAAAAATTTTCAAGATATTAGATTCAGATTGGTAATAATGATCATTTATTTTCTGTATTTTCATGGTCGGAATTAATCCGGCTTTAGCATACGAAGTAAATGCTGCATCAAAATCTAAATAGAATACCTTGTGATGATTGTCGTTATCATTCTTACATTGGAATTCTGATATAATTGAAGCAATAAGACATATTTTGGCATAAGAATCGTCAAAGATCAAGGTATTGAATCCTCCGTTATCTAGCATTTCTGAAATCATGATTTTTATTATAATGAATTATTAAAAGGGGTTATAATGGATTATCATGATACCAATGAAAATGATATAGACATAATACGTAAAGATTTTCCAGTCACAAAAAAAAAGATCTATATGAATTGTGGCTCATTCGCTCCGATGCCATTATCTACAATAAAATCAATCACTGATTTTCTAGTAAGATGCTCAGAGGAAGGCCCTGACTCGACCCCTGTGCAAGAGTACATTACATCACTAATGAAAGAACTTAGGGTTGACTTGAGCCGACTCATAAACTGTAAGCCCGAAGAAATAATCTTCACTCAAAGTACTACTGAGGGCATAAACTATGTGGCATCTGGTATCGAATGGAAAAAGTCAGACGCCATTATTGCACGGGGCGGTCTTCATGAACACTATGCTAATTACTTCCCTTGGTTGAATATCTCGAAAAAATTTGGTATGAAACTTGAGGAAATTAAAATTAATGATAAGGGATTCTTTGATCTCGACAAGATTGATAAGATTGCAAAGAATAAAAATGCAAGGCTGATAACACTCAGTCATGTTCTCTATAACAATGGAGGAATTATGCCTGTTGAAGAAGTTGGTGAAATTGCAAAAAGACATCAGATGCTATATTCCATAGATGCTGCCCAATCTGTTGGTACTATTAATGTAGACGTAAGAAGAATAGGTTGTGACTTTCTAGCATTTCCTGGTTTCAAGTGGATATGCGGTCCACCAGGCATCGCAATCTTTTATTGCAAAAAAGAATCAGCTCACTGGTTAACTCCAAAGTATATTGGAGGAGAATCCGCAATTATTACTGAAGAAAAAGACCTCGTTTACACGGATTCTCCACAAAAATTTCAAACAGGATTCAGAAACTATCCAGGCATTGCAGGTCTTGCTTCCTCAATAAAGTACATTCAACGCTTGGGTGTTAATACAATAAGAAAAATGAATATGAAAATAGCAAACGAACTTGTTCAGGAGCTAAGAAGAATTCCCGGCATTTCTATCTTTGGACCTGAAGATGAAAAGGTCAGATCATCAATTGTATCTTTTACAATAGACTCAGTCAATCCTAAGACAATAGTATCTAGCCTCGAAGAGAAGGGTATAGTTGTTGCAGAGAGAGATATTGTAGGAGGAGGCAAGAAAAAGGCGGTACGAGCATCTCCACATTTCTTTAATGACCTAAGTGAAGTATCAACTTTTGTCCAAAATATAAAAAATATTCAAAACATATTAGGTTGATTTTTCTTGTCTTTTCCTGTCTGACCTTCTATTACTATCATAGTCAGTGTGGACCTGACTTTATCTATTCTTCTGACATGCCATGTTATGGTTTCTCTTAATTTGTCCATAGTATCTGCAGAAATCTTTACAATAATATCGTATACTCCGTATACACCGCTTACTTCACTTACTCCTGGGAGCTTCTTAATTTCCTGTAATATTTCCTCTTCGGAGCCGAGATCACAATTTATTAAAACATAAGCTGTTGGCATACTAATACAATAGTTCTAGGGAGTATTAAAACTCGATGTAGATTAAGGAATTTTGTACTATACTTCTAGTTTGATCTAGATTAAGGAATTTTGTACTATACTTCTAGTTTGAGACGTTGATTTACCAATGTAAAATTTATTCTATTTTCCCAAATTTCTTGTCAACAGCAATGGCTCTTACGGGGGAACCAGATGCTCCAGATAACTTCAAAGGTGTCATTATTAACGTAAAATATTGGTCTTGTAGTTTATCCAAATTACACAGATTTTCCACTATCAATACCTGATTGGATAATAGTATTTTATGTACAGGAAAATTATTATCCGTCCCCCTATCAATGCTGGGTGAATCAATACACACAGCATTTACCTTCATATCGACCAAATAATTTGCGGCATCCTCTGAAAGACCAGGACTATGACTAAAATAATGGTCCTTATCTATTTCGTTCTCCCACGATGTTGAAAATACTATAGTATCACCCTGACCTATTCTTGCATTAGATGCCACTATATCATTTGTTGTTATTAGTTGATCTATTCCCTTTTTTATCCTAATTAGGATAGCATTAGAAATGAATCTGGCGACTGTTATTTGGTCGATCGATGAAACTTCGTTCACAAAATGAGATGGAGCGTCCATATGAGTACCCGTATGAGTACTCATAAAGATAACTTCTGAATGATATTGATGCACATCCATTTTAGTCCAAGTAATAAATTTGGGCGATGGCGAACCTGGAAAGACTTTGGTGTCATTTCTTATTTCTCGGGTTAAATCTATTATCATCCAATTATGACTCTTATGATTTGTTCATATTTCTTTTGCCTCTAAGGCTGGACTTGATAATTCCATTTATGATGATAACACTCAAAAATCCAAATGAACCCATCAATAAATAGAATACACCACTATGAGCTATTTCAGTTAATTCATCAATTATCATATCTAAAGTCAATGAAATTAAGTTAAGTAGCAGGTAAACAAATAAAATATTTGCTATGAATCATATCGTTGTATTCTAATTAAAAATCGTATAACCGGATTGAGATTAGACAATTTTTTAGTTATTTGTTCTAATCACTTACTTTCAGCCAATTCCAAGCTTCAATACCTCTAATCGCACACTGTTTTCTAATAATCTGCCTTGCCCTACTTGCAGCTTCATTTTCATCCATCGATTTTGTTCTCAAAAACTGTATCAATAATTCTTCGTAAAGTTTTTTTGCTCTCTGCTCAGAAAATTCTTTATACTCTCTTTTAGTTCTTGATTTATTTGATGTTTTTCCCTTCCCTAGCCCCTGGTCATCAGGTTGATTGAAGCCTTTTAGCTCGGCATATTCAAGTTTACAATCATAACAGCCTTCAGCAAAAAAATTCTTATGAATATCGCAGGGACACAATTACGTAATATTATTCAAAGTTAGATTTAAGGAAAGTGTCAATCTTAGGTATGAACCAATAAAGAAAGAATAGAGGACTAGGAGATATTATATCGCATTTTTGGCGACCTTAAATTTGAGACGAAGTTTTGTAATTAATAGATATAGTAACGAGGAAGCAATTAAACTGGGAACAGTAGAACCTATAGTGGGTAGCTGCGATACGTAAATGGGCGAAAGCTGAGAAAGTAGATAATATAATAATGCTCCAATAGCCCATGCTATGATAGCAGGATATCCGACTTTAATAAGATTGTTACCATACATCATATCATTCTGATATTTACCATGCTTAATAACAAAATAGTCTGTCAATAAGACACCAAATAAAGGGATAAATAGAGCTCCTATCAATAACAAGAATTGTTCATATCCTTCAATTGAGATGAGAGTAGCCAAAATAGTACTCGCGATAGAAAATCCGATAATTAGATACCGCTGATTTAGATTCTGAAAGATACTTTGTGACGAAATTGCTGCAGAATAGATATCTGCAAAAGCATTATCAATCTCGTCGACAATCATGACCAATAGAACAAAACCAAATAAAATCGCCTGAATTGAGACTATTATCGATGAAATATCCGTTAATCCAAACAATAATCCGCCAAGATAAAAAATGATATTTGTTAAGGAAAATCCAATTAGTGTTCCCAGGAGGGCTCCCCTACTTTTCTTTGCGAATCTGTTGTAATCCGAAACAAGGGGCATCCAGGAAATTGGCATGGCAATTACAATATCAAGTGCAACAAAAAATGACATGTCTTTACCTGATTCAGCTATGACACTTGAAAGATTTTGAAATAATAGGGTAACTAAGATTATTATTGAAGAACCATAAACTATCCATATTGCAAACTTTGATAGCCACTGTTTTACCAAAAATAAAGGACCAAAAATACCAAACAGAGCAATAATAATTCCAAATAAAATATTCCACACAAAAGTAACGTGTATATTTGTTAGTTGTTGAGCAGCTTTTGAAAGTATAAGAATCTCAAACGTAGTCCATCCAATCAGTTGTATTATATTTAGAATAGCGGCAAGATATGAGCCATACAATCCAAAAGCCGGTCTTATTCCAATAAATGATGGTACAGCATTATCACTTCCTATTTTTCCTGTCAGCGATAAAAGCACGGAGCCGGCAATAGAACCAAGTATGATTGCAAGTAGTGCATGATAAAAAGGAGCATCCGACAAAAATGATCCTGCAGAAAAAACCAACAATCCAACTCCAAGACTAGACCACAAAATAAAATAGTCAAAGGCCCCAAGAATTCTGTGTTTTGAAGGCACAGGATCGATACCCCATTGTGGCAAATTAGGCACCATATTTTGACTACCAATTTTTGTGAATATAAATTAATAAACCAAAAAAGCATTAGAATTCACACATTATAATTAAATTAAAAAACAAACAAAAAACATAAATTTTTTACATAATATTAATAAGTCTAAACTGCATATATTAATATGATGTCTATTTGTGTTATGTGTCTGAAACTTTATGACGAGGATAATGTAAATCTTCAACGAAAAATATTAAAAGACAAAGATTTCTGCAACGACTGTTGGACAGAAGTTATGAATATAGAATAACGCTGTTAGAATCTGCTATTATCTTTCTTTGTTTTGATAAAGTTATGTCTCAGGAATTCCAATTCCTCTTTTTCGCTTCATATTCGTCCCTTGTATATCTAACAGTTGCCGGATGGCCCATTACAACTGCGTCAGGCGGGACATCTTTTGTTACAACTGCCCCCATGGCGACAACGCTGTTTTTACCTACAGTTACTCCAGCCCTAAATACAGCTCTTCCCCCGATTATTACTCCGTCCTCCACCACAACTCCTATCATTTTCGGACTCATTGGATAAGGATCATTTGTAAATGCCGCGCAGGGTCCAATGAATACGTTTTTTCCGATTTTTGTTAAGGGAGGAATATAAACAGATCCTTCAATTCTTGTATTTTCTCCTATTTTTACATTGTAATCTATGTGGACAAGTGATCCAATAGAGACATTGTCGCCTATCTCAGTATTGTTACCAACGTAGCTAAAATGCCATATCTTTACGTTCTTTCCTATCTTGGCAGATTCCGAAATAAAATTTATCAAACTATCACTCTGCTTTTCCATATTTTGTCTTCTCTTATAGAGAATAATATACTATATCTATTATTCAAATTCAATTTACCATTCCTTGGCAATCGTAATCACTTTAAATGCCATGGTTTTGCGTTTTTTGTTATCTTATCTGGGATTTTTTGTTCCCATTTTTGTAAAAATTGAATATCTTTTTCTTTGTCACGCAGATCATCTGGTAGCATAACTGGAATCTCTTCAATAATTGGATAAAACCTCGAACACTCTGAACAAAAAAGTACTCCTTCCTTTATGACCAATTCTTTAACAGTCGTATTTTCAGCGGAATCAATTTGAATCAATTCCAATGGATAATGTTTATCAATAGGACATGCCAGAATGTCTAGCATTGATAGTCTCATGCTTAATGTATTGACTGGTACATCTTATTATGTTATTTTAATTCCAAATAAATTGGCGATCCAGTTTCGCTTGAAAGAAGTGCTGCCTCGGCTACTTTTGTAACATTTGTTGCCTCCACAGAAGTGACTACCGGCTTTTTTCTCTTCCCCTCTATAGTCTCAATAAAACTCTGTAATTCCAATACAAGAGGCTCTTGAAACTGTTGTCTTCTAGGAATTATGGTCGCCTCGCCATGATCAATTCTTATCTCCTGAGTAATAAAATCACCATTAACTGTACCTTCAGTACATACAGCAGAAAAAGTTCTGACCTTTTTCGGTGTAACCCAATTTGATGCAATTATTGCTACCTTTTGATCCTCAAATCCCAACATTATTGTTGCAAAATCCTCGAACAAATGAAACTTTTTGCCCGCTCTAGCAAAGACCATTTTTGGACCTTTACCGAAAAGGAACATTGCGGTATCAATATCGTGAACTGAGGTATCATAGATGACACCTACATCCTTGATGTGTAGCGGCATTCTGTTTTCCCTGTGGAATTCCATCATCAAAAGGTCACCGTAAGTTTGTTCCTGGATTATCTTTTTCAAATCCTGAACAGCAGGATTAAATCTTTCTACATATCCGCATGTTAAAATCAGGTTGGCCTTCTCCGACATGTCTGTCATCTCTTCACATTCTTTGGATGAAAATGAAAGAGGCTTCTCCACAAATGCATGACAGCCATTTTGAATTACCTCCTTTACTACCGGTAGATGGGATTTAGTAGGTGTGCAAACTAAACAAGCATCCAACCCTCTTTCATTGGAAAATAGATCCTTTAATGAGGAATAAAATTTCGTATCATATTTTTTTCCAATTTCTCGCGCACGATCTTTAGACAGATCACAAACTGCTTGGAGGACGCCCATATTATGGAGAACCCTGACATGATTCTTGCCCCAACCACCTACTCCAATTGCACCAATTTTTAGTCCACCGTTCTTGTTTCTTACCAAATGGGCGTTAGCCACCCCATAAATTTTTCAACTTTTCCAATAACAATCCTTTCGTAATTTTCTCGTATACTTTTTGTTATGGCACCTTCCCTTCCATTTCCAACTACATTTCCGTCAATCTTTGTAATTGCTATTATTTCAGCGGCGGTTCCCGTCAGAAATATCTCATCAGCCAGATACAATTCTGTCCTTGAGATTGGACGTTCAACAACTTCATAACCAAATTCTTTTGCAATTATAATGGCAGTATTTCTTGTTATGCCTTCTAATATCGAATCTGATAACTGTGGTGTGTGAAGCTTTCCATTTCTGACAATAAAGATATTTTCCCCAGATGCTTCGCTAACACACCCATTCGTATCTAGAAGTATCGACTCGTCATATCCATTTCTTCTGCATTCTTGGGTAGCCAATATAGAATTAAGATAATTGCCTGAAGCCTTTGCCATCGGAGGAACGGATTCATCACTAATTCTTCTCCAAGAAGAAATGCAGGCAGAAATGCCATCGCCCTTAAAGTACTTTGCGAATGGAAATATTATGATCGTTGTGTGTGTTGGAGAATTCTTTGTTACGTTTAAATCTATTCCATGGAGGCCAACAAATGTTAGTGGTCTAATATAACATGATTCCTTTATAGAGTTTTTTTGAATTAATTCAACTGTGGCATTACAAAGTTCGTCAACTGAAAATTTTGTTGTAAAGCAATACACATTAGCTGATTTATGGAGCCTTTCCATATGCTCCTTTAATCTGAATATATACAAATTCTCATCAGATGAATATGCACGTATTCCTTCAAAGACCGCGGTTCCATAATGAAGAGCGTGAACAAAGATAGGAATCTTGGCATCTTCCCATTTTAGATGCTGTCCATCGAACCAGACAAAATCAACAGCCTTATCCTTCATAGTGGGAAATCAATAATTGGATAATAAAAGTATTCAAATCCAAATCCTCCGTATTCAGAACGTTGAACTAATTGAGAATACCTTCTGTTGGGAACTTCATCCCAAATATTTTAATGGTTTTGTCAGTTGATTGGGCAAATTTTTCAACTGTGCTCCAGTTATCCATAATTACATTGGCAACAGATTTAGGTACCATTGCTTCCCATGATTCTCTAACTCTTCCATTGTATTGTTCTGTATGTTCTTGATGATTGTTTTGGGCTGAGTGGTTCATGTTATTGTGAGTATTATTGTCAAGTTCGTCCTTTCTTAACTTCTCTATCGCCTCTTGATAAAGTAACTCTTTTACATTAGATGAAGATATCTCAAGTCTCTTTGCTCTGATTGGATGAAGATTATACAATCGCAGAGCGATTCTTTCAGCTCTATCTCCTGTATACGAAATATACCGCTCCTCGAGGACGTCACGTAGAATCCCTGCACGCAACATCCATGAATATGGGGACACAATCGGCGGAAGGTATTTGATATATGGAGAAACAAATTTGTAATTAGGTAGGATCTCTATATTATTATGACCATTGAACAAGCTTAGTAGCATCTTTTTTCTTATCTCATACGAGAACGGAAAAGTTCTTGTATTTACCTCTCTATCTTCTCTTAAGAAAATAACTGGAAAAATATACACATGATATTCTTTAGCTAATTGAGAAATTATTTTTTCATGCGAATTTGTGATTGGATTTAAATGTGCTAGATATAGCGCTGCAGTATTTTCCAATTATCAACCTTGATAGAAAATAATAACAAAAAGTAAGGAGGAAGCCCCTATGCTTTCTTTACTTCGATTTCAATAGTGGAGACATTCCTTGTTCTGCCATCTTCTGCTTGGAGCGTTTCTGAACCAATCCTTACATCACCTATTGCATATCCTGCATTTTCCATTCTCTTTAGAATTATTTGTGAGACATCGACAGCTCTTCCGATACTAAGACCTCTTGCCTTTATGGTTACTGATGGTTGATTTGCCAATTGAATAAGCGTAGAGGTTACATACGCCATCAGAGGTTTCTTGCCTATGTATATAGAATCGCGTGGTCCGTCTCTCTGTGTTTGTGCATTCTGTTGTACTTCAGACATGAAAACCGTTAGTCAAAAGGATAATTTAAATCTAAAAGATGTTTTCTGAATTGAAAATATCAATGTTCTGAGGAGTAAGTAACTTGAGTCGATGCAGTTACAGGAAAATCGTGAAGTCAAAGGCAACATAAAATAATAACCGATTGCCTTCCCGGTTATATATCTTAGTTTACATTTGTACTATTGAGATATGGAGAAGAGAACCAGCGAAAATGGAACAAATGCCGAAGACAATCTAGCTGAATCAAACACAGATACAGACTCAGGCATTCAAGGCACTGATTCTGATTCTGAAAATTTATCTATCGATAATAACGACGATGAAATTCAACCAACCCGAAAAACACCTAGAAGGTCAAATTCAAACGTCAAAATTGAAGATTATGACTTGATAGTGAACAGTCTAAAGGAGGCCAGCACATCCTTTAAAGATGTAATTTATTCCATCAGCAAAAAAGCCCAAGAAATTAGAGAGAAGGCTGAAGAAACATTTACAGTAGGAGCAAGGAGAGATGCAAGAGATATCAAGGCACTTGGAGTTTATGTAGAAAGTGTCACCAAGGGTTTCGAAGATACTATGATGGAAATCAAAAAGAATGGTTATGGTGACGAGGAAAAGCTTTTGAAAGGTTATAAGAAGCTACTTGAAGAACAAATTAATCTCATTAACGCTAGAATAGAAATGGTAAAGAGACTTAAATCTAGATGATCAAGCCGTAGTAGAAAAGTGCAATTTAAAGATCTTTTTATATCCACATTTTACCGAAGTCTAGAAACAATATTATTCATTTGATTTGGTACATTCATTTGAATTATTTTGATGTCCTGATTCCTACTTGATAATATTTAAGAGCATCCAGATCACCAATTAGAAAACATGGTCATATTCGATGAGATGAATCACACCAAATTATCAATTGTATTATCAGCCCTTACCATTTTTTCAATTTTTCTGATAGTAGATTACCTGGAACACAATCTTGCCTTTGGTTCATTCCATGAGAATCCGATAATTACTATTGGTTTGGATTCAGAATTCCTGACATATGATGATATTATAACTGGATTTAGCATAAAATATCCTCCTGATTGGGAAAGGGCCCAACATTTGGACAAATCAGTCACATTTCTAGCTCCAAGAGAAAGTAATTCAGATACAAATCCGGCAGGCCTTGGGATTATGGTTATAGAAGTTGAATCGAATAAGTCACTTGCTTCAATCACTCAGAACCAACTAAATACACTAAAGAATTTGTACCCAGACATTCAAATTCTGGAATCAATGGAAACTATATTTCTAGGACACCCTTCCCATATGATTATTTTTACAGCCACTGATAATACACAAAGTATGAGAAAGGCTATGCAGATCTGGTTTAAGGAAGACAATAAAGCATTTTTAATGACTTACAAATCAGATAATCAAAGGTACTCAAAATACCTACCCATTATAGATAGAATGCTAAATTCATTTTACACATACAAAAAATAATTAATGAATGTTATTGATTTGATTTTAGTGATATCATTTCACATACCTATCAAAAATATTTACGAATTATAACCTTAACTTGTCAAAACCTGAATTTGACAAGGATATTTTATTATTATTAACTTTTCTTTCATTCTTCGGGAAGCTTTGAAATGCTCAACAGATCTTCAATATTTTCTTCGCTAACACCTTTTTTGGCTAATTCTCTTCTCAGTTTCTTCTTATCCTTTATCTTTTGGGGAACATTTCTTGTATACTGCGTTATATAATCAATGAATTGTAAATCATCTATTATTGCATTGTTAAACTCAGTACTGGAATTAACGGTTAAGGATTCATAGTGAGGATTTATTATTATTGAGTTTGTTAGCTCCGTATGCTTAAGATCTGCACCGCCAAGGTCGACTCCTACTAATCGGGCACCACCGAGATTAGCTCCTACTAATCGGGCACCACCGAGATTAGCTCCCATTAATTTGGCACCCACAAGATGTGCATCTCTCAGGTTAGCCCCCCAAAGACGAGTGCTTATTAGATTAGCCCCCCAAAGACGTGCTCCCACTAGATCGGCACCACCAAGATTGGTGCCTACCAGTCTGGCTCCGCTCAAATTCGCTCCCATTAGATCCGCTCCGCTCAAATTCGCTCCCATTAGATCCGCTCCATCAAGATCTGCTCCGCTCAAATTCGCTCCCATTAGATCCGCATCCCTTAGATCCGCATCCCTTAGATCCGCATCCCTTAGATCCGCATCCCTTAGATCCGCATCCCTTAGATCCGCATCCCTTAGATCCG
>Ga0207643_10000354_pt1 | contig 30728 bp, 23 predicted proteins | sample KBSMisM62_FD_184313 | JGI IMG/M metagenome (GOLD analysis project Ga0207643, IMG submission 184313) | Miscanthus rhizosphere microbial communities from Kellogg Biological Station, Michigan, USA - KBS Miscanthus M6-2 (SPAdes) (version 2) | ecosystem: Host-associated > Plants > Roots >... | reverse complement strand
ACAACTTCGAAAAGGACATGGAGCGGCCCAAGCAGGAGCTCGATCTCGGCTTCAAGTGAAATGGAGTGAAACGGGGTCGGGAGTCATTTGAAGAGGACAGTCGGAGGAGCCATGAGGGCACCGGAGAACTCCAGGACGATGATGATGCGAAACGTGGTGACGGTCGTGATGATGTTGTCGCTGATGCTTCTCGCACCGTCGGCGGATGCGCATCATTCGTACGCTATGTACGACGGAACCGTGTACCGCGTCTTCACAGGGGTCATCGTCCGCATCGTCCCGAACGCTGCCCATTTCGAGATGCACTTCGTCCCGTTGAACGACGCGCGTGACGCGCTGGTGCGCGATGAGAACGGCCAGCCTCTCGTCTGGGTGGCTCAGATGGAAAGCGCCGCGCAGGCGTTCAAAGACGGCGTCACGAAGGACAGTTTTCCTCAGGGCACGGTCTTCAGCATGGGCCTTCACCCGCGGCGCGACGGCAAGCCGGCGGGCGACCGTGGAATGTCCGGACTCTTTCAATGCCCGAAAGGCAGCAAGCCCGAGCCGGGAAAGCATTGCGATTCGGTCGCTGGAAACAAGGCATTTGGCGCGGGCGAGTTGCCCAAGGAAGGCGCGGCGCCGAAATAGCCCTACTTCGGCAGCAGCTCTTCCAGCTTTTCGAGATCGACCCCTGGATCCAGCTGCGCCGGCGTTGACGATGTCGTGAAGCCGATCCAGCGGCCCAGCACGATGACGCCGATCCAGATGACCAGCGATAGAACGGCAACTGCTCGCCCAGAGGCAGGCGCCGAAGCCTTGCGATCCCAGGCATGGATCGACCGCCGCGCTGTCAATTCAAATACCAGCATGTTGAGGCCCGACAGCGCGAGCAGCGCCATCTTCGCGCGGAAATACGCGCTCTGGTAGTACGTGCTCGCGTTGGTAATGAACATGAGCGCGCCAGTCGTCGCCGTCACCGCAAATGCCATCCACGTCCATTTGAAAACGTCTGACGCGATCGCTGTGAATGGGCGGCGCGTCGATGCGATCCCGAGAAGCCGCAAATCGATGATGACGATCGTACCGAACACCATCGTCAGCCCGATCACATGCACTGATTCGATGAGCGGGAACAGAAACAGCGAGTTGCGTATCGTCGTGGCCAGGCCAGACGCTTCGAGCGACTCAATCAGACCGGCTATGTCCATCCCCTACCGGCACTCGAAGCTGGACGCATCCTCGAGGCTGCCGCTGCCCTTGTAACGTGCGATCTTCGGGTATGCGCACAGCGGTCGCGTCCGTCCAGGCCACGGGGTTGCCGCTCCGGCTGTTGCGACAATCTGATCGGGCGCGGTGCCCTTTTCGACCCAGTTGACCAACGCGCTAAACGCGTCGAACTGGTCGGTCGCTGGACCGCCAGCGCAGTGCTGCATCCCGGGCACTGCAAACACGCGGGCGAAGTTGCCGGCCGTGCCGCCGTTGGTGGTGTTGAGATCGTTCCACCACGCGATGGTGTCGTTGATGGAGAAGATGGGATCGCTCACGCCATGCGCGATGAGCAGCTTCCCGCCGCGCTTGCTGAATCGCGTCAAGTCGGTCGATCCGGCATGTATCAGGTCCTGAGACGACACGGCGTACGTTGGACGGCTGACTGCCGTCAGGAACTGCGGACCTCTGCTCAGATCGAACGTATTCAGGTACTCCGAGGGACCGGCGCCGTGCATGCTCACGGGCACCGGAGGAGATGCCATCGACGCTGTCGACGGGCCTACCAGTGCAGTCGTGACGCTCGAGACCGACTCGGCCTCGAAGTCTCCCAACCGCCAGGCACGCCAGCCCTGGAAGTACCCGTCACCAGTCCGCCCCCCAATGCCGGCGTCCCATGGCCAGTCCGAATAGAGTCGAACGCCGGCCCCGCTTCGCGCGCCTTCAAATACTCGCTCGAGCGCGGCCACCTGCGAAACCGAGAGGCAAGAGGTCCGCTTGGCGCTCTTGCAGGTCACCGCCGCCAGCTTCGGGCGAACGGCGGACGTCGTGCACTTTGGAAAGTCGGCGACAAGGCCGTCTTTCGCCCCGTCGAACTCATCGCACGCCTCGAGCACAGCCGCCGAGACGATCGCCAGATCCTCGTCCGTGAACACCTTGTTGATGAACGGCTGCCCGTAGCGGTCGTAGACGCCGGCCGCGCGCGCGGCCTGCGCGAACGTCTGAAAATCCGAGACCTGTGACAGGGCGGCGCGCGGAATGTTGAATCCCGGAGCGCAGGACAGGATGCCGTCGTAATAGTCGGCAAACTTCTGCGACATCAGCATCCCTTCACGTCCTCCCTCTGAACAGCCGACGTAGTACGACCGATCCGGCTGCCGCCCGTAGTACAGGCGGATGAGGGCCTTCGCCGTGTTTGTCACTTCGTCGTAGGAGCGATACCCGAAATCAATGCGCGCCTGTGGATCGAAGCCAAAGGTTGCGGTGCCGTTCAGATTCGGATCGTTGTTGATGGTGTTGTCGTGACCCGAATCCTGGGACACGACGGCGTACCCGAGCGCCAGAGCGTTACCACGCTGGTTACCCTGCAGGAGGCCCAGCGCGTCGCCAAGATTGCCGTTGGTCCCGCCTCCCCCTTGAAAGAAGAATCGGCCATTCCACTGCGACGGAAGGCGCATGTGGAACCGGATCGCATAGCGTTGTGAATTGAAGCCGATGCGCTCGTCCAGGTGCCCGATGACCTCGCAGTGTTCGGGGAGTGCAACCGCGTTCCCCTGCGCTGGCCGCGGCGCGTTCATCACCGCCGAGTCGAACCGGATCGTGTGATTGGGAAATGCCGACAGGTCTGCGCCCGGGATGGCGCGGCATCGATCCGAAGGCGCCGTGGCTGGCGTGCCGCGCCGTACCTGCTGTACCGCATCGACCCGGAATCCCGCTACGGCCAGAGCGCCGGCGATCAGAAGAAGGGCTCGGATGTGCATGGCCGGCGACTCTAGCACATCCGATCGGCTACCGCCTCCCTCACCCGGACACTGCGCCGGGCGTTCAGCATAGACCGACATGTCGGTCAGGACGACCGCGACGCGATTACACAAATGAGGCTGGGTCGCCGACGCGAATCGTGCCGCCGTGGGTCACTTCAGCATTGAGGGCCAGTTTGTTCTCGAATCGGTCCACGATGTCGCGCAACACACCGGAATCCAACCGCAGCGTATCGGGATCGATCGTCGTCATCACGCACCGCGAACGCATCGAGTCGAACCGAATAAACGCTTCCCCGATGTGCAATTGGGTTTCCACCCACTCGCGCTCCGCCAGCCCGTCGACGCCACCGAGAACGATATTCGGGCGTAGTCGGCGCACATCGCGCCCGAACGCGGCCACTGCACCGTCAGTGGCCACGAGCAGCGGCAGGATGTCGAATCGATCGAGTCCGTCGCACGCCTCGAGCCAGGCGTCTGCGCCGGCAGCATCCCTGACGAGGGCGAGCGCGTCCGGGCTGTCCCATGGATAACCGTTGATCAGCGCGTGGCCGTTCGGATCCAGTCCGCCGTGCAACCCGAGGAGCCGGTAATGGCGTCGCGCCGTGCGAACGCCTTCAGGACCACGTACGCGGACCATCCGATCGCCAGTTACCCCGTCGGGCGCCAGAGTAGTTATCGACAGACGCTCCCCGGCAAGCGATTTCACCGCGTAGCGCCACAGCTCTGCAACGTAAAAGGCCATCCTATCCATCGGATGCCAGAGACATGCGTCGTGTGACACAGTGATGCCATCTGGGGGGACGCCGTCACACGGCGCTCGCACCGGCATCTCAAGGACAGCAATCTACAAGGAGCATGAGGATGCCTGCACCCGGAACCAACACAGAGAAGTACATTGCGTGTGCCGCGCTCGTCCCAGACTGCCCGTTCGAGGCCACGGCCCCGACAGAGGAGGAGTTGTTGAAGATGGTCGCCGCGCATGCGGCCCACACCCACGGCATCAAAGAGGTCACGCCGGAGCTCGCCGCGAAGGTAAAGGCAGCGATTCAGAACCGCGCGGGCGATTGAGCATGGTCGTCCCCGCCGTGGACCCGAGCGATGAAGCGCTCGCGGAGCGCGCCGCGGCCGGGGACAACTCTGCCTTCGAGGCGATCGTGAAACGCTATCAGACGCGCGTCTTTCGACTCGCGTGCCGGTTGACCAGTCATACCGACGCTCCCGATGTCCTCCAGGACACGTTTCTTCAGGTCTACCGCCACCTTACATCGTTTCGCGGCGAGTCGCAGTTCGGCACCTGGCTCTACCGCATTGCCACGAACGCGGCGCTGATGCATCGACGCGCCTCAGCCCGTCGCCCTGCCGAATCACTGGAGGCATATCTGCCTCGCTTCGATGCCGATGGGCAGCACACAGCGACGCCCGCCGAGTTGCTGATCGTGTCGCAGGCCGACGATCTCATCGATCGCCAGATTTTGGCGGACAAAGCACGCGACGCCATCGCGCGCTTGCCGGATCTCTATCGGGACGCATTCGTGTTGCGCGATCTCGAGGACATGCCGACGGCGCATGTCGCACAGGTCCTTGGCGTCGAGCCCGCGACGGTGCGGCAACGCGTACATCGCGCCCGCTTGCTGCTGCGCGGTTATCTGAGCGACCTTCTGGGAGTGAAGCCATGACTGGCGTCGTCTGCGCATCCGGCGTCGCACTGCTGATGGACTTCATTGAAGGTGTACTGCCCGCCGACGTGAGCGCAGCGCTGGAGGCGCACGTTGCCGGCTGCGCGCGATGCGCCGCCTTCGTCGCCTCTTACCAGGCGACGCCGCGCCTCGTGCGCGACGCGACCGCAGTAGACCTGCCGGCCGATATCGAGGCCTCGCTGACGGCGTTCCTGCGCGAGCGAACCAACTCCTTCGGGTGAGGCGGCACCACGAGGCGGGTCCGCTGCAGTCTCAGGAGCCACCTCGTCCACGTCAGGAACACCGAAGCAGATCAACCAGATCCGTCGACCCGCCGTGTATCAACTCCAGCCTCGACACAGCGTACGTGGGCGGCTGACCGCCTCCAGAAGCCGCGGGCCTCGGCTCACATCGAAACCCGCTTTCAGAATCTCCGGGCATTCGATCGTGATTCGCGGGATTGTGTCATAGCATGAACGTGCACCTGAGCCACGGTACCCCTACGGATGAACATCACATTCCAGCGGGCAGTCGATCGATACGCGGGCGCACCGCTGTGCGCGCTGTTCTCTTTGTTGCACCGGTTGCGGCCCCCGGCCCCGCTGACCGCACGCCCGCGGCGGATCCTCGTCATCCTGCTGTCGGAAATGGGAAGCCTCGTGCTCGCGCACGCAATGTTCGCGCGGCTGAAGCAGCAGTATCCAGGCGCCTCGATTCACGCGCTGCTCTTCGCCAAAAACCGCGAAGTGCTCGACCTGCTGCGCGTAATCCCGGCTGAGAACGTGTTGACCGTCCGCGATCGATCGCTGACGGAGTTCGTCTCGGACGCACTCGACGTGCTGCGCGCCATGCGTGCGCTCGAGTTCGACGTTGCCATCGACTGCGAGCTGTTCGCTCGGGCCAGCGCGATCTTCTCGTTCTTGTCCGGCGCCCCGGTGCGAGTCGGGTTTTTCCGCCACACGCAGGAAGGGCTCTACCGCGGGACGTTCATCACGCGCCGCGTGTTGTACAACCCCTACCTCCACCTCACGCAGCAGTTCGTCGGGTTGGCGGAGGCCATCGAATCACACACGATGCCCGTCATCAAGACTGCGATTTTGCCTCCGCCCGCGCAGCCGCCGCAGGTGCAGTTCTCTGAGGGCGAACTGCAGGACACGACCGCCCGGTTGCACGCGGACTTCCCCGCGGTCCGGGGCAAGAGCCTCGTGCTCGTTTCTCCCGCCGGCGGCATCCTGCCGATTCGCGCATGGCCGATGGAGTATTACCGCTCGCTGTGCACCAGTCTTGTCGGCGACGGTCATGCGGTCGGCATCATTGGACTCAGCGGCGACAAGCGGCTGGGACAGGATCTCGTGGCTCATTGCGGAAGCCCTCAGTGTGTCGATCTCACGGGCTACACAGGGTCGATACGGCACCTGCTGGCGCTTTTTCATCGCGCTTCGCTGCTGGTGACCAACGATGGGGGTCACGGCCAGTTCGCCGCCGTGACGCCGATACCTACCATCATCCTGTTCGGCCCTGAAACACCTGTGCTCTACGGCACGCTCTCAAAGAATGCTCACTGCTTTTACCTCGGGATTCCCTGCTCGCCGTGCCTGACGGCCTACAATCATCGAACGTCACCATGCGACGGCGACAACCAGTGCCTGAAGCGAATCACTCCCGAGCAGGTACTGACAAAGGCGCGCGAGATGATGGCCTCGATGCCGGAAGGTGAACGCACAACGGGAGCGGCGTGGCGCACGTGAGAGACGTGCGTTCGAGCGGACCGCGCTGGCTCCTGACATGGTACGGCCTGGCGGCGGTCTTCGCCGTATTCACCTACTTCTACGGTCTCGACAGCCTGCACATACCGAAGAACGGCGACGAATACCCGTACGAGCACATCGCGCGAATGACGGCGGCGAGCGGCCACTGGCTTCCGCTCCAGTCCGAGATACCGGAAATGCGCAATACGAAGCCGCCGCTCCTGTTCTGGCAGGGCATCGTCTCCACGAATTGGGGAACCAGCTGGACGCTGTGGCGTCTGCGCTGGCCGAGTGTGGCTTACACCCTGCTGACGGCGGGCCTCGTCTTCGTCCTCGGCTGGCGATTGTCAGGCCAGCTCGAAACAGGGTTCATCGCGTTGCTGACGTTTCTCGCCTTTTTCAGCACTTATCGCTACGGCCGGCCGTTCCTGACGGATGCTCCCTCGACCTTCTGGCTGTTCGTTCCCTGTTTCGCCCTGCTCTGGCGGCCATCGCTAGGCGGGTCCCGGATGGCCGCGCCGCTCCTGCTCGGGCTCACAACAGGTGTCGGTCTGCTCTACAAGTCGTTCGCGTTGCTGCTCCCAGTGGGACTGTTCCTCGCATGGTGGCACTTGCGTCAACGCCGTTACCGCATCCGCGAATTCGTCGTGCGCGACTTTGGCCCGCTTGCCATCGTCGCTGTCGTGGCGCTCGCCGTCTTCAGCGTGTGGTTCATGCTCGATCCCGATCCGCGCGCGATCGTCAACAAGTTCGTCCTCGAAGAAAACGCCGGGAAGTTCGGTGCGCCCGGTGACTACCTGAAGAACTTTTTCTGGGGGGGATCGAGCATCTGGCGATTGATGGTGTCGTATCCGCTGAACGCGGGCTTGCTGATGTTTCCAGTGATTGCGTTGTTTGTCGACGCCTTCCGCCGCCGCGCCGAACTCTTGAAGGTCCGGCTGAAGCCGGACACCACTCCTCGGCTCGAGGCGGACACTACGGCTGACGCTGAGGCGCAGCTCTGGATGTGGGTTGTCACGCTATTCGTCGTGTTCAGCCTGCCCAGTCAACGCGACGAACGCTACCTGCTGCCGGCGATGCCCGCCCTCGCGGTCTTGTGCGCCCTCAACTGGCACCGAATCAGCGAGCGCGTGTTCAAGACGAGCCTGGCCATCACCGGCGTGGCAGTTGTGCTCCTCGCGTATCTCTCGATGCGACTCGAGCAGGCCGTGGCCGGGGATCGCCTCTTTCCATTCACGTATTGGGCGGTCCTCGCGGTCGCCTTCATCCTCGTCATCGCAGCCATGCTGCGGCCGGGACTGGCGCGTGTGAGCGTCAACGTTGCGATCCTGCTCGCGCTCGCTGGTTTTGCGGGCTTCCTGCACCCGTTCGACGGCGCGCCTGGCACCTACAGCGTGGACATTCAGCAGCTCACCAGAGGACGGACTGTCTGGGTTCCGATCAACTTCGCGGCAAAAGAGGAGGCCCACCGCTTCCTGTTACCCGGCGCGGACGTGCACGGCTACGCCGGTGAGCCCGATTTCACGATCGCCGGTCCTGGACCACACTCTGCCCTGTTCGCTGTTCGCGCACCGATCAATTCCACGCCCGTCGGCGGCGGCAGAGTGCTGGGCGAACGACTCGACATCGCGACGCGACAAACGCCCAAGCAGATCCTGGACATGCTGCGCGGCAACGTATTCGAGCACCTCTTCGTCAAGGAGTTCCTTGTGGAACCCGGCGAGCGGCACGAGCGCTGAGCGGGCGACGGATCAACACCACGAACGAGACCAGGACATAGATCGGGTCGAGTAAATAATCCCAGTAGTTCGTCGATTCGAGCAGGTGCAACTGAAACGCTGCCGCCGCGAGCAGTAATACGAACCCGAATCGTATCTGCTTCCACAGCAACCACCCAGTGAGCACGGCCATGATCGCGAACAGCGGGCTGACGTGCCAACCCCACTCGTAGGGATCGAAACGGCTCAAGCCAAGAGCAAGCGGATAGAGCGCAAGGCCGCCGACGGCGCCGAAGATCCAGCACGCGTCCCAGTCCCTCGACGAAAACCACGTCCGCGCGAACGCACGCTCGCACACCGCAACGATCAGGGCGGCCAGCAGGGAGACGCTGAAGTTGGCATTGATGCCGGTGATCCAGCGCGCAACGGCAACGCGTTCAACCGGAATCAGCAGAACGGCCAGCGCAACTCCACCGGCGACTAACAGCTGTCCTCCACCACGCAAGTTGAATCCGCGCCACGCCATCAGGCGCTGCAGACACAGCACCAGCGCCAGCCACGGAGACGCCGTGGAGCAGAGCTCAGTGACGATAGGACTCGTCATCGCAGCGATCCGCCCGAATGCTCATCGAGCCACCTGGTGTTGAAGGTGACGTGTCTGATCTGCGTGCGTTGCCAGGTGTAGACGAGATGCACGTCGCCACTCCGCGCCTGCATCAGGAACGGATATGAGAAATCACCACCGCGCTCTTCTGCCAGCGTCGCCACTCGCGACCAGGTACGTCCTTCGTCAGCGGACATCGCGAGGCGCAGGTTCTCGCGGCCGCTCGGGGAGTCGTTGAACGCAAGGAGCAGGCGGCCATCGGTCATCCGGATCGCATCCAGGCCCGAATCGGGATTGGGCAGCTCGATCCGTTGCGGCGCCGACCATGTCCGGCCCGCGTCCTCGGAACGCGCAATCGAAACGGTTCGCGGCGGGTCATCATCGCGAAGGAGAGCGAGCGCGCGGGCAGTATCGATCGGCGTGATTGCGGGCTGATACCCGTACCAGCCCGCGCTCATGCGACTCTTCGTGGCGACGACCTCTCCCCTGCGGCGGTGTAGCCACAGCACCTCCGGGAACGTCGCGACGAATTCGTGGTAGATCGGCACCGCCCAGCCGCCATCCGACAGTGCGGCAGGCGCGTTCTTGACCAGCTCGCTGAGGTTGAGGAACGGACTGAGCGTCAACCGGCGGCTGCGGGTCCACGTTCGTCCCTCGTCGTCGGACATGGTCACGTTCAGCGAGCTGCCCGACCATCCGCCAATCGACACCGTGACGTAAATGAGCCAGAGTCTGCCGTCAGCATCGCTGAAGAGCACCGGGTTGCCCACTTTCCTGACGTAGCGGCGCAAATCGCGAGTCGCAGTGGCTCGCGTCACGATCGCCCGCGGAGGCGACCAGCGAGTGTCGTCCGACGGTTGTACCGAGAAGTAAATGGCGACGTCGCCCGCCCCTTCACGCGAGCCCGCGTACCACACTGCGGCGAGACCGCCACCGAACAGTTCGGCGATCGACGCCACGTGCGACATCGCGTGCGGTGAGTCCGGATTGAGCGTCTCGTCCTCGAAAAACGGCGCCGCGGCGGTCGATTGTGCGCGCGCCGCGACGACGAGTCGCGCCGGCCGGTCGCGGTCGAACAACGGCCACGCGTTCAACGCGACGGCCAGGAGGATCAGGAAGCCCCGCGTCGCCGTCCGCACCATCTGCGACGAGTGTACTTCGGGACTGCGGCCGTCCGTTCGACGCGCAGTGAGGCCATGGTTATGTTCCGGCGATAATAGGCAAGCCGTGCCGGAACCCGTCTCAAAGCATGATCGGTAGCGCAGTCGGTCATTACCGGATCGAGGCCCAGCTCGGGTCTGGCGGGATGGGCGTCGTCTATCGTGCCTATGACACGGTGCTCCGGCGCAGGGTTGCGATCAAATTCCTGACCGGGCTCTCCGATGATGAAAGCCGCAACCGGCTGTTGAAGGAAGCGCGGGCCGCATCGGCGCTCAATCATCCCAACATCTGCACCATCCACGAGATCGCGGAAACCGACGGGCAGCCCTGCATCGTGATGGAGTATCTGCAGGGCACGCAGCTCGAGTCGATGATCGTTCCTGGTGGCCTGCCGTCTGAAACATTCTTCCGTTACAGCCTGCAGATCGCCGATGCGCTGACGCACGCGCACGATCGCGGCATCGTGCATCGCGATCTGAAAAGCGCCAATGTCATCGTCGGCCCGGAAGGCCGCGTGAAGGTGCTGGACTTCGGGCTCGCTCATCGACTCCCGGAATACGACGGCGAGAACGTCACGCAGTCGGTCTCGCTCCTGCCGCAGCCCGGGACCGTCGCCGGAACGCTCGCTTACATTGCCCCCGAGGTCCTGACGAACGGAAAGGCGGACGCGCGCAGCGATGTGTGGTCGCTCGGCGTGCTGTTCTATGAGATGGCGTCAGGGCGGGTTCCGTTCAAAGGGCTCAAGGGGTTCGAGCTGATATCGGCGATCATCGAGGACAAGGCGGTTCCGCCGTTGAGCGCACTCGTGCCGTCAGCGCAGCGGGCCATCATCCATCGTTGTCTCGAGAAGGACCCCGAGCGCCGTTACAAGAGCGCGCGCGAGGTCTTCACGGCTCTCGAGGCTGCGCAAGGCGCATCGGGACGGTTCACACCCAGGCGGATCGCTCTGGCAGTCTTCGCGCTCCTGGTACTTGCGCTTGGTGGGTTTCTGGCGGAACGCCGGCTGGCGCCTCGCGAGCCCGCCACCGATAACTCGCCGCAACCATCTCCTGCCGCGGTCAATGCGCGGCGAGCGGTTGCCGTCCTCGGGTTCAAGAACCTTTCAGGTGAGCCTGACGCGGCGTGGCTCTCGACGGCGCTGGCCGAGATGCTCACGACCGAGCTTGCGGCAGGCGAACATCTGCGGACGATCCCGGGTGAAAACATCGCGCGGATGAAGAGCGACCTGGACCTGACCGACGCCGACAGCTTCGCGTCCGATACGCTGGCGCGCATCGGCGCCAACCTCGGCAGCGATCTCGTCGTGTCTGGCTCATACGTCAGGATCGGAGAGAAGCTGCGGTTCGACGTGCGAATGCAGGAGGCCGGCGCCGGGCAAACGATCGTCTCGGTCGCTGAAACGGGCGGCGATGGCGAGCTGTTCGAGATCGTGTCGAGGATCGGTGCGCGCCTGCGGGAACGCCTCGGTGTCACGGAGCTTTCGGCCGCGGAAGCAGCCGGTGTGCAGGCGTCGCTGCCCGCGAACCCGAATGCCGCGCGGTTGTATGCCGAAGGGTTGGCCAGGCTTCGGCTCTACGACGCACAGGCGTCGCGCACGCTGCTCGAACAAGCCGTGAGCGCCGATCCGAACCTTCCTCTGGCGCACTCGGCGCTCGCCCTTGCCTGGTCCGCGCTCGGCTACGACGAGCGGGCGAGGCAATCTGCCAGGCGCGCGTATGAGCTGTCGTCCAATCTCCCCCGTGAAGATCGGATGTGGGTCGAAGGGCGCTACCACAACGCGATGAGCAAGTACGACGACGCCATCAAGACCTACCAGGCGCTCTACAGCTTCTTCCCGGACAATCTCGAGTACGGATTGCAGCTGGCGGCCGTGCAAACGTCCGCAGGCAAGGGACAGGACGCGCTTCAAACTGTCGATTCGCTGCGGCGACTCCCAGCTCCCGTGCGAGATGATCCACGAGTCGATGGCGCCGAAGCCACGGCGGCCGGTTCGCTGTCGGACTACAAGCGACAACAGGCTGCGGCGGCGCGGGCGGTGGCCAAGGGACGACAGCAGGGAGCGCGACTCCTCGTGGCCAGGGCCCTTCTCACGGAAGCCAACGCCTGGCAGGAACTGGGAGACACTCGGAAGTCGATCGCCGCAGCCGAGGAGGCCAAACAGATCTACGCAAGTGCGGGAGATCGTGGTGGTGAGAGCCGCGCGCTGCGCGTGGCCGGCATCGCGCTGCGCTCGCAAGGTGACCTGACGCGCGCCACGCAAATGTACGAACAGGGGCTGGCCGTCGCACGCGAGATTGGCGATCGAAGCACGACGGCTTCGCTGTTGAACAACATCGCCAATGTCCTCAGGCAGCAAGGATCTCTGGAGGCGGCACAGAAGACCTATGCCGAATCGCTGACGATTGCCCGCGAGATCGGGGACCGAAACTCGGTGGCACTCCTCTTGAACAACATGGCGATCCTCCATCGCGTGCGTGGCGATGTCGCTGAAGCCAAGAAGAACTACGAGGAGTCGTTGGTGATTCGACGCGCCATCGGCGACAAGGCTGGCGTCGCGGCGACTTTGAACAATCTTGCCAATTTGATGTCGGACGAGGGCGATCTCACCGGCGCCATGAAGGTGTACGACGAGACGCTGAAAACCGCCGAGCAGCTTGGCGACAAACGAAGCGTCGCGATGGCCTGGTACAACATGGGCGAGATGGAGCGGCTGCAGGGACACCTGACGAAGTCGCGCAGCTTGCTCGACCAGGCGCTGGCGCTGCGACGCTCGCTCGAGGACAGGAGCGCCGTGGCTCGAACGGTGACCAGCATCGGGATGGTGCTGGCTGTGCAAGCCCGGCTGCCAGAGGCCAGGAAGTCATACGAGGAGGCGCTTGCACTGCAAGAGGGGGTCGGCGACAAGCTTGGCATCGCCCGGGTGCGAAACCTGCTCGGGGTGTTGGCTCTTCACGAAGGGCGACCTGCCGAAGCGCAGACGTCGATTCGTCAGGCCGCTACGCAGCTTCATGAGCTGAAGGCACTCGACGAAGAGGCCGCCGCGCTGGCTGGGCTGGTTCCCGCACTCCTGGCGGAACGCAAGAATCAGGAGGCCGAACGCGCGATCCAGGATGCTACTCGACTCGTGAAGGACAGCCGGAACCGCCAATGGCGCCTCGAAGTCGATCTCGCGCTGGCGCGTGTCGAAGCGGCGACTGGCAAGCTCGACGCGGCATCGACCCGTTTGCGCAAGTTACAAGGCGACGCCAAGGGTTTCGTCGGGTTCGAACTGGATGCGGGCCTCGCGCTCGCGGAAGTTGAGATCGCGTCGGGCCAGGTTGCTCAGGGACGCGCGCGTCTCGCTACGATAGAGCAGCAGGCCAAAGCGAATGGATTCCTGCTGACCGCGAGTCAGGCCGCCGCGGCGCAACGTTGAGTCATTATGGTGTTTTCCTATCGTCGTAGAGCGCAAGGTTTAGCCTGCGCCGTTGTCGTTGCGATATCAGCCCTCGGCTGCGGAGGCGGCGGCGATTCTTCCTCGTCCGGGCCCTCGACCTCGCCAACGGCTCCGCCCGTCGACGTCGTCAATCTCGCGGGAAACTGGGTGGGCACGATCGAATCGGCCAACCTTCCTCCTCAGACAATCTCCGCGGTTGTCGTGCAGTTCGCTGATTGCGTCGATGGGTCGTGGAAGAGCGCCGATGGCGATTGGACCGGTGCGATCAGCGGCTTTGCCAGGACATCGTCGTTCTCCGGGCAGATGACGTTCGAGCGTCGATCGAATGGCGGCTGCCTCGCATCCGGCAATGTGGGCGGCGACGTCGGGGCTGACTCGCTGCGATGGATTGGCGTCGGCGCGAGTCCGCTCGGCGTTTGTGCAGGCAACCTCCCTCAGTCGCTCGTCATCACCCTGCGTCGGCAGTAATCGGATCAACTCCCAACCTGCGCGCGTGTGCTTCGTTGACGCGCGAATTCCAACTCCCAACTCCCAAGCGGGCAAGGACTTTTTGGGAGATGGAAATTGGGAGTTGGGAGTTCGACAACGCCGATCGCTTGCTAATGAGCATGGCCACCAGCGGCGTGCTGCGCCATCGTCATGTCCCACATCCGACGGCTCAGATCGAATCGCGCGAGGCGCAGGAACACGTGGAACGATACCGGATGTGCATCGTGGGTGTTCTGCAGGATCTCCGGCACGCCGTAGAACGTCACGTCTCCTCCCAGACCGAGTGCCAATCCACGGATCCTGGCGAGGTCCCGAACCGATCCGATTGTGAAGCCGAGAACCGTGTCGACGAGCTCACCCGGATGCGGGACGTGCACGATATTCGGAAACAAGAGGATCTCGGTCTCGACATCCGTGTGCTCGAAACGTCCATACCACGACCACGGCCCGGACTTGTGCGTGCCCTCGAGCAGTACGGAATCGACCGTGCTGTACTGACGACGATTGCGCCCGACAGCGCCGGTGATAGCCGTGAACCCAGTGGAGCGATGGCGGGACCACGACGCCGACGCGCTCGTTCGCCGTTGATCGCCAGGCTCGAGCGCTTCAGGCTCCTCGAGAAACCCGTGCGAAACCTGGATCGCCCATGAGGGCGTCGGCCTCAGCCACGCGCGTATCGACCATGAGTCGATCGCGCCGACATCGAGGTCGTAGCGAACTTCGTCTGACTCGCGACCGCGGAAGACCGACCCTTCAAAAGACGCGACGCCATAGTCGACACGACCGAGAATGACGCTGCTGGCGATGTGCGTCGAGTCGAAGATGTGATGCGCAATTGGCGCCGCCGGATTCTCGGCGCTCGACGCCCGATGCATGAACGGAACCGGACCGAGCGCCGGCTCCCCCACCGGCCCTCCCGCAAATGTCAACCTGGTGCGACTCCCGAATGGAACGCTCCAGCCCGCCGAGAGTTGCATGAAGAGATCATGCGGGTGTTGGTGATCGGTGATCTGCAGTCCTTCGTACGCTTCGCCCACCTGGAAGATCTGCGAGTAGCCCTTTCCGGGCGAGGTCAGCGGCTCGGCCGAGACCATCGCGGTGGCGCTGAACAACCCTGGCCCAAGCTGATGGCTGCCCGTAGCCATCAGCCAATTCTGCGATTTGAACTCGGTCTCCCCGCGCCGTCCGCCCTGGACGTTCATCGTCGCAAACAGGACGCCGTCAACAGCCGTCGTCCAACCTGCTGTGGGCGTACTGGACTGATGACCCTGGTGATCCTGATGATCCGCGGAAGGTTCCTGCTGCGCAGCGACGGGCGCCGCCGCCAATAGCAGCAGAATGAGGACGCCGTTACTTCGCCGCACCTGACCGCTCGACGAGGGCAACGATCTCCTTCAGCACCGTGACTCCGCGATCGGCTTCATACCAGTCGCCTCTCTGTGCGAAACGCCTGGCATTCTCGGGACTGTCGCCGATCGATCGAAACAAGTCCTGAAGTTCAGCGGGCCGCTCTACCCACGCGCCAACGTCCACGCCCTGACGAAACAGGACCACAGTGGGCGTCGCAGTTCGTCCATCCGGTGTTCGATGCGCGCGCATCGCCGGCTCCCCTGTTGCGCGGTCAACGACGCGCATGGGAACCTGCGCGAGGGCCGCCAATCGTGCCACATAGGGCACGGAGTACGCTGAATCCGGACACCAGTCTTCGGCCACGACAAGCAGCTGAAGATCGCGCCCTACACGCCTGACGCGCTCGACCATCTCTGTGGACACGGTCGCCTCAGACGATGTCCGCAACCACAACTCACGTTGCCGGTCGACGCGATCGAGAAAGTGATCCCAGGTCGCGCCCGCCTCGAAGAGGTGATTGGGCTCGATCGCCACCACCTGGAGCGGCGCCAGCAACAGAAAAAGGAACGCGAGAGGCATCTGTTTAGCAATCCTATCGAGGTTTCGCGATCGGTCCAACCAGGCCAACGCCAGACCGGCGTTCATCGCTGATTCGTGACACCAGCCGCACGATTTCGGCAGCTGCCGACTCCGGCGACTTCCCTTTCGGATGAATCCCGCAGACCGCGTTCGTCGCAGAGTGATTGAGGTTGCGACTCCACCGAGGGAAACCAGCCTCGTCGCGACCATACGTTACGTAGACCGAGGCTGTATTGAGCCCCGTACCCGGCCGTTCGCCAATGATGTGGACGATGATCGCGGCGCCAACCAGTCCGCCGACCTCGTATCCGACCCGTACCCGACCGTTCTGCACCACCACATCGCGATCGCCGATGTGCTGATGAACGCCGGACAACTGGAGGCGCAGCTCGGGGAGCAGGGCACGAAGGTGCTCGTTGACCGCGTTGGCATTCAAGCCGTCTGAAATTACTAGTTGAACATACGGTCGCAGTGTCGAATACAGCGCCGCGATGCTCTTCGCATCGTCATCGCGCAAGCGCTCGCCCGCGCTCGGGTGCGCGAGGTAGTCATCGCGGCTCGCAGCTGTCGTGCGGACACGGAAGGGACGTGTCGTGGAGTCCCTGATCACACCGTCGTCAACACTGGCGTACAACGCGGCACGGGCGTGCGTATAGATGGCATCGACTCGCGCGTCCGCAACGACACCGTCAGCAATTCCGATGTCGAAGCCGTTGTCACGCAATCGCTCTTGTTGCACGCGCGCTTCATCCTCGAGCGACGACGAGGTGCGCCGGCTGCCACCGGCTTTGGCGTACGCGGCGTAGAGGCGCGCCGCCGATTCGGCAGGCGGCGCGAGCTCACCGGCGCCCGTCATCGTGCCCAGCTCGCGCAGTCTTTCCTGCATCGGAGACGCGATCTGACGTCTGGTGAGCTGCCGTAGGCGGGGATGCTCGCGGAATGAGGTCGTCAGATATCCGAGCATCGGGTCGGCGTTGCCGGCGACCGCCATCAAGTACGCCGGGGCGGCCGCGCGAGCGATTCGGGCCGTCAGACGTCGAAGATCGGCTGGCGCGATGCCCATATGGAACGTGGAGCACACGTCGAGCCCCATGGTGAGACCGTGCAGCTTCGCCATCACGCTGTCTTCGAGGCAGGCACGCTCGAGTTGATCGGGATCGCGGAAGACCTCGGGTCCGATGAAGCCGGCGACATCGTTTACGATCATCCAGGGCGTGGCGATCTGCTGCCTGACGTGGCGAGCCACGCCATACGTCCGCGACTCGAGCGTCACCATGTCGACGCCCTCGGCGGCGCCATTGGTCACTTCCGATCCCTGGCCTGTTTCGAAGTACAACCCGTCGAACCCGCGCGCCAAATCGACGAGCGCGTTCACATCGAGGCCAACCATGCCCGTCAGCGCACGAGAGGTGCCGGCGAGACTCTGGAAGCCGACGTCGACACCCGTGTGCCCCCGCGCCACGTCTTGCTTGACGATGTCGGAGAGCACGCAGTAGCGGGTCGGCAGCTCGAGGCGTCGAACGACCTGTTCGAGCAGTTGTTCGAGGCGGATGATGGTGTCGAGATCGTCGGTGGCAGGATTGAGACCGATGATGACGTCGCCGCATCCGTACGACAGACCCTCGAGTATCGATAGCAGGATCTCCTGTTCGTCGTCACCAGGGCTGTTGGGCTGGATTCGAGAACCGAAATGTTGCGGCGCACCAATGGCAACGCCCGGACCCGCCAGCGGATTGAAGAGCGTGCGCGCGACAGTTGAGAGCTCGTCGTTGCTCATGACCTTCACGACGGCCGCGATGACCTCGCTCTTTATCGCGTCGCGGTATTTGCGGGTCCACGCATCGGCGCCAGGGCGAAGCAGGATGTTCTTGAGATGACCGATTGTGAGGGAACCCAGGTCGTGATCGAAGCTGGCGTCACGGGACCGATCCAACGCGGCCGTCACACCATCGTTGATGAGAGTTGTTCGATGAATCCCGTTGATGGTGAGCGCCTCCAGCGCACGGCGGGCCTCGGCGCGAACCGCGTCGTCTTCAGTGCCGCCGACGGCAAGGTCGCCTTGCTTGAATGCGCTGGCGAGCGCCAGGCATCGCCGCAGTTCTCCAGCGTCCATTCGACATCAACCGCCTGCCAGCAAGACTGTCCGAGTCGTCTGAAAAGAACAAGGGCCAGGATTGCTCCTGGCCCTCTGTCGGATCCTAGTGTCCGGCTTCAGCCGGACCGGCGTTAGTCGTCAGAAGTTCACGGTGAAATTGACGCGCACGAACCGGGGGTTGATGATGCCGGTGGGTGTACCCCAACCAGCCGGCCGCGGCGTGTTGTCGGTGATGTAACTGTAGGTCGTGTTGAAGCTGTTGGTGTAGTTGGTGTTGAGCAAGTTGTACAGGTCGACGCCAATGTCAGTGCGCGTCCGACCGAAGCGCACGATCTTGGCAAACCGCATATCGATCTGCGTCCGCCGCTCACCAGAGTAGATGCGCGTGTCGTTATGGCCGAGCGGAACCACGGTGATCCCGGTCGGGCTCAACGACGGGTGCGAGTGACCGAGCGCGGCAATGATCACCGAGTTCGGAACCTGCCACTGCGCAGTCGTGTTAGCGGTGCCGGCCAGAAGCACTTCGGGCTGGGCGCGCAACACCCCACTGACGAGTACGTCGATCTTCGGAATCGTGTAGCTCGCCAGACCCCGCACCGTTGTCTGCCATGGCTCGACGTCGTTGCATCCTCGTGAGTCAGGCCCGTCGATGGCGCCGGTGGCCGCATTCACGTGGTTGTAGAGCGGGTCGACATCGCAGGTGTTGACCTTGCCTCTGCCGGTCGACGTGCCCAATTGAGTGGTGAGGCCGTTGTGCATCCGAGCATTCAACGTGACGGCAAAACCGTCCCAGCTGCTGTCACGTGTTGCGCCGAGGTCCTCTTCGCGCATCAGGATGCGCTGCGGCGCGACCGCGAGCGCTGCCGGCGTCGGCAGGTACCTGAGGATCTCGTAGCCGCCTCCACCGGGCAGCCGCGGATCCAGCGGCGCGGTCAGGGTGTACGTCTCATAGTATGAGTTGATATTGCCGCGGCGCGTCAGGTCGTCAGTGACGAAGAAACCCTGGAACGTGCGATGTGTGTAGCTGACATCCGCGGACACGCGCGGGATTACTTCATGCTGCAGGGTGATTGTCGACTGATAGTCACCCGGCCGCACTCCCCAGCCACTGAGCACGCGCGGATCAACCTGCGTTGCGGCGCCCAGCTTGCCGAAGTTTGGTGCAGTACCGCTCGCCGCCAGGCACTCGCCATTGGCGGACGGATTCAACAGATCGCAGTCAACGATATAGTCGCTGTCACGGTCCTGCCAGTCGCGGTTGGTCACACTGCGCACCACCGTCGCACCCGGGTTGGTCGAGGTGTACGGTGAATCGTTAGCCGCATACGCCAGGTAACGGCCCCAGTTGAACTTGATTGCTGTCTTGCCGTTGCCGAAGAGGTCGTATGCCACACCCACACGCGGCGTGATGTCGTTGTACGCGTCCACGCCAGGAGTCCGCTCGATCGTGATCGGCTGTGGGTTCAAGAACGACGTGTTCGTCGTCCCGTTCAGTTCCGACGGCGCATAGCTCGACGCACGGTCGTACCGCAGCGCACCCTGCAGCGTCAACCGCCTGAGCGTCCAACTGTCCTGGAAATACACGCTCTGCGTTGACGTGATCGTGCGCCGGCCGAAATCGGGCAGGTAATAACTGACCGCGTTCGGGACGCCACGGTTGAAGCGATAGCCAAGCTGCGTCTGGTTCGCGACGTCCTTGTCGAGCAGGTCGAGCCGGCGATACTGATATCCGAGTTTCGCGCTGTGCGCACCGGTGACATAAGACGCCGATCCCAGGACGTCATCGGTTTTGCCAGTGGCCGGCCCCCACGTCTCCACGTCACGATAACGATAATTCGCGACGGGCGCATACGGCAGGCCGGTGGTGGGATTGATGGCGTTCGACTGCTCCGTGATCGATGTCAGGCTGGTATCGGCATCAGGCGCCGGGTGACCGAAGATCGGCTGATAGCGGAATGCGTTGTAGCCGGCCTCGAGCAGGAGCTGGTTGTTCACCGGCATCGTCCACGTCCCCTGGTTCACGTAGAACGGCACGTCGAAGTAACCGCGCCCTGCCGTCTGCGTGGCTTCCGGCGACATCTGGATCGGATTCTGATTGTTGCCAAGGCCGATCCAGTCCTGACCGCGGTTGTGGCAGCCGTTGGTCTCGACTTTCAGCGGCGTGCCTTCGCAGCGATGCTGGTACTCTGAATTGAAGCGGATGCGGTTCTTTCCAAATTGACCCGTCATGCGCCCAATCGCCATGGTGCGGTCCTGCACAAGGCGCGCCTGGATCGGCGAGCCAATCCAGTCCCAACGCGCCGCGTTGCCGGCATTGGCGTTCGCCTGGATCCCTTCCATCACGACCTGCGAGCTGAGATCGCGGTAGCTGCCAAAGAACCAGAGCCGGTCCTTCATGATCGGACCGCCGAACGATGCGCTCCAGTCGTACGCGGTGATGACGCCGGGCGCTTCCTTGAGGTTCGGATTGAGCGCGCGAATCTCGTCGGTCAGGTTCTCGCCGCTCGACCAATCCCCGGCATTGCTGTAGAACGCATTCCCGGAGAAGATGTTGCTGCCCGAGCGCGGGATGATGTTCATGATCGGCCCGCCGATGTCGCTCTCGCCGAGCCCGCCGCCGACGTTGATAGCGATTTCCTCGGCGTTCACCGTGTCATAGACATATGAGGAGAACCCGCCGCTGCGCGCCGCAGTCAACGGAAACCCGTTGATTGCGTAACGGCCTTCACCGGCTACGGATGTCGAGTTGATCGTGCTCGAGCGCGCGTTGAAGGAGGTCATCGTCGGCGATGTTGCCAATGCCGCTTCGCCGACGTTCACGCCAGGAACTGCGTTGAGCAGCGCGCCGGCAGCGCGCGTTGCCGGGATCGCCTGGATGGTCTCGTTGTTGAGAACGATTTCACGATGAGGATTCGTGACGTCCACCACCGGCGACTCGCCGGTGACGGTGATCGTTTCTTCCACACCGCCAACCCGCAACTCGATGGGAATGGTCAGCGTCTGCGAACCGATCAACTCGATGCCCTCCCGCTTGACCGTGTTGAAGCCGGGCAGCGTCACAGTCAGCGAGTAGGTGCCCGGCCGCAGGTCGATGATGCGGTACTGGCCAGTTTCATCAGTGATTGCCGACCTGACTTTCTCAATCAGAGCGGGGCTCGAGGCTTCGACGGTCACGCCTGGCAGCACGCCGCCGGACGCGTCGCGAACGGTTCCCGTGAGGGACGCCTGGGCAAATACAGATGCCGGGAGCAGCAAAACAACGAGTAACGTCAGACACTTCAGCGCAGTTCGCATACCTAGCGTTTTTCCCTTCAAAAAGACGGCACAAACGTGGTGCGGTCCCCTCACCGCAAGTGAAACGGCAGTACACCAAATCCAGTGAACTGCATGCAAGGGCTTGGCAGAATATGCACTCAATATTCGAAAAGTCAAGGAATGTGCGCCAGTCGGGCTGCTCGAATGCCGCTGAGCGGCAAATCTGCATGCAACGTCGTGCCATCGCCTTGGCCGACCGGGGTCGTCCGTGACGCTCAGCCAGCGGCAATGACCTCGTCACCAAGCCGGACGAGGTGCCGCACCGCCGCGGGATAGTCCTGAGCGAGATCGACGAATCTGATTTGTGCAGGATGCCCGGCGTTCGGCGACCGCGGATGCATCCGTTCCCACAGCTTCGTCAGTGTTTTTCTCAACAGCGGCTCGTCTGTCGTCCGGTCGATCAGCAGCGCGACGTGGTGGAACGGCACTTCATCGACGAGAACGGACAACTCGAAAATACAGCCCTGGTTCCTGGCCGTGAATGCTCGCAGGTCCATGACGACGAGGCTGCTCTCGGCCGCCAGCCTTGAAACGGTGCCCTGCCAGGTGTCCGTCCGGCAAAAGAACTCGTTGACGCGATAACGCCCGTCGGGATCGCACTGTCGCGGCAACACGGCGAGACGCTGCGCAAGATCGCGGTCTGAGCTGATGTACGTGCCCGCTAATTTCCCACTCACGAAATCAAGGAACTCGTCGGGCTCGAATCGGCCGCGGGCCACGTCCGTTGCGCTCACCAGTTGAATGCTGCCCGCATGCCGCCAGCGCGCCGCAAGAACCTCAAAGAGCTTTTCAGCCCGACGCGCAGACCCGAACACCCGAAGGTACAAGAGAGATGCCTCCGGCAGGGTGTCGGAGGTTGTCTTCATTGGCCTCAGGCCATATCTCACAGTGATCCAGTAGAGCGCAAAGGGAACCAATCCGAGCAGGTAGTAAAAAGGTCTGCGATCGCCCATCAAGTACACGGTGACCCAGAGAGACGCCGCGAGCCAGAGCGCGTCGAAGAGAAACATCTGATCGCTCAGCTGACGACGGCGGTAGCGACCTGCCATCCACCGTAATCCCGACACCGCCATCACGAGGGATAGCGCGCCGCTGATCGCCATGATCACAGCGAATGTCGAGTTACCGGCAACCTGTTTGAGTTGAGTGGCAAGCGCGACACCCCAGGGCGTGTCGAGCCACAAATCGTTGATGACCAGGATCGTCACCAGCACGATCAGCGCCGTCATCGTGAACAGTGGCCCCACGGTTCCCCGCACGAACCGATTGAATGTCAGCAGCGGGATCATCAGCGGAGCACCCGTCAAAGCCCAGAAGTACACCGGCTGCGATGACGGCGAGATCAGAATCGAGTCGGGTGACACAGGCGTCCCCAACACCGCTGACGTCAGCGGAAGGAGCAGGCCGGCTTCCTCTTTCAGTGCCGGTTCGGCTTCGGCGAGCTCCGTAAAGGAGAGCGACGGAGCGCCGGCAAGCTGCAACACAATGCCCAGCACCGGAAGTGCGAGGATGTACGCCGCGACGAGAAATCTACGCACGCGTCGGTCGGGCCCGTAAAACAGCGCAAGCGTGATCATGGTGAAGAACGACCAAGCCCAGAACCGGCCTGCATAGCACGCCAGCAGTGTCGACCATGACTCGAATGGCGGCGGCGAGAGTGTCGATAGCAATGCCACCGATGTCGCGGCGTGAATCGAACCGCCAAGAAGATAGATGAACGCGGCGCGATGAAACGACGCGCCTGCATGTCGGAAGGTCTGCGATCGGGCGCGACGCGGACGGGCAGTCTGTTCCGGCCGCTCGACGACGATCTCGGGAGCATGGCTGGCAACTTCCGCACCGTAGGGCGGGTCTTGCTTTGTAGACCCGCCGCGTCCGACAAGCGTCGGATCTGTCACCGGCGACGGGCGTTGGCTCTCACGAAAGATCTTTCGCAGGTACACGCGCATCACGACGTACGCGGCTGCACTCACGAGGAGGCTCGCCGCCAGCGTGACCTGAGTAGTGACGTCGAAAAATGTTTGCGACTGCTCCACGGTCTCGTCCTCGCGAGCACCGACGCCATCACACGCTTGTCAGACATTAATGTCGTGACGACTGTTTTTGTACGGCACTGCCGTGCTGAGCATCACGCTCTTCGTGCTGCCCACCCGGGCCTTGCCAAGCGCACCGACTCATCTGAGAATCGTGAGAACATCCTCGGGCACTCCGTAGTCAGCACGACGCGCTCTCCAACGGCCTGCCCCATCGGTCCCAGGGAGGCTCCCGTGATTCATCGCCTCTGCTGCTCTCCTCGAACGGTCGCGAGAGCATGCGTCGCAGTCTTTCTTGCGCTACTCGGCGCGCACCATTTGATCGCCGCGGACGCCTTGACCCAGCACTACAACAACGCGCGCACCGGCGCCGTGCTCGACGAAACCCGGCTCACGACGAGCAACGTCAACACGGCCGGATTCGGGAAGCTGTGGACGCTCTACGCCGACGGGCAGATCGTCGCGCAGCCGTTGTATGTATCGGGCCTGAAGATCGACACGTCCGGCAATCCACAGGCGCCACTCGTGCAAGGGACGTTCAACGCCGTCGTCATCGCGACGATGCACAACACGGTGTACCTGTACGACGCCGACAGCGAAAAGCCCGGACCCCAAGGCCGCACGGTACCCCTCTGGGCGACGTGGCTTGGCGAGCCGCGCAAGGGCGGCAAAGACATCGACATGTGGAGCACGAACGATCCCGAATGGGGCATTCTCGGGACACCGGTCGTCTCCGCCGATAAGAGCACGCTGTACGTCGTCGCTTGGCACGGCGACGCGCCCGGTCTGCGTTACATGGTGCACGCGCTGAACATGCAGAACGGCGCGCACCGCCTGCCGCCAAAGCTCGTTGGCGTGGGATCGACCGATCCCTCGAACCCGTGCCGCAACCAGAGCGCGTTCAATCCGTGCGTCCACAAACAGCGCGCCGCGCTACTCCTGTCCAACGACGTTCTGTACGTCGGGTTCGGCGGCGACGGCAATCGCGGGGCGCTCTTCGCGATCGACGCGAAGACGCTGGATCAGCGCGCGTTCTGGAGTTCGACGCCATCGGGTGGCGACGGCGGGATCTGGCAGTCGGGCCAGGGCCCCGCGGCAGACGCCGCGGGCAACGTCTACCTCATGACCGGCAACGGCAGTTTCGACGCCGCGAATGGGAACTACGGCAACAGCGTCGTCAAGCTCGCACTCGAAGGCAATCAGATCGTCGTGAAGGACTTCTTCACGCCGTGCAATTTCCAGTTCCTCAACCAGCTCGATCTCGACCTCGGCTCCGGAGGTCCAGTACTCCTTCCCGGAACTCCCTCGCGCATCGTCGGCGGCGGCAAAGAAGGCGTGCTCTATGTGCTGTCACGCACGAACATGGGAAAGCACACGGGCGCGGCCGGCGCCAATTGCCAGAACACGAACATCGTGCAGCAGGTGAAGGCCTTCGACGTTGCCTTCCATGACGGCCAGAATCATTACGGCAACATTCATGGCTCGCCGGTCTTCTGGCAGGGACCGGATAACGGACGTATCTACGCGTGGGGCGAAAACAGTCAGTTGAAGGCGTACACGTTCAGTCAGGGGAGACTGCAGAACGTGGCCAATCCAAAGCGGAGCGCATTCCGCCCGCCTGACGGCATGCCCGGCGGCATGCTCACGTTGTCGGCCAACGGAAACAAGGCAGGGACCGGAATCCTGTGGGCACTCGTGCCGTTGAACGGCGACGCCAACCAGCAGCGCGGCGTGCTCGCGATCCTGCTTGCGCTCGACGCGCAAGACGTCTCGCGGACGCTGTGGACGAGCGAACAGTTCGTTCAACGCGATCGCGTCGGCCTCTTCGCCAAGTTCAACCCGCCGCTCGTCGCCAATGGCAAGGTCTTCGTCCCCACATACGGCAACACCGAGCCGCTGCGCCAGTACGGCGGCGGCGCGAGGCCGAACGCGTTTCCGTCGGCATACTACGTAGCTGTGTATGGACGGATCGCAGCGATGCCGGCGCGTCCTGTCGTGGACCAGGATCGTGATGACGTCACCGTGCTCAAGGCAGCCACATCACCGTTGACGCTGAACGTCGCGCAGTGCACGCCGATTGACGACACCTCCGTCGACTGCACCGAGCAACTCACGCAATCATCCAACCTGCCGGCGTTTCATCGCGTCGTCATGGCGCGCGATCAGAATGTTGCCGGTTGCGCCTTGCTGCGTGTCACGACTGTCAGCAGAAACGGCGGGCTTGCCGATTCCACCGGCATCGGCTTCTGGAGCACGCAGGCGGCCAACGGCAATCTCGCCCCGGAAAACTCAGGCCGTTTCATCACCACCGGTGCGCTGCGGCCCGCCGGTGGCGCGACGCTTGCCAATGGCACACCGGCGACGCTGCACGAGTTCGTTGGCGTGGCGAACTGCCCTGCCGGCGATACCACGCTCGATCGGCTGTTCAAGCCATTCATGCAGTTCGAGAACTCCCCTGACGGCCGTATCTTCCACAACTGGGACCTGGCGGAGAACTATCGCATCAGCACTCAGATCACACAGTTCGATCGCAGCACCCAGATTCTGCGGTAGTTCGACTCCTTTCCACCCTGGTGAGCGACGGCTGTCAACTCCCAACTTCCAATTTCCAACTCCCAAGGAACCGGGGCTGTTTTGGGAGTTGGGAGTTGGAGGTTGGGCGTTGACGCATTTTTGGGCACGCTGCTGGACCGTTTTCGATTTCGCGGTGTCTAACCGACGAAGGTGTCAGCCACGACCATATGCAGTTCAGCCACTTCGTCCAGTTGATTGCCATCGGTTTGCAAGCGCGCATCCCGATGCACATGACCGGCTTCCCAGGTGTCGGCAAGACCGAGTTCACCAAGAGCCTGGAGACAGGATTCACACGCGCGGGCGTCAAGTGCAAGGTCATCATCCTCATCGGGTCCATTCGTGAGCCGCAGGACTTCGGCGGCTTTCCGGTATCCACGCCGGATGGCGTCCGACTCCTGCCAATGGCGTGGGCGCGCGATGCCAAGCGCCTCGCCGACGAGGGCTACATGGTCGTCATTTTTCTCGACGAACTGACGACCGTGCCACCAACGACGCAAGCGGCGATGCTGCGTCTTCTCACCGAGAATGTCTGCGGGGAATTGCAGTTGCCGGATTACGAACCGGGCAAGGGAGGCGTCGTCTATCTATGTGCGAGTAACGCCGTTGAGTGGGCGGCGGGTGGACAGGAGATCCAGGCACCGATGGCGAATCGCCTGTGGCACGGCGACTTCCCCATGGATCATGAGACGTGGTGCGAGATGATGGTCAGCGACTTCCCCGCTCCCAGTGATCTCCCGGTGCTGCCGGCCGATTACCTGCGCACGCATCACCATCGGCAGCGGACAACGATTGCGGCGTACGTGAAAGCAGCAGGGCGCGGCGCCTGGCTGGCGCCGCCCGACGATCCGGCAAGGCGCAGCGGCCCGTGGCCGTCGGGCCGGACCTGGTATCTTGCTTCACGCCTCCTGGCTGCGGTCGAAGCCGTGTCACCTGCGAATCGACTGCTGCAGAATGCGGCGCTTGCCGGTCTGGTCGGCGATCAGGCGCTCCCCTTCCTCGAGTACCGCGAGACATTGAACCTGCCCGATCCGGAAGACATCCTGAAAGATCCGCGCAGTCTCGTGCTGCCCGATCGGATCGATCGCGCCTACGCCGTGTGCTCGTCGCTCGTCGGCGCGGTCCTGAACAACAAGACGCCGGAGCGGTGGCAGGCCGCGATGATCGCGCTCGGTGTCGCGTGCCGCAAGAACGCCGACATCCCGACCGCAGCCGCGCGCACGCTGTGCGACCGAAGGAATCGACCCGAAGGAACGATCAAGCTGCCCGACGAGTGCCGGCCGTTCTACGAGCTGATGCAGTTGGCCAAAGTACTGCCCCGCGATTAGTTCATGACGTACGTAGCTCCGGCGTTAGCCGGACCTGACACATGCTGAGCAGACTCACTGAACTGATTCGAGGACTTGATCGTCGTGGCGGCGGGTACTCGCGCGCACTCCAGGCGGCGCGGGTTCGCGCATCGTATCAGCGTGCGTACTTCGCGCCCGCGCTGTTCACTCTCATCCCGGTCAAGACCGACCAGATCGCCAGCATGGCCGTCGACACGCGCTGGCGGCTCTACTACAACGACGAGTGGGTGGCAGCGCACTCGGTGGAAGAAAACGCGGCCGTGCTGATCCACGAAGTCAGTCATCTCTTGCGCGAGCACGAAGCGCGCAAGCAGGCGACGGCAGTGAAGAACCCGACGCTCTGGAACACCGCCACCGACTGCGAGATCAACGACGACCTCACCGCGGAGGGGTTGCCCCTCCCCGACGATCCTCCGCTGCCAGGCAAATACGGACTGCTCACCGGCGAGAACGCCGAGACCTACTACCGTCAGCTATATGTGAAGGGGTCGGACCCCACCACCGAATTGCACACGCGCGCGGGCGCGGGCATCGACTGCGGCTCGGGCGCTCACGGCGAGCCACGTCCCTGGGAGCTGCCTGATGACGACGGCAGTCCAGGTGGTGTGCCCGGGGTAGACCCGGTCAAGGCGCAGCTCGTACGTCGCGACGTCGCCCAACGCCTGCTCGATCGATCGGGCGATGCTGGCGACGCTCCCCTGGGCTGGCGACGATGGGCGACCATGGTTCTCGCGCCGAAGGTGGACTACATGGCGACCATCCGGCACGCCGTCCGCAAGGCGCTGCGCGACAGCACACTTGGCCGCTACGACCGCACGTACAAGCGACCCCATCGTCGGCAGGCGTGCTATGGCGAGTTCCTGATGCCGTCGTTTCACCAGCCTCGGCCACGACCTGGTTTTCTGATCGATACCTCGGGATCCATGGAGGACACGCAATTGGCGAGAGCCGTCGCCGAGCTCGGCGGACTGACACGGCAGCTCGGTTACAGCACGGAGGTCGTCGTCGCCTGCTGCGATGTCGTGGTGCACGATGTGAAGAAGGTGTTCAATGCCGCGCAGTTGGAGATGTACGGCGGCGGTGGCACCGACATCGGCGCCGGTCTGCGCTGGTTCATCGATCGAAAACGTGGCCCCATCGATCTCCTCGTCATCGTGACCGATTGTCAGACGCCGTGGCCCGAGGAAACCCCTCCATTTCCAGTGATTACGATTCGCGTCGGCGATGGTGACCCGCCGCCGTGGGGCGAGCAAGGAGCCAACAAGGTGATTACAATCGAAGACTGAGGAACGCGTGCCGCAACTGCCCTTGCCGGAAATGAGCCCGTGGAAGCCATGGTCGCTGACGATTCCGCCAAACTCGAGGCAGGCATGGATCCGGCTCGCCGCATGGGAGCTCTGGATGGGGATGCTCGTGTGCATTACCACGAGTGTCGGCATAGCCCTCATCATGACCTCTCCGAAACGCATCGTCGCCGTGTCGGATCTCACCAACTGCTACGCACCGCCCCCGGTCACCTTACCGTGTGAGCGCATCCTATATCGCGGCGGGGCGCTGGATGCGGCCTTCATGGCGCTCTGCGGCCTGATGCTGATCGGTGTCGCGGTCTGGTTGTTGTGGGAGTTGTGGAACGCCGTCGAGCCGAAGCCAATCACGGACGACTTTCTCCGGCTGCTCGACAACTCGTTTGGCAGCAACTGGCGCAACCCGCTCAGATGGCCGTGGACGCGGGTGTTATGGGCCTACGGCTTCACTGTCGTCGGCGTCACCCTGACCGCGGGCGTTGGCGTGATGATCTGGACGCTGTTTGCCTCGCCGAACTCGACCAAAGCGCCGTCGGCGCGAATCGAAACGTCACAAAGCTTCACCATCGCAAGATAAGCTGTTGCCACTGCCCCGGTCAGGAGCGATCGATGCCTGAGCGTTTGACCTTTGACGTCGGGTTTGGACGTGCCCGTCGTCGCCGCGACGGCGACGAACCAATGCGACTGCTGGTGCTCGGTGACTTTCGCGGTGACGCAGTGGCAGATCGACCGCCGTTGGCAAACCGGCCGACGCTGCGGGTCGACGTTGACTCCCTCGAGGCCGTCATGCGCCGGCTCCGGCCCGCATTGACATTACCGGCCGGCGAGATCCGCTTCGATGAAATCGACGACTTCCACCCGGATCGGTTGTACGGGCGGCTCGACGTCTTCAAAGCCCTCCGGGAGAAGCGCGCGATTCCGCCGGGCGCCGATGAAGACGTAGACCGGCTGCTCGGAAAAGCTCCCGAGCCACGGGCGACGACACCTGTCGGTGACGTGGCCCCCGCAGCGACGGGCGGGCTCGACGCCTTCATCCGTGAGGCCATCGCCCCGCATATCGTGAAGGACACCTCCGCACAGGCGCAGGCGTACGTGGCGGCGGTAGATTCCGCGATCGCAGAGCAGATGCGCTCGTTCCTTCACTATGCGGCGTTCCAGTCGCTCGAAGCGACATGGCGCGGCGTTCACTGGCTGGTCTCGCGACTCGAGCTCGATGAAAATCTCCAGTTGCACCTGTTCGACGTGTCGCGAACGGAACTGTTGACCGATATCGCAGAAGCGAAAGCCGAGATCTCGAAGACAGGACTCTATCGAGCACTCGTCGATCGCTGGCGCAACGTGCCGGGCGAACATGGTTGGGCGGCGTTCGTCGTGCTGGATCGTTTCGGCCGGTCGGCCACCGATATCGGTCTCCTCGCCGCACTCGGCCTCGTCGCATCGCAAGCCGGATGTCCGCTGCTCGGTGATGCAGACCTTCAACTCGCCGACCGGGATGACGCGGCCCTGGAGGGCTGGCGGGCGCTCCGCCACAGCGAAGCTGCGCCGTGGATTGCGCTGGCGGCACCGCGCATTTTGTTGCGGGCGCCATACGGCGGCCGGAGCGATCCGATTGAGTCGTTCACATTCGAAGAGTTCGTCGGGCCGCCGGTCCACGATGAGTTTCTATGGGGGTATTCGTCGATAGGCCTGGCGATGCTCATCGGTCGTGGCTTCACCGAGCGCGGTTGGGACATGCAGCTCGGTGAGGAGCGTGAAATCGACGATCTGCCGGCGTATACCTTCACACGCAATGGTGAGCGAGAGATGCAGGCGTGTGGAGAGCGCTTCCTCAGCGAAGGCGAGATGCGGCAGCTCGCGAGCGCAGGACTGATTCCGATCGCCAGCCGGCGCGATCGGAATGCCGTTGTCGCGGTTCAATTTCAGTCAATAGCGGAACCTTCGGCGCCCCTGGTCTGGTGACGCAGACGGGCCTGAAGGCCCGCCTCTACCTTCGCAGCGGGTCGCGCCACCGCGCGCGCGTGACGCGCCAGACGCCGGCAGGCTGGCACCAGGCTCGTCACCGTCGAATCACGCCATCGCACTCCGCTTCGCAGCACGGAGGAGGTCGCTTGTCTCTCACCACCCGGACACGCCTCGGACCATACGAAATACTCGACCTGCTTGGCGCCGGTGGCATGAGCGAGGTCTACCGGGCGCGCGATACGCGGCTTGGACGCGAGGTCGCGGTGAAAGTGATCGCCTCCGCATCGTCTTTGGATGCCTCGCGTGTCGACCGCCTCATGAAAGAAGCGCGAGCCGTCTCACGCCTGAATCATCCCCGTATCTGCACACTCCACGACGTCGGTCAGGAGA
>Ga0207643_10000353_pt1 | contig 30876 bp, 41 predicted proteins | sample KBSMisM62_FD_184313 | JGI IMG/M metagenome (GOLD analysis project Ga0207643, IMG submission 184313) | Miscanthus rhizosphere microbial communities from Kellogg Biological Station, Michigan, USA - KBS Miscanthus M6-2 (SPAdes) (version 2) | ecosystem: Host-associated > Plants > Roots >... | reverse complement strand
GATCGCCGCGGAGGCCCCGGCCAGGTGATCGTTCAGGTATCCGTCGAGTCCGCTCATCCGCACGATCCTCCTCTCGATCATCGTCACGTCTGACCCCAGGACATCTTCGCGCGCGCTCTCGGTCGGCGCTTCACCCAGAGATTCTCGACCGGGTCAGGGGAGCCGCTATACTTCGTCCGCTGCCCACGAACCGTAGGCAGGTACGCGGCCCCAACCCACGGCCGCGCGCGTTCAGCCCCAAACACTCGGCTGAAGGCTTGACGCTGGAGGCTCGAGTGCAAACGACCGAACGCACGACCCCGCCCACCGAGATGCTCGCGCTCCTCGAGCCCACGATGCTCCGGGGCCTCGAGCGCCACCTCTCTGCGGCCACCGAATGGTTCCCGCACGAGTATGTCCCCTACGAGGTCGGCCGCAACTACGTGGACGAGCCGTGGGAGGAGACCGACAGCGCCCTCGGGATCGTGTCGAGAACCGCGCTCGAGGTGAACCTCCTGACCGAGGACAACCTGCCCTACTACCACCTCGCGCTGTGGGAGATCTTCGGCCGAGGCGGCGTCTGGGGCGAGTGGGTGCGCCGGTGGACGGCCGAGGAGGGGCGGCACGCGATCGTCCTGCGCGACTACCTGACCGTCACGCGCGGCCTCGACCCGGTGCAGCTCGAACGCGGGCGGATGGACCAGGTCTCCCGCGGCTACTACCCGGACGGCAACGGTGGCCAGAGGGCGCTCGACCCGCTCGACGGCGTCGTCTACACGACGCTGCAGGAGCTCGCCACGCGGATCGCCCACCGTAACACCGGAACGTTCACGCAGGACCCGATCATCGAGAAGCTCACGGCGCGGATCGCGACCGACGAGAACCTGCACTACGTGTTCTACCGCGACCTAGGCAAGGCCGCGCTCGAGATCGCGCCGTCCGAGATGATGCTCGCGATCAACCGCCAGGTGACCGGGTTCGCGATGCCGGGTCTGGACATCCCCGAGTTCAAGGCGAAGGCGATCGAGATCGCGAAGGCGGGGATCTACGACCTGCGGATCCACCACGACGAGGTCGTGCTGCCGGTCCTGTTCACGCACTGGAAGATCGACCAGGTGACGGGGCTGACCGACGAGGCCGAGCAGGCCCGCGACGGCATCACGAACTACCTGACGATGCTCGACGCGATGGCGTCGCACTACGAAGAGAAGCGCGCCGCCCGAACCTCGAGCTGAACGCCGGGTCGGCGACCCGGGGTATCCTGGTGACCACGATGGCTGCCTACGACTACCTCTGCATGGCGTGCGAGCAGCGGTTCGAGGACCGGCGCCCGATGACCGCCTCCGTGGACACCGCGCTCGCGTGCCCCTCCTGCGGCAGCGACCGGGTGCGCCGGCAGTTCTCGTTCATCGCCGGGACCGCATCCACGGGTTCGAGCGCTCCCCTCGCGACGGGCGGCTGCGCGTGCGGCGGCGCCTGCGCCTGCGGCCACTGACGGCTCGTCTGGGTCGAACGCCCAGCGCCACGTCGTGACCGTGCGACGAACGTGACCAGGTTCCGTTGCATTTGGGTGTCGACGCTTGTCCGCACCCCGCCGGACCGACGACGATGTCGCCATGAGCGTGGAGATGAACATGACGCTGTCGTTCGTCCTCGTCGGCACTGCCGCCGTCGCCGCGGGGGCGGTGGGCATCCGCTTGCCGGCCGGGGACCGCATCGCGGCCGGTCTTCCCCTGGTCATCGGCGCGGGGGTGGGTGTCGCGGCCGCCGCGATCGGGAGCCAGATCGTGAGCGACACGCCCGAGGGCTATTCGTCGGTGTTCCTCGTGGCCTCGGTGCTCGGCTTCGTCGCGACGCTCGTGGGTCTGGTCGTCCTGTGGCGCCGGACCGAACGCGAACGCTCGGACGCGGCGGGCTCAGCGACGAGCCAGAGCTAGCGCCAGCCGTTCGAGCGACGCCTCGGTCATCGGCTGGAGCACCACCATCAGGTGGCCGATCCCGAGCTCGTCGTACGCGGCCAGGGCCTCCGCGAGCTCGTCGACCGATCCGTCGAACGCCCGGTCCTCTCCGCCCTGTTCGGCCGGCGGGAGCGACGGGTCGCGCACCTCGATCCCGACGGTGCGTTCGAGCGTCGCCGGGTCCCGGCCCTCCGCCGCGAGCGCCGCGTCGAGCTCGCCCAGACGCTCGCGCAGACGCTCGTCGGGTGCCCCGAACCAGGCCGTGTTCCACGCGTCCGCGTGCCGGGCGGTCAGCCCCAGCATCCGCGCGCCGAACGACGCCACCAGGATCGGGATGTCGCGCGCCGGCGGGGGTTCGAGCACCGCGTCCCGCGTCGTGAAGTACTCGCCCTCGAAGGTTAGGGTCTCGCCGCGCAGCAACGGACGGACGATCCGGAGCGCCTCGCCGAAGCGTTCGACGCGGTGGTCCTTCGGGAACCCGAACGCGTCGTATTCCGCGTCGTGCCACCCGGCCCCGAGGCCGAGGATCAGCCGTCCCCCGCTCACCTCGTCGGCCGTCACGGCCATCTTGGCCACGAGCGAGGGGTCGCGGAAGCTGGAGCACAGGACGAGCGTGCCGATCTCGACACGTTCGGTCGCGGCGGCGAGGGCGCTCACGATCGTCCACGCCTCGAGCTGGCCGTCGATCGGTCCGCTGGAGGGCTTGTGGAAGAAGTGGTCGAACATCCACACGGAGTCGAGCCCGTGCGCCTCGGCCGCCCGCGCGAACGACTCGATCGCCGGCCACGAGGGTCGGTCGCCCCCGGCATCGCTCGCGGCCCCGGGCACGATCACGCCGATCTTCACGCGCGGAGTGTATGAAGGATCACGATGACCGGTCCGTTGCGCGTGACCCGATCCGTCGTGATCCCCGAACGCGAGCTCGCGTGGCGGTTCAGCCGTTCGTCGGGGCCGGGCGGTCAGTCGGTCAACACGGCCGACTCGCGCGTCGAGCTCAGCCTGGACGTAGCGAGGTCGACCGCGCTCGGCCCGGTCCAGCGCGCGCGGGTGCTCGAACGCCTCTCGCGCCGGCTCGTGGAGGGCGTCCTGACCGTCAAGGCCTCCGAGCATCGCTCGCAGCTCCGCAACCGCGAGGCCGCGCTCGAACGCATGGCGAAGACGCTGGCCGCAGCCCTCGCGCCGCCGCCCCCGCGCCGGCGCCCCACCCGACCCACGCGTGGCGCCGTCGAACGCCGGCTGGCGGACAAGAAGCGGCGCGCGCGGACCAAGCGCCTCCGGCGCAGTGACGAGGACTGAGGCAGGTCAGCTCGAGACGCGGAACCGCTGACCGCACGTGGTGCACTTCATCGACGTCCGGGCCGCGGGCCCGGCATGCGTGTAGGGCTGCGTCTTCGTCGAACCGCAGAACGGGCACGTCGGTCGTGCCGCGACCGGTCGTGGCGCGTCGCGCGTGACCCACGCATCCTGCAGATCGACCGAACCGCCCGCCTCGACCAACAGGTCCCGGGCCGCCTCGGCCTTCTCGAGGGTGGTCTTCGGGAGCGCGACGAAGGGGAGCTCCACGTCGTCCAGGTCCACCGGCTCCGTCGAGATCGTGCCGAGCGCGTCGGCCACCTCACGCTCCCGTCCCTCCGACCACCCGGTCAGCAGGACGGTCGCACCCTTGATCTCGTCGTGCCGGCGCGGTCGGTCGCCCACCGGCTGCCTCCTTCGCGCCCGAACGACGCCCGGCAGTGTAGGACACGGGTCGATGTTGCATCGACCGCGTGCCATCATCCGGCCGAAAGGAGCCCCGCGTTGACCGAGACCGACACCCTGGAACGTGCCCGGTACGCGCTCGAGGCGCACGCGTGGCAGCAGGCGTACGAGGGGTTCGGCGCCCTGGACGAGCAGGGCCTGAGCGGCGAGGACCTCGAACGCCTGGCCCAAGCGGCCTGGTGGAGCGCGCACCCCAGCGAGAGCATCGAGGCGTTCGAGCGGGCGTTCGCCTCCTTCTCCGGGGAGGGCAGGGGCCGCGATGCCGCCCGCGTCGGGCTCCGGCTCGCGATCGAGCACGCGGACCGCCAGGAATCGGCCGTATCCAACGGTTGGCTCCAGCGCGCCACCCGCCTGCTGGCCGACGAGCCCGAGTGCAGCGAGCAAGGGTGGCTCGAGCTCTGCCTGGTCCGGTCGTCGTTCGAGCGGGGCGAGTTCGAAGAGGCGGAGCGGCACGCGACCGCCGTCCAGGGGATCGGTGCGCGGCTGGGGGACCGGGACATCGAGGCGTTCGGCCGGGCGCTCGAGGGCGCGATCCTCGTGTTCCACACGCAGGTCGAGCAGGGCCTCGCGCTCGTCGACGAGGCAACCCTGGCCGCCGTCGGGGGCGAGCTCTCGCCGTACGTGGCGGGCAACATCTACTGCCTGACGATCGGCATCTGCCGGAGCGTCGCCGACTATCGGCGGGCGTCGGAGTGGACCGAGGCGGCCGCACGATGGTGCGAGCGCGAGTCGATCACCGCCTTCCCGGGGGTCTGCCGCGTGCAACGGGCCGAGATCTTGCGTCTGCGCGGTTCGTACGACGCGGCCGAGGACGAGGCCGGCAAGGCGCGGACCGAGCTCGAGGCGTTCGGGCGGCTCCCGCAGGCGGGGGCGGGGGCGAACGAGGTGGGCGAGGTGCGTCTGCGTCGTGGCGATCTCGACGGCGCCGAAGAGGCGTTCGCGCAGGCCCACCGGCTGGGGAACGAGCCGCAGCCGGGGATGGCCTTGCTCCGTCTCGCGCGCGGCCAGGTCGACGCGGCCCGATCGTCGATCGGCACCGCGCTGGCGGACGCGGGGGACCCGTTCGACCGGGCACGTCTGTTGCCCGCGCGTGTCGAGATCGCGCTGGCCGCGTACGACGTCACCGATGCACGCGAGGCGGCGGAGGAGCTCGGCCGGACCGCGGAGGCGATCGGCGCTCCGATGCTGCACGCGGCGGCGCACCAGGCGCTCGGCGCGACGCTCACGTACGAAGAGGACGCCGCGGCCGCGATCGCCGAGCTCCGCAAGGCCGTGCGCACGTGGACCGAGGCCGACGCACCCTTCGAGGCCGCCCAGGCGCGCCGCTGGCTGGCGGTCGCGTACCGCGCCGGCGGCGACGAGGCGTCCGCCGTCCTCGAGCTCGGGTCGGCCAAGGCCGCGTTCGAGGGTCTGGGAGCGGTCCGGGACGCCGAGCGGTGCGAGGAGATGATCCGCGCCGGCGATGCGGGCGACGCCGGACGCCGGGTCGTGAGGACGTTCATGTTCACGGACATCGTGGGTTCGACCGACCTGGTACGCACGATCGGTGACGAGGCGTGGGAGGGCATCCTGCGCTGGCACGACGAGACGCTCCGAACGCAGATCGGCTCGCACCAGGGTGAGGTCGTCCACACGACCGGCGACGGGTTCTTCGCGTCGTTCGGCGACGCGGCGGCCGCGGCGAGCTGCGCGGTCGCGATCCAGCGGCGGCTCACCGACCACCGCCGCAAGCACGGGTTCGCGCCCCAGGTGCGGATCGGGCTGCACGCGGCCGAGGCGACCGTGATCGCGGACGACTACGCGGGTCTCGGCGTCCACGAGGCCGCGCGCGTGGGTGCGATCGCCGAGGGCGGCGAGATCCTCGCGACGGTGTCGACCGTGTCGGCCGGCGCGATCCCGTTCGCGTTCGGGCAGGAGCGCGAGGTCTCGTTGAAGGGGCTCGCCGAGCCCGTGCGCGTGGTCGCGATCGATTGGTCGGACGCCTAGCCCGTCCAGGTCGAGGGCTTGGCGCACACGGCCGCGACCTCGTCCACCTCGCGCGGCGACAGGGTCATCGGCTGCTCGAGGAACCAGCGCTTGACGCTGCGCGGACTGCCCACGAAGACGTCCGAGGGCTGCCCCTTGATCGCCCAGTCGTCGGCCACGATCGCCAGGACCGCTCGGATCGGGACGGTGCGTCCGAGCCCTCCGCTCACGAGGTCGGACGCGCGAGCCGCCTCGCGGGCGGCCTTGGGGAGGTAGTCGGTCTTGGCGCCGTTCACGAGCAGGGTCCGGGGCGCGAGCCACACCTTCCCTGAACGGTTCTTCGTGTTGACGGTGAAGGTCCCGCCGGGCCCGACCACGACGTGATCGATGTTCGCGCCGAGCTGCCCGATCGGGACGTCGTTGAACACATGCCATCCCTCGGGGAGCCGGCCGAACAGCCAGCCGGTGAACCGCTCGCCGCGCGCTCCCTTGCGCCAGGCGCGGGCGTCGGACCTGCGTCCGAGCGCCTGCTCGGCGAAGGTCCTCACGGGGTGCGCGGCTCGCAGCTCGGGTACGGTCACGCGTTCGAGGGCGTGCGACGAGCGCGCTCCTGCACGCGCTTGCGGAGCCGCAGGTCGGCGAGGCTGAGGACCAGGTGGGCGGCTACCATCTCTCGATACCTTGCCAGAACGGGTGTCCGAGCCGCGGTGCCGCGGGAGACGTGCGTCTCGGTCCGTCCGGAAGAGCTCACGTACGATGTTTCGGCCGGACGACTGCGAAGCTTGACCGTGACGGGTCAGGTTCGGGGTTCGAGGGCGATCACGGGGATCCAGCGTGAGGTCATCTGCTTGTACTCGGCGAACCCGGGCCGGCGCTCCACCTGTCGGGCGTAGAGCTCGTCGGCGTCGGGGCCGGTGATGTCGACCGCGTGAACGGGCACCGTGCGGTCGCCGAGCTCGACCTCGGGCTCGGGGTCCGCGAGCACGTTGCTCACCCAGAACGGGTCGGTCGGCGCGCCGCCCTTGGTGCCGAACACCACGAACCGTTCGCCGTCGGGCAGGTACACGAGGGGTTTCACGCGAGGTTGGCCGCTCTTGATCCCCTTGGTATGCAGGAGCAGCAGGGTCGCACCGTCGAAGTAGCCGCCGACCTTGCCTCGGTTCGCGCGGAACTCCTCGATGATGCCGGTGTTGTAGTCGTTCGGGTCGGACACGCGGCCTCCTTCGCCTCGACCCAAGGGTACGGCTCGTCGCGCGGAACGGCCGTGTCAGTCGATCTGCGAACGGGGCAGGAGGTTGACGCTCATCGTCACGGCCTCGGCGACCTCGATGATCTTGCGGTTCGACCGTCGCGCCTCGTCGCGCAGCATCTCGAACGCGCGCTTCTCGTCGAACGAGTGGCGTTCCATCAGGATCCCCTTCGCGCGTTCGGTGATCGCCCGGCGCGCGAATGCCCCCTCGAGCCCCTGGTACTCCGCGAACCGGGACAACACGACGTCGAGCGAGCTCTGAAGCGCCGACGCGTCACGACCGAGGGTGATGTACGCGAAGATCCCACGCTTGGCCGCGTCGCGGATGAACGCCTCGTCCTCGACGTCCAAGATCGCGATCACCGGGCACGCGGCCTCGGTGACGATGCGCCCGATGAGGTCGAGCGCACGCTCGGAGCCCTCGCCGACGATCACGATCGCGGCGTCCGGGCGGACGGATGCGGTCGCCGCCGCGACCTCGCCGAGCGCCGTCTGCCCGACGACCTCGTGGCCCAGCCCGGTCACCGTGCTCAGGATCTCGTCGAGGCGGTGTCCCTGCCCGTCTGCGACGAGGATCCGGAGTCGGTCTGCATCTCCTTCGTCCTTCATGGCAGTGTCTCCAACCTTGGAGCCTAACGCAGCCCGCCTCGTGCCTGCCACGTCCCCGCTCATGCCTGCGCCCATTGCGTCTCATCGCGGTTGCGCGTACGGTGGGGCTTCGGCCCCAAGATCCTGGCCGTGAGCCGCCGACGGGTGGCACGCCATCGGAGCCCAGAGCTCGCTCCCTCACCGGAGGATCGCTCCTCCACGAAGGGAGTCGCGATGCGGGTTCCTTCCGAAAGCTTCTCGGTGTTGATCGAGGAGTCGAACGGCGCCCAACATCTGACGCTTGACGGTTGGCTCGACGCCGCGGCGGTCCCGACGCTCCTGGCGGCCGTCACCCGGGCCCGGCCGCGGGACGTCACCATCGACATCGATCGGCTCGAGTCGATCGACGGGGCAGGGTGGCTCGGCGTGATCGCGTGCGAACAACGCGTGAACGGCTGGGGCGGCCGACTCCGGATCGACGACGGCATCCGCAAGATCCTCGACCTGGCGTCCTCCTGATCGCGGGATGGTGATCGTGAGCGACTGGCGGGAACAGGAGGTCCGCAACGAATCGCGTTCGCGCGACCGGAACGAGTGGATCGCCGAGACGCGCGGGGCGGTGGCACTCGAGCACGAGACCGAGGAGGACTTCGTGTGCGAGTGCAGCGACGCGGCCTGCCGGTCACGGATCCACCTGACGCGGCTCGAGTACGAGGCCGTCCGCGGGTATCCGACGCGGTTCGCGATCGCCACCGATCACGAGAACCCCGAGGTCGACCAGCTGGTTTCCGAGGGTCAGCGTTTCACCGTCGTGCAGAAGATCGCCGGCCGCGCGGCGCGCATCGCTCGCGAGACGGACCACCGCCACCGCGACGCGTCGTAGGCGCGCGCCCGTCGTTGGGCCAGACCTCGGTATGGTCGTTGGGTGAGCGATCCCAGCACGCCTTCCCGTTCTCCGGCCGAACTGCTGATCGGCACGAGCGAGGGCGTGTTCGGTGTCGCCGGCGGCGAGCCTCGGCCCGACCCGAGCTTCGGAACGACCCGGGAGGTCTCGGCGCTCGCCGTGGGTGACGCCGGCGTGTGGGCCGTGGCCGAACGGCACGCGATCGTCCGGCGCGATCCGGAGGGGGCATGGACCGAGGTCGCTCGGAGCGAGCTCGAGCTCGTCTGCGCGGTCGCGACCTCGCAGGGCGTGTTCGTCGGCACCGAGGAGGCCCACCTGCTCCGGCTCGGCGACGACGGCGCCCTCGCACCGGTCGAGACGTTCGAGACGATCGAGGGCCGGGAGACCTGGTTCACCCCGTGGGGCGGCCCGCCGGCCGTGCGTTCGATCGCCCAGGACCCCTCCGGGCGCCTCCACGCGAACGTTCACGTCGGCGGCATCCCCCGTTCCGTCGACGCGGGGGCGAGCTGGGAGCCCACGATCGACATCGACGCGGACATCCACCAGGTCATCGCGCACCCCTTCGAACCCGACGTGGTACTGGCCGCGGGCGCCGTCGGGCTCGCGGTGAGTGTGGACGGGGGAGCGAGCTGGCGCATCGAACGCGAGGGCCTGCACGCGACCTACGCCCGGGCCGTCGCGGTGGCCGGCGACCACGTCCTGCTCACCGTCTCCAACGGGCCGCGCGGCGGCCGGGCCGCGATCTACCGCACGACGCTCGAGCCCGGTTCCGCGTTCGAGCGTTGCACCGTCGGGCTGCCGGAGTGGTTCGACAGCAACATCGACTCGGGCTGGCTCGGCGCCCGTGGTAGCGAGGTCGCGTTCGGCACGGGCGACGGCGAGGTCTACCGCTCGGACGACGCCGGCGAACGGTGGGCGCGCGCGGCCACCGGCCTCCCGTCGATCCGCGCGGTGCGATTCGCCTGAGCGGTCGATCGCGCGCGCGACTTCGCACGCTACGGGATCAGGCCGAACACCGTCCCCGGCGCGCCCGAACCATTCCTGTTGCGCGGGCTTCCCAGGACGACGTACGCGCCGGTCGGTGGGAGCGCGTCGAGGTTCGTCATGTTCTCGATCGTCAGCCGGTGCCTGCGCAGCGTGAGCCACGTCGGCAGGAACGCGGCGTCCGAGGACGGGTCGGGTCCGAACGTGTCCGTCCCGAGCGCCCCGGTCTTCGCGAGCACGCCCGTTCGGATCAGCCAACGGACGGCGTTGCGCGAGAACCCCGGTTGGTGGACGCCGGACATCCCGGTCCCGCAGTTGAAGTAGTTGGGATCGCCGTCGCGATCGCCTCGCGCCCAGAAGTCCGAGCATCCCGTGAGCAGCAGCACGGCGGCGCCTGCCGGCATCTGACCGAACTCGTCTTCCCACGCCCGCAGGTCGGCCACGCGGACGAGGTGGTCCGGGTCGTCGGCGACCTCGTCGCGCACGTCCACCACGACGGCGGGCAGCACGAGGTCGGACGGGGAGAGGTCGTCCATGCAGAGCGCGCCGTCGTGGAAGTGACACGGCGCGCTGTAGTGGGTCCCGGTGTGGGCGCCCTCGCGCACGAGCTCGAGGTAGAACCCGTCGTCGGGCACCGTGAAGACCGTGCGGATCGAGAAGGCGGGGTCGCCCGGGAACAGCGGCGTCGTGGCGGGATCGTTCACGTGGCTTAGGAACACCGCGCGCTGGAACGCGGGCAGCTGGACGGGCGCGCGTACCGCGCTCGAAGCGTCCTGCCGCAACGCAGCGGACGTGGCCGCCCCCGCCACGAACAGGACCAGCCCCGAGACCACCGCCACGATCCTGCGAACCGATGTCGACATCGCGTCCTCCTTCTCATCCGCCGGCGCGTTCGCCGGTGAGCGGACGCTATCGCCGCCGGACCGCGGACGCGAGTCGAAGGGGTTCGGAGGTGGCCCGGGTGTCGCCCGGGTGCTACTCGTCGGTGCCGGACTCGACGATGTGGTCGGGCGTGTGGTGCGCGGCCGGGATCGTGCCCAGCTTGCCGGCCTGGTAGTCCTCGAACGCCTGCAGGAGCTCGTCCCTCGTGTTCATCACGAAGGGTCCGTACCAGGCCACCGGCTCCTTGATCGGACGCCCGCCGAGCACGAGCACCTCGAGCTCGGGCGAGCGCGACTCCTGGCCCTTCGAGGCCTCGAGCCGGATCGCGTCGCCGGGTCCGAACGCCACGAGCTGCCCGGTCGAGACCGCCACCTTCTCGGTGCCGGCCGAACCCGCCCCGGCGAGGACGTAGGCGAGCGCGTTGAAGTCCTCGCGCCACGGGAGCTCGAGTGCCGCGCCCGGTGCGAGCGTGACGTGCAGCATCGTCATCGGCGTGTAGGTCTGCCCCGGGCCGGCGCGACCGGCCACCTCGCCGGCGATCACTCGGACCAGCGCGCCCGCGTCGGGCGAGGAGAGCAGCGACACCTCGGTCGCGCGCAGATCCTGGTAGCGCGGCGGCGCCCACTTCTCGGCCTTCGGGAGGTTGACCCAGAGCTGGATGCCGTGGAACAGCCCGCCCGAGACCACCAGGTGCTCCGGCGGCTTTTCGATGTGCAGGATCCCGGCCCCGGCGGTCATCCACTGCGTGTCGCCGTTGGTGATCGTCCCGCCCCCGCCGTTCGAATCCTGGTGCTCGAAGATCCCGTCGATGATGTACGTCACGGTCTCGAACCCGCGGTGCGGGTGCCACGGCGTGCCCTTCGGCTCGCCGGGCGCGTACTCGACTTCGCCCATCTGATCCATGTGGACGAACGGGTCCAGGTCGGACAGGTCGACGCCGGCGAACGCCCGCCGGACCGGGAACCCCTCGCCCTCGAGACCGCTCGGGGCGGCGCTCACGCCCCGGACACGGCGGAACCGGGCGTCCGAGGCCACGGGCGGGACGCGGTCCAGGCTGGTCGGGTCGTCGACGGTGATGGCGGGCATGTCCCTGTCTCGAACCTCCCGGGTGCGCCGGCTATTCCGCCGGCCGAGCACCGAACGGCGACGGCCGGTCGTTCGGGGTGGGAGACACGTTCCTACCCGACCATCATCGAGAGGGCGTCCTCCTCGACCTCGATCTCGAGGCCCGCCTCGCCCGCCAGCGCGAACACGACGCGCTGGACGATCGGCGGGGCGTTGCGGAGCCGGACACGCTTGCAGCTCTTCGCGATCTTGGTGACGGCGCGGTGCGCGCCGGCGTCGAAGAAGGTCGTCTCGGCGAGGTCGATCGTGACGGTGCCGACGCTCCCACGGCACGCCGTTGCGAGCAGGCTCGCCGTTCCCCGGTCGAGCTCCCCCGAGAGGTGCAGGACGCCATCGCGCCGTTCGACACGCAGTGGCGCCGACGCCGTGAACCCGGCCGAGCTCGCCGCCACCGAAAGCGGGTGGGCGCGTTCCGCGCGCTCGAGCGCTTCGGGTGAGAACCGACGCTGGTCGAACTGGCACAGCAGGACCGTGTCGCCCCGCTGCAGGACGCCGAGCTCGTGCGCCATGTCCTCGAGCTCCCACCAGACCTCGACGTCCCGTATCGTGCCCAGGCTCCACGCGCCCTCGATGAACAGGTGAGCCCCGGCGAACCCGTCGCGCAGCGCCGCGTCCACGGCCGCCTCGAGCGCGCGGACGTACATCTCGGGCTTGAAGATGTCGCCGGGGGCAAGGACCGGGGCGGCATCGACCACGATCAGCCCGCCGGGGTGCCGTTGCTGCGGCAGGTCCAGGCGGACGACGTCATCGGCGGGACTCGCGGACAGGCACAGGGCTCGGGCGCCGGCCAGCTCCGCGTGCTCCACGAAGGCCCTCGCGAGCCAGGCCAGGTCGTCGTCCGTGCGCGTGAGCGCGTAGCCATGGTCGCCGGCCCGAAGGGCCGCGGGCGACGCGAGCGCCTCGGTCACGCCCGCAGGATAGGCCGTGGTCTCCGATCCTGCGAACCGGCCCGGCTCAGCCCCCGAGGACGGCGTCCCCCCGCAGGTCGCGGAAGAGCGCCCGGGCGCGTTCGCCGAGCACGACCACGCTCAGCCCGCCGATCGTGGTCCCGCTCCCGCTCGCGACCTCGTTGCTCACCCGGCTGGGTTCGAACCCCGGTGCGGCCAGCAGGAGCTCGAAGATCTGCGCGAGGGACAGGTCGGTGTGGAGCGACCGGCCCCCGGCCAGCACCCAGGGCAGGAGCGCGGCTAGGTGGCCGTTCGCGACCTGCCTGCGCAGCGTGGCGAGGGCCGCGATCAGCAGTCGGCCCTGATTGAACGACCGGCTGAAGTCCCCGGCGGGCACGTCGTGGCGAGCCCGCGCGAACGCGAGGGCCTCGCTCCGGTTCAGGTGCTCGGGTCCTCGCTGGAAATGGGCCCCCGCCGACGCGTCGTCGATCGGATAGGGGATCTTGACGTTCAGGCCGCCGACCGCGTCGACGAGCCGTTCGAACCCGACGAACGCAGTGAGGACGTACGCGTCGATGTGGATGCCCGACACCTGCTCCACCGTCCGGACGAGCAGCTCGGGGCCCCCCTGGACGAGCGCGGCGTTGATCTTGTTCGTCCCCGAGCCGGGGATCGATACCCACGAGTCCCGAGGGATCCCCAGGATCGAGACGCGCCCCCGACGCGGGTTGACGCCGACGATGTGGAGCGAGTCGGCGCGGGCGTTCACGGGCGAGCGGCCGGGCCTGGCGTCGCTGCCGATCACCAGGACGAACAGGGGCCCGTTCGAAGGCAGACCGGGTGCGAACGCCGCCTGCGAGGCCTGCGGCTGCAGCTGTTCGGGCCGCGGGGTCCGGCCCCGGACGTCGTAGGAGACGATGCGCCAGGCGCCCTTAGACCTGCGGAGCACGTAGTCGCCCCGGTTCGTGACCGGCGCGTGCAGGTCTCCGGAGACCGCCGCCGCCTCGAACTCGGTGTCGGCGAACGCCGCGAGCGGGTTCCCGTTGACGTCGCCGAGGAACGTGAGGCTGACGGTGGCCCGCCGGGGGACGACCTCGTCGAGCTCCGAGCGGACCGGCCCGATCGTGAGGCGCCCGAGGTCGCGTTCGGCCTCATGCCGCGCCTCGCCGGAGAAGTGGGAGAACAGCGCCGGTCGATCCAAGGTCGGCGCGAGGAACGCCGTCTCGTAGAGGTGCTCGAGGTCGCGGCGGATCGCCTCGGCGGGTTCGGCGAGGTCCGCCGGTCGCAGCGTGCCGTTCTCGGTCTTCCCGGACGCCCGGACCAGCCGCATCTTCAGCTGCGGCGCGGGCGCCGAGGGGCCGGTCGAGCTCGACGTGCCGGTCGGATGGGCCGGCGGTTCGACGGCGTCGGAGGAGGTGCAGGACAGGCTCCCGGCCGCGACCGTGAACAGGAGACCGACCACCGCGATCCTTGTCAGTGGAACGGTGGGGGCTCCTTGTCGAACTCCTCGTAGTGCCGGGCCAGGTGCAGGTAGACGTCCTTGCGGTCGCCGTCGGGGATGTCCACGCCTCCGCGCGAGCCCATCAGGACACCCATGGCCGACCGCGCCCCGTTCCAGACCACGCGCAGACGTCCGTCGACGAGCTCATGGTGGGGCAGCTTATACGCCCCCTTCTCGTTCGGGGGGTCATCGCCCTGCTCAACCTGCGAAGGGTCGTACCAGGCATGAGCTTCCGCGAACAGCGGCCAACCGCCGGCCTGGATGATCGCGTCGGACTTCTCGGTCTCGGCCTTCCCGTGCCAGTCCCAGGGTCGATCGTCCGGCGCCTTCGGGCTGGCGTGTGGTTCGGGTACTCGACCCATCTCATCCACCTCCTGCGGGTGGGGGAGCGGCCCGTGGGCCGCTCCCCCGATGATCCCGTCGGCGACCGAGCTAGGAAGCCCGGCGCATGTCCTCGCCGTAGTAGGCGTCCAGACGGGTTCGGTATTCGTCGTCACGCCAGCCACGGTCGGGGTCGAACTCGGGCGAGTTCTTGATCTGGTCCTTCGTCATCGCGACGTGGACCTTCTTCTCGTTCAGGTCGATCCGCTCGGTCGCGCCGGCCGGGATCACGACCTTGCGGCCGAAGATCCAGGGACCGGTGTCGACCACCACGGCGGCGCGTCCGACCTCATCGGTCATCTCGTCGATCTTGCCGATCTTGCCGTCGCGCGCCTCGACCTCGTAGCCCACGATCTCGTGCGTGGGGACGACGTCCTTCCGGAACGTCCAGAGTTCGGCGTACACGGGCACCACCCCTTTCCTCGTGCGGTCTGTGGTGGTACCCGTTCCGCGCGGGTCCTACGCGTTCAGACGACGATCTCTGCGCCCTCCGCCGCGGAGATGCATCGATCGTCGTCCACGCCCCAGCGAGCCACGACGTCCTCGCGCATCGCGTCGAGCTGGTCATCCGGGTGCATCGGATCGTGATGGAACAGCACCAGCCGGTCGACCTCTGCCTTCTCGGCGAACCGTGCGACGTGTTCGGTGGTCGAATGGCCGAACCCGGGGCGGTCCTCGTACTCCTGCGGCGTGTACTGGCAGTCGTGGATCAGCAGGTCCGCGCGGTGGGCGAGCGCGAACCCCGAGATCCAATCGGGAGGATCGGTCGCGAGGTTGGCGCCCAGGGCGGGTTCGTGATCGGTGAGATACGCGAGGACCCGGCCCTTCGACTCGATCCGGTAACCCACCGTCGGACCCGGGTGGATGATCGCGTTCGAGGAGAACCGCGCCCCATCGATCTGCCACTCCGACTCGGAGGCGTCGTGGTACTCGATCGTGGCCGGTACCTCGGACAGATGCACCGGGAACAGCGGCGGTGAGAAGTACGTCGCGATCCGCTGCTCGAGCGAGGCGACGGGCGACGACGGACCCCAGATGTGCAGCTCGGTCTCCTTTCGCCAGATCGGCTCGAACATGCCGAGTCCCTCGAGATGGTCGACGTGCAGGTGGGTCAGGAGGAGGAACATGCGTTGGGCGCCCTCGCGGACGAGCCGGACGCCGAGCTCTCGGATGCCGGTACCCGCGTCCAGGATCACGACGTCGCAGTCCGGCGGCCGGAGCTCGATGCACGAGGTGTTGCCGCCGTAGCGCTTCGTGTCCTCGCCCGGCGATGCGATCGACCCGCGGCTCCCCCAGATCCTGCCCTTCACGGGCGGTCTTCTTCGATGGGCCACACCACCGAGAAGCTGCCGACGAAGTCCTCCGTGTGCGCGAACAGAGGGAACGTGGCGGTTTCGACCCGGCGATCCTCACCGTCGGCCGTCCGGAAGGTCACGATGCCGTACGCCGGCTCCTGCTTCAGCATCGTCGTGCCGAGCGGCAGGTCCTGGACCCCGACCTCTATGCCCTCCTCGTCCCGCGGCTGGGTCCGGGAGAGCCACTCGTCGGCGGTCGAGCCCGCCCCCTCGATGAACGGACGTCCCGTCAGCCGCTCGGCCGCCTCGTTGTAGTAGATGATCGTGCCCTCGGGATCGAGGAGGAACACCGCGGTCGCGAGCTGCGCGGCGAACGCGCGCGCCAGGATCAGGACCAGGTTGTGCTGCTGGGGGGTCCGTTCCACGCGGTGAGCCTAGTACGAAGGTCGGGGGTCCGTCGGTCGGCTCGATCGCGACCGAGTACGGCCTCAGCGGCAGCTAGGAACAGGGCCGCTCCCTCCACCCGCGCCACCCGCATCGCGCTCCGACGTATCCTCTTGGCGTTCCGTCTTGATGTCCCTGGCCCTTGTTCGATCCGTTGGAGAGGAAGGTCCGAGCGTGGAGCGCACCACCGACTTCTGGCTCCAGCCCGCCGAACACGCCTGGCGTCCGCGTCCCACCTTGGCCGGACGCGATCACACCAGCTTCGAGGTCTGGGACGAGGAGCGCGAACGGATCTGGTGGGGGGACTGGGTCGCGTTCGGGCGTTCCGAGGAGGTCGCGGGCCAGGGCGACTACGTCGTCCGGGACGTGGCGGGGGAGTCGGTGTTCGTGGTCCGGGGCGCCGAGGGACGCCTGAACGGCTTCTACAACGTGTGTGCCCACCGCGGGACGAAGTTCCTGGACGACGACGACCGCGGGAACCGGCGCAAGGCGTTCACGTGCCCATACCACGCGTGGACCTACGACCTGGACGGGCGCCTGATCGGCACCCCGAACGTGAAGGAGGACGAGCTGTTCGACCGGTCCTCGTACCCCCTGCACCCGATCGGGGTCGACGAGTATGCGGGCTTCGTGTTCGTGAACCTCGCCGACGCGCCGCGGCCGCTGATGGACGCGCTCACGCAGGGGACCGAGTCGATGACCGCGTTCGAACGGTTCGCGATGCAGGACCTACGGGTCGGCGTCCGGCTCGTCTACGAAGTCGAGGCGAACTGGAAGATCATCGTCGAGAACTACAACGAGTGCCTCCACTGCCCGACGGTGCATCCCGAGCTCGTCAAGGTGGTGCCGCTGTTCCGGTTCGGTGAGGTCTGGGATGACCAGATGCGTGACGGCGGCAACGCGATGGTGGAGGGGGCCACGTCGTTCACGGTCGAGGGGCGCTCGGAGCTCCCGCCGCTCCCCGGCCTGCTGCCCGAGGACCGTGGCCGGTACTACGGCTCGTACCAGTTCCCGAACCTGATGCTCAATCTGCATCCCGACTGCGTCATGTACTACCTCGGCTATCCGAAGGGTCCCTCGCACACCACGGTCGTCTCCGAGTACCTGTTCCCGCCGGAGGTGATCGCCGACCCCGAACGCTTCAGGCCCGAGCCGGTCGTCGAGCTGTGGGACCTGATCTCCAAACAGGACTGGGACGTGTGTGAGCGCGCGCAGACCGGCGTGGGCTCGCGCTCGTTCACGACCGGCGTCTACCCGCGGCAGGACCGGTTCCTGTACTCGTTCAATGAGGACTACCGGGTGCGGATGGGGCGCGAGCCGCTCGGCTAGGCGTCCGGGCCGGGGCTCGCGTCGCTCCCGGCCGCCGCGTCGCGTTCGGCGAGGATCCTGACCGTCTCGCTGCCGACGCGCGCGAGCCGCTCCATCTGCGCCGCACCGACGTCGAACGTGGCCTCCGCGTCGAACGTACCCGCCTCGTCCACCATCGCGAACACGTCGTCGGACACGACCGCCATCGCGCCGCCGCGCAGCCCCCAGATCCGCGCGAGGACCATCACGACGCTGGACTCCATCTCGGCGGCGAGGGCGTTCTGGCGCCGTGCGTCCTCATAGGTCTCGCGCGCCCAGGACTGGTGGTAGCCGCCGAACGCGACGCCCTCCTGCGGCGTGTAGAAGACGTCGGTCGACAACGTCGTCCCGACGTGGTGCGTCACGCCCAGGCCGCCGGCCGCTTCGATCGTCGCGGTCACCACGCCGTGGTCGGCTACGGCCGGGAACTCGAGCGGCGCGTACAGGCGGGACGCGCCGTCGTACCGCGCCGCCGAGTCGAAGATCGCGAGGTCGCCCACCCTGACGCGTGCCTGCAGCGAACCGCATGTACCGATCCGCACGAAGGTCGTCGCCCCCACCCGCGCGAGCTCCTCGAGAGCGATCGCGGTGGAGGGCGCCCCGATCCCGGTCGAGGTGCACGAGATCGGCGCACCCCGATAGGTCCCGGTGTAGGTCACGTACTCGCGGTTGCGGTTGACCTCGCGGGCCTCGTCCCAGTACGAAGCGACGATCGGAACCCGTTCCGGGTCGCCGGGCAGTAACACGTACGGGGCGACGTCGCCCGGCGCGAGCTTGACGTGGTACTGCAGGCTCACGTGGCGGGATCTCGCGCGGCGTCGCGCTCCGCCACGATCCGGACGATCTCCGAGCCCATACGGGCGAGACGCTCGATCTCGTCGCCGCCGTGCTCGAACTGGTCCTGGGGGTCGAACTCGCCCGACTCGCCCGAGACCTTCAGCACGTTGTCCAGCACGACCGCGATCCCGCCGGCGCGCAGGCCCCAGACCCGGGCCAGCACGAAGATGACGCTCGCCTCCATCTCGGCGGCGATCACGTTCATGCGCTTGAGGTCCTCGAAGTGCTCGCGCCACGACGACTGCCAGTAGTCGCCGAACGACGAGCCCGGACGCGGATGCATCGCGTAGAAGCTGTCGGCCGTCCGGGTCGTGCCGACATGGAACGGGTACCCGAGCGCCTCGCCGGCGGCGACCGACGCCTCCACGATCTCGTGGCTGGCCACGGCCGGGAACTCGAGGGGCGCGTACAGGCGCGACGCTCCGTCGTACCGCGCGGCCGAGTCGAAGATCGCGATGTCGCCGTTGTGCACCCGGTCCTGGAACGTCCCACACGTTCCGATCCGCACGAATGTCGTCGCCCCGACGCGCGCGAGTTCCTCCATCGCGATCGCCGTGGAGGGACACCCGATCCCCGTGGACGTGCACGAGATCGGCACGCCCTGGTAGGTGCCGGTGAACGTCAAGTACTCGCGGTTGCTCGCGACCTCGTGCGACTCCTCCCACAGGCTGGCGACGAGCGGGACCCTGCCAGGGTCGCCTGGCAGCAGCACGTACGGCGCGACGTCGCCCGGGGCGAGCTTCAGGTGGTACTGGACGCTCATGCGCCGTCTTGTACCACCGGAGGCGTCATCTCCGCTCGGACCCCGACCAGACGCACGGGGCGGTCCAGGTCGAACCGTTCGAGCGCGCGGGCGGCGGCCTCGGCCACCGCGTCGGCGTCCGCGGTGGGTTCGGCGAGGGTCACACCGTGAGTGCTCGTGAAGAACGGGGCGAACCGCACCTTGACCACGACGCGGGCGGCCAGCCGCTCGTCCCGGCGGAGGTCGCTCGCCACCTCGCGCGCGGTCCGGGCGACCTCGTCGGCGACCTCGTTCGGGTCGGTGAGGTCGCGCTGGTACGTGTGCTCGCGGCTTCGACCCTTCGCCGTCCACCCCTCGGGGTGCACGTTCGCCGAGCCCTCGCCGCGTCCGAGGCTCGCGAGCCACGGGCCGGTGGAGGGCCCGAAGCGTTCGGCGAGGGCGGCCTCGTCGGCGGTCGCGAGCTGGCCGACGGTTCGGATCCCGAGCTCGGCGAGCTTGGCCGCGGTCTTGGAGCCGATGCCCCACAGCTCGGTGGTAGGAAGGCCGAACATCGACTCGTCCCACCGGTCCGAGGTCAGCAGGAACACCCCCCGCGGCTTGCCGAACCCGCTCGCGAGCTTCGCTTGGAGCCGGTTGTCGCCGATCCCGATCGTCGACCACAGGCGGGTCCCCTCGAGCACCCGCTCCTGGATCGCCCGCGCGAACCCCTCGGGGTCGTCGGTGGTCACGGCAACGAACGCCTCGTCCCACCCCGCCACCTCGACCTCGGCCCCGAACGTGCGGAGCGTGTCCATGACCTCACGGCTCGCGGCGAGGTACGCGTCCGCGTCGACCGGGAGGAAGATCGCGTCCGGGTTGCGCTTGTACGCGGTCCGGAGCGGCATCGCGCTGCGGATCCCGAACAAGCGCGCCTCGTAGCTGGCGGTCGAGACCACGCCGCGCTTGCTCGGATCCCCGTCGCCGCCGACGACGATCGGCTTGCCCTCGAGCTCCGGGCGCCGGAGCCGCTCAACGGCCGCGATGAACTCGTCAAGATCGAGGTGGAGCACGAAGCGCCGAGCCACGGCGCCAGAATGGCAAACCGGGACGACGGCGCTCCGTGCTCGACCCTCGGTCAGCTGGCTGCGCGATCCTTGCTCGGCTGTTCCTGGTCGGGCCTGAGAAGCTCCTGGAACAGCGCCCGGTAGTGGACCAGCCCCTGCCGCATGTCCTCGGTCGAGACGTGCGACATCGTGGCACCGGCTGCGGCGTCGTCGTCCTCGAGCCGGGTCGAGATGTCGTGCGCTGCGCGATAGTGCTGCACGACGTCCGGGTGGTCGACGGAGATGTCCTCCGCCCGACGCTCGAAGTCGTTCATCGGGTACCCGCGTTCTTCCATCACCGCGATGATGAGTGCGTCCGCCTGCGCGAGCGCCACGGCCGGGTTGTCGACGAAGCGACCCTGCGTCTGCTCCCAGCTGTCCGCGTAGGCGTCCCTCGAGGACGGCGACAGCGGCCGGATGTCGAGGTGGGCGCGTCGCTCGCGCCGGGCGATCAGGTCCGACTCGCCCCGGCGCACGTCACCCTCGCGTGCGATGGTGCGGTCGTACTCGGCGCCGAAGCTCTCGCGGAGCTCCGTGCGCCGGTGTTGCCGGGCGACGGCGATCACGACGACGGCGATGACCGCCAGCACGATCACGCCGATCAGGATCCAGACCCATGTGTCCATAACGACCTCCTCCTCGGATGGCTCCGAATGGTTCCCTGGGTGCTTACCCATCCGGGCCGAGGGGATGCGCGTTGTCGCTCAGTTCGAGCGTGAAAGGAGACCGCGGCCGGCCGCCGGCCCAGGTGTGCGCGATACTCCGCGCATGCGCGCCGCCGTGCTCTGGGACGTCGACGACCTCCGCATCGAGGAGCTCGATCTCGATCCGCCCAGGGCCGGCGAGGTCGCGATCCGGATGGCGGCTTCGGGCGTGTGCCGTTCGGACTCCCACGCGGTCCACGGAGTCCACCGGCACGCGATGCCGATCGTGCTCGGCCACGAGGGTTCGGCCGTGGTCGAGGAGGTGGGGGAGGGCGTCACCGGCGTCAAGCCCGGTGACCACGTCGTCTGCTCGTGGCTGCCGTACTGCGGCTCCTGCCGCCGGTGCACCTCCGGGCGCCCCGTCGTGTGCGAACGGTTGGGTGTGTTCGACGCCGGCTTCCTCGCCGACGGGACGACGCGGTTCTCGCACGGGAAGACGCGGATCCATCACAACGTGCCCTCCTCGTTCGCCGAGCGCTCGGTCGTGCCGGCGAACACCGTCTTCCCCGTGGACGCGTCGCTGCCGCTCGAGCAGGTCGCGCTCCTTGGCTGCGCGGTCATGACCGGCGTCGGCGCGGTGCTGAACACCTCGAAGGTGCGCCCCGGCGATTCGGTACTCGTGATCGGGTGCGGCGGCGTCGGGCTCTCGGCGATCCAGGGGGCGCGGATCGCCGGCGCCTCGCCGATCGTCGCCGTGGACGTCGTGCAGTCCAAGCTCGAGCTCGCGGAGGAGCTCGGCGCCACCGAGACCGTGCTCGCCGGGCGAGACCGGATCCCGCAGGGGTTCGATCACGCGATCGAGTGCCTCGGGCGCACCGAGACCATCGAGCAGGCGATGAGTGCCGTCGCGCCCGGCGGGACGACCGTCCTGGTGGGGATGGCCGCGCCGGGCGCGCGCGCGCCGCTCGATGCGCTCCGCACGACGACCAAGGAGCTCACGGTCGTGGGTTCGTGGTACGGCAGTCTCGTACCGCCCCGCGACCTGCCGATGCTCGCGCACCTGCTGGGGTTCGGCGAGCTGCGGCTCGAACCGATGATCGCGCGGACGATCCCGCTCGACGGGATCCACGACGCGCTGGCGCGGTTCGAGACCGGGGACGAGGCGCGTTCGGTGATCGTCTACGACTGAGTGGGCTGCGGCGGGGGGAAGCCGAGACCCCAGGCGTCGTTGCCGCCGTCGACCACGATCGTGGTGCCGGTGATGTAGGCGCCGCCGGACGTCGACAGGAACGCGATCACGCTCGCCACCTCCTCTGGCGACGCGATGCGACCGAGCGGCGCCGTGCGCATCGCGTCGTCGACGAACCCGTCGCCGTACGCGCGGAACGCCTCCGTGTCGATGGCGCCCGTGGCGACGCAGACCGCGCGGATCCGGTGGCGGCTCCACTCGATCGCGAGCCCGCCCGCCAGGTTCTCCAGCGCCGCTCGCGCGGCGGAGGCGTGGACCATCAGCGGGATGCCCCGGCGCGGGCTGAACCCGATGAACACGACGAGCCCGCCGCCACCCGGGATCATCGAACGCTCTGCGACGGTCCGGGTCACGTCCCACACCGCGTCGCCGTTGAGACGCTGCACCGCGCGCCAGCCCTTGGCCGAGATGGCCTCCGGCGTGGCGACGAACTGGCCCCCCGCGTTGTTGACGAGCACGTCGATCCGGCCGAACCGGTCCAGGACGGCGTCGACGAGCGCGCCGACCTGATCGGGTTCGCGGACGTCGGTCCCGGGCACGGACAGGATCTCGGCGCCCGTCGACGCGAGCTCTGACGCGACCTCCTCGAGGGGTTCGGCCCGTCGGCCGGCGATGGCGACGCGGGCGCCCGTCCGCGCGTACTCGCGCGCGATCGCTCGTCCCAGGCCGGTCCCGCCCCCCGTCACCAGGGCCACCAGCCCCTCGTTCGCGTCGGGAGCGAGCGGGGAGCGGTAGTCCTCGGACATGCGCGCCATGATGGCACGACCGCGTTCGTGCTTCCGGCGCCGTCGCTGTGCGGCTCGAGCGTCTGCTCCTTGACCCGATGCCCGCGGAGGCGTACCACCTGCCCGTGAGCTCACGGCTGGACGAGCTGGCGCGGGCTACACCGGCCACCCGCGATCGCTACGTCGACTTCCTGCGCGCCGCGGCGATCGTCGCGGTGGTGTTCGGCCACTGGTTCATCTCGATCAACCACCTCGAACGCGGCATCTACTCGACCACCAGCGCCGTGGGTCTGACCTCAGGGCTGTGGCTCGGCACCTGGCTGTTCCAGGTGATGCCCGTGTTCTTCTTCGTCGGTGGCTTCTCGAACCTGGTGACCTACGACGCGTTCGTGCGGCGCGGCGAACCGACCTCGGCCTTCGTGCGCAGCCGCCTCGAACGCCTCCTGCGTCCTTCCCTGGTCTTCCTCGGGTTCTGGCTCGTCGTGCAGGTGTCGCTCCATCTGTTCGACATCGGGGGAGCCGCAGGGCCGCGGCTCGTGGGGGAGACGCGGCTGCTGCGCGGGATGTATCCGCCGGCGGCCACGCTCCCGTTCGGGCCGCTGTGGTTCCTAGGCTTCTACTTCGTGGTCGTGTGCATCGCGCCCGCGACGATCTGGCTGCACCGCAGGTACCGCTGGTGGGTGCCGGCCTTCCTGGTGGCCGGAGCCGTCGTCGTCGACATCGTCGGGTTCGGCGCCGATCTGAATCTGCTCCGCTACCTGAACGTGGCCTTCGTGCTGCTGCTCCCGCACCAGCTGGGGCACTTCTTCGCTGACGGGACGTTCGGGCGGCTGCCGCGGAAGGTGTTCTGGGCGATGGTGGTCGTCGGGCTCGGTGGCCTCGTCCTGATGACCACGCCGTGGGTGTTCGAGCCGTTCGGTTCGGCCCGGTTCGATTGGTTCCCCGGCATCGGCCATTACCCCAAGAGCTTGCTCGGCACCGACGTGGAAACCATCTCGAACGCCTATCCACCCACGGTCTGCTTCCTGCTGGCGGACGTCTGGTCGATCGGCGCCGTGATGCTGCTCCGCCCGATGCTCACCCGATGGCTCGAACACCCTCGTCCGTGGAAGGCGACGATCTTCCTGAACGGCGTGATCATGACGCTGTTCCTCTGGCACATGACCGCGTACTTCGCCGTCCTGCTCGTCCTGTGGCCGATCGGCGTAGGGCACCAGCAGGACAGCACCGCTGCCTGGTGGCTGCTCCGCCCGGTCGTCATCGGCCTGTCGGCGCTGGTGCTCGCCGGCATCGTGGCGATCGTCGGCCGATTCGAACGGCCTGTCCGGCGTTCTCCCGCAACGTGAAAGCCGGATCCGCCTTCAAGTTTCGGACCCCCGGATGCCGATTCCTTTTCGGGAGACTCGAACGCTCGGTGACGGCGACGTAGGACGCCCCCGCCTCTCTGCGCGGGTGGCGTCGAGGCCCGGCTCTCCCCCACGCGTCTTCGGAGCCGGGCCTCGGCCGTTCCGGGATCTCCGACACGGCCGTCATCACCGAAGGACCGTTGTGCGATGGGTGCGCGTACCCTGACGGCATGGCGCAGACGGCACCGGTCGAAACCGAGCGCCCGGTCGGCGACGAGGACGTCGCTCCGGACGTGCCGTGGATCGTGATCGTCTGGAACGATCCGATCAACCTGATGTCCTACGTCGTGTACGTGTTCCAGAAGCTGTTCGGCTACCCGCGGGACAAGGCCACCAAGCTGATGCTCGACGTGCACCAGAAGGGTCGAGCCGTGGTCTCCTCCGGGCCTCGCGAGCGCTGCGAGTTCGACGTGTCGCGTCTGCACGCCCACGGGCTGTGGGCCACCTTGCAGAAGGATCGCTGAGCGTGCCCGGAGCCCCCGTCAAGCGGTCGCGCCGGGGCGGGTTCGACCTGCGGATCCCGGCGCGCGAACGCGACGTCCTCGCGACCCTGCCCGACATGCTGCGCGCGCTGCTCGTCGAGGGGGACGCCAAGGACCCGGTGCTACAGCGGCTGTTCCCGAACGCCTTCACCGACAACGAGGAGGCGTCGACGGAGTTCCGCGAGATCGTGCACGACGACCTGCTCGAACAGCGGCTCGCGGCGATCGACACGATGGAGCGCACCCTGCGCTCGGATCATCTGACGGAGGACGAACTGATCGCGTGGCTCGCCGCGCTGAACGACGTCCGGCTGGTCCTGGGGGTGCGGCTCGCCGTCACCGAGGAGGCGACGCCCGCGGACTTCGCCGGCGATCCCGAGACCGAGGGCTCCTTCGAGCTGTACCGGTACCTGTCCTTCCTCGAGGAGTACGTCGTGGAAGCGCTGTCCTCCTGAACCGGCTCGTCCCGGCCCACGCCCCGCGGTAGTCTCCCCGGGATGCCGACGACAGGGGGTTCCAGGATGTCTCGACGTGCCCGCACCGCCGGGCGGATCGGCGCGTTCGTCGCGCTGGTCTTCCTGATGACGGGGTGCATCAAGCTGAACATGAATCTCGGGATCAACTCCGACAACACGGTGAGCGGCACGGTCGTGTTCGGCGTCCAGAAGGAGCTCCTCGATCTGACCGGGCAGAACGTTCAGGACCTGCTCGGCAGCGACGCCCCCTTCCCGAGCAACGCCCCCGGGGTCACGGTCGAGCCGTTCGACGACGGCGAATTCGTCGGGCAACAGTTCATCTTCGAGAGCGTGCCGATCGCGGAGTTCAACTCGGGCGGCTTCGTGGGTGGTACGGGCGCGACCGGCATCTCCGGGGCGACCGGCGGGGGCGACACGCTGAACATCGCACGTCAGGGGGACACGTTCGTGGTGACCGGTGTCCTCGACCTGTCCTCGGGTCTATCGGGCGCCACGGGGCCGTTCGGTGGCAGCGGCGGCGCGCAGTTCTTCCAGAGCGCGGACATCAAGATCGCACTCACGTTCCCCGGTGCGGTCGTCGACGCGCCGGGGGGTCAGATCGACGGCAACACCGTGACCTACGTGCCGAAGTTCGGCGAGCGGTTGGAGATCAACGCGACCGGCAGCGCCGTGGACAACGGCGAGGCAGCCGACGTGGTGGGCGGCAGCGATTCGATGCTGCCGCTGATCCTGATCATCGTGGGGGTCGTGCTCGTGCTTCTGATCATCATCGCCCTGGTGATCCGGAGCCGCCGGCACAAGGGGGACGACGCCGGAACGACGGGGTTCGGCGAGACCGGAGCCCCAGCCACGCCCGAGGGGGCGGCGCCACCGCCGAGAGCTCCGACCGATGCTACTCCTCCGGCCGCACCGCCGATGCCGCCGGCCGCACCACCACCACCGCCGCCACCCGCCGAGGGCTGAGCCCGAGGGCTGAGCCCGAGGGCTGAAGCAGCGGCCTTCGTGCTCGGTCGGGAGGGATCGCGTCAGGCGGCGCGGGGCAGCACCCGTCGGATGAAGACGTCCTCCGGGAGCGGCGCCCACTCGCCGCCGTCGAGACGGATGACCGTCTCGACCGGTGCGAGCGCTCGGGTCGGGCCCTGGATCTCCACGATGCCACCGTCCAGTCGGACGGACGAGCGTCCGCACCCGCACGATCCGTCGGACCCTGCGAGCTCGAACGGTTCCTCGCACGCGAAGCAGTACAGCCACTTCACGGGCGTCGGTGCGAGTGTGTCGGCCATCGTCATCACCTCGAGGTTGACGTGCGGTCCGGCGAGCAGGGGGGAGAGGGGCGCGCCGGACCGCACCGTCAATCTTCTTGGGACCGCCGGCCGGGGGCCGTTGGTCGCGGACGGCATGTGGGTACCCGGCCGTTCCGGTGACCAAACACCGGGAGGTACGCGTGGACTAGGCGGCTCGGCGGGAGGTGAGTTCGAGCACGGTCATCGGTCGCTTACCCCCGGCAGCGGGTCGGCGGCGTCCTCGAACGGCAGACGCTCGTCGAGCCTCGTGAGGACGAACACGCGGTGGACCGCGTCGGACGCCCTGATGATCGCGAACGGACGGTCGAGTTCGACCGCTCGCGCGTGCGCCGAGAGGATGAACCGCAACCCCGTCGAGTCGATGAACGCGAGGTAGCGGAGATCGAGGGTGATCCCGCCTCGACCCTCGCTCTCGGTCCGCGCCAGGGCGTCCTCGGCGTCCGCGATGGTGGCGAGGTCGAGCTCGCCGCTCAGCCGCAGGACCGTGCCGGTCTCGGTGATCACGGGGTCGATGCCGAGCGCCGTCATCCGACCACCTTGATCGCGAGGATCGCGATGTCGTCCTTCGGCTGCCCGGTCCGGAACCCGACCACCGCGTCCACCACGCCGTCGGCGATCCGTTGGGCTCCGGCGCCCGCGAGCTCGGTCAGGGCCTCGTGCAGGCGCCGCTCGCCGAACTCGTCCGCATCCCGGCGTTCGTCGGTCACCCCGTCCGTATACAGGACGAGCGTGTCGCCCAGGTGGAGGTCGACGGCGCGGTCGACCAGCACCGGGTCGTCGAACACCCCGACGATCGTGCCAGGGCTCCCCACGACCTCGGTGGTCCCGTCCGCGCGCAGCACCAGGGGCAGCGGATGGCCTCCGCTGCACACGGTCGCGCGCGCCACGTCACCGGACGGTCGCAGGCGCACGGCGCAGGCCGTGCAGAAGCGCTGGTCGTTCGTCTGCGTGAGGATCGCCTGGTTGAGCGTCTCGAGGATCGCGCTGGGGCGTCCCTCGCTCATCGCGGCGGTCCTGATCGTGTAGCGCGCCAGGCCCATCATGGCCGCCGCCTCCACCCCTTTGCCGACCACGTCGCCTATCACGGCGATCCAGCGGTCGGGTGCGGCCTCGAAGACGTCGTAGAAGTCTCCACCGACCTGCGTCCCCTCGGCGGCGGGGAGGTACCGCGCGGCGATCTCCAGACCCTGGATGCCCGGCAGCTCCGGCGGCAGGAGGCTACGGCGCAGCGTCTCGGCGACGTACTCGCGTTCGGCGTACAGGCGCGCGTTGTCGACCGCGAGACCGGCGCGGGCCGCGAGCATCCCCGCGAGCGACTGGTCCTCCTCGACGAACGGCCTCGACGGATCGTCGCGCACGAGTACGAGGACGCCGAGCGTCCGCCCTCGCGCCGCGAGCGGGACCGCGATCACCGACGCGAGGCCGAGGGAGCGAGCGAGCTCGAGCTGCTCGCCGGGCGCCATCATCCGCTCCATCTGCTTGTGGGGGACGTTCGGGATCCACGCCGCCTCGCCCGTCTTCAGGACGTTCGCGACGATGCTGTCGGGGTCGTCGGGGTCGGGCAGGTGTGCGTTGGCCATCCGCTCGACCATCCCGAACCGTGCCGGGTCGCGGTGCGCGCCGACGGCGGCCTGCACCCGGCCCTCCCGGTCGACCGCGAAGGCCACGCTGTAGTCGCAGACCCGGCGCGCGGCCGCCGCGGTCGCGGCCGACAGGACCGAACGCACCTCGAGCGACGCCGCCATCGCCACGCCGGCCTCGACGAGGACCTGGAGTCGCTCGCGCGCCTGGCTCTCGAGCCGGTGGGCGCGTTCGGCTTCCTCGCGAGCGCGGACCGCCTCCTCCCGTGCGGCCTCGGCCTCGGCCTGCGCGTTCTCGGCGATCTCGCGCGCGCGCCGCTCGGCGTCGAGCATCCGCTGCTCGAGCGAGAGTGCGGGGTCGGTCATCCCTTATCCCTCCGGTGGCACCGTTCGTTCAGTTCGGGGTGATCGGCACGGCGACGCGGAGGACCTGATCGTCGAACTCGGCGTCGGGGAACAACCCCTCGATCAGCGCCCGTCGCGTCGAGCCTTCGGAGACACCGTCGAGGCCCTCGGGTGCCCGGTCGAACCGTCCACACGGCTCGATCTCCAGGAGCAGTCGGCCGTCCTCGAGCAGCGAGCGGACCTCGATCCCTTCGGGCGGCGCGTCCTCCTCGATCGCCTGAGCGCACGCCTCGGTCGCGACGAGGCGGAGGTCGTCGACGGCCTCCTCCGAGCATCCGGTGCTTCGGCCGACGGCCCCGACGAACGCGCGGACCGAGGCGACGTGCGTGGTGCCGGGAGGGATCCGGATCGAGAGCTGTGCCATCGGCGCAGGTCCCTCGGCGTCAGCCCGGCGGGAGTTCGGACGTCGAGCCGACGATGTCGAACACGCGGTCGAGCCCGGTGAGGGTGAGCACCTTCATCGGCGTTCCGCCGACGCCCACGAGCACGAGCTTGCCGTCGCGCTCTCGGACGCGCTTGAGACACGTCACCAGCGAGCCCAGGCTGCTCGAATCCATGAAGTCGACCTTGGTCAGGTCCAGCGCCAGATGGTCGACGCCCCCCTGGATCAGCTCGAGCAGGTGATCGCGGAGCGGCGGCGAGGTGTGGAGGTCGAGCTCGCCGGCGACCTCGACGAGGGTCCACGGTCCCTCGGTGCGCGTCCCGACGATCACATCCATCCGTAGCCTCTCTCGGTCGGTGGCGTTCCCCGCACGCACTCGACGGGGGTCAAGCCGGAGCTTCCCTAGTATAGGGAGCGCGATGGCAAGCCCGACGAGCGAAGTGATCACCGTGTCCGTCCCACCGGAGGCCGGGTACGTCCACATCCTGCGTGCCGTGACGGCGTCCGTGGCCGCCCGGCTGCCGATCTCGATCGATGGGGTCGAGGACCTGCGGCTCGCCGTCGACGAGGCGTGCGCGTGGTTGCTCGCCCGCGGGCGGTCGGAGTCGGGGATGACCCTTCGGCTGCGTCCCCTGGACGATCGCCTGGAGGCCGAGGTCTCGATCGATGCCGTCGACGGGCCGTGGCCGCCACCCGACCTGCAGCAGAGCCTCCCGTGGAAGATCCTGTCGGCGCTCGTCGACACCCTCTCCGTGGACACGGACGTGGGGAGCCCCTCGATCCGACTGACCAAGCGGACGCTCGAGCCCTCGCGGACGACATGAGCTCCGTCGAGCGCCCGATCGGGTCCACCGACCGCGAGGTCGAGACCGAGCTCTTCAAGCGCCTGCCCGACGACGCCGAGGCGCGGGAGCAACTGGTCCGCATGTTCCTGCCGCTGGCCGAGTACCTCGCGCGCAGGTTCGACCGGCGAGGCGAACCGCTGGAAGACCTGGTGCAGGTGGCGAGCGTCGGACTGCTGAACGCGATCGACCGCTTCGACGTGGAGCGGGACGTCCAATTCTCGACGTACGCCGCCGTCACGATCATCGGGGAGCTCAAGCGGCACTTCCGCGACAAGGGGTGGGCGATCCGCGTGCCGCGGCGTCTGCAGGAGGTCGGGCTGCGGGTGAACGCCGTCCTGCCCGAACTCTCCCAGGAGCTCGGGCGCTCGCCGACGGTCGAGGAGATCGCCGCGCGGTGCGAGGCCTCGCCCGAGGAGATCCTCGACGCGATGGAGGCGGTGCAGGCCTACTCGACGACGTCGCTCGATTCGCCCGTGGGCGAGGAGGGCGCGGCACCGATCGACGTGCTCGGCGGCGACGACCCGTCGCTCGAGATCCTCGATGGATGGGCGTCGGTGGCTCCGGCTGTGAAGGAGCTCCCGGAGCGCGAACGCAGGGTGCTGTACCTGCGCTTCTTCCGCGGGCTCACCCAGTCCGAGATCGCCAAGGAGGTCGGCGTCTCGCAGATGCACGTGAGCAGGATCCTCTCGCAGACCTTGTCGTTCCTCCGGGGAGCGGTGCTCGAAGAAGGAGATCCGCTCCGCGAGGCGGAACCTCACGGAGCGGATCTCGACGAAACGTAGACGGACGCGTCACGCGTCAGGAAAAGAGGCTGACGCCTCCCGGACCCACGAGCAGCCCGACGATGATCAAGGCGATGCCCGCGAGCACGCCACCGCGGATCAGCGTCACGATCCCCGCGATCACCAGGATCACGGCGAGGACCCAAAGAAGTGTTGCCGCGCCATCCGTGGCAGCAAGCATGAGACCCAACATGGTGGTTCCTCCTTCGCGCGGCTAGTCGAACGCCGGGACGATGTACCAAGCAAGGAAGGCCAAGATCGCGAGGACGATGATCACGATCGCCGTGTACTTGATCGCGGCGTACCCCGCCAGCCCCGAACCCGGCTCTGGATCGTTGTCGTGATACTCGTAGTTCGGGTGGGTCATGATCGGTCCACCTCCCGAAGACGCACCATGCGGCTTCAGCACCGGTGTACCCGCACCTCGACCCGCACAAACCGCCGCGGCTCGTCGTGGACGTTTCGCGCGTGCCGTCGAGCGGTACCTCGTCCCCGTGAGCGATCCTCGTTCGGGCACCGTGGCGCCGTCCGGTGACGATGCGCGTCAGGAGCAGGAAGCACCCGACGAGCGCCTGAACCGAGAGCTGATCGAGCTCCTCAACGAGCTCCGAGTCGCGCTGCCCGGCGTGCAGGTGCTGTTCGCGTTCCTGCTCACGGTGCCGTTCAGCGACCGGTTCCAGGACCTGAC
>Ga0207643_10000351_pt1 | contig 30947 bp, 30 predicted proteins | sample KBSMisM62_FD_184313 | JGI IMG/M metagenome (GOLD analysis project Ga0207643, IMG submission 184313) | Miscanthus rhizosphere microbial communities from Kellogg Biological Station, Michigan, USA - KBS Miscanthus M6-2 (SPAdes) (version 2) | ecosystem: Host-associated > Plants > Roots >... | reverse complement strand
CTCGCTCCTGCGCAGCGAAACTTCGGCTTCCTTCTGGTCGTGCACGTCGAGGCCCACGCCGTACCATCTGAGCACGTCTCCGCTGTCGTCGCGTAACGCCACGCGACGGGTCCAGTGCCAGCGGTATTGCCCGTCGGCCCTGCGGACCCGGTGTTCCATCTCGAATGGTTCGCCCGTCGCCAGGTGCGCGCGCCACGCGTCCTCGAGCAGCGGAAGGTCTTCGGGATGAATGATGCGGGCGCGGGGTCCGCCCCGCACGCTCTCATGCGAAAGGCCGGTATAATCCTGCCAGGTCCGGTTGACGAAATCGTAGGAGCCGTCGTGCCGATAGCGCACGACCATGGCCGGGATCATGTCGATCGTCGCCTGCAGCTCCCGTTCAGCCTGGCGGGTCTTCTGTTCGGCCGCTTTGCGTTCGGCATTCTCGAGCAGCAGTTGATCGTTGAGCGTCTTGAGATCCTCGACCGCGTCCTGCAACTGATCCCGTGCGCGGCGGAATAGGGCCGCGGTGCGCCTTTGCGCTGCGCTGACCGACGCAATGAACACCGCTGCGACCCCGAACAGCGCAATCCGGGGCAAGTCCCTCGACGCAAGCGTGAGCGAATTGATCGGCAGCAGGTAAAAATATCCGAAGGCCAGAACGGACAGCAGCGCTGCCGCCAAAGCCGGGCCGAGGCCGGCAAGCCACGCGACGAAGATGATCGCGCACAGAAACAACGACACCGGCGGAGCCGCTTGCAGCAGATAGCCCAGCAGGCTTACGCAGCCGAATGCCGCGGCAACGGACAGGAGGGCGAAGGCGTACCTTGAAACCGCTGAGGACCGGGGCCACACAGTGCTGCACCTGGACGGCAAAATGCCTCGGGCCGCCAAGACCCTTGCACCGCCAAGACAAAGCCACTCACAGGCCAAACATCAAGGATTCATCACCCCGGCCGGCGGAGTTGAGCAATAGCGCCATAGTCACAGCAATTTTGATGAATTGCGACGGCGCGCATTGTCCACTCGAGCCAGCCAAGGTGCAGGGCGTCCGGAACTCGCGCGCCTTGCATGATCCGAACGGCGGCCCGAACGGCCCGTTCGGTATCCTCTCGACTGCGGGAGGACGCTGGCCCAACCCGGGCGATACCGGAAGGGCTCCCGGCCTCGTGGCGCCGATGAGCGCCTGGGAGCTACGCCGCCGCGGCGAGTTCCGCCAGCTTCTTGCGCGCGTAGAACATGCGGGTCTTCACGGTGGCTTCATTGAGGCCGACGATCTCCGCGACGTCCTTGACCGACTTGCCGTGGAAGTACACGAGATCGATGATCTCGCCGTGCACCGGCGACAGGCGCGCCACGGAGCGACGGAGAATCTCGTCGCGGTTCTTCTTCTGCAGCACAAGCTCGGGGTCATCCGAGGGGTCCGTCACCGTCGATGCGAACTCGTCATCCAGCTCGGCGTCGGTGCGGCGACGTCGGGCCGAGAGTGCCTTGTAGCGCGCGATCGCCAGCAGCCACGTGGATACCGACGAGCGCCCCTCGAACACGGCCGCCTGCCGCCAGACGTCGAGAAACACGTCACTCAAGAGGTCTTCCGCCAACGCCGCGTCGCCCACCAGCCGCACCAGCCAGCGATACAGCGCCGTGCGGTGGCGTCCAAACAGCGCACGCATGGCGAGCTGGTCGCGGTCCGCGATCCGCTCCATCAGCGCTTCGTCGGAAGAGGTCCCGTGCATCACCTGTGCAGGCGGCGCGGCAACTGATCTTCTCCTGGTGCAGGTCATCGACATGAAAGTGTTCCCCGAATTCACGCCCTGCCCGCCCAACTCGCTCAGGCGGGGAAAGGTTGGCCAAGTTGTCAAGCTCATGCCCAAGAGTATGCGATGATGGTTAACGTTTCACTATTTTGCCGGTCCCGGCCGAAAGGTTTCACTCGCCAGCGAGGTAGTGGCAGGTCGCGTGCGGGCGAAAAAAACCCGGCCATGTGGCGAGTTGTGTGGCGTCGACGCCGGTTTCAGCACACCAAGAGCCAAACCGGCGGCGCCCGGCCGACGGAAATCGGCAGCGCCGCCACGGGCGCGGCCGATGGCGCCCGGACGGGGTCGGCCTGAGCCTCAGCCGTCGCCGCCGACAGTCGCTGTCCCGATATCCGCGATCAGGCCGCCGGGACGACATTCCCCGCCGGCCAGGATCGCAGGACCAAGGGCCGCGTGTTATCGTGATCTGCTCCAAAACGGGCGGCGAAACCAACGCCTCGTTCGACTCAAGACCAACGCCTGGCACGCATCAGGAGACAAGCCATGGCGCCTCGGGAGAGTTCATCGCCTGAAGCCATTCCGGCGATTCTGCGCTACGGCATTGCAGTTCTGTCGGTCGCGATTGCAACCGGCGCGGCTCTCGTCCTGACGCGCTTTAGCGCGACATTGACCCCATTCCTGTTCGCGGTCGGAGCAACCGTTTGGTATGCGGGGGTCGGGCCAGGCATCCTCGCCATCGTCCTTTCGGTCCTGAGTCTCAATTTCTTCTTTGTAACTCCGTTTTATTCCTTCAGCTTTCGCCACGCCGATCTCGTCTATCTGGCTATTTGCACAGTGTTCGCACTGGTCGTCGGCTGGATCGCCGCCGCGCGCCGACGGGCAGAGGAAGAACTTCGAGACGCCCGCGACGCGCTCGACGCTAAAGTGTTGGAACGGACCACCGACCTGCGAGAAAGCGAGGGCAAGCTGGAAGAGGCCCAGCGTATCGCGCGTGTCGGCTACTGGGAGCGTGACGTCCGCACCGGGCTCGTCAACTGGTCAGAGCAAAGCAACCGCATCTTCGGCCTGGCGCCGAACGAAGGCCCGGTACCCATTGCGCGATATCAGGAGCTCGTTCATTCCGAAGACCGGCCGCGGATCATGGCCGCGGTGGCGGAAGCACTCGCCGGCGGCAAGCGCTACGACGTGGAGTACCGGATCGTCCGGCCGAGTGGCGAGGTGCGCATCATCCACAGCCAGGGCGATGTGACAAAGGACGAGTCGGACCGGCCGCGCCGGATATTCGGCACCGTCCAGGACATCACCGAGCGCAAGCAGGCGGAGCGGGCGCTGCAAGAGAGCGCGCAGAGATACCGCTATATCTTCGAGTCAACCGGAGTATCGATCTGGGAAGAAGATTTCTCCGGGATCCACTCCGCGATCGAAGAGTTAAAAGCCAAAGGAGTGCGCGACTTTCCCCGATACTTCGCCGCCCACCCGGAATTCGTCCAGCAAGCCATCTCGATGGTGAAGATCGTTGACGTCAACGACGTGACGGTCAAGCTGTTCGCCGCCAAGAGCAAGGACGAGCTGCTGGAATCTCTGCACAACGTATTCGTGCCCGAGACGCGGGAGATCTTCGTTGGGCAGCTGATCGCCATCGCCGAAGGCCGGACATCCTTCGGCGCCGAGGTCGATCTCCAGACGTTGAAGGGAGACAGGCGGACGGCGCTGATCACAATGACATTGCCGCCACCGCCCACGCGCTTCGACAGCGTGCTCGTGACCCTGACCGACATCACCGAGCGAAAACGGGCGGAATATCTGACCGGGCACGTGTTCGAGAGCTCCCCCGACGGCATGTCCATCGTGGGCAGAGACTACCGGTTTCAACGGGTCAACCCGGTCTACGAGCGGTTCTGGGGGATGCCGGCCGGGAAGATGCTCGGCATGCGCGTGGCTGAAATCCTCGGCACGGAGGTCTTCGAGCAGAAGGGGAAGCCGGATCTGGACCGGTGCTTCGCGGGAGAAGAGATCACCCACGCCGAGTGGGTGCCGACGCCGGGCGGGCCAAAGTACACGGCGATAAGCCTTTCGCCGCTGCGGCCGGACGGCCAGCGGGTGGACGCCGCGCTCGTGATCGCCCGCGACCTCACCGATCACATGCGGGCATCGGAGGCGTTGCGCGAGGCGCAGACGGAGCTCGCGCACGTCAACCGCGTCACCACGATGGGGCAGCTCACGGCCTCGATCGCGCACGAGGTCAGCCAGCCGATCGCCGCCACCGTGGCCAACGCCCACGCCGCCCTGCGCTGGCTCGACGCCCAGCCGCCGGATCAGGAGGAGGTCCGGCTGGCCCTCGATGACATTATCAAGGATGGCAAGCGAGCCGGCGACGTCATCGGTCACATCCGTGCCATCGTCAGGAATGTGCCGCCGCGACACGATCGGCTGGACATCAACGAGGCGATCCTCGATGTCATCGAGCTGACCCGGAGCGAACTGGTGCGGAAAGGCATCTCGCTGCAGACGGAATTTGCGCGGGGTTTGCCGTCCATTCGAGGTGACCGAATCCAGCTGCAACAGGTCATCCTCAACCTGATCATGAACGCGGCCGAGGCGATCAGCGACGCCAGTGAGCATTCGCGCGATTTGCTGATCGGCACCGCCGCCGACAAGCCCGGCGGCGTGCGCGTCGAGGTGCGGGATTCCGGCCCCGGCCTGAGTCAGGACAGTCTCGGCCGCCTGTTCGATCCGTTCTACACGACCAAGCGTGGCGGCATGGGCATGGGATTGTCGATTTGCCGCTCGATCATCGAAGCACATGGGGGCCAGGTCGGGGCAACGGCGAACGTGCCCCGTGGCGCTGTTTTTCATTTCACCCTGCCGGTGGGCTGAGCCGTCTGCAGCGTCGAGAGCGGAGCTGCGTGCGCGACGCCTGCGTCCGCGAAGAAAGACCGGTGGGCTACCGCCCCACCAGTGCGAGGCCGTGCACGGCTGACCTGGCTCGCGCGACGGGACGGCGTAGCAGGGCATGAGCCACGGTGCTACGCTTGAGCGATGTCACAACGACAACAAGGCAGCGCTCATGCTGTCCAACGGGAGGACGATCCGATGAAGCGACGCGAGTTCATGACTCTGCTCGGCGGCGCGGCGGCCTGGCCGCTCGCCGCCCATGCGCAACAGCCGAATTCCATTGACGATGCGATGCGCCGCGCGGTGGAGCGCAAGGACGTGGCAGGCGTGGTCGTCATGGCGGCCGACCGCAAGGGCGTCATCTATCAGGGCGCATTCGGCGTCGCCGATATCGACTCCGGCCGTCCATTGCAGCTCGATTCGATGTTCCGCATCGCGTCGATGACCAAAGCCATCACCTCGACCGCCGCCATGCAGCTCGTCGAGCAGAACCGCTTTGCGATCGAAGACCCGGTGGAAAAATATCTGCCGGAATTCGCGAAGCTCATGGTCTTCGAATCGTTCGACGGTGCCACCGGCGCCTACCGGCTGCGGCCGGCCACCAAGCCGGTCACCATCCGGCACCTGTTCACGCATACGTCGGGGCTCGGCTACGGCTTCACCAGCCCGACCGTGCGCGACTTCAAGCCGCGCGCGGGCGAGGAATACGCGGTGGGCCCGCTGGAGTTCGAACCGGGCGAGCGCTGGCTCTACAGCACCAGCACGGACTGGCTGGGCCGGGTGGTCGAGAAGGTTTCGGGCCAGCCACTCGAGGACTACTTCCGCCAAAAGATCTTCACGCCGCTCGGGATGGGCGACACCTCCTACCATGTGCCGAAGGACAAGGAGGCGCGGCTGGTGACGGTCAACCGCCGGCAGCCTGACGGTACGCTGGCGAAGGATTCGGTGCAGCCGCCGACATCGGGCTTCACGCCGATCGGCGGCGGCGGCCTGTCGTCGACCGCGAACGACTACGTCCGCTTCACCCGGGCGCTGCTCAACGGCGGCGAGCTCGACGGCGGCCGCATCCTTTCGCCCGCCTCGGTCGCGGTGATGGGTCAGAACCACATCGGCGCAGTCGGCGTGCCGGCACTCAAGACCGCGCTACCGGCGCGCAGCGACGACTTCTCGTTCGTCGCCGACGGCCGCGACAAGTGGGGCCTCGCATACCTGATCACGACCGACGCGGTGCCCGGAAAACGATCGGCTGGCAGCCTGAGCTGGGGCGGAATCAACAACACTTACTATTGGCTCGATCCGACCCGCGGCATCACCGGCGTGATCCTGATGCAGTTCCTGCCGTTCGCGGACCGCAAGGCGCTCGCCCTCTACGACACGTTCGAGCGCGGCGTGTATCAGCTCGCCGACGCGACGCGGTGACAGCTGGCGCGGCCGCTACGTGACCGGTGGGGGCAATGCCCCTCACCCGTTCTTACCAATTGATGAAAGCGCAAGGTCAGCCCTAACGCCGACCTTCGGCGATCCAGCGCCCGCCCAGCATTCCACTCGCCTAAGGGGCAAAGGGAGCAACGACAATGAAACCCGCGTGGTTGTTGGCGGCCGGCTTGACCGCGGCGTCGCTCGCGACGAGCGGCTTCGCCCAGCAAATCGACTTCGACAAAGTCCAGATCATCACCGATCAAATGGCGCCGAACCTTTACATGCTGTCGGGCTCGGGCGGTCTCGATCCGTCCCACGACGACGCCGCGGGCGGCAGGATCGGCGTGCTCGCGGGGCCGGACGGCGTCCTGATGGTCGATTCCCAGTACGCGCAACTCACCGACAAGGTCGCCGCAGCGATCCGACGCATCAGCGCGGCGCCCATTCGCTATCTCGTCAACACCCACATCCATCGCGATCACACGGCCGGGAATGCGAACTTTGCAAGAATGGGTGCCTTGATCCTGGCGCGGGAAGAGCTGCGGGAAGGGATGGTTCGCATATCGAAATCGCCCAATGCCGGCGCAAATCCTTTGAGCGATCCGGCCGGGTTCCCCGTCATTACCTACGGGATGGGCACGCCGTTGAAAATTCGCATGAATGGCGAGGTGGTCGACCTCATCCCGATCAGGGCCGCCCATACCGGCGGCGATACCATCATCAGGTTCGAGAATGCGAACGTGATCATGATCGGCGATTTCTACCGCAACTACGGCTATCCCTACATCGACATCGCCAACGGCGGCTCGCTGAAGGGAATGCTGGAAGGGCTCGACGCGACGATGGAGCTCGCCGGGCCGGACACCAAGCTTGTCCCGGGCCACGGCACGATCATCAAGCGCGGTGACATCGCCCCCTATCGCGACATGATCTTCGCGGTGCGCGGAAAGGTGCAGGAGCTGATCGCGGAGGGTAAGTCAGTGCAGGACGTGATGGCCGCGAAAGTCACCGCTCCCTTCGACGCGAAGGTTCCCGGCGGCCTTCAGCCGGCTGGTACCGGCACGAGCGCGGACCGGTTCGTCTCCGCCGTATATCGGGAGCTCAAGGGCGGCAGTTGAGGCGACTGACAATGCAGGAGAACGAAGTCGACCGGGAAGTGCGCCCGCGGGAGCTGGCATCAAAGCTCTTCTTCACGCTCACGGCCGAGGGCTCGCGCTTCGCCCTGTACCGCGACGTCGACGTCTCGAAGCCCGTCCGGCACGACGGCCTCACGCTCGACGAGGCGGAAGAGATACTCAACACGTGGAAGCTGCGCGGCCCGCACGGCGGGTGACGCCGGGCGCGCCAACGATACTCGGCGGGACCCCGCTATTCCAATGGCGCGCACGATCTCCGGCCTGGATGCGTTGCTCGTGACCTTGCCGTGCCCCCCTCCCCATACAAGGAGGGAGGCGCAGCGAGCGCGCGGTCACAAGGCTGCAAGCCAACCGCGCCGACGCCCGGCCGTCGTTACGACGACGTATGGGCGTGATGGTGGTGGGGATGCTGACGGTTCGATGTCTTGGACCGGGTCGTGGTGGTCGGTGCCGCTGTCGGCGCCTGCGGGGCCTCGTAGCCGTAGCCTTGCGTAGGCGGCGGATCGAACACCATGCCGTTGAATTCCACCGGCTTCTGCGCATGCGCCTGAAGCGGCGCGGCGATCATGCCGAGGGTGAAGGTCAGGATCGCAAGATGTTTCATCGCATTCCTCCGATTTTACTGCACGCGGACTGATGCGTAACAACCGTAAATTTCCTGACCCGGCGCAAGGAACGTTTCCGTAAAATCGGGCCCCCAATCCGTCAAATGCAGGTGATGTTCCGCGCGGCCGCCCGGGGACACGCGCACCCGAAACCGCTAGCCTTGGCCTCTTAATCGATGAAAAAAAGGGAGGACACGCATGAAAAAGCTCATCGCTGGTTTTGCCGCGATGGCGTTCACGGTGGTGGCCACGGTTGCGCTCGCGCAGACGCCGGCGCCGCCCGCAAGCGACCCGATCAAGCGCACGCCGCTGCAGAAGACCGAATATCCCGAAGGACATTTCACCTACGTCATGATGGTCGAGATCGCGCCGAACGCGACCATCGGCCGTCACACTCATCCGGGCATCGAGAGCAGCTACGTCCTCGACGGCAATCTCGATCTCGTGATCGAAGGCAAGCCGCCGCAGGCGTTCAAGGCCGGCGACAGCTTCACGGTGCCGAACAACGCCGTGCACGGCGGCAAAGTCGGCGACAAGGGGCTCAAGCTCATTGGCGTCTATGTGGTCGACAAGACCAAACCGCTCGCCACGCCAGCACCGGCAAGTCAGTAGCGCGCAAGTCATTAGCGCGCGACCGAAAGCAAGTCCGGGCGTCGCCCGTTGCGGGCGGCGGCTCCCGGATCGTCACGACGTCGCGATCGTGCATTCGGTTGCTACTGGACGCGATGGCTTTGGCGCTCGGTTGCGAACTCCACGGTGAGCGCGTGGCGCGCAGACCGGGGAATGAAAACAGAGATCTCGCCCGTCCATTCATCCTTCGACCATGCCGCCTGGGTGCCGCCGGATTCGGCGCCATCCGGCGGAATCTCCTTGCCGTCGAGACGGACGACGTTCACCGCACCCTCGATGCCATGGAACTGGAGGCGATAACCGCGCCGGGTGACGCTCTGGAAGGCGCCGTCACCGCTTTCGGAGCTCACCACGAACCGGGCCGCCGTGCTGGTCTGGCTGAAGCGGAGATGGGTGCGTTGGAACTCGCCGCTCTGATACGCAATGCTGAGCCCGTCGTCTTCATACAGCGAAAATTCGCTGGTCCTGGTGTTGCCGGCGAGGTCGGCCGGAGCAAAGCCATAGACGTGCACGGACAACAGATCGAGCGGCTTTTCCCCGGTATACTGCATCGCTGGTCCGAGCGGGATCACAGCGCCCGCACGCACGTAGGCCGGAACGCGATTGAGCGGGACCGCCGCGCGCTCGATTTTTCCGCCGCCCTGAACCGGCGACTGCTCGTCGAACAGGTCGTACCACGTGCCCTTGGGCAGGTAGAGCTTGCGGTCCCCCTCGTCGTTGAACAGCGGCGCAACCAGGATGTTGTCGCCCACGAAAAACTGATCGTCGATGCGAAAGCCGGCCGCATCCTTCGGTTCCTGCAATTGCACGGGGCGCAAGACCGGCATGCCGGTTCGGTGCGCCTGCTCGTGCAGCGAATAGAGATAGGGAATGAGGCGGTAGCGCAGATTCAGGAACGAACGTGCTGCGCCCTCGACCGCCTCGCCGTGGGAATAAGGCTCATGGTCGCCCTTACCGTGCGACCACATGAAGGGGTAGAACGTCGCCGCGGCGAACCAGCGCGCATACAGCGGGTCGCTTGACTTCCCGTCCCAGCCGCCGATGTCCTGTCCGACATTGGAAAAGCCGGAAAGCGTCAAGTTCAACATGGCGCGGGTATGCGCGCGGAAATTGGCATAGGTCGGAACCGAATCTCCGGTCGTGGTCCAACCCAGCCGCTGACTTCCCGCAAATCCCGGCCGCACCATTCCGGTACTGCGCCCACCGACGCGGTCGAGGACGCCCTCGACCACCGCGGTAGGATAAACCAGCCCAAACAGGTTTCGCGTCTGCGCCACCGACATGCCGTTGCTGGGCCAGAATTTCTGATCCGCGTTTCGGACGTGATCCATCTCGCCGAAGTCGACCATGCCGAGGATTGCGCCATTGGTGAGCGCATCGTTCCATTTGACTGTAAAGACATGATCCACGGCACGGGGCGAAAAATAGTCGAGATACGCTACGGAGCTTTTGTCTTCCTCGTCCTCGACGTTGGTATCCCGGCCGATCGCCGGCCGATTGTTGCGATCGACCATGAGGAAGCCGCGCGCGGCAAGGTCGTTAAGCAAAGCTGAGTCGTCGTTGCCGCGCCAGGTTCCGAACATCGGCATTCCGAAGCCGACCGTCAGCCTGCCCCGGTAACGCTCCCACAGCGTGTCGATAAAGGTCTTGCTCGTCGCCTCCTGGTCGAACGCGTCGTAGTAGATGACGTCGAACGGCAGCTTGCGCGCCCGCATCTGCTGTCCGACATCCAGGCCTTCGCGGCCACGATAGGTGGCCTTGCCCTGATGGTAACCGAACGCCCAGAGCGGCAGCATGGCCGGACGTCCGGTCAGCTCGGTAAACTGAGAAAGTATCTCGCTCATGGCGCCGACGAACAAATAGAAGTCCATCTCTCCGCCGCTGGCCTTGAGCTGCAACCGGCTCTTGACCGACGCACCTACATCGAACGTCGAAGGCCGGTAGTTGTGGAAGAACAGGCCGTAGCCGGCGCTGCTCATGTAGAAGGGCACGCTCTTGTAGCTTTGATTTGACTCGCTCGCGAACGCGTCGCGATTGACGATGTCGATCTTCTGCCCGCGCTGATCCATAGCCGCGCGCTTGTCACCAAAGCCGTAGATGCGTTCGGAATTCTGCAGCCCGATGCGGGCGACCCGTTCGCCGACATCAATCTCCCAGCTGTCGATCAGGACCTTGTCAGACGTCCGCAGCTCCAGCGAAAGCAGCTCGTCCTCCAGGGAGAGGTTCAGGATGGCCGCGGACGTGCTGAACGCGACTTTGTCCCGCTGCGCGTCGACACCCACATCAACAGGCGGGTAGGACGACTCCGATTTGGTGGTCACATATTCCGGAAGACTCGAGGTCTCCGGTTCCAGGGCGAGGATGCGCACGCGGACTGTTGTCGCCGACAGGAATGTTACCAGCGCTTCCGCCGACTCGGGGCGAGTGATCCTGAAGGAGCGAGCGTCCTCGCGCCTGACTGATAGGCGATCCGTGTCGTCGCTCCCCTGAGCGAAGGCGGGCGCCGCCAGTGGGACGGAGAGCAGGATGCTTGCGGCGACCGCGAGGCAGCCGCAGATGCGCAATGGCAGGTTCGAATGTCTCAACGACAAACTCCCCGTGATTGGCGCGCAGGTCCAGACGGCCCGATCCAGATTGGTGCCCCGAAACCCCGCGAAGCCCCCGGCGGACAGGAGCCTCGGAGGTCGTACGTGAGCGTGGCGGAATGCGGATATTTTCGTGCACAATGAAAGGTCATTTTGGCGCAGCGCCCTGGGGGTACCAGGGGTGCGCGATGGCGCCGGCGATATCAGGCCTAGCTAGGCGCTGTCCCCCTGGGATGTGCGAACCGTGCGCTACTCCACCGGCTTGACGTTCGCGCCCTTGACGATCTTGCCGAGGTAAGCGAGCTGCTCACGCCAGAAGCGATCGAGCTCCTGCGGGCTCGACCCGATGCCGACGATGCCGACGTCGCCATAGCGACGAACCACCTCGGGGCTCTGCATCGCTTTCCTGGTTTCCGCAGCGATCCGTTCCACGATGTCCGTCGGAGTGTTCGCCGGGGCGAAGATCGCGGTCCAGAACGGGATCGCGTAGCCCGGCAGCGTGTCGGCGACCGGCGGTACCGTGGGAAGCACTGGCGAACGCTCGGCCGTGGTGATGGCGAGCGCGCGCACCTTGCCGCCTTGAATGTTGCCGAGCTGGGTCGGCGGACCGTCGAACATGATCGCGACGCGCCCGGCGAAGAGGTCGGCCATGATCGCCGAATTGCCCCGGTAAGGCACATGCACCATGTCGACGCCGGCCATCGACTTGAACAGCTCGCCGGCAAGGTGGGGCATCGTGCCCACGCCCGAGGAGCCGTAGCTGTACTTACCGGGATTGGCCTTCAGCAGCGCGATGAGCTCGCCCAGATCCTTTGCCGGCAGCTCCGGGTTGGTGACCAGTACCAGTGGAAAGCTGCCGGCAAGCGTGACCGGGATGAGGTCCTTGATCGGATCGTACGGCAGGTTCTTGTAGACGAGGGCGTTGACCACGGCCGAGGACACCGACTGGAAGATCAGCGTGTAGCCGTCGGGCCGCGCCCGGGCGACCGCGTTGGCGGCGATGGTGCCGCCGGCGCCGCCCTGGTTCTCCACCACCACCTGCTGGCCGAGCTGGTCGCTGAGATGCTGGGCGGTAAGGCGCGCCATCATGTCGACGCCGCCCCCCGCCGTCAGCGGAACGATGAGTTTGACCGGCCGGTTCGGCCAGGCTTCCTGCGCCGAAAGCGACCCGCTCGCCGCGGCGATCAGCGCGAGCGCGCCGAAACAGCGCGACAGGAAACAGCGCGCCAACAGCGAGCGCGGTCGGTAATTCGTTTGCATCGTCTTCCTCCCGGGCGGCGCGGCCGATTTGTCGGACCACCGTCATGCGCCGCAATTTGTTGTGACCGAAGCCTGCGCGAAGTGCTTGCCCGGCGTGCGTGCGCTTGCAACGATTGTAGCGGGCAAGCGGCCATAGTCCACCAAGGCCGCCCGCATCGATCGATCGAACTGGAGGGAAACATGTCCACGCTGAAACCCAAGATCGTGCTGTCACGGCTCGACGGCACCGACTGGACGCGCAAGGGACTGCGGCCGTTTCTGGAATATCGCGATCTCGGGCTCGCGGAAGCGACCGACGGCCGCATCGGCGGGACCATCGGCCGCGCCATCAAGAAGTTCGAGCCGGGCGGCGGCGCCCCGCGCCACACGCACAACACCAGCTTTCATCTGATCTTCGTGATGCGCGGCTGGTTTCGCACCGAATTCGAGGGGCTCGGCGAGGTGGTGGTGCGCCAAGGCGACTGCATCGCCTATCAGGGCGAGATCCCGCAGGCGCACATCGAGTATTCCGACGATTTCGAGGTCATGCAGATCGCGAGCCCCGCGGACTATCGCACCGACAACATCGCGCCCTGACGTCGGGCGCGCCATGATCACGCTTTTACGATTTCGGCAACGCGGGGTGTTGTCAGAAATCACGCGCGGCGGGGCTATCTGGGCGTGCTCGAGGTGTGGACCGACGACCGGCCGCATATCCGGAGCCGGTGGGCGCGGGCGCGCGAAGCAGGCCCACGGGCCCAAAATCCGCCACGATGTGGCGGCGCTGCTGGCAGGATCGCGGCGCGACGCGACGCCGTCGGCGCAAGGATCGAGGGAGGGCCGTCATTGCGTCCACGCGGGGCGTCGGTCGGTTTCCCGACGGTCCGGCCAGGTCCGGCCGACCGCACGACCGGTACGCGCTGCGGATACACCGGTTTTCGCGCTTTCGGTCCGCTCGGCATCCCTGATAGACTCCCTCCTTGCCGGAATCACGCAGTCGAGCGGATTGCTCATGCTGAATGTCTTCAAAGCTGCGATGGTGAGCGCGGTATGCCTCGCGAGCCTGGTGCATCCGTCTCCGCTGGCCGCGGAGCCGGAAGCGGACCAGGGTTCCGAGGGCACCGTCACCATCCTTAACCTCGACAGCGCCGCACACACTGCCGGCGTGGCGATCGACGGCCCGATCAGCAAGAACGCGGCGGCCCACGCCCTGCAGCTGATCCGGTTCCTGCGGCCCGACAACGACGAACTGACCGTCTATCTCAACTCGTCTGGCGGCGATGTGTCAGCGGCCATCGAACTCGGAGAGGAAGTCAGGAAGCTGTCGGTGCTGACAGCGATCGACGATCACGGGGAGTGCCTGGGCGCTTGTGTCCTGGTTCTGGCGGCAGGCGTGCGGCGGTCCCCCGTGGCAGACAAAGTGGGGATCTATCGCCTGGCGGATCCAAAGGAGCCGGCGCGTGACCGCGCCGGTCAGAAGAATGCCCCCGCGGCGAAGAAGGTTTCAGTCTATCTCGCGCGCATGGGCATGCCGGACCGGCTATACAAGGAAATGATGCAGCGCTCGCCGGACAAGATGCTTGTCCTCGATGCCGGGCGACTCAAGACGCTTGGACTGGAAGGCATCGACCCGGCCTATGAGAAATGGCTGCGCGAAAACGCCAATACCGAGCGGCCGCAACAGTAACGGGTCCGCGTTTCCGGTTCACGGACACATTGAAGCCAGGATAATGGATGTGCGGCTCAAGCCCGCGCATGAGGGATAGAGGACGTTTCACCGCGCGTTGGCAGCGCCGGTGACGGGATGGCCGATGCCCAAGGGCGTGGCATCGATCAGCACAAAGGCCACGCGGGCGCGCTTGGTGCTGCGGTTGGCCCGGGCATGGTTGGTGCCGCGCTGGACCATGACGTCGCCGGCTTTCAACTTCACCGTGGAATCGTCCATGTCCATCTCAATCTCCCTCGAGCACGATCACGTAGTCGACCGTCTCGGTGCGGTGCATTCTGGGCTCATTGCCGGGCGGGAAATCGATGACGGCGAACCGCGTTCCGTTCGCCGGCGGCGCGGTCCCGATGATGCGGGCGCCCAGATCCTCGACCTCCTCACCCATCGAGATGTCGGCCGGCGTCCGGTCTGTCGACCAGATCAGGGTCGAAACGGCTGCGGGACTCGGACGTTTCGCATTGGTTGCCTGCCCCTCCATGAGGACCTTGGCGACGTTGTCGGCACTGTGCCCAGTCACGAAGCGACGAATAGGCGGATATTGTTCAGTCACGTTTGCTGCCTCTCCATTCCGTGCCGCGATCGCCCGGCTTCAATGTTACCTGCCGCACCTTTTCCTCGCACGCAGGGGCACCGCCGCAAGCAGGCCGACAACCGCGGCGAACAGCGCAGCCTGCTCGTTGACCCGGCATCGTCCCTCACCTGTCAATTACGTTCACCCGTTCGTTCGCGGTCGCGCTGAAAAATAGACGACCACGAGAACGCCGCCAACCCTGGTGCCCGCGCCGACACGACGAGGTCATGCCGAGCACACCGCCGCGCGGGTCAATTCATCGGGTCTGTGGGTTTCCTCACGAACGCGTGGTGGCACGGGTGGCATGCTGCGGCTGCAAGCGGCCGATTTTCGATCGGCCCGCTGATGCAGCTTGCCGAGCGGGACTTGTCGCGTGGGGGGCATCCTGCTCGACGACCGCCACTCCCACGGAGATGCGCCATGACATCGTCCTTCGTAACAAAGCTTGCGGTGACACTCGCGCTTGCGCTGACCACGGCGGCGACCGTCTCGTTTGCGCAAAGCCGGCCGCAATCCTGCATCCCGCACTACGACGCGTCGGGGGCGCAAGAGGCGCCCTATTGCTGAATTCGCCGCGGCCCCCCCAACCTCGGGCTGGATTGCAAGAGAGCCCGGTCACGCCGGGCTCTCTTGTTTGTGATCCGGACGAACAGAAGTCCGGTCATTGTGTGATGTGGTTAACAGAAGGTTTCCAGCCCCCAGCCTAGTCATAGGCCATCAAAGAGGGAGGCTGCGTATGCGCAACGATCTCGCCGGGCCGAACCACGACATTTCGGCTGACTGGACGCCGCGGAAGGGCCCGGATACCGCGGATGAGGCGCTGATAGCCAAAATCGCGGCCGGCAACCGGCTCGCGATGCAGGCCTTGTTCGCGCGGCACCACACCCGCGTATACCGTTTCGTCCTGCGGATGGTGGGAGACGTTGCGGCGGCGGAGGATCTCACCAGCGACGTGTTTCTCAGCGTGTGGCAACAAGCTCACCGGTTCGAGGCCCGCTCGGCGGTTACGACCTGGCTGTTGGCAATTGCCCGTTACAAGGCGCTGGCCGAGCTCCGCCGTCGCCCGCAAGCCGCGACATCCGACGAGGATCGCCGGGACGTTAGCGATACGGCCGACACGCCGGAAATCGCCTTCGAGATCAAGCACCGTGGAGAAATTCTGCGCAAATGCCTGGCGCGGCTCTCGCGGGAGCATCGGGAGGTGATCGATCTCGTCTACTATCACGAGAAATCAGTGCAGGAAGTTGCCGAGATCACCGGAATCCGCGGCAACACCGTCAAAACCCGCATGTTCTACGCACGCAAACAATTGTCCAAGCTGCTCGAAGCCGAAGGCGTTATGGGGGCATTGTCGTAGCTCCCCGCACCCGGCGGGACCCGGTTTTGTTGCTAACTCCAAGGGTCAACAATCCCAGCTTTATACGCGTCGTTGCTGTGAATTCGGAATTTATCCCTCTGTGAAGCAGTTCACATATGCCGCCGAAAAACTCGTGCGAGGCTACCAAACAGCCTTCACGGTCGGTGGGGACCATGTCCGACCCAAACGACGCACAAGTCTGCGATTTTTGCAAACACGGCCATGTCGCCAAACGTAACCAGCAGGTCACGTTTCGCCAGTGGACCGACAAGGGCTACGTGTTCTGCCGAGCGACGATCCCGATAGGCGTATGCGACCGTTGCGGGTCAAGGCACTGGAGCGAAGACGCCGAAACAATCATCGAGGACGCGGTCCGGCAAGAATATCAAAAGCTGCCCTAGGGACTGCTCGCTGCTCCCCATTCAACCGCCGTCATCCCGCGGGGCTCTGAGCCACGGCATCACCTGAGCTGGCAAGCAACGAGTTCACGCCCCGAAGACTTCGCCGCTCACGATGGATCGAAGTCCGAGCCCTCGTCAGCAATCGCGGCGAGTTTGTCCGGCAACACCACGCTGACGCCGCCGCGTTCGAGCCGAACCCATCCGCGCTTGACCCATGCCCGCAGTTGTTTGTTGGTGCTTTCCCGGGACCTGCCGATCATCTGGCTGATCTCGCGTTGGGTAATGGCTACTTTGCGCCCGGGTGTTGGGCCACCCTGCTCGGACGACGTCAGCTGTAGCAGCGCCTTTGCCAGCCGCGTCGGCAGGTTCAGGAATGTCACGTCCTGGACCTGCTCGCTCGTCCGGCGCAGCCGCGAACAGAGAATTTCGATGAACTTGATCGTCACATCCGGATGGCTGCTGAGGAACGGCACGAAATCTCGCCGCTCGATGACGATAAGCTCGCAGTCGGACATGGCGGTGGCATCCGCGGTGCGAGGGCGGCCGTCAAGCAGCGCGATCTCACCGAAAATCTCACCTTCGCGAAAGATGTTGAGCACGATGTCCTTGCCCTCGGCCGAGGCAACGCTCACCTTGACGCTTCCGGTCAGCACTCCCATCAACCCGGTGCCCGGATCTCCTTTCGCGAATATCGTGGCGCCGCGCGCCACCTTCCGCGTTTTCATGTACGACCCGAGATGCTCGATCACCGGGCCCGGGAGATCTTGAAACAAGGGATGATTGCGGAGCAGCGACAGCCTGTCTCGCGTTCGCTCCGCCGGCTGCTTGCCCCCTGGCATCGACATGAGAGTTCGCTCCCTCGGCTCCTCAAAGACGAGCAACCCGACGTCCATCCGTCGTCGACCGTACGTACTGCAAGCGCTTGGCCCGACTCGCGTGTCCAGAGGCATGAGTATAGCCCAAGGCTATCGACATGGCGTCGCACTTCTCAGGCCGACCTTGTGGTAGACGCCGCCCCACCACTCAAGTCAAAACCGCGGCCTCCGAACTGAAGCTACAACAAGCGCGGACTCGCGAGGTGTGAAGCGCTTCATACCCGCGTGGTGCTTTGTGGCGCCCGCGCTCGTCGGTACAATGGTGTGGCGGCAACCCCCTTTGATCGAGCGACTGCCACGCCTGGGCGATTATGGTCCGCGCCAGCGACGCTATGTGGGCGAAACCGCGGTCGATGGGCCGCTTGAGCCCGGGACCCCCACCGGCCGCGGGTGGGCACGGAAGTTCTTCCCTTTGTGACCTACCTCACCATCCGTACGAGCCGCCCATGACAGGGTCGCGGACGTGAGCGCGATTCATGCGCAGAGGTGAAGACATGCAAATGCACCAAATCCGCTATTTCCTGGCGCTGTGCGAGGAACGCAATTTTACTCGCGCCGCCAAACGCAGCGGCGTCTCCCAGCCTTCGCTGACCAACGGGATCATCACACTGGAGCGCGAGCTCGGCGGAGCGCTGTTTCAACGCAAGCCGACGATCGCGCTCACCGCGCTCGGCTATGCGATGCAACCCTACCTGGCCCGGATCGCGGAAAACGCTGACCACGCCCAGCGGGCGGCAGAGGCGCTGGCCGACCGACGCGCAGCCAACGGCGAGAGCGTGACACTCCATCAATCGGCAGAGACGTCGCTATGCTCATCGAGCTGATCATGGCGACGCTCATTGTCGCTTTTCTCCTCGTCGCCACGCTCGGCCACGTGCTTCTCGCCGCAGCGATCTACAAGTGCCTGCGTGAGGACTATGTCAACGGCCGTGGCCGAAGGGCAACCGCGCGCAACACGAGCGCTGCGGGCAGCGACGTGGGGCGCGCCGCCGCACCCGGCGGCTTCATTGAAACCGTCTGCGCCACGAAAAGCTGAGACCGGCGCCGACCTGCTTACCAGCTACTACCTTCGCCACCTCGCATCGAACGGCGGCTGGACACATGCCGGTTGAGGCTTGTGCGATGCCGTCGCCACTCCCTACAATCTTTCGACAAGCAGAGAGCGCTCGTTCCCGAGAGCGCCGACGGGAGGACGACAGATGCGGCGCTTCGGCCGGGCGTTGGTGCCTGCCCTCTGCCTCCTCTTCATCGCCGCCAACGCGTGCGCACAGGCTCCCTATCCTTCGAAGCCGATCAGGATTCTCGTGCCCTATGCGCCCGGCGGTCTGACCGACGTCGTCGCCCGGCTCTATTCCGAGCAGTTGCGACACCGCCTGGGCCGCGGCGTTTTCATCGATAACAAGCCCGGCGCCTCCGGAATCATCGCCATCGAGGAGATGGTCCGCGCCAGACCCGACGGCCACACCTTGATGATCGGAAACATCTCCACCAATGGGCTGACGCCGATCCTGCTCGCGAAGAAAATGAAGATCGACTACGAACGCGACGTCCAGATCATCACGCCGCTGGCGGACGTGCCGGTCTTCTTCCTCGCAACCACGACGAATTTCCAGCCCGCCACCTTCGCCGATTTCCTGGTTTTTGCCAGGGAGCATCCGCGCAAGGTGCGATACGGCAGTGCCGGAATCGGCAGCTATCAGCAAATCAACACCGAGATCCTTGCCAAGCGAGCAGGTCTCGACCTCGTGCACATTCCGTTCAAAGGCGGCGGCGCCGAGATCATCCGCGATCTCGCCAACGGCGACATTCATGTGTCATGGTTCAACATCACCAATCCGGTCGGCATGATGAAGGCTGGCCGCGTGCGCGCGCTCGCCATCGCAGCCGAGCGACGGCTGGCGCAGCATCCCGACGTCCCCACCCTCTCGGAGGTCGGCTTTCCCGGCATCCGCGCGTCGCAGTGGGTAGCTGCGTTTGCACCGGCGGGTGTCACGTCCGACATTGTCGAGACGCTGCGTCATGCGTTCGTCCAGGCGATGGCCGTGTCGGAAATGCGGGACGCGTTCGAGCGTGGCGGAATGGTCGTTCCGCCGCAATCCTCGCTCGATGACCCGCGCGGCTGGCTGCGGAACGAAATGACGAACTGGAAACGCGACGTCGAGGACGTCGGCATCGTCGTGGAGGAGTGAGCTTGAGAATTGGAATCCTGCTGGGCGACGACATCGGCCTCGAAGTTGTTCCGGAATGCGTCAAGGTGATGAAGGCGGCCGCCGCGCGCGAGCGCCTGGAGATCGAGTGGCAGCCGTTCCCGATCGGCAAACGCGGGCACGAGGAGCACGGCAACACGCTGCCGGCGGTGACCGAGCAGGGCCTGCGCGAGCTTGACGGCTGGGTGATGGGACCGATCGGGCACGCCGCCTATCCGCGCGGGGATGCCACCTGGGTGATGCCGCCGGTGCGCAAGAAGTTCGACCTGTTCGCAGCGGTGCGGCCGGCGCTGTCCCACGCCACCATCCCGTCGATCCACCGCGACGTCGATATCGTGTTCCTGCGCGAGCTGACCGAGGGGATGCTCTATTCCGAGACGGTGGTCGCCGGGGCGCCCGAGTTCCGGCCCAATGACGACATCACGGTCGCCATGCGCGTGATCACCCGCAAGGGATCGAACCGGGTTGCGCGCGAGGCGTTCGAGATTGCCCGCACCCGCAAGCGCAAAAAGGTCACCGCGGCCCACAAGGAGCCCGTGTACCGGCTGGCCTGCGGCATGTTCGCGGAGGAATGCCGCAAGGTGGCGCGCGAGTACCCGGACGTGGCGTTCGAGGAGATGATGATCGACTCGATCTCCATGAAGCTGGTGACCGCGCCGCAGCAGTTCGACGTCGTCGTGACCACCAACCAGTTCGGCGACATTCTCACCGATATCGGCGCCGGTCTGGTCGGCGGGCTCGGTCTCGCACCGGGGCTCTGCGTGGGCGAGCGGCAGGCGATGGCGCAGGCAACTCATGGCTCGGCGCCCGACATCACCGGGCGCAACATTGCCAACCCCTACGCCATGATCGTCTCAGGCCAGATGCTGCTGGCATGGCTCGGCCGCAAGCGCGGCGAGCCGAAGGCGACCGCGGCAGCCGGGCGCATCCACGCAGCAGTGAACACAGTGATCGCGGCCGGCAAGCACCTGACCCGGGATCTGGGCGGTCAGGCCGGCACCACGGAAATGGGAGACGCGATCGCCGCCGCCGTGCAAGGATAGAGGATCAACGAGCCACGCTGGAATAACCGGCGGGCGCTTCATCGGGAGGAAGTACATGCGCATTGATCTCGCCAGGCGAGCCGCCACGCTCGCGCTCGCCGGCATCTTACCGATGGTAACGCTGGTACAAGCCGTCGGCCAAACATCTACCCCGCCCTCCGCGCAAACCTGGCCGCAGCGTCCCATTCGGATGATCTGTCCATTCCCCGCGGGCGGCGGTACCGATTTCATTGCGCGCTTGGCCGCCAAGCACCTCTCGGACCGACTCGGCCAGCAGGTCTATGTAGAGAACCGCGGCGGCGCCAACGGCGCAATCGGCCTGCAGGCCCTGATGCAATCCGACCCTGACGGCTACACCATCGGCGCGATCTCCGACGGGCCGATCGTCGCCAACCCCGCACTTTACGAGAAGCTCGCCTATCAGCCGCTGCGCGACTTCATTCCGGTCGCCATGATGATCCGCTACCCTTCGATGCTGATCGCGCATCCCGCGGTCGGCGTCCGCAACGTCGCCGAGCTGATCGCGCTGGCCAAGGCCAAGCCTGGCGTGTTGACTTATTCGTCAGGCGGAACCGGCAATTTCAGCCATCTCGGCCTCGAACTGCTTGCGCTGCAGACCGGCATCAAGCTGCTGCACGTGCCGTATCGCGGCGTCGGTCCGGCCACCATGGCACTGATCGGCGGCGACGTGCAGCTCATGTACAACAATGTCGCGACGGCGTTGGAGCACGTGCGGGGCGGCAAGGCGGTCCCGGTCGCGGTCGGAGAACCGGCCCGGCTCCCGGCGTTGCCCGATATTCCCGCGGTGGCGGAGACCGTGCCGGGCTTCGAAATGTCGGCATGGGTCGCGATCTTCGTGCCGGCCAAGACGCCGAAGGATGTCGTCGCGCGCCTGAGCCAGGAGGTGGCGGCCCTGCTCAAAGATCCTGACGTGGTGAAGATATTCGCCGAGCAGCAGATTCTCGCCTTCTACAAGGATCCCGACGACCTCGCCCGATACATCAGGGTGGAATTGGAGAAATGGGACCGCGTGATCAAGACCGCGGGCATCAAGGGAGACTGACGCGTCGCCGGCATCTCGCTGAACACATGAGCCACTGATATGACAACCGTCGGAAGCGCTACGATCCTGCTGATGAGCTCGCTGATGTCCATATCTGCCGTCGCGCAGACCGCCCCGCCCCCGCCGCTCGACTACGTCGTGGCCGCCGACAGCTTCAGCCTGCCCTCCGGCATGACCTTCGGCGGCACCTCGGGTGTGGCCATCAACTCCAAGGGACACATTTTCGTGCTGCATCGCGGCCCGAATCCGCTCATGGAGTTCGACGCCAATGGCAAATTCCTGCGCGCCTTGGGCGACGGCCTGTTCGACCGGCCGCACGGGCTGCGGATCGACGCACAGGACAATATCTGGACCACCGACGCGCGGTCCCATGTCGTCTACAAGTTCAGCCCCGAGGGACGCATCCTGCTCGTGCTCGGAGTACGCGACACCGCCGGCGAGATGCATTCCTACGGCCATCTGCGGCTGTTCAACGAGCCCAACGACATGGCGTTCGGGCCGCAGGGCGAAATCTTCGTGGTCCAGGGCCATGGGCGCGGCGATCCCAAGGTCATCAAGTTCGACAAGGACGGCAACTTCATCAAAGCGTGGGGCAAGAAGGGAACCGGCGCAGGGGAGTTCGACATCGCGCATTCGATCGCGATCGATGCCCAGGGGCTGCTGTACGTGGCTGACCGCAACAACCAGCGCATCCAGGTGTTCGACGCCGACGGCACGTATCTCCGGGAATCCAAGCATCCCGGAACACCGTGCGGCCTGTTCATCGATCGGGACCAGAACCTCTGGCTTGCGCACGGGCACGCCGGACGACTGCTGAAGCTCGACCTCAACGGTAACGTGCTGGGCGTAACCGGCAGCCAGGGCAAAGCGCCGGGCCAGTTCGGCGAGGCGCATTTTCTTGCCGTGAGCGCGCAAGGCGACGTCTACGTCGCCGACACGTTGAACTGGCGCGTCCAGAAATTCGTACGCAAATCTCCCTGATCACTGCGATCGGCATTCCAGATTCCCGGAGGCGCGTGGATGTACAATCTTCAACTAAGTCCTGAGCAGTTGGAAATCCGCGACACGGTGCGCGATTTCGTCGCTCGGGACGTCAAGCCGCACGCGCTGCGGCCGGAGCGCCTCGAGGCGCGGACCCGACCTCTGCTCATCGACGTGCTCGACAAGGCCTCGCAGCTCGGGCTGCGCACGCTTGCGCTGTCCGAGGATGCCGGCGGCGCCGGCGCCGACACGCTCACCTCCGCCATCGTGACCGAGGAACTGGCACTTGGCGATCCCGACGTGGCGGCCGTGCTGGCGCAGACCTCGATGCTTGCCCACCTGCTCTTCGACCGGCTGATGACGCCGGAGCAACATGCGCGGTTCCTGCCGCCGTTTCTAGCCGACGACCGCTATCAGCTCGCGCTGGCGGATCTCGAACCGGATCGCGATGGCGTGCTCGGCATCAGATATCATCGCCCGGAAATGAGCGAAGCCGGTGTGAAGACCACCGCTGTGCGCGCAGGCGATGTCTGGGTCATCAACGGGGTCAAGGACCGGGTCGCCAATGCGCCGCTGGCCAAGCTGTTCGCGGTCGAGGTGAGCAATGGTGCGAACGGCGTGAGCACGCTCTTGGTTCCTTCCGATGCACCGGGCCTCAGCATCAGCGAAAGCGACCGCAGTAGCCATTTCCACCATGGCGCCTGCGGCACGCTCGCGTTCCAGGACTGTCGGGTGCCGTTGGAAAATCTCATCGGTGCCGAAGGTGAAAGCCCGCTCGACGGCAATGCCACGCGCGATTTACCGCAGGACCAGGCGCTCAATCTGGGCATCGGCCGCGCTGCCTACGAGGCGGCGCTCGACTACGCGCAACTGCGGGTACAGGGCGGACGCCGCATCGTCGAGCACCAGGCGATCGGAACCAAGCTCGCCGAGGTCGCCGTCCGGCTCGAGGTCGCACGCGCCGCCATCTGGCAGGCAGCGTGGGCTTGCGACCATCCGGAAGCGATCGCCGACCGCAGTCTCCCCGACTTGCCGCTCACGCGCATCGCCAAGGTGTTCGCGTCGGAGGCGATCTACCACGCCACCAAGGACGCCGCCGAGTGCTTCGGCGCAATGGGCGTGATGCGTGACATGCCGCTGCAGAAATACGCGCACGATGCGCTGGTGTGCCTGCATTCCGGTACAAGCAACAGCGACACGAAGCTGCACATTGCCGAGGCGCTCGCCGGCTATCGCCGGCCCGCCAGCGCGGCCGTGCTCGCGGCCGAGTGAATCAACGAGAGCGCACCCCATGGACTTCACGCTGAGCAACGAGCAACGCTCCTGGCAGATGACGGCGCGCAAATTCGCCGAGGAGGAAATCCGACCGATTTCGGTCGAGCGCGATGAAATCTCCGACCCACGCGAGACGTTCGACTGGGAGATCATCAAGAAAGGGTCGCGGCTCGGCTTTCGTACAATGGCGGTTCCGAAAGAATGGGGCGGCCATGGCACCGACTTCGTCACCCAGGCGCTGGTCATGGCCGAACTCGCCAAAGCCGACAGCGCCATCTCCAAGACCTTCAGCCAATGCTGGAAATGGAGCCACCTAATCGCCGCGACCTGCACTGACGAGCAGAAACGGCGCTTTCTGCAGCCGTTCCTGGAGGACGACACCTACCTTCTGGGAAAGGGCATCAGCGAGCCGAGCGCAGGCTCCGACAACCGGCTCCCCCCGCCGGATGATCCCAAGGCCGGACTCAAGTTGCGCGCCGAGCGTCACGGCGACGACTGGATCCTAAACGGCGAAAAATGCTTCATCGCCAACGCCAGCGTCGGCAAGCTGTTCTTCATCGACGCGCGCACCGATCCGAATGCGCCGCTCAAGCAAGGCACGACCATGTTCCTGGTGCCGCGCGACACGCCAGGCTTCCGCATCGGCAAGGTGTTCAACAAGAGCGGCTGGCGCTTCTACCAGAACGGCGAGATGATCTTCGAGAACGCCCGCGTGCCGCACGCCAATGTCGTCGGCCCGGTGAACGGCTCCGACATGAAGACGCAACAGGCCGGCGACCGTACCGGAGGCGACCTGTTCGGCGACCTCGAACTCGCGGCCAACGCTCTCGGGGTCTGTGACGATGCTTGCGGCATGGCGCTCAGGCTCGCCCGCACGAAGAAACAGGGTGGCCGGCTGCTGTTCGAGCAGCAGGTTGTACAGCTCAAGCTCAACCGTATGCATCTGCTCACCGAGGCACTGCGCTCCTTCGTGATGCGCGTGGCCTGGGAGCACGACCACAAGATGCACTCGGCCAACCCCGGGCTGTGCATGAACTTCTCGACTGACGTGATCCAAGAGGTCAGCGAGCGCAACCTCGAGCTCCATGCCGACGCCGGCGTCATGAATGCGCGCGCCGACAAGCTGGTGCGCGACGCCATCATCTGGAGCCATCTTGCGGGCGACAGTGTGCAACGCATGAAGACCACCCGGCGGTTGGCCAAGTGACCGGCATGTAGGTGGGCTAACCGAGGGCGTAACGCACCGCCCGTTCGAACGACGGGCGGCGTCTGCGGTCAAGGCATGGGCCGGAGCTGGTACGCAAAGAACTGGCCGAGCTTAGCGCTGGTCAAACGGCGGCAAACTCCGGTTTCAATCGCTCTCCCGGCGTTTGTCGTCGTACCCGGGGTCATTCCGCCTGTATCCCGGTCGCCTTGATGATCGCGCCGTAGCGCACGATGCCATCCTGCATGAGCGCACCGAATTGTTCGGGCGTGCCGCCGATCACCGTCATTCCGTTATCCTCGAGCTTGCCACGCACGTCGGACGCATTGAGCGACTTGACCATCTCGATGTTCAGGCGCGTCACGATTTCGCGCGGCAATCCGGCGGGCCCGAAGAATCCGAACCATGAGGATGGTTTCTGGAACGCAGACACGATTTCCGACATCGAGCGGACCTGCGACAACTTGGGATAACGCGTCGGCTCGAGCACGGCGAGGATCTTGACGCGCCCCGTCTGCATGGCCGGGATCGCGTTGGACACCGAGATGAACACCATCGGGATGTGCCCGCTGATCACGTCCTGCATGGCCGGCGCCACCCCGCGATACGGCACATGTTTGATCCGCACCCCAGCGGTCTGGTTGAACAGCTCTCCCATCATGTGGAACACCGAGCCGAGGCCGGAAGAGCCATAGGACAGTTCGTCCGGATGGCTTCTGGCGTATGCGATCAACTCCTCCACGGTGTCGACCGGGACGGCGCTGTGCACGGCGAGGCACGTCACCGGCTCGACGGCGGCGACGATCGGGGCAAAATCCTTGAGCGGGTCGTAGGGCAAATGCTTCATCAGATGCACGGCGGTAACGTGGGTGCCCGCCGTGGCAGCCAGCAGGGTGTAGCCATCGGGCGTCGCCCGCGCCACCAGGCTCGAACCGATTGTGCCGTTCGCGCCGCTGCGGTTCTCGACGACGACGGTCTGCCCGAGCGCATCGCTTATCTTGCCGCCGACCAGGCGTGCCACCAAGTCGAGCGCAGGCCCCGGCGGGAACGGCACGACCATGGTGACGGGCCTCGCCGCGGGCCAAGTCTGCGCCACCGCCGTATCGACACCGACGACGTACAAGCTTGCGAGCCAACATAAGACGAGGAAGCGAAGGGTGCCCATGTGAGATGTTTCGGCTTATTGCTCGTGTTCCGGCGCAGCCCACCGCGGTTTGCGCTTCTCGCGAAAGCTGGCGACGCCTTCAACCGCTTCCGGCGAATGGCGGCGGGCGTCGAAGTCACGTTGCAGCTCGACCAGCAGCTCCTTCGAGACCGGCGCTTGGCCTAGCCGGCGCACGAGCCCCTTGGCGGTCGCTGCCGCGTTCGGGCCTGCGAGCAACAGTTCGTCTATCAGGGCCGCCAACGCTGCATCCCCATCGGCATCGTAGAGTTCATGGACCAGGCCGGTTCGCATCGCTGCCTCAGCCGTGAAGCGCTCGCCCGACAGCAGATAACGGCGCAGGCTGCGATGGTCGATGGCACGCAGAAAGAATGGAATCAACGGCCCCGCCGCAAAGCCGAGCCTCACCTCGGGCAGGGAAAAGAATGCACCTCGCGCGGCGATGACGATGTCGCAGCATGACACCAGCGCGACGCCGCCGCCGATGCAGGCGCCGTGGACGAGCGCGACGGTTGGCTTCGGGACCTCGTCGAACGCGAGGCAAAGACCAGGAATGGTGGCGCGCGGCGCGTCCTTCGCTGTCGGCTGCTCCTCCCCGATCTCCGCCCCGACGCAGAAATGCTTGCCGCCCGCCCGCAACACGATAATGCGTACCGCCGGATCCGCACCGAGGCGCGTCATTTCCGCCAGCAGCGTATCGAGCATCGCCTGATTGTATCGGTTGCCCTTCTCGGGACGGTTGAGCGTGACCGTCGCCACGCCACGCCGATCCAACGCGCCGAGCACCGCGACTTCAGGCGAGGAAGCATCTGTCACGCCGATACTCCCGCTTCCAGCGTCAGGTCGGAAAACCGCCCGGAATGACTGAGCTCGCCGCCATATTGCGCCGACAGCACCATGGCCCGTTTGTAATAGAGGCCGATATCGTGTTCCTCGGTATAGCCGATGGCACCATGCATCTGCAGTGCGCCGCGAACGGTCTCCGAAGCCGAGCGCGAGGCACGTGCTTTTGCCGCCGAGATCATCGCAGGATGGTGCTCGCCCCTGTCGTAGGCGGCCAGCACCCGATAAACGAGAGAGCGATTGAGCTCGATATCGATGAAGGCGTTGACGGCGCGGTGCTGGAGCACCTGGAAGCTGCCGATAGGCCGCCCGAACTGCTGCCGCAGCTTGATGTACTCGAGGGTGACATCGAGAGCCGCAGCGGCCAGGCCGACGAGCTCGACCGCGGCACCGAGAGTCAGAAACTCCTGCAATTGGGTGGCCAGCCGTCTTGCCTCCGCGCCGGTGGCGATCACCTGTTCCGCGAGGACATGAACGCGGTCGAAGGTGAGCCGGCTCGCGGTGGATCCGTCGACATTGCGCTCGGTCACGACCGCGGCATCGCCGCGCGGGACCACCGCTACCACGGGCGGCGTCCCGGCATCGATCGCAACCAGGAAGGCCTCGGCCGAACCGCCATAGGCAACAAACGCGATGCTCCCGTCGAGCACGCCAGTCTTATGATCATATTGAATGTTGGACGTACCGCCGCCATAGCGCCAGGCCGCCGCCGCGGTTGCTGGCACGATCAGGCGTGACCCGCGCAACAGATCCGCGAGCCCAGTTCCTGCGCGAGCGCTATCCGTGGCCCGCGACAGCGTCAGTGCCGCCGCAGCCGCCTCGAGGAGCGGCACCATAAGGAGCTGCCGGCCGACCTGTTCGAGTGCAAGCGCGATATCGAAGGCGCCGAGCCCCTGCCCGCCCTGACCTTCCGCCACCACGGTCGTGACCCACTCCGACTTGATGATCTCGCGCCATGCGTCAGGGTCGATTTCCGCCGCGGCCGCCCGCAACATCCGCAGACGCTTCGTTCCACCGTGATCGAGACATAGCCGGGTGGCGGTCTCGGCGAACAGCGTCTGCTGCTCGGTCAGCAACAAGTCCAATTCAAATCCCTCTCATTCGCCTTCGCGCCACCAGCCTCAGCTTGTCAGCCCCAGCACCCGCTTGGCGATGATGTTGCGCTGAATCTCGACCGCCCCGCTCCCGACGGTCACCCGGCGCATCTCGAACATCTCCGCCGCCGGATTGATGATTTGGTTGCCGACAACCGTGTCGTCCGCCAGCGCACCATATCCCGCGGCCGCATCCACCAGCAGTTCGGACGCCCGCTGGCCAAGCTCGCCGCCGACGATTTTGATCACCGGCGCCATCGAGAATGGCGCCCGCTTCTCGCCGTGTAGCGCGGCGGCGTGCCGGTAGTAGGCGGAAAATGCCATGAGATCGATCTCCAGCGCGGCCAGTTTGTGCAGGAATCCGGTCTCACGCGTGGCGCCGGTGAGCTCCGCCACCTGCCTGGCCTTGTTGAGCAGCACGGCCGCGTTGCGCGGATGGCCGGTGGTGAAGCGCTCGGACCCGAGTAGCCGGTTGGCAACCTTCCATCCGTCGTTGAGCTCCCCGAGCAGATTCTCCCGTGGCACGCGCACATCGACGAGGAATTCCTCGGCGAACTCGGCGTCACCCTTGATGGTCTGAATCGGCCGGACCGTGATACCGGGGGATTTCAAGTCGATCAGCAGCATGCTGATCCCGGCATGGCGCGGCGTCGCGCTGCGGTCGGTGCGCACCAGCGCGAACATCCAGTCTGCGAAATGGCCATTGGTGGTCCACATCTTGTGGCCATTGACGACGAAGTGATCACCCTCGAGGTCGGCGCGCGTTTCCAGGCGCACGAGGTCCGAACCAGCGCCCGCCTCGGAATAGCCCTGGCACCAGGTGGTCTCGCCGGTGAGGATCGGCGGCAGGTGCTTGCGCTTCTGTTCCGGTGTGCCCGCGTCGATGATCAACGGACCGATGAAATTGAGGCCATGGGGATAGGGCGTAGGCGCGCCGACGCGGCTGATCTCCTCGAACAGGATGATCTGTTGCGTCAGCGTGGCGCCCATGCCGCCGTACTCCTTCGGCCAATGGGGTGCGATCCAGCCACGCTCATAGAGCTTGCGGTGCCAAGGCTTGAGCTCGGGCGGATCGATGCGGGTGGACCGATTGCACAGATCCGCGGGAAGATTCTCCCCGATCCATTCGCGCACCTCTTGGCGGAAGGCGCGGTCAGCCGGGTCGTCATCCACGAACAGCGTGGTGTTGTCCCAGGTTGGCAACGGCATGCGGTCAGGTCCTCAACGTCGCACGGCCGTTGCTGAGCACGATCTCGTCCCGTGCGGACACTCGGCACTGGAACGAGATGTGCTCACGCTCCTGCCAGATCTCGGTCCGGATGGTCTCACCGGGAAAGACGGGCCGTGAGAACCGCGCCTCGATGCTGTTCAACCGCTCCGGCCGGTAGTCGGCGCAGGTTCGCAGGATCGCGTGCGCGGCCACGCCGAAGCTTGCCGCGCCGTGGAGAATGGGCCGATCGAAGCCGGCGACCTTGGCGCGCGCGGGGTCGGCATGCAGCGGGTTCTCATCGCCATTGAGGCGGTAGAGCAGTGCAAGATTGGGAGGCGTCGGCAGATCGCAGACCTGCCCCGGCGCCGTCTGCGGCACCGCCGGCGGCACCGGCGTCTCGGTGACCTTGCCGCCGAAGCCACCGTGCTTGCGCGCGAACGTGCTGCTGTCCACGGTCGCGACGACGGTCCCGTCCTCGGCGATCAGGTCGCGCGTATTCTGGATGATCGCGGCGTTGCCGGCCCCCTTGTCGATGACCTCCCTGATGCGCGGCCGGCTCAGGAGCTTGTCCTCAACGGCCAAGGGACGATGCAGCACCACCTTGATGTCGCCCGCCACTACGAGGCGATCGTCGACGCCGAAAGCCGGGTCAGTCATGCGGCCGGGCCAGCCCAGCACCACCGCCATGGTGGGGAATGCTTCGAGCCCGGCGCGCTCGTACACGAACTTGAGCTCACCCGGATCGGCCGGATTCATGCCAAGCCCGATGCCGAGCGCATAGATGATGCAGTCGCGCTCGCCGTAGCGCACGGGAATGTCGGCCGGCCGGTGGGCCATGATCCGTTCGTAGTTCAGCGCCATTTCATTCTCGAGGTTCGCGGTGATCTGCGGTCATTGCTCCAGCTTCGCGCCGGAAATGTCGACGAGGAGCTTGCCCTTCTTCTGATCCTCCACGATGAACTTCGCAAACGCCTCGCTGCTGTCGCCGACCGGCTCGAAGCCCTTGGATATCAGATACTGCTCGGCAAAATCCGGACTCTTTACGATGGCGGAAAATTCCGCGTTGAGTTTTTTCACGATATCGGCCGGCGTCCCTTTCGGTGCGAACATGCCGAACCAGGTCTCGAACGCAGACTGGTCGGGTGACAAGCCGCTCTCTGCGAACGACGGGACATTCGGAACCAGGGGACTGCGGGTCGATCCAGGAACCAACAGCCCCTTGACCTCGCCTTCGTTGATCTGCCGCGCGATATCGGGATTGCCGATGATCAGGTAGAGGAGCTGTATGTCGCCTGATTTGAACGCCAGCATCGCGTCGGACGCACCCTTATAGGGAATGTGCGCCATCTTCGCGCCGGTCTCGTGCTTGATCCACTCGACCACCAAGTGGGTATCACCGCCTACGCCGAAGGAGCCGAAGTTGAGCTTCTCCGGGTTTCGTTTCGAATAAGCAACCAGTTCCTTGAAATCGCTCACCGGCACGTTCTTGTTGAGGATGAGGACCTGGTGCGCGAAAGCGAGATTGGTGATCGGCTCGAAGTCCTTGATCGGATCGTAGGAGAGATTCTTGTAGAGTGCGGGATTGATCGAGACCGAGCTGCGCGAAAGCAGGCAGATCGTGGAACCGTCCGGCGGCGCCGCCTTGCAGGCGTTGGCGGCGATGATGGTATTTGCACCAGCGCGGCTTTCC
>Ga0207643_10000348_pt1 | contig 31215 bp, 27 predicted proteins | sample KBSMisM62_FD_184313 | JGI IMG/M metagenome (GOLD analysis project Ga0207643, IMG submission 184313) | Miscanthus rhizosphere microbial communities from Kellogg Biological Station, Michigan, USA - KBS Miscanthus M6-2 (SPAdes) (version 2) | ecosystem: Host-associated > Plants > Roots >... | reverse complement strand
CCCGATCCACCGAGTAGGCATCCTGGGCGGCCTGGCGGATGTCCTCGGAGTCGCGTTCGCGAATCACCCGGAGAGTCGGCTTCGTCCCGGGGACGACCATCGTGTCGAGGATCAGGTGCCGCGGGGCCAGATGGTGGAGGCGGTACATCAGCTCCGTGTGCCGATACGTGTGGTAGAGGTACCCGAGGCACAGCACGACGTCGACCTCGAGCTTCTCCCGCTCCAGCACCTCGAAGACGTCGCCGCAGATGAAGCGGTACGTCGCCGGGTCCTGGCCGTAGAAGGCGAAGGTCTCCTGGGCCTTCTCGATGAGGCTCTCCCGGACCTCCACCCCGGTCACGTGTGCCGCCCCGGTCTTCAGCGCGGCGAACGAGTAGCGCCCGTCGTGGCTGGCCAGATCGAGCACCCGCGCCCCGTCGAAGATGTCTCGGTTGCTGCCGAACAGCGCCTCGTAGCGCTCGTTCATCCGGTTCGACTGCTGGACGGCGCTGCGGCCTCGACGGCGTCGGCTTTGTGGGTCTGGATCCTGCGTGAGCTCGCTGACTTCTATGAACCGTGGGTAGTCCTCGGCGAACACGTGTCCTCTTCCTGGTGTGGGCTCAGTCATCCGGCTGGTAGCCGAGGTTGGCGGACAGCCACCTCTCCGCCTCGGCCATCGACCAGCCCTTGCGCTTCGCGTAGTCCTCGACCTGGTCGTGCCCGAGCCGGCCGACGACGAAGTACTGCGACTGCGGGTGGGAGAAGTACCAGCCGCTCACCGAGGCGCCCGGCCACATCGCCATCGAGTCCGTGAGCTCGATCCCGGCGTTCTCGTCCACGTCGAGGAGCTCCCACAGGGTGACCTTCTCGGTGTGCTCGGGACAGGCCGGGTAGCCGGGAGCCGGGCGGATGCCGGTGTACCTCTCGGCGATGAGCTCTTCATGGGCCAGGTGCTCGTCGGGCACGAATCCCCAGTGCTCCTGGCGCACCCGCTGGTGCAGCCGCTCAGCGAACGCCTCGGCGAGCCGGTCGGCGAGCGACTCGAGCAGGATCGCCGAGTAGTCGTCGAGCGCGTCCTTGAACTCCTTGACCTTGTCCTGGCTGCCGAGCCCGGCGGTCACGGCGAACGCGCCGACGTGGTCGGCGAGACCGGTGTCCTTGGGGGCCACGAAGTCACCGAGCGACCGGTTGGGCACGCCCTCGCGGTGCTGGCCCTGCTGGCGGAGGTTGTGGAGCACGCAGCGCACGGTCTCGCGGGAGTCGTCGGTGTAGACCTCGATGTCGTCGCCGACCGCGTTGGCCGGGAACAGGCCGATCACGCCGTTCGCGGTCAGCCACTTCTCCGCGATCGCCTTGTCCAGCATCTCCTGTGCATCGTCGTACAGCCTGCGGGCGGTATCGCCGGACGCCGGGTTGTTGAGGATGTCGGGGAACTTGCCCTTCATCTCCCAAGCGTTGAAGAACGGCTGCCAGTCGATGTAGTCACGGAGCTCGGACAGGTCGTAGTCGTCGAAGACCGTGATACCGGGCGTCGTCGGCGCCGGCGGCTGGTAGCCCTCCCACTCGATCGGCGTGCGGTTCTCCCGCGCCTTCTCGATCTTGGTGATCGGGCGCTCGTTCTTCGCGGCGTGCCGCTCGCGCAGCGACTCGTAGTCGGCCTCGACCTCGTCGAGCAGCTTCTGCTTGCGGTCGGACAGGAGGGCCGCGGCCACCGGCACCGAGCGCGAGGCGTCCTTCACCCAGAGCACGGGGCCCTTGTAGCGCGGGGTCACCTTGACCGCCGTGTGCGCGCGGGACGTCGTCGCGCCACCGATCAGCAGCGGTATCGAGAAGCCCTGGCGCTCCATCTCGGTGGCGAAGTTGACCATCTCGTCGAGGGACGGGGTGATCAGGCCGGACAGCCCGATCAGGTCGGCGTCGACCTCCTTGGCCTTGTCGAGGATCTTCTGCGCTGGCACCATCACGCCGAGGTCGATGACGTCGTAGTTGTTGCACTGCAGCACCACGCCCACGATGTTCTTGCCGATGTCGTGCACGTCGCCCTTCACCGTCGCCATCACGATGGTGCCCTTCTTCTGCTCCACGTCACCGGGCTTCTTCTCGGCCTCGATGAACGGGATCAGGTAGGCGACCGCCTTCTTCATCACGCGAGCGGACTTCACGACCTGGGGCAGGAACATCTTGCCGGAGCCGAACAGGTCGCCGACGACGTTCATGCCGTCCATCAGCGGGCCCTCGATCACCTCGATCGGCCGGCCGCCGCGGTCGGAGATCATCTGCCGCAGCTCCTCGGTGTCCTCCTCGACGTGGGCATCGAGGCCCTTCACCAGGGCGTGCGTGATCCGCTCGCCGACGGGCAGCGAGCGCCACTCGAGCTCGGCCTTCTCGGTGCGCTCGTCGCTCGCGTTGTACTTCTCGGCGATCTCCAGCAGCCGCTCGGCGGCGTCGTCGCGCCGGTTGAGCACGACGTCCTCGATCCGCTCGCGGAGCTCGGGCTCGATCTCGTCGTACACGACGAGGGCGCCGGCGTTGACGATGCCCATGTCGAGCCCGGCCTCGATCGCGTGGAACAGGAACACCGCGTGGATCGCCTCGCGCACGGGGTTGTTGCCGCGGAACGAGAACGAGACGTTGGAGATGCCGCCGGAGACCAGCGCACCGGGCAGGTTCGCCTTGATCCAGCGGGTGGCCTCGATGAAGTCGACGCCGTAGTTGGCGTGCTCCTCGATGCCGGTCGCCAGCGCGAAGCAGTTGGGGTCGAAGATGATGTCCTCGGCCGGGAACCCGACCTGGTCGACCAGGATCCGGTAGGCGCGCTCGCAGATCTGCTTGCGACGCTCGAGGTTGTCGGCCTGACCGTCCTCGTCGAACGCCATCACGACCACGGCGGCGCCGTACTTGCGGCAGAGCCGGGCGTGCTCGATGAACGGCTCCTCGCCCTCCTTCATGGAGATCGAGTTCACGATCGGCTTGCCCTGCACGACCTTGAGGCCGGCCTCGATCACCTCGAACTTCGAGGAGTCGATCATCACCGGCACCCGGCTGATGTCGGGCTCCGAGGCGATCAGCTTGAGGAAACGGTCCATCGCCTCGACGCCGTCGATCATGCCCTCGTCCATGTTGACGTCGATCAGCTGCGCGCCGCTCTCCACCTGTTGGCTGGCGACGGTCAGTGCGGTGTCGTAGTCAGCGGCCTTGATCAGGTTGCGGAAGCGGGCGGACCCCGTGATGTTGGTGCGCTCGCCGACGTTGACGAACAGGGAGTCGTCGGTGATGTTCTGCGGCTCGAGGCCGGAGAGCCGCAGCGCCGGGGCGACCTGCGCCGGCTCGCGCGGCGTGACTCCCTTGGCGACCTGTGCGATCGCGGAGATGTGCTCCGGCGTCGTGCCGCAGCAGCCGCCGATCAGGTTGACCAGCGAGGCCGACGCGAACTCGCCGATCACCTCGGCCATTTGGTCCGGCATCTCGTCGTACTCACCGAACGCGTTGGGCAGGCCGGCGTTGGGGTAGCAGGAGACGAAGCAGCCGGCGACGCGGGAGAGCTCGGAGAGGTAGGGCCGGATCTCCTTGGCGCCGAGCGCGCAGTTGAGGCCGACCGCGAGCGGCCGCGCGTGCCGGACCGAGTTCCAGAACGCCTCGGTGACCTGGCCGGACAGGGTGCGTCCCGAGGCGTCGGTGATGGTGCCGGAGATGATCACCGGCCAGCGCCGGTCGCGCTCCTCGAAGAGCGTCTCGAGCGCGAAGATCGCGGCCTTCGCGTTCAGGGTGTCGAAGATCGTCTCGACCAGCAGCAGGTCCGCTCCCCCGTCGACCAGCCCCTCCGCCTGCTCCTTGTAGGCCTCCACCAGCGCGTCGTACGTGATGTTGCGGAAGCCGGGGTCGTTGACGTCGGGCGAGATCGACGCCGTGCGGTTCGTCGGCCCCAGCGCTCCCGCCACGTACCGCTTGCGGTCGGGGGTGCGCTCGGAGTACTCGTTGGTGGCCTCGCGCGCGAGCCCGGCCGAGCGCTTGTTCATCTCGTAGGCCAGGTCCTCCATGCCGTAGTCGGCCTGGGAGATGCGCTGGGCGCTGAACGTGTTGGTGGCGATGATGTCGGCGCCGGCCTCGAGGTAGGCGCGGTGGATGTCGCGGATCACGTCGGGCTGGCTCAGGCTGAGCAGGTCGCTGTTGCCGCGGACGTCGCTGTCCCAGTCGGCGAAGCGCTCACCGCGGAACCCGGACTCGTCGAACGTGTGCGCCTGGATCATGGTGCCCATCGCGCCGTCGATGACCAGGATCCGCTCCCGCAGCGTGGCGCTGAGCTCGTCGGTCAGGTCGGGACGTTGCGTGGACGCGTCGGTCACCTGGTTCCTCTCGGGTGGGGACGGCGGTGGGCACATGGGTCAAGGGTACGGAAGTCGCCCGGCCTCGCCGGACCCGTGTCCGCTCCGGGGGAGTCGGGCCTCGACGCCCTAGGCTGGAACGGTGATCGAGTTCGAGGAGACCCCGGAGCTGGTCAGCCCGGTGCTGATCGCGGCGTTCGAGGGCTGGAACGACGCGGCCGAGGCCGCCAGCGGTCTGGTCGAGCACCTGGTGGACGTCTGGGCCGCCCGGGTGGTGGCGCGCGTCGACCCCGAGGACTTCTACGACTACCAGGTCAACCGGCCGCTGGTCGGCACTGACGCCAGCGGCATGCGCCGGATCACGTGGCCCCGCACCGAGATCCTCGTCGCCCGGCCGCCGGGTGCGCACCGAGACGTCGTGCTGCTGCGGGGCATGGAACCGAGCATGCGCTGGCGGCAGTTCACCGCGGAGGTGCTGGCGGCGATGGACACGCTCGGCGTCGAGCTGGTGCTGACCCTCGGGGCGCTCCTGGCCGAGACCCCGCACACGCGGCCGATCCAGGTAAGCGGCACCGCCACCGAGCTCGACCTCGAGGACCGGCTCAAGCTGGAACAGTCGACGTACGAGGGCCCGACCGGCATCATCGGTGTCCTGCTCGACGCCTGCGTGACGGTGGACGTGCCGGCCGTGTCGTTCTGGGCCGCCGTACCCCACTACCTGCCGCAGCCCCCCTGTCCGAAGGCGACGCTCGCGCTGCTCGGCCACGTGGAGGACCTGCTCGAGATCAGCATCCCGATGGGCGACCTCCCCGAGGACGCCCGCGCCTGGGAGCGCGGCGTCGCCGAGCTGGCCGAGGAGGACGAGGACATCGGGGAGTACGTCCGGATGCTCGAGGAGAACCAGGACACCGCCGAGCTCCCCGAGGCCAGCGGTGAGGCGATCGCCAAGGAGTTCGAGCGGTATCTCAAGCGGCGGGACGTGGAGGAGGGGTAGGGCGGGGGTAAGGGCGGGGGCTGGATACCACGGGACCGTGGTGTTGGTGCTGCTCGTGGTGCTCGACTCAGAGCTCCAGCCCCAGTGAAGCGTCCGCCAGCACCCGGATCACGTGGCCCGCGCCGGGCTCGGAGGTGTCGGTGACCGTGTGAGCGGCCCAGGTGGAGAGCGCGGCGACGGCGGTCGGGGCGTCGAGGTCCTCTGCCATGGCGGCCAGCACCGCCTCGACGACCGGTGCGGTGGGGGCGCCGGACCGCTGCCCGACGGCGAGGCGGAGGTCCTGGAGCACCTGCTGGGCGGTCGTGAGGTCGGCGGCGGTCCACTCCCAGTCGCTGCGGTAGTGGTGGCGCAGCAGGGCCAACCTGATCGCCATCGGGTCCGTGCCGTGCTCGCGGAGCCGCGAGACGAGCTCGAGGTTGCCCTTCGACTTCGACATCTTCTCGCCGTGGAGGGCGACCATGCCGGCGTGCACGTAGGCCCGGGCGAACGGCGTGCCGGGCTCGGCCACCTGCGCCTCGGAGGCGCTCATCTCGTGGTGCGGGAAGACCAGGTCGCTGCCGCCGCCCTGGACGTCGATCGCAACGCCCAGGTGCTCGCGCGCGATCGCGCTGCACTCGACGTGCCAGCCAGGCCGGCCGCGGCCGAAGGGCGAGTCCCAGGCGGGTTCGCCGGGCCGCTCGGCCTGCCAGAGCAGGCAGTCGAGCGGGTCCTTCTTGCCTGGCCGGTCGGGGTCGCCGCCGCGCTCGCCGAAGACCGTGAGCATCTGCGCCCGGTCCCACCCGGAGACCTCGCCGAACGACGGGTCGGCGGCGACGGAGAAGTACAGGTCGCCGTCGACGTCGTACGCCGCGCCGGCCCGCTGTAGCCGCTGCACCATCGTGACCACGAGCGGGATCGCCTCGACCGCGCCTACGTAGGCGTCGGGCGCGATCACGCGCAGCGCCTCCATGTCGGTGCGGAAGAGCTCGGTCTCCCGTTCCGCGAGTGCAACCCAGTCCTCGCCGGTCGCCTCGGCCCGCTCGAGCAGCGGGTCGTCGACGTCGGTCACGTTCTGCACGTAGCGGACCTCGTGGCCGGCCGAGCGCCAGGCCCGACCGAGCAGGTCGAAGGCGACGTACGTCGCGGCGTGGCCCAGGTGCGTGGCGTCGTACGGCGTGATCCCGCAGACGTACATGCGCGCCGGGCCGTCGGGGCTGCTCGCGACGACCGCACCCACGGAGGTGTCATGGACCCGCACCGGCGGAGCCACAACGGGCAGCCGGGGCACGTCGGGTGAGGTCCAGGCACGCATGTCCGGCAGCCTATGGGGTTCCAGGAATGGCAGCGGCCCCCCGGCCTGCTTCGCGCCGCCCGGAGGCCGCCGACGTCCCCGCCCTCAGAACGGCGGCCACGGGATGGATGGCCAGCCTCCACTCGGGATCGGCAGCATCCCCTCGGCGATGAGTCGCCGGCACCGCCACGCCGTGCGGTCGATCTCGCGCTCGGTGAGCAGCGGCTCCAGGCTCCTCCGGAGCGCGCCGTCGGCCAGGTCACTTTCGAGCGCCGCGAGAGCACCGGTCTCCTCGTCGGAGAGCGGGTCGCCGGCCCAGCCCCACAGCACCGTGCGCAGCTTGTCGTCGGTGTGGAAGCAGACCCCGTGGTCGACGCCGAACCGGTGACCGTCCGCCATCGCCAGCACGTGGCCGCCCTTGCGGTCGGTGTTGTTGACCACCACGTCGAAGATCGCCATCCGGCGCAGTGGGCGCGTGTCCTCGTGCACCAGGGCCACCGGCCGGTCGCGGTCGTCGACGGCGTCGAGCACGTGCAGGTAGCCGTCGGGCACGGCGTCCTCGGGCACGATGTCGACCGGCTCGACCCCGCCGTCCGGCTCGCACCAGAGCTGGACCATGCCGCTGCCGGCCGGCCCGTTGCGCAGCACGGTCGGGGGTACGACGTCCCAGCCGAGCGCGTCGGACACGACCCAGGCGGCGTACTCGCGGAAGGCCAGGGTGCCGTCCGTGAAGTCCCATAGCGGCCGCTCCCCGGACACCGGTTTGTAGACGGCCTGGATCCGGGTGACCCCGTCGACCACCTCGCACGCGAAGGTGTGGTTCGACGCGGGCATGATCCGGCCGAGGATGACGACGTCCCCCGTCGTGAGGCCGCCGGCCGCTGGAGGTGTGGTCACGTCCCCATGCGGCGGAAGCCGTTGGCGCGCGGGCACAGGTGGCCGCCCGGGTCCATCGGCCCGCCGCAGAACGGGCAGGTCTCGCGGCCGGCCTCGACCACCGACTCGGCGCGGGAGCAGAAGGCGCGGGCCTGCGCGGCGGGCATACGCACCAGGAACATCTCCTCGGGCTCCGGCTCCTCCTCATCGGGGGCCTCGGGGTCGATCTCGACCGCAGGGAAGACCTCGATCACGATCCGCTCGTCGTCGGCGTCCCACGAGAGCGTGATCGTGCCGGCGCGGAACTCCTCGTCGATCGGGCTGTCGAGCGGCTCGGCGTCGGCGAGGTCGCGCGGCGTCACCGCGGGCACCGTGGTCTCGGTGCCGCCGGCCTCGATCAGCTTGTCGAGCAGCTCGTCGACCTCGCGGGCGAGGATCTGCACCTGCTGCTTCTCCAGCGCCACGCTGGTCAGCCGGGCGCCGTCCCGGGCCTGGAGGAAGAAGGTCCGCTGCCCGGGCGCTCCGACGGTGCCCACGACGAAGCGTTCGGGCGGGTCGAACCGGTGCACCACGGGAGGCATGCGGGCCAGCCTAGGTCGTGCCCGTGGAGCCGCCGACCACGGCGTCCGACGACGTACGACGCCGCGCACGGCCGCGCTTCCGCGCCGGTGGCCGGAGGTGGGCGAGGCTCCCGGAGGAGGTGTTGGAGTTGAGCACGAACGGGCGCAGCTCGGTGTACCGCACCACCGAGAGGCTCGCCGGGTCGACCATGATCCGCTGGAACGAGTCGAGGTGCATGCCGAGGGCGTCTGCCAGGATCGCCTTGATCACGTCGCCGTGCGAAACCGCCATCCAGACCGCGTCCGGACCGTGCTCGGCGGCGACACGCGCGTCCCAGTCGCGGACCGCGGCCACCCCGCGCCGGCTCATCTCCGCCATCGCCTCGCCGTCCGGGAAGACGACGCCGGCCGGGTGGGCCTGGACGGTCCGCCACAGCGGCTCCTTGCCCAGCTCCTTGAGCGGGCGGCCGGTCCAGCTGCCGTAGTCGCACTCCGTGAGCCGCCGGTCCGAGGCCACCCGCGTGTCCCGGGCCAGGAGCCTGGCGGTCTCGCGGCAGCGTTCCATCGGGCTCGTGACGACCGCGGCCAACGGGAGCCCTTCGAGCCGGGCCGCAGCGGCAGTCGCCTGCTCCCTGCCGGTCTCGTCGAGGTGGATGCCCTTGCTGCGCCCCGCGAGGATCCCGGTCGCGTTGGCCGTCGTACGGCCGTGACGGGCCAGGATGACGGTCGGCATGGTGCCGAGCCTAGGGGGTGTCTGATGGATCTCGGCCGTCGTGAGCGTCGTCCGGTGCGTGCGATGGCAAGGCCGAGGAGGGAAGGCGCGGCAGCGCCGCGTTGACCGACGAGAACGCAGCCAGCGTGCGTGCCGGGCGGCGCGCAGCAGGCCATGGATCCATCAGACGCGCCCTAGATGCTGAAGAACAGGTTGAGGAACCGGTCGGCGAGGGCGACGTCGCCGCGCACGGTCCCGCCGTTGGTCCGCCCGAACGCCCTCAGCACCAGACTGGCCGCGTCGAACTCGAGGTAGGCCGGCAGGCTCTCGATCTCACCGGTCTCGTAGGTGAGACCGTCGCCGCTGACCGAGACGCGGTAGTCGCCCGCATTCCGGCCGGTGACCCGGACGCCGATCGTGAACGGCTCGGTCACGGTCTCGGCACGCACGGTGCCCTGCCAGATCGCGAACATGAACGGCACGAGCAGGTCGGCCGCCTCGCCTGACAGCGCGTGGCCGCGACCGCTGGTCTCCCGGATGTCCCACGAGTGCACGCCGTAGTCCATCAGCTGACCGGCAGCGTAGAAGAACGCCGGCACCGGCCCCATGTACGCGTGGGTGACCATCAGGCCGGTCCAGTCTTCGGGACCGAGCGCCTCCAACAGGTCCTGCATCTTCTCGAAGTCGACGCGCAGTCGCTCGATCAGCTCCGCTTGCGGCACGCCCCGGAAGGCGGTCGCGCCCTCGTTCGCAAGCTGCGCCATCAACGGAAGTCCGTGCGGCTCGGGCACCTGGCCGGTCCCTCGGGCGGCGTCGAACGCGCGGAAGTAGCCCTCGGTCGTGTCGATGATGTGGCCGACAATGTCTCGCGTCGACCAGTCCGCACAGGCGGTGGGCGACTCCCAGACCTCGGGTCGTTCGGCCAGGGCGAACATCCCTTCGGCCTCGTCGCGCACCACCCTCAGGATCGTCGGCTTGCCCTCGTAGGTCATGGCGTTCCACTCACTCATGCACAACACCTCTCTTTGTGGCGGCTCGTGGTGGCTGGGGGTACGCCGCTACTCGTCGAGCTGGTGGCCACCGAAGAACATCAGCGGATCGCTCAAGAGCTCGATCTGGATGCCGTCGGGGTCCTTGAAGTACATCGACTCCTCGATGCCGAGGTCGGGACCGGCGTACGTCACGCCTTCCGCCTCCAACCGCTTCTGGGCCTGCTCCCACTGGTCACGCGGCATCGAGATCGCGATGTGCTGAACGCCGCCGATGGCCTCGACGCCCGGCTCGAGACCGAGCCCCGGGAAGTCGAAGAAGCCCAGCAGGGTCTTGTTGCCCAGGTCGAAGAAGAAGTGTGAGGAGCCCTTGTAGTCGCGGTTCTCGACCAGCTCGACCAGCGGGAACCCGAGCACGTCCTGGTAGAACCGGATCGTCCTCTCGACGTCCGAGCAGATCAGGGCGGCATGATGGATGCCGCGCCCTGGGGAGACCCGCTCCGCGGCGGGACGAAGGTACTGCTCCCGAAGCTCGGCCCGCCGTGCCTCGAGCTCGCCCAGCCGGGACTCGTCCAACAAGGTACTTGCCTTTCTTCCAGCCCATGTGGTTGAGACCACAACCACCACTATTCACCCTCGAGCGGGCACGCGGAAGAGGTCGGTTGCTGGCGCCGCCTGCTCGGCGTGCTCATCGGCGCAACCCGGGGTCACGAGGCCCTCGCACTGCGACCCTCGGTGTGGAGGTGTGCTCATGCGCGGTCACGACGGATGAGACGATGCCGAGCATGACGGGCACCACCGGCACAACCGGCACCCACACTGCGAGCAGCCTCCCAGTCAGCGACACCGAGGCCCACATCGAGCTCAACGAGTCCTACGCCGCGCACAACTACCACCCGCTGCGGGTGGTGCTGTCGGCCGGCGAGGGAGCCTGGGTCAGCGACGTCGAGGGGCGTCGCTACCTCGACTGCCTGTCCGGCTACAGCGCCCTGAACTTCGGCCACTCCCACCCCCGCCTGGTGGCCCGCGCGCAGGAGCAGCTTGGCCGGCTGACGCTGACCTCGAGGGCGTACTACAACGACCAGCTTGGCCCGTTCGCCCGCGACCTCGCGCAGCTGACCGGCAAGGAGATGATCCTGCCGATGAACTCGGGCGCCGAGGCCGTCGAGACCGCGATCAAGGTCGCCCGCAAGTGGGGCTACCTGGTCAAGGGCGTCCCCGAGAACCAAGCGACGATCGTCGCGATGGAGGGCAACTTCCACGGACGGACCACGACCATCGTGTCGTTCTCGACCGACTCCGTCGCAACCGCCCACTACGCGCCGTACACCCCCGGCTTCCGGCTCGTGCCGTACGGCGATCTCGCTGCCCTGGACGCCGCCATCGACGAGTCGACCGTCGCAGTGCTGCTCGAGCCCATCCAGGGCGAGGCCGGTGTGATCATCCCGCCGGAGGGCTACCTCCAGCAGGTGCGCGCGCTCTGCAACTCCGAGGGGGTCCTGATGATCGCCGACGAGGTCCAGTCCGGCCTCGCCCGGACCGGCCGGACCTTCGCCTGCGACCACGAGGAGGTAGTGCCCGACGTCTACGTCCTCGGCAAGGCGCTCGGAGGGGGCCTCTACCCGGTGTCGGCGATCGCTGCCGACGGCGACGTGCTCGCGGTGATCACGCCGGGCTCACACGGCTCGACCTTTGGCGGCAACCCCCTAGCCGCGGCGATCGGCCGCGAGGTGATCGCCATGCTGCACACCGGTGAGCTCCAAGAGCGCGCCGTGACCCTCGGTGACCAGCTGGCTGCCGGCCTCGGCGCGCTCGTCGGCCAAGGCGTCGATGCGGTGCGGGCCCGTGGGCTCTGGGCCGGCGTCGACATCAGCCCCCAGCTGAGCACCGGCCGGCACGTCTGCGAGCAGCTGCTCGAGCACGGCATTCTCGCCAAGGAGGCACACGGCCAGACCCTCCGCCTCGCCCCGCCTCTGGTCGCGTCTCAGGAAGACATCGAGCTCTTGGTCACCACCTTCCACACCATCTGCTCGGGTTGAGCTGGCCCGGTCCCCACCGGGCGCGACACCCCAGAACCACACCGGCGACCCGAGCCTCGCTCAGGGTGCGGCCGGCCGCCGTCGGAAGTGGCGCAACCGCGGTGGGTCAGCTGACGAGCGCGGTCAGGTAGTAGCAGTCGACCTCCGGCGTCCCTCCGTAGCCTTCCGGGAGGTACGGGGCCGGACCCCTGATCGTCAGCGGCCTCCACACCCCGTTGTCCTGCAGTCGGTCAACCACGGCCTGGCATCCGCGGGTCTGCCACAGGTCCGCGCGCTGCGTCGCGACAACGAGTCCTCCCGGCCGGGTCACCCTCGCGAACCCGCGCCATACCGCCTCGACCTCCGGGAGGTAGGTCATCACCCCCACGCAGACCAATGCGTCGACGCTGTCATCCTCGAAGGGGAGCGGCTGCTGGAGGTCTGCGTGCGCGACCGAGTCATATGCTCCGCACCGCTGAGCGATCTCGAGAGACGCCTGTGAGATGTCGAGTCCGAGGATCTGTCCCGCGAACCCTCGTGCACGAAGCGCTCGGCCGACGAGTCCGGTGCCGCATCCGACGTCGAGCACCGAGCCCGCGTCGGGATGGCTGGAGACGACGGTCTCCGCCACCACGGTGGGAGCCTGGTAGGACCACGAGGCCAAGTCGTCGTCGTAGCCCTTCGCCCACTCGTCGTACCGATGGGCGACCTCTCGAGCATCGCTCGTGCCCTGTTGCAACCAATCGCCGATTCGACCAGCTTCGGGAGCCATCGCGCCAGCGTCTCACGCAACAGAGGGTCGTTGTCCGACCTTCTCCGCCTTTCATGGCGACCGCGCAGCGGTGACCCCTCACGATCTAGTCTGACCGGGTGCTCACAAACCGGTCAGCGCCCCACGCACGAGTGACCCCCGTCCTGACCGTGGCCGACGTCCGTTCGGCCGTGGCGTGGTACTCCGAGGTCTTCGGCTTCGTCGAACACGTCCGCATCGGCGACAGGCACCGCTCGCAGCTCGGGCTGCCGGACGGGCCGCCGGCCGAGTTGGTGGTGGCAGAGGTTAGGCCGGGACGGCGAACACCGGAGCGCGAACGCTCTCACCAAGTGATGCTGAAGGTCGCCGACGTCGCGGGCGTGATCGAGACTGCGGTGGCACGGAAGGCCCGCCTGGTCGATCCGCCTCACGACTGGGAGTACGGCGAGCGGCAGGCAACCATCGATGACCCCTTCGGGCACCAGTGGGTTCTGAACCAGACCCTGACCGACGTCGCACCCGAGCAGTGGGGTGGGAACACCGTGACTCCACGTCCGTCGCTCGGGTAGCCGTGCCTTCGTAGAACGTCCACGGCCGGCAGGCCCCGTGCGGACGTGATCATTTCCGGGCGAATCTCAGTCGTCGTGTGCCTCCAGGTAGGCGGAGATCACTGAGGAGGGCATCCGCCCCCTCGTGCTCACCCGCATCCCTTGTTGCTTGGCCCAGGCGCGGACGGCTTCGGACTGTCCGCGCGGTGCAGTGTTGGTTGCGACCCGGGATCCGGACCGCTTCCGCGGCGCGCCCGTTCGGCCGTGGGTAGGCGCACGTCGAGCGGCCTTCTTGCCCGAGGCTTTCTTGACCGTTGACTTCGATACGGGCGACTTGGCGGTCGCCTTGGCTGCAGGGGTCCGCTTGGCAGCCGACTTCTTGGTTCCCTTGGCCGAAGGGCTCCCGGACCTGGTGTCCCCCCGAGCGGCTCCGGAGGCAGACCGGTTGACCGATTCCTCCGTCGCACCACCGCCGGAGCTCACGTCGACCGCATCGGGCCCTGCAAGCAAGTTCTCCGCCTTGCGCACCAAGCGGTGACGCCCGTACGCCCGACGGAGGACGCCAAGCGCATCCTCGTAGCTGTCTTCGCGTGTATCAATGGTGATTCGCACAAGCCTCACTCCCAACCTTCGACCCCCGCGCCTGAGATCCTCCCATCCCGGCAAAGGGCACGGCCGTAGGAGACCGCACACACACCGATGACCCGGTCCGCTCGGCGTCGTCGCTCAGGCGTGCGCCGGCCGAGATGGCGTGGCCGGTTCCCCCGCCGCCTGCCGGTCGAAGACAGCGACGACCTCCTCGACCGAGAGAGACTTCGTCTCGGGCAGGAACTTCGAGATGAACACGATGGCCAGCACGCTCAGTGCCGAGAGGATCACCATCACGGTCGGCAGTCCGAACGCCGCCTGCATGATCGGGAAGGCCTCGATCAGCGCGAAGTTCGCGATCCAGTTGACGCCGGCCCCTGTCGCGGCGGCGCGGCCCCGCACTGCCGTCGGGAACACCTCGCCCTGGAGCAACCAGCCCGTGCCGCCGACGCCCATCGCGAAGGACGCGATGAAGATGGAGAAGCCGACCATGACGACGACCACCTTCGGGGTCCCGGTCAGCCAGGCGACGCCGGCGGCAGCGACGAGCATGAACGCCGCCATGCCGGCGTACCCCATCAGGGCCAGCGGGCGCCGGCCCATCTTGTCGATCCACCGGAACCCGAGGTAGGTCGCGACGACGTTGACCGCGCCCAGGATCGCCGCCGCGACCAGTCCCGCCATCGCCGCGTGCACCGCACTGTCACCCGGTTGCTTGAACAGACCGCCGAGCAGCTGCGGCCCGTAGTAGAAGGGCACGTTGATTCCGGTGATCTGCTGGAACACGAAGAACACCGACACGACGGCCAGAGCGCGTTTGACTCCGGGCGTCCAGAGTCGCTTGCGCTCGTCGTGCTTGTCGGCCTCCACCTTCTCGATCACACCCGCGGTGCGTCGTACGTCCTCTTCGGTGACGTCGACGCCGAGCTTCTTCAGCGCGGCGCTGGTGTCTGCGAACCTTCCCTGCTGGATCAGCCACCGTGGCGACTCCGGCATGCGCGCACGCAGCAGCACGGCGATCACCGCAGGCACCGCGCCGACGCCGAGGATGATGCGCCAGTCGGCGTTCTCGGCGGCGCCCGGTGCCACCGCAAAGACCAACAGCGCCACAAGGTAGGACACCAAGATCCCGACCGTGATCATCCACTGCTGGATGAGGCTCAGCTGCCCACGGCGGCCCTTGGGGGCGAACTCCGCGATGTAGGCCGTCGCGATGGCGGAGTCGGCGCCGACCGCCAGTCCGATCAGCGTGCGGGAGGAGATGAGCATGACGGCGTTGACGGTCAACGCGGACAGCAGCGCTCCGACGGCGTAGATCGACGCGTCGGCCATCAGGAGCGACTTGCGCCCGAACTTGTCGGTGAGCGGACCCGCAGCCAGCGCGCCGACCGCAGCGCCCAGGGAGGCGCCGGCGACGAGATACCCCGTCCAGAACGGCGACAGCTCGTACGGGATGAAGTCGAGCACCGACCCGATCACCGCGGTGTCGTAGCCGAACAGGAAGCCGCCGATGCACGCCAGCGTCGCGAGGTACCAGTACAGGCCGGTCATCGACGACGAGTCGAGCCCGTCCAGGACGCTTCCTTCCGGTTCGTTGCCCGTCTGCTTGGTCTGTGCCATGTCAGCCTCCCGAGAGTTCCGCTGAAATGACGCATTCCCATGCCTGGGCTCCGCAAACGCCCTGCCTAGTCCACCACGGTCGGACTGCGCCTCGACGCGGTGAGAGGCCGGCTCAGTCGGCCACGTAGAACATCCGCTTGTTCACGAACTCGTCCATGCCAAGCGGCCCGAGCTCACGTCCGAATCCGCTGCGCTTGACGCCGCCGAACGGCACCTCGGCGCCCTCCCCCGCGGGCGTGTTGACGTTGGACATGCCCACCTCGAGTCGAGAGGCGATCTTCGTGGCGCGCTCGGTGTCGGTGCTGAAGACCGCCCCGCCGAGCCCGTAGTCACTGTCGTTGGCGAGTGCGAGTGCCTCGTCGTCGCTGGAGACCGAGTAGACGGCCGCGACCGGTCCGAACAGCTCCTCACGATAGGCACGCATGTCCTTGGTGATCCCGGTGAGCACCGCGGGCGAGTAGTACGCCGCCGGCCCCTCGCCGAGCACGCCGCCGGCATGCAGGGTGGCGCCCTTGCTCACCGCGTCCTCAACCTGCTCGGCCAGGTTCTCGGCCGCGGACCGCGAGGACAGGGGGGCGAACGTACCCTGCGAAGGCTCGGCCGGATTCCCAGGCCGCAGGTCCTTGGCAAGCTCGGTGAGTCGGGCGACGAAGCCGTCGTAGACGTCGTCCATCACGATCAAACGCTTGTTGGAGTTGCAGGCCTGACCGGTGTTGCTGATCCGCGTTTCCCACGCGAGGTCCGCAGCCGCGGCGACGTCATCGGTGTCCAGGACGATGTAGGGGTCAGAGCCGCCGAGCTCGAGCACGCACTTCTTGAGGTTCTTCCCGGCGATCGAGGCGACCACCGCACCTGCCCGCTCCGAGCCGGTCAGCGAGACACCCGCGATGCGCGGGTCACTGATGATCTGCTCGATCTGGGCGTGGCTAGCGAACACGTTGACGTACGCGCCCTCAGGCAGTCCGGCATCGGCCATGATCTGCTGGACGGCGAGCGCACACTTGGGCACCGACTCCGCGTGCTTGAGCACGATCGTGTTCCCGAGCATCAGGTTGGGAGCCGCGAACCGGGCGATCTGGTAGTAGGGGTAGTTCCACGGCATGATCCCCAGCAGCGGCCCGATCGGGAGCCGCTGGACCATCGCCTTGCCTCCGGAGAACGTCTTGATCGGCTGGTCAGCCGCGAGCTCGGGCCCCTCGGTCGCGAAGTAGTCGAAGATCTCGCCGCAGAACTTCGCCTCGCCACGGGCCTCACCCAGTGGTTTGCCCATCTCCTCGGTCGCGATAGCGGCCAGCTCCCCACGTCGTTCCACGAACAACTCGCCGATCCTCTTGACCGTCTTGGCCCGCTCCGCGATCGGCACCTCCCGCCATGCGCCGTAAGCAGTCTGAACGGCGGCGAGCGCCTCCTCGATCTCCCCATCCGTCGCGTACTCGAACGTCTCGACGACCTCGCCGGTCGCCGGGTTCACGACTCGGTAGGCGGGTCCAGATGTGCTGATGTCGCTCATGGCGTTCTCCCTTGGTTCGCTTGCGTAGCTTCCTCCCATGCCGAACCTAGCCCACCCGCGGACGCGCAGCGGAGCGCTTAGTCCTGGCCGAAGTGATGCCCGCATGAGCGGGATGCACGCCTCATCTGCTCCTTGGCGGGAGCTGGCTGATGTGATCGACCGCAGCGGCGCGGGTTCGGGCTGGGTTGTCTACCGCGGGGCCATCGATTCGAGGATGTGGTCGAGCTCCTCGACGGGCCGGCCGGGCGGGAGTGTGAGGGCGGGCAGATCGGCGCCGGCGGCGTACCAGCGGTCGAGCGCCGCCCGGGCCTGGTCGGCGTCTCCCCAGAGCGTGAGCTCGTCCAGGAGCACGCGGGCGGACTCCGGCACCTCGAAGGTGCGCGGGGTCGGGTTGGCCGCGAGGACCTCGTCGACCGCTTCGCCGTGGCCGAGTCGGCGCAGGGTCCGGCGGTAGAGCGGGCCCATGCTGACCAGGTAGAACGACACCCACCACGAGGCCAGCTCGCGCGCCGCGGCGGGGTCGGCGGCGACCGCCGTCGGTATGCACGGGTCGATCCGCGCGAGCGGACGTCCAGGCGCCCCCCGGTCATGCCCCTCACGGAGGAGCCCGACGGCAGCACCCAGGCCCGAGACCGGCAGCAGGAACGGGGTCCAGCCGTCGGCCACCTCGCCGGCCAGCCGGGTAGCCCTCGGGCCGAGCGCGGCGAGGTGGATCGGGATCTCCGCCGTGGGGGTGACCGCCAGCCTGAGCGGCCGGTTCGCGCGCTCGGCAGAGGGCGCAAGGCGTTCACCGTTCAGCAGCCGACGTACCTGCCATGTCACGGCCGCCAGCCGTTCGACGGGCGCAGTGAACTCCACGTCGTGGAACCCCTCGGCCAGCGGCGGGCTGCCGGCCCCGAGACCGAGCACGAAGCGTCCACCCGAGATCTCGTGGAGCGACGTGGCCAGCATCGCGATGCTGGCTGGGGTACGCCCCCACACGTTGAGTACGCCGGTGCCCAGCGTGATCCGGCTGGTACGAGTCGCGACCTCGGCCAGCAGCACGGCGGCGTCGTGGCCCCACCCCTCGGCGAGGAAGAAGGCGTCGTACCCCAGGTCTTCCGCACGCTGCGCGACATGGAGCACGACCGGGCGCCGGGTTTCCATCGGGGTCAGGCCGACGGCGAGGCGTTGCCGGGCCATGCCTGCACTCTGCGCCCCGTCTGCGCCGGTGTACAGACGGCCACCCCGGTGGTCTAGGTGCCAGCCCCGAGCGCCATGCCCGTGGAGCAGCCTTGGCCCTCGGCCACCCGTTGCTTCGCTCGCACGGTCGGACGACCGGAGTTTGGGCCCCGCCTACCCCTCACTTAGGCGGGACCCCTCCGTCTCGTCCGGTCACTTCAGGAACTTTCCGGGGAGCGGCTTGTTAGCAATACGCTAACAGATTTGTTGACGGCGCGCCAATTCCGTACAGTGGTCGGATGAGCACACCGCCGAAGTACCACCGCCTGACCGCCGCCGAGCGGCGGGAACAGCTACTCGACGTCGCCAACGCGCTGCTCGCCGAGCGAGGGTACGAGGAGGTCACGGTCGACCACATTGCGAAGGCAGCGGGCGTCGCGCGCGGACTCGTCCACCACTACTTCGGCGGTCGCAAGGAGGTCTACCTCGCGTTGCTGGAGCGGCTCGCTGCCGGCCGCGAGGGAGACCTGAGGCCGCCCCTGGGTCGCAGCGCCCGTGCTCGCGTGTCCGACTCGGTCTCGCGCTGGCTGGACTGGACCGAAGCGAACCAGACGATCTACCTGGGCACGATCGCACCCGGCGAGGACATCGCCGATCCCGACGTGCGGCTCGTGGTCGCCGACCTGGTGCGCCGCGCGGTCGTACAGCTCGCGGCCTTCCACGCCGACATCGCCCAGGACTCCCCCCGTCTGCGCCACGCACTGGAGTGCTGGACCGGTCTGAACCGGGCCGCAACCCGACGCTGGCTACGCGGAGAGGCCACGCGAGAGGAAACTCACGAGCTGCTCGCCTCCACGCTCGAGCACATCCTGCGCACGTTCGGCACGATCCCCACCGCCCCCTGAGCACGGCCCAGGGTCAGACGGACTTCCGGTCACCGCTCGTGAGCGCCCGCGGCGAGCACCTTGCGCAGCGCTCTCGCCAGGACCTCGGCCTCACGCGCGGTGAGGTGGCTGGCGAACTCGCGCTGCACCGCGGCGACATACGTCGGTGCGGCCTTGCGCAGCGCGGCCCGACCTGCGGGGGTCATCGCCGCGAACGCTGACCGGCCGTCGTCCGGGTTGGGCTCCCGAGCCACCAGCCCGGCCCGCACGAGCTCGTCGACGACCCGGCTGACCCGTGTGCGACTCACTGCTGCGGCCGAGCCGAGCTGGCCCATGGTGAGACGCCGTTCCGGCGCGGCGTTGAGCTCGAGCAGGACGTCGTACCACGTCAGCGGCAGGCCGTGGGTCTCCTGGAGCTCGCGGTCGAAGAGAGGCACCAGCGCGGCGTGCACCTTGAGCAGCGCACCCCACGTGTCGGCAAGGTCTTCTGGCATGACACCACAATACCAGCTCTTGTGCGTGCGCACACACTTTGATATAACTGTGTGCGTCCGCACGCAACTGCTCACCAGGAAGCACATGACCATGACCACCCTGCTGCACATCTCCGCATCCCCCCGCGGCCAGCACTCCGAGTCCCTCGCCATCGCGGCGACGTTCCTCGAGGAGCTCCGCGCGACCCAACCCGACCTCACCGTCGAGCACTGGGACCTCTGGGACCGCACCCTGCCCGAGTTCGGTCCGCCCGCCGCGGCCGCCAAGATGGCGATCTTCGGCGGCGCCGACCCCGAAGGTGACCAGGCCACCGCCTGGCGCGCCGCACGCGACACCTTCGAGCGCTTCGACTCCGCGGACAACTACCTGTTCACCGTGCCGATGTGGAACGCCTCGGTGCCCTACATCCTCAAGCAGCTCATCGACGTCATCAGCCAGCCCGGCATGCTCTTCGCCTTCGACCCGGCCACCGGCTACACCGGCCTGCTGCAGAACAAGCGAGCCGCCATCATCTACACCAGCGCGGTCTACGGCGCCGACCGCGGCCCGGGCTTCGGCAATGACTTCCAGCAGCCCTACTTCGAGGACTGGCTGCACTGGGCCGGCGTCCACGACATCCACAGCATCGCGTTCCGCCCCAACCTCGCCACCGCCGACCCCGAACCCGGACGCCGCGCCGCACACACCCAAGCCAGCAAGGTCGCCCGAGAGTTCCTGCCCCCCACCGAGCCGGCCCTGCTGGCGGGGTGACGCGGACGAGCCAGCCAGGCGCGCGTTTCCGGCAGACCGCGACGAGGTCAGCCGCCCGTCGCCGCAGGGTCACCGGGCGACGGGCATCCCCGGTAGTCGCAGCCTCGTCCTCGGCCCAGAAGACCTAGGATCGCGGGGTGCAGACCGGCCAGACCCCGAATGACGACGCGCCCCGGGTGGCGCTGGTTCTCGATGCGGGCGGCGCTCGCTCGGCGTACCAGGTTGGCGCGCTGGAGGTACTGATTCCGGCTCTGGCGGAACGCGGGGATCGGCCCCGCTTGCTGGTCGGCACCAGCGCCGGTGCACTGCTCGCGGCCGCGCTCAGCGGGACGGCCCACCTGGAACCTGATGACCAGATCGCGCGGCTCAACAGCGTGCTCAGCCAGACCACGAAGCGGCACGTGATGCGGCCGTTGTGGAAGCAGTTGCCGGAAGTGCTCGCACGCTACACATCGGAGACATTGGGATTGTCGTACTTCCGTCTGCGAGGGTTGTTGGGGAGCCAGCCTCTCGCCGACACCCTCGCGAAGTTCGTCGACTGGGAGGCCCTGCACCGCAACGTCGCGGATGGGGTCATCGAGGCCGCGGCCGTTACAGCGTCGTCCGTCCGCACCGGGCGAGTCATCGTGTTCACCGAGTCCGGTTCCCCGCTACCCCACTCGGCGCCCGAGTACCACGGGCGGTTCGTCGCAAGCCAGCTTGACGTCCCTCACCTGATGGCCTCCGCGGCGATCCCGGTTCTGTTCCCCGCCGTGCACGTCGATGAGCCAGCCGAAGCCGCGGGATGGTACGTCGACGGCGCCACCCGCCGTCGAGCGCCGCTCGCACCGGCGCTCGAGCTTGGTGCCGACCGTGTGGTTGTGGTCGGCACTGGCGGACTGCGCCCCCCGGCCGACACCGAGCTGGACCGGGCCGCCGTCGACTTGGGAGACGCCGGGGCCACGTTGCTGGGTGCGGTCATGGACGACCCGCTGCGACACGACCTACGGCGGCTCGGGGAGCTCAACGCGCTGACGCAGGACGCCGAGGTCGCACCGGTTCTGGAGCGTCACCGCGCGGCACGCGGCAGGTCGGCGTACCGAACGGTCCCCTACGTCGCAGTCGCACCCGAGGACGGTGAGGAGATTGCCCGCACCGCGATGCAGGTCTTCCGCGCCAACCACGGCTCGCTGCTTCGGACCCTCGGCGATCCCGACCTGCAGGTCATGCACCGGTTGCTCGGCAGCGACAGCCCATTGCAGGGCGAGCTTCTCTCCTACCTCCTGTTCGACCCCGACTTCTTCGCTGCCGCTTCCGCTCTCGGGCACCGCGACGCCCTGCGTTGGCTCGAGCTACAGCCCGACCTGTGGCGGACCGATGGGCTTGACGACGAGAACACGCGTCCGTCGATCGCGTGATGGACCACTGCCACCGCAGATTGGTCTGATGGTTGTCCTGACGGAGCGCACCTCCCTGGCGCTGGCAGTACCGTAGGCGAGCATGCTCGGCTTCGGAGCCGCCACGGCGCTTTGCCAGGGTGTCCCTCGATGAGCTGCGCGTGACGACCTGACCGGAGGTGCTGTCATGAAGGTGCGACCAGGCGCAGTGGTCCGAGGCGCCGGGGTGGCCCTGGCCTGCCTAGCGCCCGGCCCGAGCCGGCGTTCGCGCATCCTGTTCGCGGCGTACGCGGTGGGCTGGCGACTGGGCAAGCCGGGTCTGCAGGTCTTCGTCGTGATCCCCAACACCGAGGAGCCGTGGAAGCGTGCCACGGTGCCGTTCGCGACCTCCGTGGCGTCCTGGTCGACGGTGATGCTGCTCACGGCAACCGCCCTGCGACGGACGGGCCTGCCGGCACCGGTCGCCGCGGTCCTGCTTGGAGGCGCCGTGGTAGTCCTCGACTCCCGCCTCGCTGAACTGGGCGAGGAGCGCGAAGCGGTCACGGCCGCGGAGTCCCACGTCGCGGCCGATTCCGCCGACGGCTGACGTAGGCGTCCGCGCCGCATCGTCCCCGTCGCGTTGATCCCAAGCGACAAGCGACCCTGTTCGGGGTTCGAACGAGCTTCCTGCGCAGATGTCCATTGTGCCGCGAGGTTGACTCCGTCAGTCGGCATTCCCCGCCTGGATCCGGAAGGTCGTGGGGTGGAGCTTCGCCAACGCCGAGAGTTCCCGCGCGGTACGCACCGGGTTGCGCGTGAAGTCCCCCGCGTAGTACCCGTTGTGCCGACGGGGCGACCCGGTGTAGGTGCCGCTCTCTTCCTCGATCGTGAACATCTCGCTCATCTCCTTGGGAACGCGGGCCTACCGTCGGGATGGCCGCCTCTCGCGTTAGCTCCTCACACCAGTTCCACGAACGGAACCAGCCGAATTCGACAGCGGTCGATGATGGTGCTGTGACGTGGCTTGCGCCCCGGCACGCGGTGAGCGGTTCGCCTGGTCCGCGGACGTCATCCCGTGACCCGGTGCACCTCGTGCAGATGTGGGTCGTGCCGATCGGGGCCAGAAGGTCACCGCCACCGAGCCGGCCCAGAGCCTATTGTGGGGAATGCACGCCAGCGTCGCCGCCTGCCAGGCGGTCCAGGACAGCGGAGACGCCGGGGGATGCCGTGGGCGCCAGGGGGCGGCCTGCGACGGAGACCGGGCGGGCAGCGCTCGGCCGGGCACTCGTCCCTGATCACCGCAAGGAGCAGCGATGACCACCGAGGAAACCGAGGAAGGGACCGCGCCACGGGTCTCGATCAACAGGCAGCACCGGCAGGTGTACCGGGCGCAGCTCGAGGTCGCCAAGGCGGTCCGTGCGGCTACCGAGGCGGCCGGGCTCGAGCGCACCCTGGTCGAGCTGCTCAACATCCGGATCTCCCAGATCAACGGCTGCGCCTACTGTCTCCATGTCCACACCCGAGAGGCCCTTGCGGCCGGCGAGACCGCCCGACGACTGGCCGTGCTGCCTGCCTGGCGTGACACCACCCTGTTCACCGCCAAGGAACGCGCCGCTCTCATGCTCGCCGAGTCAGTCACCACCCTGCCCGCGCCCCGCATCCAGGACCAGGACTACGGGGAGGCCAGCCGCCAGCTGACCGCCGAGGAGCTCTCGGCGGTCAGCTGGCTGGCGATCGCCATCAACTCTTTCAACCGGCTCTCCATCGTCAGCCGCCACCCCGTCCGGCCGGAGCCCGGGTCCGGTCCCGCTGGCAAGACCCAGCGGACACCCGACCCGAAGGAGACCCCGGTGACCGTCGCGGTACGCGACAACCCGGAACAGAACCGCTACGAGATCTACGACGGCACCCAGCTCGCCGGGTTCTCCGACTATGAGCTGACCGGCACCACGATCGCCTTCACCCATACCGAGGTCGACCCGGCGTTCGCCCGCCGAGGTCTGGCCACGCAGCTGGTCACTGAGGCACTCGACGACGCCCGCCGCCGCGGCCTCGCGGTGCTGCCGTTCTGCCCCTACGTGCGCAAGGTCATCGCCAAGAACGCCGCCACCTATCTCGAGCTCGTGCCCGAGAAGGACCGGGCGCGATTCGGATTCGCCGAGAAGGGCGTGGGCTGACCACACCGGACTTGCCCTCGTGAGTCGACCGGACACGACATTCCTCCGTCGCGGCGACCCCGTCACTGCACGTGCGATGCCGGCGGCGACGCCCGCACCGAATCGTCCCGATGCGCCTGTTCCAGCACCGGAAGCTCAGCGACGCGACCGGCCAGGAACTCCTCCAGCGCGACGCGAGTCGGCGTGAGGTCCATGCCTGCCTCGGCCACCCAGGCGTCGTCGTAGTAGGTCTTCAGGTAACGCTCGCCACCGTCGCAGATGAGGGTCACGATGCTGCCGGGACGGCCTTCGCGATGCATCTGACCGGCGAGTGAGAGGGCACCCCAGACCGCGGTGCCGGTGGACCCACCCACGAGGCGACCAAGAGTGTGGCTGCACCAGCGCATGGCCGCCAGGGAGGCGGCGTCCGGAACCCGTGCCATGTGGTCGACCACCGACGGCACGAAGGACGGCTCGACCCGCGGACGTCCGATGCCCTCGATCCTCGAACCTGTTGCGGTCCTGGTCGGGTCCCCGAAGCGCCACGCGTCGAAGAACACCGAGCCCTCTGGGTCGACGACGCTGAGGCGGGTTGGCAGGCGTCGATGGCGCAGATAGCGACCGATGGTTGCCGCCGTTCCGCCGGTGCCGGCGCCGACGACGATCCACTCCGGAACGGAGAAGTGCTCCAGCGTGAGCTGGTCGAAGATCGACTCGGCGATGTTGTTGTTGCCCCGCCAGTCGGTGGCTCGTTCGGCGTAGGTGAACTGGTCCATGTAGTGACCGCTACACCCGCGGGCGACCTGCGCCGCCTCGTCGTACACCTTCTTGGGGTCGTCGACAAAGTGGCAGCGGCCTCCGTAGAACCGGATCAGGTCGATCTTCTCGACGGAGGTCGACCGGGGCATGACCGCGACGAATGGGAGGCCGAGCAAGCGAGCGAAGTAGGCCTCGGAGACTGCGGTGGACCCAGAGCTGGCTTCCACGACGGTGCTGCGCGGTCCGAGCCACCCGTTGCAAAGCGCGTAGAGGAAGAGTGAACGCGCGAGCCGGTGCTTCAAGCTCCCCGTGGGATGCACCGACTCATCCTTGAGGTAGACGTGGATGTTCCAGTCCGTCGGGAGCGGCATGACGTGCAGGTGGGTGTCAGCTGAGCGGTTGGAATCGGCCTCGATGAGCCGCACCGCCTCGTGCACCCAGGTCCGGTTCGGCGAGACCAACATGTCCGCCATGTCCTCACTCCCCCACTCAGGCGAGTCTAGGCCAATCGGGGATACTGACCGCGGGTCTGAGCAGACACCGGAGCTGAGGAAATACACGAGGGCTATCCACATGTCTTTCGATGTAAGTTCCGACCCGCCGCCCCCGTAGCTCAGCTGGACAGAGCAGCGGCCTTCTAATCCGCCGGTCACAGGTTCGAATCCTGTCGGGGGCACCCCCTGAGCTCCACCCGCGCCAGATCTGCGCTTGCTCTCGGCCGTGCCGAGCCCTGGTGGGCTGATCCTTGGCGCCGGTTGCACACGCAGAACCGCCCCGGCAATCGTGCGCCGGGGCGGTTCGTTCTTGCCTGGGTCTCAGGACCAACTGCAACCCATCTACTACCAAGTATAGGAGCAAAGACTCCGGTTCCTCGACCAAATCCTCGAAAACGTCCCAACGAGGACGCCGAGCATGGCTCCGACTTGGTCAGGATCGGCTCGGAGCACCCACCTCGGAGCACCACGACGCCACCCCGGGCATCAGCCAGCGGAGCGGTTCTCCCTGGCCGGGCTAGTCCGCGTCAGATCCATTCCACGGTTTCGGCGGACGACGTGCCCTGTACCACCTACGCTGAGGGCGACGGCAAGCTCGGTGGTTCGAACTTTGTCGGGGGAGAGTTACTGCGCAAGCCGGACAACAGCCCTTGGAGACCCGAGACTCCAGGGGCTGTTGTGTGCGCCTACGCCTCACAACTCCCGCCTTCCCGCCGCTTCAGCGCGGTCTCGTTCGCGGCTGAGCCCTTCTCCGGGAAATGCAACATGCAGACCGTTCCGTCCAGGCGGCGGGAACTGGTCCAGCACCTGACTCTGGCGGGTCCCGGGATCCCGGCGTACGGTGCCGAGCAGGGAGGAAACCACGACCGCGCAGCCTCACCTGCCTGGTCAGCCCGGCCGACGCGAGCCTGACTCGCGACTTGCGCCCACCGGACGTCCGATGACGTGGCGGCGCAAGAATTGGGGCCCGCATGTCGGCGCGCTGGGGCAGCTCGGATCGGCGCCGCCTGCACGTGATGGTCACCGGTTTGGTCCAGGGTGTCGGGTTCCGACCGTTTCTCCATGCCCTCGCCCACGAGCTCGGTCTCAGCGGCTGGGCGACCAACACCCCCGACGGCGTGCTCGCCGAGGTCGAGGGCGCGCCCGAACCGCTGGCCGACTTCGTACGACGGGTACGCACCGATGCGCCGACCCTCGCCGACGTGTGGACGGTCACCACCGAGGCGATCGCCCCGATCGGCGGCACCGGCTTCGAGATCCGGGAGTCGAGCACCGGTGCCGGCCGCACCCTGGTCTCGGCCGACGTCGCAACCTGCCCGGACTGCGTGCGAGACCTGACCACGCCGGGCAACCGACGCCATCGGCACCCGTTCGTCTCGTGCACCAACTGCGGACCCCGGTTCACGATCGTCAAGGCTCTCCCCTACGACCGGCCGAGCACTACGATGGCCGGCTTCGCGATGTGCCCCGCCTGCGCAGCGGAGTACGTCGACCCGGCCGACCGCCGGTTCCACGCCCAGCCGATCGCCTGCCCCGCGTGCGGGCCGACGCTGGCCCTCGACCAGCCCGGCGCCGCGCGACGGGAGGGTGAGGACGCCCTCGCCGAGGCGAAGCGGATGCTCGCCGACGGGGCGGTCCTCGCGGTCAAGGGTCTGGGCGGCTACCACCTGGCCTGTGAGGCCTCCGACGCGTCCGCGGTCGGACTGCTTCGCAAGCGCAAGCAGCGTGGCGACAAGCCGTTCGCGGTGATGGTCGCCGACGCGGACGCCGCCGACCTGGTGGTCGCGACCACCCAGGCCGAGCGCGACCTGCTCACCGGGCACCACCGGCCGATCGTGCTCCTTCCCCGACGGGACGGGTCGGCCGCCGCGGTCTGCGCCGAGGTCGCCCCCGGCAATCCCGACCTTGGCGTGATGACGCCGTACACCCCCCTGCACCACCTGCTGCTCGACGACCGGCGGGTGCTCGTGATGACCAGCGGCAACGTTGCCGGCGAACCGATCGTCACCGACGACGAGGAAGCCCGCGTGCGGCTGGCAGGCCTGGCCGACGCCTGGCTCACCCACGACCGGCCGATCCATGTGCCCTGCGACGACTCGGTGGTACGCGTGGTCGACGGCGAGCCGCTCCCGGTCCGGCGCTCCCGGGGCTACGCGCCGCTCCCCCTGCACCTGCCGTTCCCGACCGAGCCGGTGCTCGCCGTGGGCGCCGACGTCAAGAACACGTTCTGTCTCGCCGCCGGCCGCCAGGCCTGGATGTCGGCCCACGTCGGCGACATGGACGACTACCGCACCCAGCAGGCGTTCACTGCCGCCGAGCAGCACCTCGAGCGGCTCACCGGCATCGCGCCCGCGGCGGTGGTCGCCGACGCGCACCCGTCGTACCGCTCCGCCGCCTGGGCCCGCACCCACGCCCACGGCCGGCCGGTCCGCCTCGTGCAGCACCACCACGCCCACGTCGCGGCCACGCTCGCCGACAACGGGCATCCCGGTGACCGACCGGTGCTCGGCATCGCCTTCGACGGCACCGGCTACGGCACCGACGGCGCGGTCTGGGGCGGTGAGTTCCTGCTCGCCGACTACGCCGGCGCTCGTCGCGTGGCCCACCTCGGCTACGTGCCGCTGCCCGGCGCTGACGCCGGCGTCCGCAACCCGTGCCGGATGGCCCTCGCCCACCTCCACTCGGCCGGCATCGCGTGGTCGCCCCGGCTCCCGAGCGTGAACGCCGCCAGCCCGGACGAACGCCGGATCCTCGCCCACCAGCTCGAGACCGGCCTGGCCTGCACCCCCACGTCCAGCATGGGTCGCCTGTACGACGCCGTCTCGTCGCTGGTCGGCGCCCGCCACCGCATCGAGTACGACGCGCAGGCCGCGATCGACCTGGAGACCGCCGCCCGGCGGGCCGTCGACGCACCGGGCGGCTACACGTTCGCGGTGCCCCACAACCTCGGCGCGGTCTCCTGCGAGCCCGTGGTCCGTGCGGTCGTGGACGACGTCACAGCGGGGGTCTCCCCCGACCTCGTCGCCGTCCGCTTCCACCGGGCCGTCGTCGGTCTCGTGGTCGACGTCGCCACGCGTGCCCGCGAGCTCGAGCAGGTCGGCGATGTCACGCTCTCCGGCGGCGTCTTCGTCAACACGCTCCTGACCACCTGGTGCACCCACGCCCTGCGCGAACGCGGCTTCGTGGTGCTCCGGCACCGGCACGTGCCCCCCACCGACGCCGGCCTGGCCCTCGGCCAGGTCGCCATTCATGCGCACTCCCCTGAGGTGGAGCCGCACGCACACGACGAGAGCGCGGTGGAGCCGCGGGAAACGGAGCGCACATGTGTCTAGCAGTGCCCGGCAGGGTGACCTCGATCTGGGAGCAGGACGACACGCCCATGGGGCAGGTGGACTTCGGCGGCGTGACCAAGGAGGTGTGCCTGGCCTACGTCCCGGACCTGCAGGTCGGCGAGTACACGATCGTGCACGTCGGGTTCGCCCTCCAGCGCCTCGACGAGCAGTCCGCGCTCGAGACGCTCGAGCTCTTCCGGCAGATGGGTGAGCTGGACGCCGAGTTCGGCGACCACTGGGGCCGGGCGGCCACGGAGTCCGGGATGCCCCGCCCGGCCGGCACCGACGACGTGGCAGCAGGCGAGACAGCAGGAAGGGAGACGCGATGAAGTACCTCGAGGAGTTCAGCGACCCCGAGCTGGCCCGACGCCTGCTCGACGACATCCACAGGACCGCCACGCAGCCCTGGGCGATGATGGAGGTCTGCGGCGGACAGACGCACTCGATCATCCGCCACGGCCTCGACCAGCTTCTGCCCGACGGGATCGAGCTGATCCACGGCCCCGGCTGCCCCGTCTGCGTGACGCCGCTGGAGATGATCGACAAGGCACTCGAGATCGCGTCGCGGCCCGACGTGATCTTCTGCTCCTTCGGCGACATGCTGCGGGTGCCGGGCAGCGACAAGGACCTGTTCCGCGTGAAGAGCGCGGGCGGTGACGTCCGGGTCGTCTACAGCCCGATGGACGCGCTTGCTATCGCCCGTGCCAACCCCGCCAAGCACGTGGTCTTCTTCGGGATCGGCTTCGAGACCACCGCCCCACCCAACGCGATGACGGTCCACGAGGCCAGGCGGCTCGGCATCGAGAACTTCAGCCTGCTGGTCAGCCACGTCCGGGTGCCCCCTGCGATCGAGGCGATCATGACCGCCCCGGTGTGCCGCGTGCAGGCGTTCCTCGCGGCCGGACATGTGTGCACGGTGATGGGCACCGGGGAGTACCCGGAGCTCACCGAGCGGTACCAGGTGCCGATCGTGGTCACCGGCTTCGAGCCGCTTGACATCCTCGAGGGCATCCGGCGCGCCGTGCACCAGCTCGAGGAAGGCCGGCACGAGCTCGAGAACGCCTACGCCCGGGTGGTCTCCGATGACGGCAACCCGACCGCTCGCCGGATGCTGGACGACGTGTTCGAGGTCGTCGACCGCAGCTGGCGCGGCATCGGTCTGATCCCGCAGAGCGGCTGGCGGCTCTCCGAGAAGTATCGGGAGTACGACGCCGAGCACCGGTTCGCGGTCTCCGGCATCGACACCCACGAGTCGACGGTCTGCCGCAGCGGTGAGGTGCTCCAGGGGCTGCTCAAGCCACACGAGTGCGAGGCGTTCGGCACCGCATGCACGCCGCGCAACCCGCTCGGCGCCACGATGGTGTCCAGCGAGGGCGCCTGCGCGGCGTACTACCTCTACCGCCGGCTGGGCACGTCGCCGCAACAGCGGACGCCCGCAGGGGAGGTGAGCTCCGTTGGTTGAGTCTCGACAGGCTCGACCACCGGAGAGCCAGGCTCGACCACCGCAGAGCCAAGCTCGACCACCGGAGAGCCAAGCTGGGCCACCGCAGATGCTGCCCATCCCGGCGCTGCCGGCGCCCGACTTCGAGGGCTGGACCTGCCCGGTGCCGCTGCGCGACAGCCCACAGATCGTGATGGGGCACGGCGGCGGCGGGGCGATGACCGCGGAGCTGATCGAGCACCTGTTCCTGCCGGCGCTCGCCAACGAGCGGCCCGACCGGCTCGGCGACTCGGCGGTGCTCGACCTCGGCGGTGCCCGGATCGCGTTCTCCACCGACTCGTTCGTGGTGCGCCCGCTGTTCTTCCCCGGCGGGAGCATCGGCGACCTCGCGGTCAACGGCACCGTCAACGACCTCGCGATGAGCGGCGCCCAGCCGGCGTACCTCTCGGCGGCGTTCATCCTGGAGGAGGGCACCGACGTCGCCGTGGTCGCCGCCGTCGCCGACCGGGTCGGCGCGGCCGCTCGGGAGGCCGGCGTCGAGGTGGTCACCGGCGACACCAAGGTCGTTGACGCCGGCCACGGCGACGGAGTCTTCGTCAACACGGCCGGCATCGGGCTGGTGCCCGCGGGCGTGCACATCGGGCCGAACCGCGCCGAGGTCGGCGACGTGGTCATCGTCAGCGGCGACATCGGCGTCCACGGTGTCGCGATCATGAGCGTGCGCGAGGGACTCGAGTTCGGCACCGAGATCCGCAGCGACTGCGCCCCGCTGGCCGGCCTGGTCGCGGCGATGCTTGCGGTGACGCGTGATCTGCACGCGCTGCGCGACCCGACCCGCGGCGGGCTGGGCACGGCGCTGAACGAGATCGCGTCCGCCTCCGGCGTCGGCGTCGAGCTCGACGAGGGCCGGATCCCGGTGCCGGAGATGGTGCAGAACGCCTGCTCCCTGCTCGGCCTCGACCCGTTGTACGTCGCCAACGAGGGCAAGCTCGTCGCCTTCGTGCCGCCGGACCACGCAGATGCGGTGCTGGCCGCGATGCGAGCGCACCCGTATGGCGCGGACGCGGCCGCGATCGGAAGCTGCGTCCCGGAGCACCCCGGCATGGTGGTGGCACGCACCGGCTTCGGCGCCACCCGTGTGGTCGACGTCCCCATCGGTGAGCAGCTGCCGAGGATCTGCTGATGGCGATGAAGTTCCTCGTGCTCTGGCAGATCGACCTGGGTCTCCTGTCCCAGGCGCTGGTCAAGGCGATCGCCCGGATGCCGGACTACGGCAGCGACCTCGAGCGCCGCGGCAAGGTGATCGCGCGCTACCACGTGGTCGGCGCGCACGGTGGCGCGTGGATCTACGAGGTCGACTCGCACGAGGAGTTCGAGCGGCTGCTGGCGACCGCACCCGTGTTCAACTTTGCGGCGTACGACGTGCGCCCGCTGGCCGACATGTCCACAACCGGGCTCGAGGCGGCGCCGTGACCGAGCTCGGCAGCCACCGCCACCACGTGGTCAGCGAACGGCTGCGCGAACGACGTCGTGACCTGGGGCTGACCCAGAAGGAGGTGGTGTCCCGGCTCCGCGGGATGGGCGTGACCACGACCAACAAGGCGCTCTCGAGCCTTGAACACGGGGCCGGTCTCGACGTCGCCAAGCTCCC
>Ga0207643_10000344_pt1 | contig 31514 bp, 24 predicted proteins | sample KBSMisM62_FD_184313 | JGI IMG/M metagenome (GOLD analysis project Ga0207643, IMG submission 184313) | Miscanthus rhizosphere microbial communities from Kellogg Biological Station, Michigan, USA - KBS Miscanthus M6-2 (SPAdes) (version 2) | ecosystem: Host-associated > Plants > Roots >... | reverse complement strand
CCAGCGCCGCGCCTGCCGGCGCGCTCCAGTATCCCTATGACGGATGGCAATGAGCAAAAGCGAGAGAGCGGCTCCTGCGTCGACACGGCAAGTCGACAAGCCGGCACCAGGCAGCTCCGATCCGTTCAGGGATTGGATAGCTGTACGCTCACCGCACGCGATCTGGAGCGGGAATCATAGCCCAATGACACGTTGGCGGGATGTCGATTCCTAATAGATGAGTCTTCTCCGTATAATTACTGATCGCGAAGCTGACATGCTGAGAAGTGCGAAGGCACTGTAGACTGTCAAACATCCAAGAACAGTTCATGACTCCAGATCTGCGGGTGTTTGTTGTTGACGACGATCCAATTGTGCTCAGGGCGCTCGAGCGGATGCTGCGCGCCAACGACATCCCGGTGGAGACCTTCGCGTCGCCGTCAGCGTTTCTCGAGCGGCCGTTCTACGACGGGATCGGATGTCTCCTGCTCGATTTGAGGATGCCAGGTCTGAGCGGCCTCGACGTACAGAGTGAGATGAGCCGCAAGCGCATTCCGCTGCCGATCGTCTTCCTCAGCGCGCAGGGCGATGTGCCGTCCACGGCGCGAGCGATGCGGGAGGGCGCGATCGATTTTCTCGAGAAGCCGATTGACGAAGGGCAACTGCTGGCGGCCATCGATCGGGCGCGCCTCATGTCGGCGGCTCAACGCGAGCAGCGCGATCGGGAGCGCGATGCCGAGGAGCGGCTTGCGCGGCTCACGAAAAGGGAACGGGAAGTCTGCGACCTCGTCGCGGCGGGCATGCTCAACAAGCAGATCGCGTACGAGTTGGGAATGAGCGAAAAGACCGTCAAAGTGCATCGTGGGCGGCTGACGCGAAAGCTCGACGTAGACTCCGTCCCGGCGCTGGTACGGTTACTGGGTTCCCGCCTTAGCCGCTCGTAGCGATGAGGCGGTGACCTGGTCGATCGCCTCGAGCAGATCGCGCTCGTCGAGCGGCTTCTTGAGGACCGGCATGCGGGTTCTCAGGCCCGCGCGGTTGGCCGCATCGTCTTGTGCCGTGATGAACACGACGGGCATGCCACGGCCACGCTCCCGTAGCCGTTCCGCCATCTCCAATCCACTGACCCCCGGCAGGCCGATGTCGACAATTGCGCAGTCGCCATCGCAGTTCTGCGCCAGGCACTCTTCGCCGGATTCGAACAGATGTACTCGATGGCCGTACGACCGCAGTGAGCGCCCCACGGCGCGGCGAATATCGACGTCATCGTCAACGACGATCACTGTCAACGGGGAGGGTGGCATGTAACCGTCGTGTGAAGGTCAGAAGAATATGGGAAGGATACATGCGATGGCAATCGGGTTTGATATACGACCAAGGTCTGACTTGCTGCGCTTTGCGGCGGCCTGATAGTTTCCGTGTCGACCCGATAACGCTGCCAAGGCCGATCTTCCTCCCAGGCAGCCCCCTGCATCGAGGACGCTTCATATGGATCTAGATCGCGCAATCGCGCTGCCGTTGCCGCAGACGTCCGTCCACGATGGGCCCGAGTCGCCATCGTCGGATCGCACGATCGTGGGCAACAGCCACGTCCTGAAATACGTCATGTACCGGGTCGAGCAGGTTGCCGCCACGAGCGCGACCGTCCTGCTGCTCGGTGAAACTGGAACAGGCAAGGAACTGATCGCCCGAGCCATCCACAACCAGAGCCCACGTCGCAACAAGAAGTTTGTCGTCGTCAACTGTGGCGCGCTGCCACCGTCACTCATCGAGAGCGAGTTGTTCGGCCGCGAGCGCGGCGCTTTCACTGGCGCCCATACGTCGCAGGCCGGGCGATTCGAGGTCGCCAATGGCGGCACCGTATTTCTGGACGAGATCGGTGAACTCCCGCTCGATCTGCAACCGAAACTGCTGCGCGTGCTTCAGGAAGGGCAGATTGAACGGCTCGGCAGCGCCCGTACTGTGAACGTGGACGTCCGCGTCATCGCGGCGACCAACAAGGACCTCGTCGACGGTGTTCGGAACGGCACGTTCAGGCAGGACCTCTTCTACCGACTCAACGTGTTTCCGATCACGTTGCCGGGGCTGCGAGACCGCCGCGAGGATCTGCCGGCCTTGCTTCGGCACTTCTGCGACCGGCTTGGGCGGCAAATCGGAAAGCCCGTCGACCGGATCAGCCCGGGGACGCTCGAAGCGCTCCAGCAGTACGACTGGCCTGGAAACATCCGTGAGTTCGAGAACGTGATCCAGCAGGCGGTGATTCTGTCGCGCGATGGTGTCCTCGATCTCGCGAATTTCAGTAGCGTCTCGGTCCGGCCGGTAGTTCCGAGCTACCCCGACCAGTTGGAAAAACTCGTCGACGTCCAGCGTGCTCACATTCTCCGGGTGCTGGAAAGCACGAACTGGCGAATTGAAGGAACCACGGGAGCCGCCAAGATCCTCGGTCTGTGCGCGAGCACGCTTCGGACTCGTATGCGGAAGCTTGGCATTCGCCGTCCGGTGCAATCACCGGCGTCTGGTGTCAGTCGTTTCCCGGCAGCCGTCTCCGAGCCGGGCCGCTTCTCCGGGTTTCGAGCGGCCGCGTCGTAACTCACGAGCGCCGCGGGTCCTCGTGTGACCGCGGCGCCGAGTAAACCGCCGATCGTCGCGACAGTACCAGGATCGTCCGGTCGGGCACCGTGATCATCTCGGTGGCCGAGAGTACCCGCGGCTGCATCTCGAGTCCGTCGGCGGTATCGATCAGAACGTGCCAGACGCGTCCGAACGACGACGCTGGCATCGTGAAGGTGAGCGGTTCGTGGTGCGCGTTGAACAACAGCAGGAAGCTGTCGTCCCGCACCAGTCGACCTTCGTCATCGAGCTCGCGCAAGGCATCGCCATTCAGGAACACGGCGAACGACTTTGTGTGCGTCTGCTGCCAGTCTTCCTCGACCATCTCCCGACCGTCAGGCCTGAACCAGGCAATGTCACCGAGGCCGGCGCCACGGACGGGCCGTCCCTTGAACCAGCCTCGGCGCCGAAACGCCGGGTGAGTGCCCTGCAAGTGGATCACGCGCCGCGTGAATTCGAGGATCTCCTTGTCGACGTGTTCCCAGTCGAACCAAGAGACCTCGTTGTCCTGACAGTAGGCATTGTTGTTGCCGCGCTGGGTGCGGCCGATTTCGTCGCCCCCGAGCAGCATCGGAATTCCTTGTGAGAGGAACAGCGTCGTGACGATGTTGCGCTGCTGGCGCGAGCGCAGGGCAGTGATGGCGGGATCGTCAGTGGGCCCCTCCACGCCGCAATTCCACGAGCGGTTGTGGTTTTCGCCGTCGTTGTTGTTCTCGCCGTTCGCCTCGTTGTGCTTCTCGTTGTAGGACACGAGGTCGCGCAATGTAAACCCATCGTGCGCGGTGACGAAGTTCACGCTGGCGTACGGCCGCCTGCCGTTGTCTTCGTACAGGTCTGAACTGCCGGTGAATCGACTGGCGAATTCACCCAGCGTGGCGCCCTGCCCGCGCCAGTAGTCGCGCACCGCGTCGCGATACCGCCCGTTCCACTCGCACCACCTCACGGGAAAGTTGCCGACCTGGTACCCGCCCTCACCGAGGTCCCATGGCTCCGCAATCAGCTTCACGCCGTTGAGCATCGGGTCCTGGTGAATGATGTCGAAAAAGGCTGACAGCCGGTCGACGTCGTAGAGGCCGCGGGCGAGTGTCGAGGCGAGATCGAACCGGAACCCGTCGACGTGCATCTCCTGCACCCAGTATCGCAGCGAGTCCATCACGAGCATCAGCGCGTGCGGGTGACGCATGTTCAGGCTGTTCCCGGTGCCCGTGTAATCCATGTAATAGCGCGCGTCGGTCTCGACCGTCCGGTAGTAGGCGCGATTGTCGATGCCCTTCAGATTGAGCATCGGTCCGAGATGATTTCCCTCGCCAGTGTGGTTGTAGACGACGTCGAGAATGACCTCGAGCCCCGCGGCATGAAGCGCCTTCACCATCTGCTTGAACTCGCGGACCTGGCCCCCGGTGTCGCCCTGCGATGAGTACTCGCCGTGCGGCGCGAAGTACCCATACGAGTGATAGCCCCAGTAATTGCGAAGCCCGTTGTCGAGCAGGTGCTTCTCGTGCACGAACTCGTGGATTGGCAGCAGCTCGATGGCGGTGACGCCGAGCGACGACAGGTATTCGAGCGCTGCCGGGTGTGCAAGCCCTGCATAGGTACCGCGGATCTCTTCGGGGATATCAGGATGCCGCTTCGTGAACCCTTTCAGATGCACCTCATAGATGACTGTCTCGTGCAGCTTCCGGCGAAGTGGTGCATCGCCGCGCCAATCGAAGGCGTCGTCGACGACGACCGCTTTCGGCATGTATGGCGCGCTGTCTTCATCACTTCGTTGCAAATCGTCTCCGCCGAGCGGATACGGGAAGACCGCCGCATGCCAGTGGATTCCACCCGTGATGGCGCGGGCGTATGGATCGACGAGGAGCTTGGCTGGATTGCACCGCAACCCGTTCGCCGGATCCCATGGTCCATGGACGCGGAATCCATAGCGCTGCCCTGGGTCGATTCCGCGCAGATGCGCATGCCAGCAGAACGCGGTTTGTTCAGGAAGGTCGACGCGCGTCTCGTGGCCATCGCGATCGAAGAGGCACAGCTCGACACGCTCGGCGACTTCGGAGAAGAGCGAGAAATTGGTCCCGCGTCCATCCCATGTCGCTCCCATGGGGAATGGCTCACCGGGGCGCACGTGCCACGCCTTTCCGAGCTGTTCGCTCATCGGGCGGCGTTGAAATTCTGTCGCGCTCATGTGTGTCTTACGGGTAAGTGCGCTCGAGCAGCGCCACTGGAAAGTCCTGCCACAGTTCGGAGATCTCGATCTCGCCTTCGTCGACTCGCTTTCCGGTGAGGACGTTGTGCCAGACGCCCGGGGAGACGGGTATCGTGGTGCCATCCCAGCGACCAGCCGCCCGGGTGATGAGACGAGGAACAATCGTCATCACGTCTTCGCCTCTGCGAAACGCCACGACGTGGCATGCGAGCGGGCCGTGCGCGTGAACCGGCGCGTAACTGCCGCGAGCGCTGAAGCTGTCACGGCGACGCTGCCGTAACTGCAGCGCGGCATGGGTGACCCAGATTTTCGGCAGGCCTTCATCGCCACGCTGCAAGATGGCCGGCGGATCGAGCGACGACACGACGGAAAGAGCATGCCGCCGCTCGGCGTAGTCGACGGAACGGCGGTTGTCAGGATCGACGAGGTGCAAGGCCCAGAGCTCGGTCCCCTGATAGAGATCGGGCACGCCAGGTGACGTGAGCTTGAGGAGCGTCTGCGCAAGTGAGTTGATGCGGCCGGGACCGACGATCGACTCGACGAACGCGCGGACGTCCTCCATGAATACCGGATCGGCGAGGCAGGAGTCGACGAAGGCGCGCACCGCCGCGTCGTAGTCGGCATGGGGTGTCGTCCACGAGGTGTGCACCTTCGCCTCGCGGGTGGCCTTCTCCATGTACGCGATGAGGCGATCGGCGCATACCGGCCATGCGCCGACGAGCGTCTGGTAGAAGAAATACTCTGTGTTTCGATCGGGCCACTCCCCCTTGCGATGCGACTGGGTCATCGCCGACCAGCGGACCACTGCGTCACTCCACGCTCCTGGTTGTTCCGAGAGCACCGCGAGCCTGGTACGGACATCTTCGCCACGCTTCGAGTCGTGCGTTGCCGTCGTCAACATCGTGAGTGGCCAGAGACGCTGCGACTGGGCGGCGGCGTCGTGAAACTGCTCGGGGCTGATTCCGAAGCATGAGGGATCGCCTCCCACCTCGTTGAGCGCGATGAAGCGGTTGAAGGTGTAGAAGACAGTGTCCTCGACGCCCTTGGCCATTGCCGGTCCGGTCAGCTGCTGGAAGCGGGCGACGAATTCGTTTTCGAGTTCGCCGGTGATCGCGAGCGTCATCAGGTCGTGGAGGAACTCGAACAGCGTCGCTTCGATATCGGGCTGCTCCTTCGCCGCCGCGCTCACGGCGATTTTGACGTAGCGCCGATCCGACTCAGAGAGGATGCTGGAATACGGCTGGACGTAGGTCCGGTAGATGGGGAACCAGGCGATGAGCTCACGGAGCGCATCCGCCAACTGATGGCGAGAGTAGTCACGATGCCGGCGATGCTTCTCGCAGATCTGCAGCAGCAGATCCGACAGGCGATTCACGTCGCTGCCCAGAACATCGCGGAGCACCAGGAGCTTCTTGTCGCGAAGGATTGCGGGATAGTCGCGCGTCTCGCCGGTGAAGTCGCGATACAACTCGGTGAGCGGCGCCTCACCCTCGGGATCAATGAACAGACCGCAGACACGATTGAGGAAGTCGTAGCCCGTGGTTCCTTCGATCGGCCAGTTTTCGGGCAGCGGCTCTTGCGGCTCGAGAATCTTTTCGGCCACGATCCAGGCATCGGGCGCCGCCGCCCGCAGCCGATCGAGGTACTCTTTCGGATCGCGCAAGCCATCAGGGTGATCGACGCGCAGTCCGTCGATGATCCCCTCGCGAACCCACTCGAGCACGCGCTGGTGCGTGTCCTGAAAGACCTGCTCGTCCTCCATCCGCAGCGCGATGAGCGTGTCGACGTCGAAGAACCGCCTGTAGCCGAGGTCGCGATCCGCGCTGCGCCACCACGCCAGGCGGTAGTTCTGCATATCGAGCAGCCCGTGGAGCGCGTCGGGGTCGGCGTTCATGTCGGCGATGACCTGATCGATGGCCGTGGTCACGAAGGGGTCGTCGTCGAGCAGACGTCGCAGTTGCTCACGCAGCACGGCCTTGTCCCGGTGACGGCGGCGCACGCTGGCGCGATCCGTGGCCGTCGGTCGCGGGAGACCGCTGAAGGCGTCGGCCAGGAAGGCCAGCGCGTCGGAGCCGCACTGGCGGGCAGCGGGGCCGAGAATCGGGCCAAGCGAACTCGGACTGATCGGGAACCCACTCTCCTCGTAACGCACCTCGAACTCTGCTCCGCGCCGGGCGATCTTCAGTCCGCCCGCTTCGAGGACTCGACCGTAGTGGTCACGCAAGATGGGAATCAGGACGGTATTGCGCAGGCGCGCCTCCGGCGGCGCCCACTGCACGTCGAAGTACGAGGCGAAGTGGCTCGACGGACCGTTCTCGAGGACGTCCGCCCACCACCAATTGGCGGCCGTGGAGATCGCCATGTGATTCGGTACGATGTCGAGCACCTGGCCCATCCTGGCTGTGCGGAGCGCCGCGGCAAAGCGCCTGAAGCCTTCTTCACCACCAAGCTCCACGTTGGGGCGTGTGTGATCGATCACGTCGTAGCCATGGGTGCTGCCCGGCGCCGCCTGAAGATAAGGCGAGCAGTACGCATGCGTAACGCCTAACGCAGACAGGTAGTCGCTGACATGCGCCGCATCGTCGAACGTAAAGTCCCGGTTCAGCTGAAGACGATACGTCGCGGATGGGACGACCTGTCGTTCACGCACGAGCACACCTGCCGAGGCTTTGCACCACTTTCAGACCTTTCAGGACGGCTAAGGCGCCGAGCCTGCCCGCTCGGCATCCACGGACGTCGGCGCCCAGGCGATCGCGTCCTGCCGCTTGGAGAAGTGCAGCAGCGGCGGCGCCGATGGGAGCGCGAGACCGTTGACGTCTGCCAGACCGTTGCGGACCAGCCGTGCCCGCGCCGGCTGCAATGCCCAGGGTGGATGATGAATTTCCAATCGGTAGGGCGCACTCTGATGGTCGCGGTGATAGAGGCAATATCGCTCGGTGAGGAAGTACTCGAGTGATCCTCTGGGCGGCGCGAACGGGTCACCGGCCGGTTCGTACGTGGCGCTGAATTCCGCGCTTCGCTCCGCGTCGCGCAGACTGTGATAGTGGATGGCGCTGCCATCTCGAGTCACCGTCATTGACGCCGCGTGGTACGGCAGATTGAGAAGAACCCGGGCCGCGCGCGCCGCCAGCGCGCTGCCGGCATCCAGGCTGAAGAAGTAGACGCCCGGTCGATTCGCCATCGACACGTACGTCCGCACGTTCAGCTCGGGGAATTCCGAGACCCAGGGAAGAGAGGGAATGCCGCGTGGTGCGACGTTCGTCATATAAAACGGAACAATGCCAATCCAGGCCATTCCTCCAAAGAGATCGAGCTCGAATTCCGGCGGCACCTTCGGACGCATCTCAAGCGGATCGATCGGCCAGTGCGCAAACAGCAGGTCATGCCAGGTTTGTGTCATCACCCAGGGCCGGTCCGGCATCGGCCATGGCCGATGCGACACGACATCTACGATGTCGGTGTTGAAGTCATGCGACATGTTTCAACGGTGCTTGACGCGTGAGCCTGCCTTGCGCCGGCGCTGCGTCGCGGCGCGCGCGCGCTTCTGCGGGCGCGGCTGTCGCTCGTGTGCGATTCCGACCGATGCCGCGGCGCGCCGCGCGCCTCGACCCAGTTGTCGTGAGGCTGCGCCCACGGCTCCCCCAAGCCACGCCGCCGAGCGCATTAGCGGACCCTGTTCCTCGGTTTCCTGAGACTGCCACTCTTCGGCCGCCTCCTCGTTGACTGAATCCTCGGCAATGGCGCTGAGCTTGCTGTCGGCCGCTTTCTCTTCCTTGAGAGTCTGATCCAGGAGTCGCGCAACTGCGGGCTCGCCGAGAACCTGCGCATACGTCCGCGCTGTTCCATAGCTCGCCATCTCGTAATGTTCGACCTTCTGTGCCGCCGTGATCATCACGGCGTCGCGCAGCGCGCCTTCGGGCGCCTTGGTCATCATTTCTTCGCCTTCGCTGATCAGCCCTTTCATGCCTTCACACGTTTTACGGCGTGGTGGTTCATCGAGTTGTTGCAATGCCTTGTTGAGGCGGCTGACATGGCCTCGCGTCTCCTGGAGGTGTTTCTGAAACGCTGTTTTCAATGGCTTGGTCGTGGCCGCCGCGGCCATTTTCGGCAGCGCCTTGGTAAGCTGTGTTTCGGCGTCCAGCAGGTCCGTTAACTCTTCGATTAGATGTGCGCGAAGCGATGCGACGGCCATGGCGTGCCTCCGATGTCGTAACTGTGCTGTGGCGCTGAGAGAAGAACTTACAAGTGCTGCCTCAATTTAACGGCGTTACGCAAGAAGAACGCCATGGCGAACGATATGCATGCAGTAGACGATCAGGCTGATCGCTTTTGCGTTGTGCGCTGCAAGCGTTGGAGCCATGCCACGACGGCAGATTCCATGCGCTGGAAATCGACAATGGGTGAGGCCACCGACCTGAGCTTTGTACCGGGGCGTCGAGTCCGCGGCGAGGTGCCCTGCGTATATGCCTCCAACATCGCCGGGTGGATATAACTCTTCCGGCAGATGGCCGGCGTGTTTCCAAGTAAGCCGGCGACGGCTTCGACGGCCCTGTTGATGTTGCGTTTGGTATGAGCGTGTGATCGACCTTCTGGCAGTTCCTGAAGGGCGCACGCCGCGAGCACGGTCGCTGCCCACGTGCGAAAGCTCTTCGCGGTGAAATCCTGCCCCGTGGCTTCGCGGAGGTATTCGTTGACGTCGGCTGACCCGATATCCTGCACCTGACCGTCATCGTCCATGTAGCCAAACAGCTCGTGTCCAGGAAGGTCCTGGCACCGGCGGACGATCCGCGCCAGACGACTGTCGTTGAACGCGATGTCGTGCGACTTTCCGCCCTTTCCTTTGAACCTGAATCGAAGCGTGGACTTCGAGACGCGCACGTGCTTGTTGCGCATCGTCGTCAGGCCGAATGAGTTGTTGTCGCGCGCGTACTCGTCGTTGCCGACGCGAATCAGCGTCTTCTCGAGCAGTTGCACGACGGCCGCGATGACCTTGCGCCGCGGAAGTCCGTGGGCCGAGAGATCTCTCGCTATTCGTCGCCGGAGCGCGGGCAGCGCCGTCGCGAATGCGAGCATCTGGTCGTACTTCACCTCGTCGCGGAATTGTCGCCATTCCTGGTGATACCGGTATTGCTTACGACCTCGCGCGTCGCGGCCGCAGGCCTGTAAATGTCCCTTCGCGCTTTCGCAAATCCATACGTCTATCCATGCAGGCGGAATGGCCAGACGTGCGAGACGGTCGAGCTCCGCCCGGTTCCTGATCACACGCCCACGACGATCGATGTAAGTGAATCCTCGGCCTCGACGACGACGATGGATGCCGGGTGCTCCGTCGGTCACGTAAATTAGTCCAGCCGATTTGGCCGACTGAGCGTTGCTGACGGGCCTCGCCTTCGTTTTCACACCGGAAAATTTTGGTTTAGCAATATGCCAGCCACCAGGGTGCCCGGGCATCATCCTTGCGACGGACCGGTTTGAGGCCGGATCCAGCTTGGCCGGACATTACCTCAAGCCTGCTCGATGATTACTCTCGACACCAGCTCACACGCAGCCAGCGACGTCGTTCGTGACATCCCGCCTTCAGCGACCGATTCGAGTCGACTGGCGACTCTCGAATGGCTGGTGACCAACGGACTCGGTGGCTACGCCTCCGGCACGCTCGGCGGTGTATTGATGCGCCGCTATCATGCGCTGCTTGTCGCTGCGCTTCCCGCGCCGGTCGGCCGCATCGTCCTCGTTTCGCGACTGGACGAACGAGTGCGGTTGTCGGGCGGGGAAATCGGATGGCTCAGTCGACCGGAAAGTCCATCGAAGGTCACGACGCATTTTCAATTGGTCGGTGGCCTGCCCGTATGGACATATGAGCTCAATGACACAACCATCGTGAAGCGCCTCATCATGCCGCGGGTGCAGAACACAGTGCTCGTGAGATATACGGTGACGCGTGCGCACGCGCCCATCCGACTCGGGATCCGGCCGCACCTCCTCGCGCGGCCGCACGAGGCGACAGTCGACTACCCGCTGCCCGAGTCTCCCGTTCTGGTGGCGCGCGGCGGATACCTCGAGGCGACGCTCGACCCCTCGCTGCCTCCGCTCGTGCTCGTTCTGAAGGACCACGAGTCGGCTTTTACGCTGCATCCTGAGATCACGAAGGACGTGCCCTATTTACTCGAACGGCAGCGTGGATACGCATCGGTCGGCGATACGTGGAGTCCCGGCTACTTCAAGCTCGATCTGGCAGAAGGCGAACAGGCCACTTTCATTGCGTCGACCGAGAACGCTGTCGGCCTGATGGCGGTATCGACCGACGAGTCACTCGACACCGAGATGCAGCGCCGCTCGCGCTTGCTCGTAACGGCGGGACCGGCCAGCTCGAACGACCTGCGCGCCGAGCTCGTTCTGGCCGCCGATCAGTTCGTGATCGAACCCGCCACGCGCACGGCCGAAACCACGCTGGCGCGCGCCGCCGGTGTGGAAGCACGCAGCGTGATCGCGGGCTATCACTGGTTCACGGACTGGGGGCGCGACACCATGATTAGCCTCGAAGGTCTCACGCTCTGCACGGGCAGGACCTCTGAAGCTCGCGACATCCTGCTGACGTTTGCCCACCACCTGCGCGATGGCCTGCTTCCGAACCTCTTTCCTGAGGGCAATCAGGAAGGCCTCTACAACACTGCCGACGCGACTCTCTGGTTTTTTCACGCCATCGACCGCTACGTCACCGTCACGAATGATGGTGATACGTTGCGCGACCTCCTGCCGGCGCTTAATGACGTCGTGCAGCGACATCTGGCCGGCACGCGATTCGGTATTCGCGTGGACCATGATGGACTGCTGACGCAGGGGGCGGACCATCTCGCGCTCACGTGGATGGATGCCAAGGTCGGCGACTGGGTCGTCACGCCTCGCCGCGGTAAGACAGTCGAGATCAACGCGCTCTGGTACAACGCGGTGCGACTGCTGTCGAATTGGAATCGCGCATTCGAACGCGACTCGTCTCATCTGGATGCCGTCGCGGAACGGACGCGGGAGTCGTTCAACCAGCGGTTCTGGTATGCCGAGGGTCGCTACCTCTACGACCTGGTTGACGGAGAAGCGGGCGACGATGCGTCGCTACGGCCGAATCAGATCTTCGCGCTCGCCTTACGGCACCCCGTGCTCGACGAGCGGCGCTGGCAGCGCGTCATAGACGTGGTCGCGGAACATCTGCTGACGCCGTACGGTTTGCGCACGCTCGATCCCGGCCACAAAGATTTCAAAGCGCAATACTTCGGTGATCTTCGCGCGCGCGATGCCGCGTATCACCAGGGGACGGTGTGGGCGTGGCTCATCGGGCCGTTCATCGATGCATGGCTGCGCGCGTACCCGGAGCGCCGCCAGGAAGCGCGATCGTTTCTCGCCGCGTTCAATGACCATCTCAGCGACGCCTGCATCGGGACGATCAGCGAAGTCTTCGACGCCAGCGAACCGTACGCCGCGCGTGGCTGTATCGCGCAGGCATGGAGCGTTGCCGAGGTGTTGCGGTCGTTCGTCGCTCTTGACGACGCGCCCCCAGATGCGAGCGGCAATGCGTCCTGAGGCCGCTGTCACAGCGCAGCCTCGGCTTGGTGCCGTCGCCCGTCAGAACCGGGTCGACTTCGCCGTGTGGGCGCCGGCACATCGCGAGGTGGGGCTCGTCCTCGAAGGAAAGGACGACCTCCGTATGGATCCAGGCGAGGATGGGTATTTCCTCGCGACGGTGGCGGGTGTGCACCACGGACAGCGGTACTGGTATCGCCTCGGTGGGCAATTGCGACCCGATCCCGCCTCGCGCTTTCAACCCGACGGGCCGTTCGGGCCGTCGATGGTCGTCGACCCCGATGCATTCAGTTGGCGTGTCGGCGACTGGGCCGGTGCCGCACCACGTCATCGGCAAGTCGTCTACGAGCTCCACATCGGGACGTTTACCCGGGGCGGGAACTGGGCAACCGCCTGCGAACGACTGCCTCATCTGGCTTCCATTGGCGTGACGACGCTCGAAGTGATGCCGATCGCCGAATTCGACGGGCGGTTTGGCTGGGGGTACGACGGCGTGTTCCTCTTCGCCCCCTTTCACGGGTATGGCATGCCCGACGATGTCCGCCACTTCGTCGATGCGGCGCATGCGGCCGGTCTGGCGGTGATTCTGGACGTGGTCTACAACCATCTCGGTCCGTCCGGCAACGTGCTCCACGAATTCAGCAAGTCATACTTCGCCGAACATGCAACGGAGTGGGGTCAGGGGTTCAACCTGGATGGAGAGTGTTCGGCCCCTGTGCGGCACTTCATGCGCGAGAACGTACGGCACTGGCTGCGGGAATACCGCTTCGACGGGCTTCGCTTCGATGCCACGCAGGCGCTCGTCGATCGATCGCCGACGCACATCGTGCACGAGCTGACCGAGCACGGCCGCGCATCGGTTGCGCCGCGGCGGATCTTTGTCTCGGCCGAGAACGAGCCGCAGGACGCGTCACTCGTGCGCCGCGATGACACCGGTTCCGGCGTTGACAGCCTCTGGAACGAAGACTGGCACCACTCAGCCATCGTTGCGCTGAGCGGACGTCGTGAAGCGTACTTTACCGACTATCTCGGAACCGCGCACGAGTTTGCCGCGATGGCGCGGTGGAATCTGTTGTACCAGGGACAGTGGTATTCATGGCAGAAGCAGCCGCGCGGCAGCGATTCCCGCACACACCCGCACGCGGCCTTTACCTGCTTCCTCGAGAACCACGATCAAGTCGCCAATACCGGCAGCGGTCGTCGTCTTCATCAACTGGTCGATCCTGGCAAGTGGCGCGCGCTCTCGACGCTGCTCTTGCTGGGGCCATCCGTCCCACTGCTGTTTCAGGGCCAGGAGGAAGCTGTCGAGCAGCCGTTCACCTACTTCGCCGATCACAAACCGCCGCTGTCCGATCTCGTGCGTCGTGGACGTCTGGAATTCTTAGCGCAGTTTCCGTCGCTCAAGTCGCCCGAGATGGTTGACCGGCTTCCCTCGCCGGATGACGAGCGGGCGTTCGACGCGTGCCGGCTGGACTGGCGTCCCACGGCTGCAGGGCAGGAGGCGCGCCACCTGTACATGGATCTGTTGGCGCTTCGCCACACCGATCCTGTCCTGTCGGCCCTCGGCACATCGGATGTCACTGTGGAGACGTCTGCGCCGACGTCGGAGATCGTGCTGCTTCGGTATGCCGCAGGCGATCGGACTCTCTTGCTGCTCATCAACCTCGGGCCCGGAACTCGATTTGCCATGAACGACCCGATCGTTGCCCTTGCCGCGCCGCGGCAATGGCAGCTCGTTCTCAGCACTGAGCAGCCGAAGTACGGTGGCTCCGGTGTCGCTGAATCGTTCGGCGAAGGCTGCTGGGATCTGCAGGCGCACTGTGCCTGCCTCCTCCGTGGCGTCTAAACGGGCATCTGCCTTGCGTCACCGGGAAGACGAGGTGCCCAATGGCAAAACGCAACGCCGGACCAGTCAAATACGCAATCGTTGGCCTGGGACACATTGCCCAGGTGGCGGTGCTGCCGGCGTTCGCCCACGCCCGCCGCAATTCGCGCGTCGCCGCGCTTGTCAGCGACGATGCGACCAAGCGAAAGTCGCTCGGCAGAAAGTATCGAATCGACGCGACCTTCGCCTACGACGACTATGAGACCTGCCTTCAGCAGGTGGATGCCGTTTATATCGCGCTGCCCAATTCAATGCACGCGGAGTACACGATTCGCGCGGCCAATGCCGGCGTCCATGTGCTCTGCGAAAAGCCGATGGCAGTGACGGTTGAGGAGTGCGAGAGCATGATCGAGGCCTGCCGCCAGAACAACGTCAAGCTGATGATCGCCTACCGCCTGCACTTCGAAGAAATCAACCTGAAGGCGGTCGACCTCGTTCGTCGCGGCCGCATCGGCGAGCCCAAGTTCTTCAACTCGTCGTTCTCGATGACTGTGCAGCCGGGTGATATCCGCACGAAGAAAGAGCTCGGCGGTGGCACGCTCTACGACATCGGCATCTACTGCATCAACGCCTCGCGCTATCTCTTTCGTGCCGAGCCGAAAGAGGTCATGGCGACGTCGGTCAACTCCGGTGCCGACACCTTCGCCGAGATCGATGAATCGACCGGAGCGCTGCTGCGGTTCGAGGGTGAGCGGGTCGCCGCATTCGTCACGAGCTTCAATGCCTCCGACGTCGCGTCATATCGCATCGTGGGAACGAAAGGGCAGCTGCACGTCGATCCGGCGTATGAGTACGCAGAGGGCTTGTCGTACGAATTGACCGTCAACGGCAAGACGACGCGCAAGCGGATCGGGAAGCGGGACCAGTTCGCTCCCGAGTTGCTGTATTTCTCGGACTGCATCCTCAGGAACCGCGAGCCCGAGCCGTCGGGAGACGAGGGGCTGCAGGATGTGCGGATCGTCCAGGCGCTGTACGAATCAGCAGAAACGGGAAAGCCGATCGAGATTCCGCCGTTCGAGCGCGCCAAGCGGCCAAGCGGCCGCCAGCGGATTACGAGGCCAGGCGTTGAAAAGCCGGAGCTGGTCAACGTCCAGGAGTGAGGCGGCCGGAATCGTTCGAGGCTATGACTTCGGCGGGAATCGCTTGAGGAGCTCGCGCACACCATCCCGCAGGAGCGCGCTGCGCTTCTTCTGATCCATGTCCGTGTCGATCTTCGCCTCGCCGACGCCTCTCCACACGACCCGGCCATTGGAACTGAAATCGAGCACGAGCGATCCCTGCTCGACCACGGAAATAGACGTCGTCGACTGCGGAAACGGCGGCAACCCCCACTGCGCGACCGACGGCAGGAACTGTCCCAGTGTCTGCGTCGACGATCCGACCGTCAGCAGCAGGTAGTACATCAGCGTCAGATCGGGCGCGCCATTCGCCGGCTTGATTCCACGGCGCGGCAACTCGGCGTTCACGGCTTCGAAGATGATCGGTTCGGCGCGGCGCTTGATGTCCTCCGAGTCATCCTCCTGCGAACGCGCGGCGATTACCTGGCCGGCGCCATCGGCGTTCCACGACCACGTCCGCGCCTGACTGAAGTTGAATGTTTTGTCGAAGTCCACTCGCGCCTTGACCGCTGCGTCTCCCGGGTGCACGGCGACGATCATGCCGGCGGCGATGGTCAGCGCGGTCACGATCGCTCGGAGCGGCGCAGCAATGATTCTCGATCTCATGATTACGATCCTTGGCAATTATCAGCCCGCATTTTAAAGCACACTGACATGATGTTGATGCCGGAGACTGCCGCGACGTTGGCACGCCACGGCATGCCGCGGCAGGTCAAGTGGCCGTGGCCCCAAAACGATCGGAATGGAGCCGGTCTTCAGACAGATGCGAAGGGGGACGGTGCTTCGCTCGATGATGACAGGGGGATGCTGACGCCAATGCGCGTCCCGTGCCCCGGCGAGGCGTTGATCGCCAGCTTTCCTTTGAGGATGCCCACACGTTCTCGCATGCTGAGCAATCCGAGGCCACCGTGGTGGACGAGGACTGGATCGAAGCCGACACCGGAGTCCTCGATCCGCAAATGCACCTGGTCCCTCTCGTGAGTGAGATGGACCGAAGCCTCACGTACCTGACTGTGCTTGGCGATGTTGTGCAGCGCTTCCTGCGCGATGCGATACAGGCAAAGCGCTACCGCCGAATCCACGTGACTCGGTACTCCGACCGAGGTGAATTGCACGTTGACCTGGCGGAGATGCGAGATCTCGCGGCACAGCAACCGCACCGATTCAGTGAGTCCCAAGGTCTGCAGCCGCGACGGATGGAGCGTGTGCGAGAGGTTGGACAGGTCGTCGGCGATCTCGCTGACTTGCGATGACACCTTCTCCAGCCTGGTTCGATGCGGGTGCACCGGCACTGCATCGGCAATCTGATCGACTTCGAGGTTGAGAAGCGCGATGCGCTGGCTCAAGTCGTCGTGCAGTTCCCGCGCGATTCGTTGGCGCTCCTGCTCCTGGCCGACGATCAGGCGGCGGGCGAGCCCACGATTGAGTTCGGCGGCGCGCCGCAGCTCGGTGACGTCGCGGACGATGCTGATGATGCAGTCTTCGTTGGCGCGCACCAGGCGCGCCTCGAAGTGGCGCACCTGATCCATCGACAGTTCGTACTCGATGACAACCGTTTCCTCACTGGTACGTGCCCGCTCGACCGCCGCCATGAACATCTCGCCCAGCTCCGGAGGCATGACCTCCCGAAGCGTGCGCCCCATGAAGGCCTCGGGCGCGACGAACAGCAGGTTCTGGTCGCGCGCATGGAAATCCACGTATCGGCCGTGGCCATCGAGCACGAACATGAGGTCCGGAAGCACCCGCAGGATCGCGCTATTGCGTGTTTCAGACTGTTGCAGCGCGACCTCGGCGCGCCGGCGGCGACGGCGCTGAATCAGCAGCCCGCCGATGAGCGCGGCTTGCGCGATGACGATCACGGCGCCGCCCCATACATACGATCGGTACTGATCGAAAAACGATGACTCGCGATATCGAATCACGCTGCCTGGCGGCAGGAGGGCTTCATCGATGCCCCAGCGCTGAAGTTGTCGCCAGTCGTACTGGTGGGTGTAACTGTCGACGGCAACGACCGGAATGCTCTCGGCCTTCTCCCCGCGCAAGACGCGAAGGGCGATCCGGGCAGTCTCCCGGGCATCGCTCACCGACGAGTGCAACCGGCCGCCGACGATCCCGTGACCGAGCGCGTCCTCGTGCCAGCTGTAGACCGGAGCGTTGGCCACCGCGGCGATCGGGTCGAGCGCGTCGAGTGGCATGACAGTGTGCCCGGCCCCATCGTCGGACACACTCAAGTAGAAAATGATCGAGTCTGGCGGCAACTCCCGTACGCGCGCCTGCAGGTCCGGGATGGGGAGACCCGCCACATCATGGAACGCGACGCGTCCCTCGAAAGGTTTGCGCTGCGCCTTGAAGAGATCGGCGTAGAGCCTGTCGAACGCCGCAATCCCGCTGACGACGAAGACCTGCCTGGTCGAAGGTTGGGCTGCAAGTGCCGACGACAGCGTGCTCGTGAAGTCGACTGCCGAAACGACGCCGGTGGAATGCGGACCGCCCAGCACCCCCGGTCTCGTGGTGAATACGATCGGCTCGTGTTGAAAGAGCGACGGGTCGCCGTTGAGAAACTCGACGACGGCGGGACCTGACGCGATCACCAGATCGAGACCGTCATCGACGTACCGAGTGCGGAGGTAAGTGCGAAGCGCCGACTGGTAGTTATCGTCAGCTAACCGGTTGAGATCGATGTACTCGCTGTAGTAGTCGAGGTGATCGGCGAGCGCATCTCTCAGGATCGAGCGAAATGTGTCGTCGAATCCGGGGGAGTCTCTCCGCACGACGTGCAGCGCGAGGACGCGTTTCGCGCGCGCGCCAGCGCCGTCCTGCGCATCGAGATTCAGGTGCGGACTTGCGCAGAGCACGACCAGGACGATCAGGCGTCGAGCGTGGCGACCCTGCAACAAATTCTCCATTCGGGGGCGAGTTGTCATCATCGATCCCCGAACCGGCTGAGTCAATCGTCCTTACATACTATCCGGCGCGTCGATCCCCACCGTTGGCGTGCAGAAGGTATTTCCGTGCAGAACGCTCTGGATGGCGGTCAGCAGGTCGTCCGCCGAGTGCTTGAGGACGAACCCCGACGCGCCCGCACGAAATGCCGCACGCGCGACGTACTCATCGCCGCCGGCAGTGACGAGGATCACTTTGATCGCCGGATTCGCACGCTTGATCTGTCGGCACGCATCGAGCCCGGTGACTTCCGGCATGGAGAGATCAGCGATGACGACGTCCGGCGTGAGAGTCATGGCGGCATCGAGCAGGTCCCGGCCGTTACGGACCGTTCCGACGATCTCGCAGGTCGGCTCGAGCAGGCGCCTCCAGGCCGTCAGCAGGCCAGCGTAGTCATCTGCCAGCAGAACTCGCGGTCGGGCGGCGTCACTCACGTGTCGATCGCCATGATAGTCCCACAACAGGGCCATCACACGACACTCGCGCTCCGCCGAGCTACCCGCGCCATGTCGCGGCTTTCGGGCACATTCGGCCCAACTCCGGCCTTTCAACGTCGGACTCACATTTGCTTCGGAATGCCCACGGACTTGATGCGGATCCGCCAAGGAGGGTCTATGACTGCGAAGACGACGATGCTCGCGATGATGATCTGGGTTGCTGGAGCGGCAATGCCGCTGGCTCAGGCCCCGGTGACGAAAGCCAACGTGATCAAGGTGACCGCCACGATTCAGGCGATCGACGCCACTAGCCGCTCCGTCACGTTGCGCGATGACAAAGGCAACGAGGACACGTTCAGCGTGGGCCCGGCGGTTCAGCGATTCAACGAGCTGAAAGTCGGTCAGAAGGTCAACATCACGTATTACGAGTCGATTGTGTTCCAGTTGGTGAAACCGGGTGAGAAGGGCAGTGGCGAGAGCCTCGATATCGCGCTCGATCGCGCCAAGAGCGCGCTTCCCGCCGGCACCGTGGCAACCCAGGACAAGGCGACGGTAACGGTAAAGGCCGTTGATCCAGCCGTTCCTTCGATCACGGTGGTCACAGCTGATGGCCGCACGGTGACGCGGAAGATCGAGGACAAGAAGAACATCGCAGGCGTCAAGGCCGGCGACAAGATCGACATCACGTACACACGGGCGGTCGTCACCAGCGTTCAGGACGCGAAGTGACGCACGGGAGCGGGACGAAGTGATTCGAGGGGCGCCGGGCCACGGCCTATCGTGAGGGCCGTGGTATCCCCCCACGGCCGCCGATGGGGCATCGTCGGTGACCGAGAAACGGCCGAGTTGGCCCGCGCGCATGCGAGGATCACATGCGAGTCGGACACGACTTTTGACACGAAGTGTGGGCGCGCGCCAGAAGCCCGGGGGGAGCTCAGCGGATCTCGCTCAGGAGGATCGCCGTGACCGTTCAGAAACATCGAGAATCGAAAACGCTGGTACCGGTAGTTGCCGAACCCGCCTTGCAGGCGACTCCCTTCCTGCCGCCGATCCGTCCCGACGCGCCGCTGCTGACCAACGACCAACGCATAAAGCTCGCCGCCATCGCGACGCGAGTACGAATCGCTCCGCGCACGGTCGTCTATCGCGACGAAGCTCCTGCCACCGCCGTGTTCATCATTGGCGAGGGGGTGGTGAAAGCATACAAGGACCTGCCGAGTGGCCGCCGCTGGGTGACGTCGTTTCTGTATCCCGCCGACGTCTTTGGCCTCGCAGAGAACGGCTTGTACATCCGGAGCGCTCAAGCGGTGACCCACGCAACGCTGTATCGCTTCAACGTCGATGTGCTGATCGAGACGCTCAAACGCGATGGCGAACTGCAGTTCAAGTTCCTCTGCAAGCTGACGCACGAGGTCCGCGAGGCGCAGCGCCAGACGATCGCCATCGGCCGCAAGGACGCGGTCGGCAGGGTTGCCATGTTCATCCGCGAGCTCGAACGTCAGCATGGTGGCGCGCAGGAACTCGCCTTGCCCATGAGCCGTTCCGACATCGCCAGCTATCTCGGGTTGTCTCTCGAATCGGTGAGTCGCGCGACCCGCTCGCTCGAGCGTCGCGGCATCCTGCGCTTCACCGGCCGGCACACCGTCCGCATCGTCGACCCGGCGCAGTTCGAGAAGATCGAATCACGGCTCTAGCGCTGATCCGGCGCGTTTGATCCTGATCAACACGGGCCCCCACGTCCCTCGGCTAGCATGGCTGAAGGTGTGAGTGTTCTTGTATCTGTCGGGCTCGGGAACGACCTCAGTGTGTTGTTGAAGATCATGTCGATGTCCGTAGACTCACTCAAGCGGCGTCTCGCCGTCGGCGAATCCCCGGGTCGTGAATTCATGGAGCTGGAAGGCGCCATTGAGAGCGCGTTTCAGGTCAGTCGCGAGTTAATCACGGTCGGCGAGCCCGGCGTCATCGAGCGGAGTGTCATCGACGTCAACGAGCTCGTCGCGCAACTCGAAGGCGTGTTGAGCCGCGTCCTTGGACCGGAGATCCAGGTGTCGCTGCGGCTCGAGGCGCTGGACGCGATGGTGCAGGCTCACGCCGTTCAATTGGAGTGGGTCTTCCTGAACCTTGCCGCTAACGGCCGCGAGGCGATGCCCGATGGCGGCACCTTCACGATTCAGACGACGGCAGCGGATCGGCAGGTTGGGGCGCCGCCGCGCAGCCAGCGATATGTGTGCGTGACCGTCAGCGACACCGGCCCGGGACTCTTTGGCGACGCGCGCACGCGAGCGTTTGAGCCGTTCTTCAGTACCAAGGAGGGCGCCGCGGGACTTGGCCTGACCAGCGTCGCGATGATCGTCCGGAACTTCCAGGGCTGGCTTCACATCGAAAGCGACCAATCCGGTACGCGGATTCACATCCACCTTCCGATAGTTTCGTCCCCGCGCCGCTGACGGCCCGTTACACGGCTGAGCCCCCGAAAAATTACGTAGATCTATGGGCTAATTGCCCTTAGTTGCGCAAATCGTTAGCGTTCAAGGTCTCCACTCCAATGAATGACTTGAACGCGGGCGAGCGCGGCTTGGCGACTTGGCGCTAGGTGTCGCTCCCCGGTCACGTCGGGGGGGTACGGTCATGGGAGTTTCGGCGTTTCCAGGACGTGATAACCGCCTTCCTAATGTCGAGAAGATCGCCCAGGAACTGTGTTCACGGCTAACGCCGATCTCATCCGAGCCACTCGATGATCGAGTCCGCGAGGTCCTTTCGCGCCTCGTCGATGTCTTGGGACTCGAAGGTGGGCTGTTCGTATCACCCTCCGGTCAAAGGGCCAGAAACGTCGCGGTCGGCAGTGCGCTGACATCCGGCAGGCTGCTCACCGAGTTCCTCGGACGGCCACGGGTGCAGGCGGCCACGGCTCAGTCGGCGATGCTGGTCATTTCAGGCCCTCCGCACAGCACGAGCGATCTGGCGCCAGACGACCACCTGCATCTCTGGGCACTTGGCGTGCGCGCGCTGATCGTGCTGCCGGTCGGCCGGCATCTCGAAGGCGGCGCAATCGCGCTGTATTCACAGCGCTCGGGTTCACAACTCGACGCGAACGCACTGCGGCCGCTGACCAGCGTTGCAGATGCCATACGGGCCCTCATGGACGACCGCCCGGCAGGCCTTCCAACCCCGCCGCAGGGGTTTCACGACCAGGAGTCGGCCAGTCGCCGTATGAACGACAACAGCGGGATGGACGGGGACAAGCAGGGGCTCGGTCAGATAGAGGACACGCTTGTCGGCGAGAGCGCGGCCTGGCGCTACGTCGTGTTTCGACTCGAGCAGGTCGCCAGCACACATGCGACCGTTCTCTTGCTTGGTGAAACGGGCACTGGCAAAGAGCTGGTGGCACGCACCATCCATCGCAGAAGCGCGCGGGCCGCGAACCGGTTCGTCGCCCTCAACTGCGCGGCTCTTCCCGCTACCCTGGTCGAAAGCGAGCTGTTCGGGCGCGAGCGCGGCGCGTTCACGGGCGCGCACTCGAGCCAGGCTGGACGGTTCGAGATCGCCCATCGCGGGACGTTTTTCCTCGACGAGGTCAGCGACCTCGCAATCGAGCTCCAGCCGAAACTGTTGCGCGTCCTGCAGGAAGGGCAACTCGAACGCCTCGGAAGCACGCGCACGGTCGATGTCGACGTGCGGGTCATCGCTGCCACCAATCGCGACCTGGCCGACGATGTCCGACAAAACCGATTCAGGGACGATCTGTATTACCGGCTGAACGTCTTTCCGATCACGTTGCCCTCGCTGCGCGAACGCCGCGAAGACATCCCGCTGCTGGCGCAGCACCTCGCAAACAGGTTTGCGCGTGCGATGCCCAAGCCGATGAAGCCGATTTCTGATTCGGTGGCCAGGGCACTGCAACAGTACGACTGGCCGGGAAACATCCGTGAACTCGAGAACGTGATTCAGCGAGCCATCATCCTGTCGTCCGACGGTGTGATCTCGATCAATGACATCTCATTGTCGGCAGCCAAACCGGCGACGGCATCGATGGGGACTACGCTCGAAGAGATCGAGCGCAACCACATTCAGCGCATGCTGAGCACGACGCTGTGGCGGATTGAAGGCCGGCGCGGTGCCGCCGAACTGCTTGGTCTGAAGCCAAGCACTCTGCGAAGCCGCCTGCGCAAGCTGGGAATCAGGCGCGGCGCGTAAACGCGCGGTTCAAAATCGCCCAAAGGACGGACTAAGTCCAGATCACATCCAGCCGACGGGCACCGAGATCGAAAGCCGCGCGCCCCCTCCGAGACGGGACGTCACAGCGAACTTCCCGTTCGCGAGGTGGACGCGCTCTTCGATGCTCAGGAGGCCGAGGCCGCGCGCGTGCACGTTGGACGTGTCGAAGCCGCGTCCGTTGTCCGTGATGGTGAGCTCGATCTGGTTGCCGACCCGCACGAGCGTCACCCATGCGCGGCTGGCGCGCGCGTGCATCGCGACGTTGCGCAATCCCTGCTGAGTGGCACGATACAGGCACAAGGCCACATCTGCCGGGACGTCGTTGAAGGTCCCGCGAGCTTCGAACCGGACCAGGAACTGGTTTTGACCGGCGACCGCCTCGCAGTGTGAGGCGATCGCTGCATTGAGCCCGGCGTGCTGGAGCACACCCGGGTGCAGCGCGTGCGACACGTGCCGCACCTTCTCGGCAAGTCCGCTCGCCACGTGCCGCAGCTTCGTCACGTCGTGGCGCACCGGATCGCTATCAGGCATCCGCGACTCGACGAGACTCAGACCAATACCCAGTGCGGCCAGTTGCTGGCTGACATCATCGTGCAGCTCGCGCGCGATCTGAGTTCGTTCGGCTTCCTGAGCCAGGATCAGCCGGTGTGCGAGCGACCTGATTCGTTCATACGCCGCACGGAGGCTCATCTCGTTCTGCCGGAGCGCCTCTTCCGCACGCCATCGATCGGTGATGTCTCGTCCGATACCTTGCAGTTCGTGGACGCAGCCGTCCGGCGTCGTGATTGGCTGGTTAGCCCATTGCTGTCGTCCCGTACTGCCATCCGGCAGCAAGACGTTGTGCTCGTGAATCTGCGGCTCTCCACGGCGCACGAGAGCGTCGATGTGTTTCAACGCAGCCGGCCGATCGGCTTCGGGAATCAACTCGATGAAGCGGTGGCCGATCAACTCTTCTCGCGATTTTCCGAAGAAACGGCAATAGGAGTGATTCACGAAGGTCAGGGTGGTATCGAGGAGGTACCGGCAGACGAGATCGCTCTGCTGCTCGACGACGCTGCGATACCGCTGCTCGCTTTGTCGCAGCGCGGTCACCGCGATTCGCCGGTCGAGAGCGTTTCGGACCATCTCCGTCACGTCGTCGAGGAGGTTGGCCAGCGCGAGGCTCTCGTTGGCGCCGGATCTGTCCCCGCTGTATGCGACCTCAATCGCGCCGGGGCACCCATCGGCGGCGACGAACGCCGCGCGATGTGTGGGAGTCAGGTTCTCGAAGCCAGGCGTCTCGATGGCGAGAGTTCCCAGGCGTGAGCGGACGCCTATCGTGTCTGCGACAGGCCACGAGCGTTGAATCGCATGGGTGATTTGGTCGAGGAGGTCAGCGGTCGCAAGGTCACGCTGCAGGATACGCGTCACCTCGTGGAGCAGCGCTAACTCTCGCGCACGCATGGCGAAGTCGGCGACCGGGTGGTTGTCAGCGGCCATCTCGCTCATGAAGCGCTCGCATCCTCATGTCCGAAGGGGCCATCGTACCGCAGGTCATGCTGCCCTGGTAGAAGGTGCAGAGGCCCTTGCTGGTTCTGCGGTGAGCCGCGGCTGACCCGCGAAGGGCAACGGCTGTTCGTTCGTTGCGCATCGGTTTCACGGCTGCAACACCGCATTGCGCGAGCAGGGCGTCCGAATTTGCTCCCGTTCGCTACCGCCAGATTAGGCACGCTGGTTGCGTTGACATGAAGGCATCGACCCATGGCGGCCAAGAGATGGCCTCGTGCCGGGGATCGATACCGCGGGATGTCGCGGTACGCGAACGGCCGGGCGCCAGGACTGTTCCAGCGATGCACGTAGCCACCGTGAATCTGCGCGTTAAGGATAACAAGCGGTCAGAAGCTCTGAGCGCCATCGACGGGTTCATCCGCCGGATGCACACCTACCCTGGCTGTCTGACGTGCCGTCTCATGACGGATGCCGGCGACAGTCAGCTGTTGTCGCTCGTGTCTGAATGGGATAGCCGCGAGGCGCTCGACGGCTTCCTCTCGTCGCGGGAGTTTCTCATCCTTCAGGGTATGAGACTGGTGCTGCGCGACGATCCACAGGTCATTCTGGACGAGATCCTCCTTCGCTCGAGGATGTCGCTCGGGGCGAGGTCGCGCTGAGTCCAGGTGCGGCCGCGCCTTCCACAGCAGCCCCGAAGCTGCTCGACTTCTCGTCTCCGCTCATTTACAGGACGGCACTCTCGTGCGAGACTCGGCGCGACGGCTCTTGCCGTCGGCGACGGCTCTCATCGCCGGCGAGGCTCTCCCCGGACTGATTGCCGGTCAGTCGTGGAGGTGGGACCGTGGAACCGTGCAATTTCGCGATAAAAACTGCTTGCCGAAACTGAACAATAGCACTACGGTCACAGAGTATGTTCAAGAGGACCGCGCGCGGCGTTAATCACGGGTAAATTCCTTATGACCGCTATGGTGACCGCAGCAACGCCTCGAACGCTTCTCGCCGACGACCACATGATGGTGGCAGAAGGACTGAACCGCCTGCTCGCCGACCATTGTCAGATGGTGGGTACCGTGCTCGATGGTACCAGCCTCGTCGAGGCAGCCGTCGATCTGCAACCCGACCTCATCATCGCCGACCTGTCCATGCCGGGATTGAGTGGCCTCGACGCGATCACCCAGCTGCGTGCTCGCGGTGTGACGTCCAAGATCATCATCCTGACCATGTATGCCGATCCCCGTATTGCGAAAGAAGCGATTCAGTCGGGCGCGGTCGGTTTTGTCTCGAAGCATGCGGCCGGTCAGGAACTGGTGACGGCCATACGGGAAGTCGTCGGCGGCGGCACGTACGTCAGTCCGGCGGTGGCCGAACGGATCGGCGGCCTTCCCGTGGCCGAGAAGCCGCTCGCGAAGCTCACGCCAAGACAGCGGCAAGTGCTTCAGCTGATCGCCAAAGGGTATCGCATGCGCGAAATCGCTGGCACGCTTCAGGTCTCACCGCGCACGGTCGAGACGCACAAGTACGAGATCATGCGCGTACTCGGTTTCAAGAACACGGCGGACCTCGTTCGCTACGCCACCTGGCTGGGACTCGTCAGCAGCTGACGCGTCAGCCCCGACGCAGTGGCTGACGTCGCTACTGACCGTCTGACCGCAGCCGTATCACCGAAACACAACAGAAAGTAATTGGAGTCCGGGAAACGGGGTCGGACGCCGCCGATCGGAACGCCGCGTGCCGGTGCTCATGACCCGATGCTGCGCCGGTGTGAGCCCGCGGTTGATCGGAAGCGCGCCGACCCCGTCATCTGCCGATACGGCCTCGACGTTGGACAAGACCGCTCGCGACGCCTGCGATGGTTCAAGACGTGGGCCAGCGCAGGTTCGCACGGATTTGGCGGGTTTTCGGGCCGGCTTGCGTCATTTGCCGCCCCGCGCCCGCTACGGCGCACGCCTCATCACGACATGTGACGGTGGCACGCGCGCGAGTCCGGAAAGTCCGCAACCGCACTTTTTCGTACAGTCTGACTTGAGCCAGCTGGTGAGTCGGAGCTACCATCAAGGCCCCCCTTTACCAGTGCGACTGATTCGAGGATCACCGATGCCGCACGGCAATCGTCTGGTCGCGCTCGCCGATAGCCCCGCTGGTTGTGCGCTCGCGACGGCAGCGGCCTACTGGATCGGGACACAGGTCGGGCTGATGCTCACGCCAGCCGGACTCGCGGTGTCGCTCATGTGGCCACCGAATGCCATTGTGCTTGCGGTGTTGCTGCTGACGCCGGTGAGGCATTGGCCGTGGTGCGTGCTGGCCATTCTGCCCGTGCACCTGCTAACCCAGATGTCGCACGGCATCCCGCTCATCACGTCGTTGGGATGGTTCGCCACCAACGTCGGCGAGGCATTGCTTGGTGCGTTTGTGCTGCGCCAACTCCGATCGCCGCGCGAGTTCTTTGAGACGTTTGCCGGCGTACTGTTGTTTGCGTCGATCGCCATCGGGGCGGCCGGCCTGACATCGTTTCTCGATGCCGGTGTGGTGATCGCAACCGGCGCCGGCGACAACTACTGGGACGTGTGGCGCCAGCGTTTTCTTTCGAACGCGCTGGCGAGCTTGACGCTCGTACCTGCGATTGTGATGGTGCCACATTCGGTCACCAGCGTCCGCGCGGTGCGTCTCAGCCGGTATGTCGAAGCGGCGCTGCTGGCGTTCGGCACATTGTTTGTCATCAACCTGTTGTTCGCCAGGTATGGTCCGGGCCCGGCAAGAATCCCGGCATTGACCTATACAGTTCTGCCGCTCATGTTCTGGGCCGCCGTTCGCTTCGGTCCTACCGGAGTCAGTGTTCTGCAGATCGTCTCGTCCGCTGGCCTGCTCTGGGCCACAGTGAACGATGACACCACTTCGATACGCGACGTGCTTTCGCTGCAGCTGTTCCTGGTGTTGGTCAATGCGCTCTCGCTCGCGCTATCGGTCGTCGTCCGTGAAAGCCGGCACTTGCAGTCGCTTCACGGTGCCGTTCTCAGGTCGATGCGCAACGCTGTCGCCATCACCGACTCCGATGGTGTCGTCATCGACGCGAATGAGTCGTGGGCCGCCGCCGAACGCAAACACGATTCCGGCCGGCTCGATGGGGTTGCGCGCCGCGTGAATTACTTGCAGCACCAGCGCGCGAACGCTACGGACAATCCTCATGCGGCGCGACTGGTTGCCGGGCTCGAATCAGTACTCGCCGGTCAGCGAAAACTGTTCGAGATGGAGTACGCGTGCGGACCGCCGGACGCGCTGCGCTGGTTCTCGATTTCCATCGTTCCGCTCTGGGGGGAACAGCGCGGAGCCGTCATCACTCACGGCGACATCAGCAGGCGAAAGCACGAGGAGGCCGAGACGCTTCGCGTGCGCGAGGAGCTCGCGCATGCCGGTCGCGTCATGACGATGGGCATGTTGTCTGCGTCGTTGACGCACGAGCTCAGTCAACCGCTCGCGGCGATCCTTGGGAACGCCCAGGCTGCCCGGCGTCTCTGCGCGCGCAGCCGCGCTGACGACAGCGCCGAAGTTGATGTCATCCTCGCAGATATCGTCGCCGACAGCCGGCGTGCCGGAAGCATGCTGCGCAAACTTCGCAGCTGGTTTGCCAATGGGCGGCACGACACCCGGGAGCTCGCGTTGAACGACGTGATCAACGACGTCATCGAGATCCTTCGTGGCGACCTGCTTCGCCGCGGAATCGCGGTGACCAGACGTCTGGCGCCGCGGCTTCCATTGATACGGGGCGATCGCGTGCAGTTGCAGCAGGTCGTGCTGAACCTGATTCTCAACGCCTGCGACGCCATGCGCGACAACGAGCCGGGTGACCGCCGCGTGCTGGTCATGACAACGCAATGTGAGGAGGGGGTACAACTTTCCGTCGAAGACGTGGGGACCGGGATCGCGCCTGATCAGCTCGGCTCGGTTTTCGAGCCCTTCGTCACGACCAAAGCGTCCGGCCTCGGCCTGGGACTGGCGCTGTGTCGTTCCATCGTCCACGCTCACGACGGGCAACTCATCGCCGAGAACAACGTCGCGAGAGGAGTGACCTTCCGTTGCACGTTGCCGCTGGCCGAACGCCATGAAGTGACGGAAGCCACGATCGGCGGTTGAGGTGCATGAGCTCCGCGAATCCGAACTCGTTAATGTACCGAATCATCGCAGGCGACGTTCAACTACGCAGTGGCGACCGAGAACGTCTTCGTGGTCGAACACGATCCGACCTCCCGCGCGGCTCTGTGTCAGTATCTGACCGCCTCCGGCTTCACGGTGCGCGCGTTCAGTTCAGCGGAGTCCATCCTGGAGCATCGTCCGCCGAGGGGGCCTGCGTGTCTGGTCCTCGATTACGACCTGCCGGGTGTGTCTGGACTGGAATTGCAACGAAAGCTTCTGGATGAGAGTCCGCTGTCGATCGTGTTCGTGACCAGCCGTGCGGATGTGTCGACCGTCGTCAAGGCCATGAAGGGCGGCGCCGTCGATTTCCTGATCAGGCCGGTCGACGCCGCGAATCTCGTTGCCGCCGTCACCCGCGGGCTGCAACAGAGTGAGCGCTCCGACGCGGAACGGCGGCTCCATCACGTCTTCCTCGAGCGTGTGGATCGACTGACGACGCGGGAGCGCGAAGTCGCAACCGGGCTCATTCGCGGTTTGCTGAACAAACAGATTGCGGTTGAACTTGGCACAACCGAGAAGACGATCAAGGTGCACCGGGCCCGGGTCATGGCGAAGCTCGAAGTGGGCTCCGTTGCCGAACTTGTTCATCTGGTTGAACATGCCAGCAGGGCAGATGCCCTTATGGTGATCGGTTCGGCCGCGCGGTCGGCGGCGGACAAGCTGCTGGAGACACGACGTATCTACACGTCACGCTCGCAGCCTAAATGGCGTTCAACGTGCTAAGGCGTGGCCCCCGCCGCTGGCCGCGGCCTACGTGAAGCTTGCCTTCGTGCCGAAGGCGTCGCATTATGTGTTCGCCAGTGGCACAGGAGTTGTCTAGTTTCCCGTAGACGCTCCCAGGGAAAGGACGGCAGCAATGATGAAACGAAGAGTCGTAGTCTTAGTCGCGGCGCTTGCGACTGTCGGGATCAGCGCGCTGCAGTTGGGCTGCGGCCGCTCATCTGACGCGCCTCCGGCCGCGCAGGAAGCGTCGCCACCCGTCGCTCCGGCACCCCCGGCTGCGGAACCTGCGCCGGCCCCAGCACCGGCTCCCGCCCCGGCACCTGTGGCAGCCGCACCCCAGCCCGCGCCTGCTTCACGTCCGGCGCCACAGAACGCGGCTCCGGCACCCGCAGCCGCCCCGGCGCCCGCGCCGGCACCTGCGCCGCCGCCGCCACCGCCGCCGCCACCACCGAGGCAGTTCACGTTCAAACAGGGTATGCCGATCACGGTGCAGACGACGTCGACGCTCTCGACGAAGAGCAACCAGACCGGAGAAGCCTTCAGTGCCGTCCTGGTCAAGCCGATCACGTCTGGGGACTGGGTCATCGCCAAGCAGGGCGCTCGCGTCGAAGGCGTCATCGTCAATTCCGATCCTGGCGGGAAAGTCAAAGGTGTTGCATCGATGACGCTGGCCCTTCGACGATTGACTCTGGCTGACGGCAGGACGATCGAGTTGGATACCGCCACAGTGGTCACAGAAGCGAAGACGAGCAAAGGCAAAGATGCGAAGAAGGTCGGGATCGGTGCTGGCGTTGGCGCGGCGATCGGCGCCATTGCCGGTGGTGGGAGCGGGGCCGCCATCGGTGCGGCCGTCGGCGGAGGTGCCGGTACGGCGGCTGCGCTGGCCACGCGAGGTGATCAGGTGGAGTTCGCTGCAGAGAGTGAATTGAGTTTCACGGTCAATACACCTGTCACGGTCACCGAGAAGAAGTAGTCGGGATCTTGTCGCGGCGGGTCTATAGACCCGCCGCCCCCTCGGGCGTGCCATACAATCATCGGCATCGCTCGTTCGATGACCCCCGCCCGGAATTCGCCGTTCAAAGCGCTTCAGCACCGAAACTTCCGCCTCATCTGGATTGGCCAGCTGGTGTCGATGGCCGGTTCCATGATGCAGAGCGCGGCGATTCTGTGGCACGTCTCCGTCCTGGTTGAGCCCGGGCGACGCGGTCTCGCGCTCGGCCTGGTCGGCCTGGTCCGCGTCGTCCCGATCGTCGTCTTCTCGCTCATAGCCGGTGTGGTGGCGGATGCGCACGACCGCCGGCGCCTGATGCTCGTGACGCAAACGGGCATGGCGGTCTCCGCGGCGCTTCTGTCGTGGGTCGCATTTGCGGGCGTGCGGGCGGTCTGGCCAATCTATGCGCTCGCGGCTGTGGGCGCGGCGTTCGGCACCTTCGACAACCCTGCGAGGCAGGCGTTGATTCCGACGCTCGTCCCGGTCGAGGATCTGCCGAATGCCATCAGTCTCAACGCGATCATGTTCCAGACCGCGTCGGTCGTTGGCCCGGCCGCGGGAGGCGTACTCATCGGCGGGCTCGGCATCGGCTGGGCCTACGCGTTCAATGCCGTGTCGTTTCTCTGCGTGATTGCCGCGGTGCTTCTGATGCGCGACGTATCCGGGAACCCTGAAGGATCCGCGGGGCGCATCAGCCTGGCCGCTGCGATCGAGGGTCTTCGATTCGTGTTCAAGACCCCGCTGATTCGCTCCACGATGCTGCTGGACTTCTTTGCCACGTTCTTTGCGTCGGCGACCGCGCTGCTGCCGATCTTCGCGCAGGACATCCTCCACGTCGGCGCGCGTGGCTACGGCGTGCTATCAGCGGCTCCGTCCGTCGGGGCGATCCTCGCGAGCCTCGCCATGGTGCGACTCGTCGATCGCATCGAGCGGCGCGGTTCCGTACTGCTGTGGGCGATTGCGTTCTACGGACTGGCCACTGTCGTGTTCGGGTTCTCGCGTCTGTTCGTACTGTCATTTGTCTGCCTCGCCATCACCGGCGCAGCCGACACCGTCGTTTCCCATATCCAAGTCGAACGCATCGCCCGAACACCCGGGCGCCAAGAGCACGAGCGAGCTCAGCGCGAGCCACTTTGCGATTTGCATGAAGCTCGGAGCG
>Ga0207643_10000342_pt1 | contig 31606 bp, 35 predicted proteins | sample KBSMisM62_FD_184313 | JGI IMG/M metagenome (GOLD analysis project Ga0207643, IMG submission 184313) | Miscanthus rhizosphere microbial communities from Kellogg Biological Station, Michigan, USA - KBS Miscanthus M6-2 (SPAdes) (version 2) | ecosystem: Host-associated > Plants > Roots >... | reverse complement strand
ATGACGCCAGCGGGCGGGAGCGACCAGAGAGGATCATGACGCCAGCGGGCGGGAGCGACCAGAGAGGATCATGACGCCAGCGCGGGAGCGCGTGCTGTCGGGGATGCGGCCGACCGGCCAGCTGCACCTGGGCAACTTCCTCGGTGCGCTCGAGAACTGGGTGAAGCTGCAAGACCAGTTCGAGTGCTTCTACTTCGTGGCCAACTGGCACGTGCTCACCACCAATCCCGGCGGCACCGCGGAGGTGCCGAACGACACCATCGAGATGGGGGCGGACTGGCTCGGGGCGGGCCTCGATCCGCAGCGCTCCACGCTCTTCATCCAGTCGCTGGTGCCGGAGCACGCCGAGCTCCACCTGCTATTCTCGATGGCCACCCCGGTGGGCTGGCTCGAGCGCGTGCCGACCTACAAGGAGATGGTGGAGCAGCTCGGGCTCGAGTCGCCGTCCTACGGCCTCCTCGGCTACCCGCTGCTGCAGGCGGCCGACATCCTCATGTACAAGGCCCAGTGGGTCCCGGTGGGCGCGGACCAGGTGCCGCACATCGAGCTCACCCGCGAGGTGGCGCGCCGGTTCAACCACACGTGGAAGGCGGTGTTCCCCGAGCCGCAGGCCAAGCTGACCCAGATCCCGAAGGTGCCGGGCACCGACGGCCGGAAGATGTCGAAGTCGTACGGCAACGCGATCTACCTCTCCGACACCACCGAGGAGATCACCGCCAAGGTGAAGCCGATGGTCACCGATCCCGCGCGCAAGCGGCGGTCTGATCCCGGCAATCCCGACATCTGCCCGGTGTTCGACCTGCACCGCATCTTCACGCCGGAGGGGCCGCGGGAGCAGTGCGCGACGGGATGCCGCACCGCGGCCATCGGCTGCCTCGACTGCAAGGGCGTGCTGCTCCAGCACATGCTGCCGCCGCTGGCCCAGATCCGCGAGCGGCGGCAGCGCTACGTCGACAAGCCGGCCGAGATCGTGGAGATCCTCCACGAGGGCAGCAAGCGGGCGCGGAAGATCGCGGTCGCGACCATGACCGAAGTCCGCGACGCCATCAAGCTGGAGCCATGAAGCAGACGCAAAGTCCGCGGCCAGAGGAGTGTCGGGACCACTCTTCGGATTGTCCCCCGCGGGGGGAGTGCGGGCGCCATTCCTTGGGGTTGTCCGCCGCTGGGGGAGTGCGGGGGCCATTTCTGGGCCCCCGCATTGAATAAATAAATGAGCGGGCAGGAAACAACCGCCCAGGGGACGTCCGCCCAGAGTCAGGCCGCCGACACCGGCATCACCGTCCGGGTCGAGTCGTTCGTCGGCCCCCTGGACTTGCTGCTCCATCTCTGCCGCACGAACGAGATGGATCTCTCGCGCCTGTCGCTGCGCACCATCACCGATCAGTACCTCGCGCATCTGGAGGCGGTGCGCTTCCAGGACCTCGAGACCGCGGGCTCGTTCATGGTGATGGCCGCGACGCTGATCTACCTCAAGTCCAAGCTCCTGCTGCCCGCCAACCCCGACGAACCCGAGGAGGCCCTCGACGAGGAAGGCGAGCTGCTCAAGCGCGAGCTGGAGGAGCGCCTCCGCGAGTACGCGCGGGTGAAGGCCCTCGGCGCCTGGCTCTCCGAGCGCGAGTCGGAGCAGAGCCTGGTCTACGGCCGCACGACCGCGGAGCTGCCGCCGCCGGAGGACATCCCCCTCGAGGACCTCTCGGTGCACCTGCTCCAGCGGGCGATGCAGCGGCTGATCGAGGACCAGAAGCGGCGCACCCCGCGGCAGGTGGAGCCGAACCCGCTCTCGGTGCTCGAGCGCATGGGCGAGATCACGGACCTCCTGCGCAGCACGTGGTCGCTGCTGTTCTCGTCGGTGGCGGGGGCCGAGCGCCTGCGCGCGGAGTGGGTGGTGACGCTGCTGGCCTTGCTGGAGCTGGTGCGCCTCGGCCAGGCGCGCGCCCGCCAGGCGGAGCTCTTCGGCGAGATCGTGATCGAGCGCCACTCGGTGAGCGTGCGCGAGCCCATCCGGGAGGTCGACTTCGCCGAGGAGGCGCCGGAGACGGAGGCGCCCCGCGACGCGACGGCGGAGGAAGAGTCGCCGCGGCCGGCCCCGGACGAGACCGCGTCCCCGCAGGCCGCCATGGACGCGCCGCCGGAGACGACCCCGACGGACGACGAAGCCCGAACCGAGGAAGGGGAGCCCCGGAATGCCTGAGCCCATCGACGTGGTCGAAGCCCTGCTGTTCGCCTCCGACACCCCGGTGGAGGCCGAGCGCATCGCGGAAGTGCTCGACCTCGAGTCGGCCGCGGTGGCCCGCGAGATCGTGGAGGGCCTGCGGTCCCGCCTCGACGGCGAGAGCCGCGCCCTGCAGGTGATGGAAGTGGGCGGCGGCTTCCGCCTCGTCACCCGGCCCGACGTGGCGCCGTGGCTCGTGAAGCTCGCGCGCAGCCGCACCCGCTCCCGCCTCTCCCGTCCCGCGCTGGAGACGCTGGCCATCATCGGCTACCGGCAGCCCGTCTCGCGCCCCGAGGTGGACGCGGTGCGCGGGGTGAACTCGGAGGCGGTGCTCGACAACCTGCTCGAGCGCCGCATGATCCGCATCGCGGGCCGCAAGGAATCGCCCGGTCGCCCCTTCCTCTACGAGACCACCCGGGAGTTCCTGGTCGCCTTCGGTCTGCGCGATCTCGGCGACCTGCCCAAGGTCGAGGGCGAGCTGATCGTGCCCGAGCTCGCGGAGGCCGCCGCCGCGCAGCTCGCCGATCCCGGGCCGGATCAGGAGGAGGTCACCGCTGCCCCCGATTCGTCTGAGCAAGATCCTGGCCCAGGCGGGGATCGCGTCTCGCCGAGCAGCTGAGTCGCTGCTCGCCGCGGGCCGCGTCACCGTCAACGGGCACGTCCGGCTCGAGCCGGGGGCCCAGGCGGATCCCGAGACCGATCGCATCACGCTCGACGGACGGCCGCTGCCGTCGCGCGCGCCGCTCCAGCACCTGCTGCTCCACAAGCCACGCGGCTACGTCACGAGCCGCCGCGATCCCGACGGGCGGCCGGTGGTGCTCGATCTCCTGCCGTCCGCCGCCGCCGCGGTGGTGTACCCGGTGGGGCGCCTCGACTTCGACGCGGAGGGCCTGTTGCTCCTCACCAACGACGGCGAGCTCGCCAATCGCCTGTTGCATCCGCGCTACGAGATCCCACGCGTCTACGAGGTCGAGGTGGAGGGGCGGGTGGCGGAGGCGGACCTGCCACGCTGGCGCCGTGGCGCCGCGCTCGACGACGGGCTCGCGGTGCCCAAGCGCGTCAGCCGCCTCTCGGCGGGGCCGCGCTCCACGTGGCTGTCGGTCACGTTCGCGGAAGGGCGCTATCGCGAGGTGAAACGGTACTGCAAGGCCCTCGGCCACCCGGTGCGCCGCCTCAAGCGCGTGCAGTTCGGCCCGCTCCGGCTCGGGGACCTGGCCCCGGGCGGGCACCGCGCGCTCACCGCCGCGGAACGCAGCGCCCTTGACAACTTGCGTGGGGGGTAGCGTTCGCCTATACTGCCCGGGGTCATAGGATCGATGTGCTTCAGGAGCCCTCGATGAACCTGGACGATTGGCGATCCAGGATCAACCAGCTCGACGACGAAATCCTCAAACTCCTCAACCAGCGCGGTACCGCCGCCCTCCGGATCGGCGAGCTCAAGAGGCAGCAGGATCTCCCGTACTTCATCCCCGAGCGCGAGGCGCAGGTCCTCGAGCGTCTGGTCGCGCTGAACCCGGGCCCGCTCGGGGCCGACGCGATCCGGGTCATCTGGCGTGAGATCCTCTCCGCCTCGCTCGCCCTGGAGCACCCCCTGGCGGTGGCGTACCTCGGGCCGCCCGGCACCTTCACCCACCAGGCGGCCACGCGTCGTTTCGGCTCCTCCGCGCAGCTCCGCCCGGTGCACACCATCGCGGAGATCTTCGACGAGGTGGAGCGCAGCCGCGCCGAGTTCGGGGTGGTGCCGGTGGAGAACTCCACCGAGGGTGCGGTCAACGTGACGCTCGATCGGCTGATCGACTCCGACGTGACGATCACCGGGGAGATGACCCTCGACATCTCGCAGCACCTGATCTCGCGCGCCACCGAGCTCGCGGCGGTGAAGATGGTCTGCTCGCACCCCCAGGGCCTCGCCCAGTGCCGGGCCTGGCTCGCCGCGCATCTGCCGGAGGCCCAGACCGAGGAGACCCCGTCCACCGCGGCGGCGGTGGAGCGGGCGCGCGACGACGCGACGGTGGCCGCCATCGCCTCCGACATGGCCGCGGCGGTCCACGGGGTGCCGGTGCTGCGCGGGCGCATCGAGGACAACCCCGCGAACTCGACCCGCTTCCTCGTCATCGGCCGGCGGCCGGTGCCGCCCACCGGGCGCGACAAGACGTCGATCCTGTTCTCGATGAAGAACGAGCCCGGCGTCCTCTTCAGCATCCTCCAGCCGTTCGCCACGCGGCGGCTGAACCTGACCAAGATCGAATCCCGTCCCACCAAGCGCCGCCCCTGGGAGTATGTGAACTTCCTCGACTTCGAGGGGCATTGCGAGACCGAAAACGTCCGGGACGTACTGGCCGAGGTGCGGGAGCGCTGCCAGTTCCTGAAGGTCCTCGGCTCTTACCCGGCGGCGTGAAGGAGCAAGTATCATGAGCGCGTCCTGGGAGTCCCTCGCCAACGATCACATCCTGGGCATCGCGCCCTACGAGCCCGGCAAGCCCATCGAGGAGCTCGAGCGCGAGCTCGGCATCCACGACGTCATCAAGCTCGCCTCCAACGAGAACCCGCTGCCCCCGTCGGACCGGGTGATGAAGGCGATGCAGGACGCCCTCGGCCACATCAACCGCTATCCGGACGGGAGCGGGCACTACCTGCGCCAGGCCATCGCGCGCCGCCAGGGCCTCACCAGCGACCACATCATCCTGGGCAACGGCTCGAACGATCTGATCGAGCTGATGGCGCGCGCGTTCCTCCGCTCGGGAGAGGAGGCGGTGATCCCGCATCCCTCCTTCGTGGTGTACCCGATGATCGTGCAGGCGGTCGGCGGCATCCGGGTGGTGGTGACCCTCAAGGACCAGCGCCTGGACCTGGAGGCGATGGCCCGCGCCATCACCCCCATGACCAAGATGGTGTTCATCGCCAACCCCAACAACCCCACCGCGACCATCGTCACCGCGGACGAGGTCGAGCACTTCATGGACCGGGTGCCCGACAAGGTCATCGTGGTGTTCGACGAGGCCTACATCGAGTTCGCGCAGGGGCCCGACTTCCCGGACACGTTGGCCTATCTCAAGCAGGGCCGGAAGGTCGCGGTGCTTCGCACCTTCTCCAAGGCCGCGAGCCTGGCCGGCCTCCGGGTCGGCTACGCCGCGGCGGACCCCGACTGCATCGCGCTGCTCAACCGGATCCGCCAGCCCTTCAACGTCAACTCGGTCGCCCAGGCCGCCGCCCTCGCCGCGCTGGAGGACGATTCCCACGTGCGCGAGTGCCTCGGCACGATCGAGGCCGGCCGCCACTACCTGGCCCAGGAGTTCACCGCGCTCGGGCTCAAGTACGCTCCCTCGCGCGCCAACTTCATCCTGGTCGACGTGGGGCGCAGCGCGAGCGAGGTGTTCCACTGGCTCCTCAAGGAGGGCGTCATCGTGCGCCCCATGACGAGCTTCGGCATGGAGAGCGCCCTGCGGGTGACCATCGGCACGCCGGAGGAGAACCGGCGCTTCGTGAAGGCGCTCAAAAAGGTCCTGGCCGGAGCCAAGAGCGCGTGATCCGTCGCCTCGGTCTGGTCGGCCTCGGTCTCCTGGGTGGCTCGGTCGCGAAGGCGGCGCGGGCCCAGGGCCTCGCCGACGAGATCGTGGCGGTGGGACGCGATCGGGCCCGCCTCGAGCCCGCGCTGCGCGACGGGGCGATCGACCGCGCGTCCACCGATATAGCGGAGGGCGTGGCCGGGGTGGACTTCTGTCTGCTCGCGACCCCGGTGGCGACTCTCTCCGCGCTCCTGCCCGACGTGTGGCGCGCGCTGCCCTCGGACGCGGTGCTCACCGACGTGGGCAGCACCAAGGTCGCCATCGTGGAGACCGCGGAGCGCCTCGCGGCCGCGCGGCCGCTGGCCTTCGTGGGCAGCCATCCCATGGCGGGCTCGGAGCAGGCGGGCTACCGCGTCTCGCGTGCGGATCTCTTCCGCGGCGCCACCGTGATCATCACCCCCACCGAGCGCACCGACTCGCACGCGGTGAAGCGGGTCGCCGAATTCTGGGAGGCGCTGGGCGGTCGGCTGGTGACCCTCGACCCGGTGACGCACGACCGCGCCACCGCCGCCATCAGCCACCTGCCGCATCTGGTGGCGGACGCGCTCGTCGACGCGGTGGTGCGGATGGATCCGCGCTTCTTCGGGGTGGCCGGGCGCGGCTTCAAGGACACCACCCGCATCGCGGCCTCGGATCCCCGGATGTGGCGCGAGATCTTCCAGGAGAACCGGGCCGGCCTCGCCGAGGCCCTGGCCGCTTTCCGGGCCGCCCTCGACGACCTGGAGCGGCTGATCGCGCACGACGACGCGCCCGCCATCGAGGCCGCGCTGGATCGGATCCGTCGGGTGCGCGAGGGGGCTGCTTGATCCTCCGCGTCACCCCCGTGACGCGCGGCGAGAACGGAGCGGGCCGGGCAGCCGCCGGCCCCTTCGCGCGAGGCGCCACCTCGTGAGCGGGGCGGGCCGTCGCGAGATCGTGATCACCATCGACGGACCGGCGGGAGCCGGCAAGTCCACCGTGGCCGCCGCGCTCGCGGGACGCCTCGGCTACACGCTGATCGACACCGGCGCCCTGTACCGCGGGCTGGCGTGGGCCGCGCGCGAGGCGGGCGTGCCCATCGAGGACGGTCGCGCGCTGCGTCACCTGCTCGACCGGACCGACGTGCGCCTGGAGACCGGCCGCGTGCTGGTCAACGGGCGCGACGTGACCGCGGAGATCCGCACCCCCGCGGTCAGCCAGCTCACGTCGCGGTTGACGATGCTGGCCCCGGTGCGAGATAAGATGACGCCCATCCAGCGCAGTCTGGCCGCGCCCGGGGGCGCCGTTCTCGAAGGACGCGATACCGGGAGCGTGGTGTGGCCGGAGGCCGAGGTGAAGTTCTACCTCGACGCCGATCTCGACACGCGGGCTCGGCGCCGCCGGGCGGAGCTGGCCGCGCGCGGGCTCGGGGTCGACCTGGAGACGGTGCGGGCGGACATCGCGCAGCGCGACCGGCAGGACGCGGAGCGCGCGCTGGCGCCGCTGATGAAGCCGGAGGGCGCGGTGGTGGTGGACACCACCGGGCAGGGGATCGCGGAGGTGGTGGACACGCTCTTGCGGGTGGTCGAGCAGACGAGATGCTGTACGCGATCCTGAAGCCGATCGCGGTGGCGCTGATGCGCCTGTTCTTCCGGCTCGAGGTCGTGAGCCCGGGACTGGTGCCCGCGACCGGTCCGGTACTCCTCGTCTCCAACCACGTGAGCGTTCTCGACCCGCCGTTCGTGGGCGGCGCGGCCCCCCGGCCGCTCTACTTCATGGCCAAGGAGGAGCTGTTCCGCATCCCGCTCCTCGGGCGGCTGATCCGGGCCTTGAACGCGCGGCCGGTGCGCCGCGACGGATCGGACACGCGGGCGCTGAAGGCGGCGCTGGCCCAGCTCGAGGAGGGGCACGCGCTGCTCGTGTTCCCCGAGGGCACCCGGGGGGAGGAGGGGCGGCCGCTGCGCGAGGGCAAGGCGGGAGTGGGCATGCTCGCGGTCCTGAGCGGCGCGCCGGTGGTGCCGGTGTACGTGTCGGGCACCGGGGCGGCTCTACCGCGCGGACGGAGCCTGCCGCGGCCGACCCGAGTGCGGGTGACGTTCGGGCCTCCGCTCACGTTCAAGATGCAGGGCAAGCGGGACGGCCGGGGGGGCAAGAGAGCGGGTGACGACGGACGCAAGGAGGCGTATCGTGAAGCGGCCCAGGAAATGATGCGGGCGATCGGTCAGCTCCGGGAGCAGCAAATGCAGTCGGCAGCAAAGTCGGACAATAGATTCTAAGGAGAGGTGGAGTCATGGAGACCGAAAACCGGAAAGCAAGGACCCTCGTCGGCGGATCGAAGGAGGTGGACGCCACCGAGGAGAGCATGGAGTACTGGTTCAACCGTGGCGTGAGCGACGTCGAGGAAGGCGAGGTGGTGCGCGGCCGGGTGGTCGAGGTCCGCGACAGCGAGATCCTCGTCGACATCGGCTACAAGAGCGAGGGCACGATCCCCATCGAGGAGTTCCGCCACGCGGGGAGCCTGCCCAAGGTCGGGGAGGAGATCGAGGTCTACCTGGAGTCCAAGGAGGACAACGAGGGGCTGATCGTCCTCTCCAAGGACAAGGCGGACAAGATCAAGGTGTGGGACCAGATCGGCAAGGCCCACGACGCCGGGACCCCGGTGGAAGGCCGGGTCGCGGAGGTCGTCAAGGGCGGCCTCGCGGTCGACGTCGGGGTGCGGGCGTTCCTGCCCGGCTCCCAGGTGGACCTGCGGCCGGTGAAGAACCTGGGCGCGATGGTGGGCCAGTCCATCCGGGCCAAGGTCATCAAGCTCAACCGGCGGCGCGGCAACGTGGTGCTCTCGCGGCGCGCGGTGCTGGAGGAGGAGAGGGAAGAGAAGAAGAAGCACACCCTCTCGGTGCTCGCGGAGGGCATGGTCCTCACCGGCACCGTCAAGAACCTCACCGACTACGGCGCGTTCATCGACCTGGGCGGCATCGACGGGCTGCTGCACGTGACCGACATGTCGTGGGGCCGGGTGGGGCACCCCTCCGAGATCTTCCAGATCGGCGACCAGGTCGAGGTGGTGGTGCTGCACTTCGACCGGGAGACCGGGCGGGTGTCGCTCGGCTACAAGCAGAAGTCCTCCGACCCCTGGGCCAACGTCGACGACCGCTACCCGATGGGGGCCAAGGTCAGCGGCAAGATCGTGAGCCTCACCAACTACGGGGCCTTCGTGGAGCTCGAGCCCGGCGTCGAGGGTCTCGTGCACGTCTCGGAGATGTCCTGGACGCGCCGGGTGCGGCATCCCTCGAAGCTGGTCAACGTGGGCGACCCGGTCGAGGTCATGGTCCTCGAGGTCAACAAGGCCACCAAGCGGATCTCGCTCGGCATGAAGCAGGTGGAGAGCGACCCGTGGGCCACCATCACCGAGCGCTACCAGCCCGGCATGCGAGTGCAGGGCAAGGTGCGCAACCTGACCGACTTCGGCGCCTTCGTGGAGCTGGAGCCGGGGGTCGACGGGCTGCTGCACATCTCCGACATGTCGTGGACCCGCAACATCGGGCACCCGTCGGAGCTGCTCAAGAAGGGGCAGCCGATCGACACCCAGATCCTGAACGTGGACCGGGAGAACAAGCGCATCTCGCTCGGGCTCAAGCAGATCCAGCCCGATCCGTGGGACAGCGTGGCCTCTCGCTACCCGATGGGCTCGCGGGTCACCGGCAAGGTGGTGCGCCTGACCGACTTCGGCGCCTTCGTGGAGCTGGAGCCGGGGGTCGACGGCCTGCTGCACATCTCGCAGATGTCCAACCGGCCCATCGCGACCCCGGCCGACATCCTGAACGTGGGCGACGAGCTGACCCTCATGGTGATCCGGGTGGATCCCAACGAGCGGCGCATCGGGCTCTCGCTGAAGGAGCTGGCCGCGGTGATCGAGGAGCCGGCGCAGACGGAGGGCCGGGGTCGTCACAAGGGCCGCAAGCGGCGCGGCGGTGACGACTACGACGACGAGGAGTAGTCGCGGGTGGCATCACGCGGGCGCGTCGCCCTCATCGCCGTCGGCGTCGGGGCGGCCGTCCTCGTCATGTTCGCGGCCACCGTCTGGCTGCTCATCGCGGTGACCGACGACGGCCTCCCCGGGGGGGCCAAGGTCGCGGTGGTGCAGGTCGAGGGAGTCATCGGCACCGAGGTCTCGCGGGGCCTCGATACCGAGGACATCGTGCGGACTCTCTCCGAGTACCGCGACGATCCCGCGATCCGCGCGGTGGTCCTGCGCATCAACAGCCCCGGCGGCGTGGTGGCCCCCACCCAGGAGATCGCCACCGCGGTGCGCCGGCTCCGGGAGGCCAAGAAGCCGGTGGTGGCCTCGCTGGGCTCGGTGGCGGCCTCCGGCGGCTACTACGTGGCGGTGGCCGCGGACCGCATCTATGCGAGCCCCGGCACCCTCACCGGCTCGATCGGCGTGGTCATGCAGCTGGCCAACGTCGAGGGCCTGCTCAAGAAGGTCGGCGTCGAGTACGTGGTGGTCAAGGCCGGCGCCTACAAGGACGTGGGCAACTTCGCGCGGCCCATGACCCCGGAGGAGCGGCGCATTCTCCAGTCGCTCCTCGACGACGTCTACGACCAGTTCATCGGCGCGGTGGCGGAGGGCCGGGGCCTCGACCCGCAGACGGTCCGCAGCTTCGCCGAGGGTCGGATCTACTCCGGCCGCCAGGCCCAGGGCCTCAAGATGGTCGACGACCTCGGCGGGCTGGATGACGCCATCGACGCCGCGGCCAAGATGGCGGGCCTGCCCGGCAAGCCCAGGGTGGTCTATCCGCGCCGCCGCTTCTCGCTGCGCGATCTCTTCCGCAGCGAGCTGGGCCTGGGGCCCGCGTCGCGCGTCTTGCCCTCGCTCGAGACCCTCCGGACCCCGCTCTACCTGATGCAGTGACCGGCAGGGGGCGGGGGTGCCCGCTAACTACCCAGGTTGCTTGACAAACTTTCGCGTGCCGTGATACGTTCCCTCCGTGGATCGGGCCGGACCGCCATTGGTCATGACGGCCCGGGATCAGTGTCGGCCTTCAAGAGGGAGTCGCCATGACGAAAGCGGAGCTGATCGAGGAAGTCGCCAAGGTCGCGAGCTTGACCAAGAAGGAAACCGAGCTCATCGTCAACACCGTGTTCGACAACATCACGGATGCGTTGGGCAAAGGAGACAAGGTCGAGCTGCGCGGCTTCGGGAGCTTCCGCATCCGGCACCGGAACTCGCGCAAGGGGCGTAACCCCAAGACCGGCGACAGTGTCAGCGTGCCGGAGAAGCGGGTGCCGTTCTTCAAGGTGGGCAAGCGCCTCCGCGAGCTCGTCAACACCTAGTCGGTGGAGCGGCTCTGGGCGCCCTGGCGGATGGCGTATGTCTCGACCGCCGGGTCTCCCGAAGCGGCGTGCGTGTTCTGCGCCGCGCTGGCCACCGGTGACGATCGCCGGGCGCTCATCCTCAAGCGCGGCCGGCTCGCCTTCCTCATCCTGAACGCCTTCCCGTACGCCTCCGGCCACCTCATGGCCGTGGTCACCCGTCACGTCGGCACCATCGAGGCCGCCACCGCCGAGGAGCTGGCCGAGGCCATGAGCCTCATCCAGGCCGCCACCCGGGCCCTCGGCACGGCCTATCACCCGGACGGCTTCAACGTCGGGCTGAACCAGGGGCGCGTGGCGGGCGCCGGCGTGCTCGGGCACCTGCACCTGCACCTGGTCCCGCGCTGGAACGGCGACACCAACTTCATGCCGGTGACCGCCGACACGCGCGTGCTGCCCGAGGCCCTCGAGGCGACCTACGATCGCGTGGTCGCCGCGCTCACCCCGTGAGGGAAGCCGCGGCCGAGCCCACGCCCATGATGCGGCAGTACGGGGAGCTGAAGCGCCGCTTCCCGGACTACCTGCTGCTGTTCCGCCTGGGCGACTTCTACGAGCTGTTCAACGACGACGCCCACGTGGCGTCCCGGCTGCTGCAGCTCACCCTCACCTCGCGGCAGAACATCCCCATGGCGGGCGTGCCCCACCACGCGGCCGACACCTACATCGCGCGCCTCATCCGCGCCGGGCAGAAGGTCGCGGTGTGCGAGCAGCTCGAGGAGCCGGCCAAGGGCCGCAAGATCGTGCGGCGCGACGTGGTGCGGGTGATCACCCCCGGTACGATCACCGACACCCAGTTCCTCGACGGGGCCCGCAACAACTTTCTGCTTGCCGCGCACGCGACCGCCTCCGCGGTGGGCGTCGCGCTGGTCGACGTCTCGACCGGCGACTTCTGGGTCGGGGAGGAGGCGAGCCCGGGCGAGGCCCTGCTGGAGACCGCGCTCCTGCGCCGCCCCGCCGAGATCTTGCTGGCCCAGAGCGCGGATGAGGCGTGGGTGGCCCGCTGGGTACCGCCCGGGGTGCCGATGACGCGAGTGGACGGGGGCGCCTTCGGGGCGCGCGCGGCCCGCGAGGTGCTCGAGGCCCACTTCCGGGGCACGAGCCTCGACGGCCTCGGGGTGGCCGCGCTCACCGCGGGGCTCCAGGCCGCGGGCGCCGCGGTGGCCTACGTGCGCGAGACCCAGGGCGACTCGCTGGCCCACCTGAGCCGCGTCCAGCGGCTGGTCACCGGCGAGGCCATGCTGCTCGATCCGACCGCGGTGGCCACCCTCGAGCTGTTCGAGACCGCCCAGGAGCGCACCGCCCGCGGCTCGCTCTTCGCCACGCTCGATACCACCGCGACCCCGATGGGCGCCCGGCTGCTTCGCCAGTGGATGCTGCGGCCACTGCTCGATCGCGAGGCGATCCTCCGGCGGCAGGAGGCGGTGGCGGCCCTCGTCGAGGCTCCGGCGGCCCGGGCAGCCTTGCGACAGCGCCTGGTGGGGGTCGGGGACCTCGAGCGCCTGACCAGCCGGGCCGCGCTGGGGGTGGCCCACGCGCGCGACCTGGTGGCCCTGCGGGGCTTCCTGGGTCGGCTGCCGGGGCTCGCGGAGGAGCTGGCCGCGCTCGACGCCCCGCTCCTCGCCACGCTCGGCGAGGAGATCACCCCGCTCCCCGACCTTCAGAGATTACTCGAAGAGGCTCTCGAGGACGAGCCGCCGCTGCCGCTGCGGGATGGCGGGCTGATCCGGGAGGCCTGGAACGAGGAGCTGCGCGAGCTCAAGCACGCGGCGCGCGAGGGCAAGGAATGGATCGCCTCCCTCGAGCAGCGGGAGCGTAGCCGCACCGGCATCCCGTCGCTCAAGGTCCGCTTCAACCGCGTGTTCGGCTACGCCATCGAGGTGAGCAACGCCCACGGGGCCCGGGTGCCGCCCGAGTACCTGCGCCGCCAGACCCTCGTCGGCGCGGAGCGCTACGTGACCACCGAGCTCAAGGAGTACGAGAGCCGGGTCCTCGGCGCCGAGGAGCGCATCGCCCGGCTCGAGTTCGAGCTCTTCGGGCAGGTGCGGGCCCAGGTCGCGGCCCAGGCCGGCCCCCTGCTGCGCACCGCGCGGGCGGTGGGCACGCTGGACGCGCTGGGCTCGCTCGCCGCGGTGGCGCACGAGCGGGCCTACGTGCGGCCCGAGATCGACACCGGGCTCGCGCTCGAGATCGTGGATGGACGGCACCCGGTGCTGGAGGCGGCCGGTGCGCCCTTCACCCCCAACGACGCGCGCCTCGATCCGGCCGACGCCCAGATCATGATCCTCACCGGGCCGAACATGAGCGGCAAGAGCGTGTTCATGCGCCAGGTCGCGCTGCTCACGCTCATGGCCCAGATGGGCGGCTTCGTGCCCGCGCGCTCGGCCCGGGTGGGGCTGGTGGACCGCATCCTCACCCGGGTGGGCGCGCAGGACAACATGGCGCGGGGGCAGAGCACGTTCCTGGTGGAGATGGTGGAGACCGCGGCCATCCTGCACCACGCCACCGACCGCAGCCTCATCCTCCTGGATGAAGTGGGCCGCGGCACCTCGACCTTCGACGGCCTCGCCATCGCGTGGGCGGTGACCGAGGAGCTCCACGAGCGCGGGCGCGGAGCCAAGGTGCTCTTCGCCACGCACTACCACGAGCTGACCGCGCTGGCCGACCGCCTGCCGCGGGTGCACAATTTCCACGTGGCGGTCCGGGAGTGGAACGACGAGATCATCTTCCTGCACAAGGTGCGGCCCGGCGGTACCGACCGCTCCTACGGCATCCAGGTGGCGCGGCTGGCCGGCCTGCCGCCCGCGGTGATCGCGCGCGCCAAGACGATCCTGAGCGAGCTCGAGCGCGAGCGGAGCGGCCTCGAGGCCGCGGTGGACCCCGAGCCGTCGCGCGAAGCCCCGGCCCAGCTCGGCCTCTTCCCGCCGTCCCACGATCCGCTGCTCCGCGAGCTGGCCGCGCTCGACACCGGCGCGATCACTCCGCTCCAGGCGCTCAACCTGCTGGCCGAGTGGCAGCAGCGGCTCAAGGCCCGTCCGTGACCGTCTCGCGCATCCGCCGGCTGCCCGATCACCTCGTCAACAAGATCGCGGCCGGTGAGGTGGTGGAGCGGCCGGCCTCGGTGGCCAAGGAGCTGGTGGAGAACGCCCTCGACGCCCTCGCCACCCAGGTGACGGTGGACCTGCGTGACGCGGGCCGCGCGCTGATCCGCGTCACCGACGACGGCATCGGGATGTCGAGCGACGAGGTGGACCTGGCCCTGCTGCGCCACGCCACCTCCAAGCTCGCCGCCGACGAGGATCTCGACGCGATCACCACGCTCGGGTTCCGGGGCGAGGCGCTGCCCGCCATCTGCGCGGTGACCCGATTCTCGCTGCTCTCGTGCCCGCGCGGGACCGACACCGGCACCCTGGTGCGCGGAGAGGGAGGGGCGGTGACCGAGAAGCTGCTGGTCCCGGCCCCCGCCGGCACCACCGTGGAGGCGCAAGACCTCTTCTTCAACACCCCGGCCCGGCTCAAGTTCCTCAAGAGCGCGCCGAGCGAGGTGGCCGCCGCCTCCCGCCTGCTGGAGGCCATCGCGCTCGCGCACCTCGAGGTGCACTTCCGCGTCTCCCACAACGGCCGCGCGGTCCTGGGCGCTCCGCGCGCCCGCACCCTGCGCGATCGGGTGGGGGCGCTCTGGGGCTTCGAGCGCTCGGGGCGCCTTCTCGACGTGCTTCGAAAGGACGGCCCGTTCGCGGTCTCGGGCCTGATCGCCCCGCCCCAGCTCGCGCGCGGCAACCGCGACGAGATCGTGCTGATCGTCAACGGTCGCCCGGTGCGCGACACCCAGCTCACCCAGACCGTGATCGAGGCCTACCGCCCGCTCCTGGCGCGCGACCAGTTCCCGGTCGCGGTCCTGCACCTCGAGCTGCCGCCGCACGAGGTCGACGTCAACGTGCACCCGACCAAGGCCTGGGTCCGCTTCCGTGCCCCGCGCCAGATCCAGGAGATGCTCTACCGGGCGGTCCACGACGCGCTCCGGCAGCAGCAGGTGATGGCGGCGCAGCGGGGGCTTCGGACCGTTGGCGACGAGACGGTCGGGGCGACCGGGGAGCCGGCTGATGCGGGAAGCTTCTCCTTTGGACGCGGGGGTCTGGAAATCGCCTCCGCGCTCCCCCACTCCGCGGACAGCCCGGCTCCTGCCGGCCAGTCGGGTCCGGCGGGCCAGTCGTCGCTGTTCCGCGAGCCCGAGGCCCAGTTCGGCTCCGCCGCCTTCGGCTCCGTGATCGGCCAGCTCCAGGACACCTTCATCGTCTCGGCGAGCGACGACGAGGTGTTCTTCATAGACCAGCACGTGGCCCACGAGCGCGTGCTCTTCGAGCGCTTGCTGCGCGATCTCGATGCGGGCCCGCTGGCCTCGCAGGAGGTGCTGTTCCCGCAGCCGGTGGAGCTGGGGGCGGGGCAGGCGGGGCTCGTTGCCGAGTGGGCGCCGACGCTTGAGACTCTGGGCTTCGGCCTCGAGGGCTGGAGCGGCTCCACCGTGGTGCTGCGCGCGGTGCCTGCGCTCCTGCGGGGTCGCGAGCCGCAACGCCTGATCGAGTCGCTGGTCGAGGACGTCAACCGGCCCCGCAAGGGTGAGCCGGTGCCGCTGCTCCACCGGGCGCTCTCCTTCGTGGCGTGCCACGCGGCGATCAAGGCCCACGCGCCCCTGCAGCGCGAGGAGATGGCCCGGCTCATCGCGGACCTGGCCCAGACGCGGACGCCCTACTTCTGCCCGCACGGACGACCGATCGTGAGTCGGCTGTCTTTACGCGACATAAGACGGGACCTCGGGCGGACGTGGTGACGGGCGGGCCGCGAGTGCGGTTACGCGACATAAGACGGGACCTCGGGCGGACGTGGTGACGGGCGGGCGACGAGTGCGGTTGCGCGACATAAGACGGGACCTCGGGCGGACGTGGTGAGCCGGCCGCCGCTGCTGGTGCTGGTGGGCCCCACCGCGGTGGGCAAGACCGCGGTGGCGGTGCGGCTGGCCACCCTGGTGCCGATCGAGGTGATCAGCGCCGACTCGCGGCAGGTGTACCGCGGGCTCGACATCGGTACCGGCAAGCCCACCGCGGCGGAGCGTGCGGCGGTGCCGCACCACCTGCTCGACGTCGTCGATCCGGGGGAGCGCTACCACGCGGCCCGCTTCCGGGCCGACGCGCGGGCGGCCGTCGCCGCGGTCCACGCCCGCGGACGACTGCCGGTGGTGGTGGGCGGGACCGGTCTCTACGTCCGCGCCCTCCTGAAGGGGTTGAGCCCCGCGCCGCCGGCCGACCCGGCCCTGCGCGCGGCGCTCGAGGCCGAGGCCCAGGCGCAGGGCACGCCGGCCCTGCACGCGCGCCTCGCCGCGCTCGCCCCGGAGGCCGCGCGCCGCCTCCATCCGAACGATCGCGTGCGGATCGTCCGCGCGATCGAGGTGCACGCCGCCGGCGCGGCGATGCCGGGCCCGGACGCGGAGGGCGACTGGGCCGCGCCCGCGCGGGGGTGGCGCCTGGTCATGATCGGCCTGCGGCGCGAGCGGAGCGCGCTCAACGCCGCCATCGCGGAGCGGGCGCACGCGATGGTCGCCCGTGGCATGATGGGCGAGGCGCGGGGACTGCTCGCGGCGGGCCTCGATCCGACCGGTCCTCCGATGGACGGCATCGGGTACCGGCCCCTCGGGCTGGCCGTGCAGGGGCGGATGCCGATGGAGGAGGCGGTGCGGCAGCTGGTGCGGGACACCACGCGCTACGCCAAGCGTCAGATGACATGGTTCGCGCGCGAGCCCGAGATCCGCTGGATCGACGTGGACGGGGCGGGCGGTGTGGAGGGAGCGGCCGAGACGGTGCTGAAGCACATCACGCAGGAGGGGCTCATCGAGTGAGGTCACGGGAGAAGGCGGTGCTGGCCGCGCTGCGGCTGCCGAGCCAGCCGCGGGTGGTGGTGGAGGAGAGCCTGGACGAGCTGGGGCGCCTGGCCGAGTCGGCGGGGGCGCGGGTGGTGGGGCGGGCCACGCAGGACCGGAGGGCTCCGACCCCGGGCCTCTACTTCGGCAAGGGCAAGGTGGAGGAGATCAAGACCCTCTCCAAGCGCGAGGGCGCCGATCTCATGATCTCGGACGACCCGCTCTCGCCCATCCAGGAGCGCAACCTGGGCGGATCGCTCGGGGTCCGGGTCATCGACCGTACCGCGCTGATCCTCGACATCTTCGCCCAGCGGGCGCGCACCATGGAGGGCAAGCTGCAGGTGGAGCTGGCGCAGCTGTCCTATCTGCTGCCGCGGCTGGTCGGGCAGTGGAAGCACCTGGAGCGCACCGGCGGCGGCATCGGGACCCGGGGACCGGGCGAGACCCAGATCGAGTCCGACCGGCGGATGATCCGCCACCGCATCCAGAAGATCCGCGACGAGCTGCAGCGGGTGCGCACGCACCGCCGGCTCCTGCGCGACCGGCGCAAGGCGAGCGGGGTGCCGGTGGTGGCCCTCGTCGGCTACACCAACGCGGGCAAGACCACGCTGCTCAATCACCTGACCGGCGCCGATCGGGTGGCCGCCGACGCGCTGTTCGTGACCCTCGATCCGACCGCCCGGCTCGTCACGAGCGGCACCCACGCCTCCTTCATCCTGACCGACACCGTCGGCTTCATCCGCAAGCTGCCGCACCAGCTGGTGGCCGCGTTCAAGGCCACGCTCGAGGAGCTCACCGAGGCGGACCTCCTCATCCACGTGGTCGACGCCAGTCACCCCGCGCTCGACGATCAGGTGGACGCGGTGGAGGCGCTGCTGGGTGAGCTCGAGCTGCGGAGCCGCCCGATGGTGGTGGCGCTCAACAAGATCGATCGGCTCGAGCCGGGCGCGGCCCGCGCGCTGCTCTCGCGCTTCGACGGCGTCGCCATCTCGGCCCGCACCGGGGAGGGCATCGAGTCCCTGCGGGAGCGCATCGACCTCGCGCTCCAGCCGCGGGTCGCGCGCCTCACCCTGCGGATCCCGTATGCCGACGGCCCCGCGCTCGCCGCCTGCTACGACAAGGGGCGCGTCCTCTCCCGTGAGGACGAGGCGGAGAGCATCCGCGTGGAGGTCGAGCTCCCGCGGCGGCTCCTCGCCTCGCTCGAGGGCTACCGGGTGGAGTAGGGAAGCGCCAGCCACCCCTCACCCTGCCCTCTCCCTCGGAGGGGAGAGGGTGGAGGGGAGGGTGCTACAATCGGGCCTCGGCCCTCGCGGGCCGTTCCATGGGACTCCCCAACTGGCTCACGACGCTGCGCATCCTGCTGATCCCGGTCTTCGTCACCCTGCTGGTCTACCGGCGGGCGGGCCTGGCCCTGATGGTCTTCTGCCTCGCCAGCCTGACCGACATGCTCGACGGCTACATCGCGCGCGTGCAGGGACTGCAGACGCGGCTCGGCGCCTTCCTGGACCCGGTCGCGGACAAGCTGCTGCTCACCTCGGGGTTCGTGACCCTCACCTGGCTCAAGGTGATCCCGTTCTGGATCACCGCGGTCGTGGTGAGCCGTGACGTGGTGCTGAGCATCGGGGTGCTGGTGATCCACGTCGCCGGCGGCACCGTGCACCCGGCGCCCACCTGGGTGGGCAAGATGTCGACGGTGTTCCAGATGGTCACCGTGCTCGCCGCGATGGCCTCGGTGTACTTCCAGCTCGTGCCGCCGTTCGTGACCACGCTCCTGGCCTGGGTCACCGCCGGCTTCACCATCACCTCGGGCATGCAGTACATCGCGATGGGCCTCCGCGAGCTCGAGACGCACCACTCGGTCGGCGACCGGCTCTGATCATGCCGCGACGGACCACGGAAGCGGCGGGGGCGGAGGGCGTGGTGGTGGCCGCGGTCGCGGCGCGCACCGCCGCCGCGCGGGCGGGCCTGCGCCCCGGCGACCGCATCCTCGCCATCAACGGGGCTCCGCTCCGCGACGTCATCGACTTCCACTTCCACGCCGGCGAGGAGGCTCTCGAGCTCGCGGTGGAGCGGGAGGGCCGGCCGCACCGGGCGCGGCTCGAGCGGCGCGGCGCCGCGCTCGGCCTCGAGCTCGAGGCCCCGAAGCCGGCCGAGATCGCGACCTGCGCCAACAAGTGCGTCTTCTGCTTCATCCACCAGCTGCCGAAGGGACTGCGCAAGAGCCTCTACGTCAAGGACGACGACTTCCGTCTCTCGTTCCTGCACGGCAACTACATCACCCTGACCGATCTGGAGGAGGCCGAGCTCGAGCGCATCGAGTCGCAGCGCCTCTCGCCGCTGTACGTCTCGGTGCACGCCACCGATCCCGACCTGCGTCACGCCCTGCTCGGCCAGCCCCGGGTGCGCCGCGAGCTCCTGCCCGTGATGGAGCGCCTCGCCAAGGCCGGCATCGCGATGCACGCCCAGATCGTGCTGTGCCCGGGCTGGAACGACGGCGCCCACCTCGACCGCACGGTGCACGAGCTGGCGCGGCTGCACCCCGCGGTGCCCACCACCGCGGTGGTGCCGGTCGGCCTCACCCGTCATCGCGAGCGCCTGCCCGCCCTGCGGGCGGTGACGCGCGAGGAGGCGCGGACGCTGGTGCACGCCATCGAGAGCTGGCAGCGCGAGCTCCAGCCCGTGCTCGGCACTCGCTTCGTGTGGGCCGCCGACGAGCTCTACCTGGGCGCGGACCTGCCGCTGCCGCCCGCCGGAGCCTACGAGGGCTTCGCGGTGGCGGAGGACGGCATCGGCCTCGTGCGTCGGTTCGAGGACGCCTGGGCGCGCGCGCTCCGACGCCGGCTCGCCCCGCCGTCGCGGCCGCGGCGGGTGACGGTGGTCACCGGCGAGCTCTTCGCGCCCCGGATGCGGGCTCTGCTCGCGCCCCTCCACGTCCCGCGCCTCACGGTGGAGGTGCAGCCGATCCGCAACGAGCTGTTCGGCCGCGGCATCGGCGTGGCCGGACTCCTGAGCGGGCGCGACATCCAGCTGCAGCTCGGCGAGGCCGCCTGCGGGGGACCGGGCCTGGGCGACGAGATCGTGGTGCCCGCGGTGGCGCTGCGGGACGGGGCCGGCGTGTTCCTCGACGACCTCACCCCGGCCGATCTCGCGCAGACGCTCGGCACCCCGGTCACGCCGGTCGAGCCCACCGCACCCGCGCTCCTCGCCGCCCTGCTGGGGCGGTAGTCGGACGAGGGCAGGAGACGCCGTGCTGCGCCCGATCATCGCCATCGTGGGCCGTCCGAACGTGGGCAAGTCCACCCTGTTCAACCGGCTCATCGGCCGGCGCCGCTCGCTGGTGCGCGACGTCCCCGGGGTCACCCGCGACCGGCTCTACGGGACCGCGACCCACGAGCGCTGGCAGGCCACCGTGGTCGACACCGGCGGCTTCGATCCCAGCAGCGACTCCGACCTGGTGCAGGGGGTGCGGCGGCAGGTGCTCCAGGCGGTCGACGAGGCCGACCTGCTGGTGTTCGTGATCGACGGCCGCGCGGGTGTCACCGGGCTCGACCAGGAGATCGCGGGCATCCTGCGCAAGAGCGACCGCCCGGTAGTGCTCGCGGTCAACAAGGTGGACGGCGCCGAGCAGGAGGCGCCCACCGGCGACGCCTATCGTCTCGGCTTCTCGCCGGTCCTCACGATCTCCGCCGAGCACGGCCGCGGCGTCGCGGAGCTGCTCGAGGCGTGCCGCGACCGCGCCCCCGCGGTGGCATCCGACCCCGCCACCGAGGGCACCCGGGTGGCCATCATCGGGCGTCCGAACGTGGGCAAGTCCTCGCTGGTCAACGCGGTGCTCGGTCACGAGCGGGTGCTGGTGCACGACCAGCCCGGCACCACGCGCGACGCGGTCGACACCCCGGTCAGCTTCCGCGGACGCGACTACCTCCTGATCGACACCGCGGGCATCCGGCGCAAGGGCAAGGTGGTCGAGCCGCTCGAGAAGCTCGCGGTGGTGATGGCGCTGAAGAGCCTGGAGCGGTGCCAGGTGGCGGTGCTGGTGGTGGACGCCTCCGAGGGCGTGACCGCGCAGGACGCCCACATCGCGGGCTACGCCAACGACGCGGGCCGCGCCGCGGTGATCGCGGTGAACAAGTGGGACCTGGTCCCGCCCGGCATGGTCACGCGGGGCGACGTCACCACCCAGATGTACGAGCGACTGCCGTTCCTCGATCACGCGCCGGTCTGCTTCACGTCCGCGGTGACCGGACTCGGCCTGCGCGATCTCTTCGACCAGGTCGACGTGGTGGCGGCCGAGGCCATCAAGCGACTGCAGCCGGGCGAGCTGCTCGCCACCCTGCGCCAGGCGGTGGAGCGGCGGCCGATGTCCTCGCGGGGGATCGCGCTGCGCGTGCAGTCGGCCCAGCAGGTCGCGGTGGGACCGCCGACCTTCGCCCTCCGCGTGAACCTGCCGGACCAGATCCACTTCTCCTACGAGCGATACCTGATCAACTCCCTGCGGCACGGTCACGGCTTCGCGGGCTCGCCGATCCGGCTCCTCTTCCGAAAGGCGGTGGGGCGAGGGGCGGGACGGGCCGGCCGGGCCCACCGCCGGAGGTGAGCGCCACGGGGGACCTGAGGCGGCGCGCGCTAACTAGGCAGAACCCCTAGGGATTTCGTTTGAGCCGCCTCGACACTGGTGCTAACATTGCCTAGCCTTTCACGATCGAGCAGCCAACGAGGACTGAGCGTTGAGCCCTGAGCGTCCCGAGGACGATGATTTCCTGGAAGACGAGGAGCAAGAGGAGTACGGCCAGCGCAGCATCTTCGCCACCGGCTGGTTCCGCGCGGTTCTGGTCTTGCTCGTGCTCGCGGTGATCGCGGTCATCGCGGTCCCGCTGATCGGCGGGTGGTTCGAGCCGACGCCGCCGCCCAAGGTGACGACGGCTCCGCTGCCCGCGCCGGTGCAGGCCCCCGCGCCGGCTCCGACGCCGACCGCGCCGAAGGTCGAGACGCCGCCGCCCGCCGCCACGCCGACGGCCCCGTCGACGCCGCCCGCGGCGCAGGCACCGATCCCGACGCCGCCGGCCGCCAGCACGCCCACGCCGCTGCCTCCGGCGGCGAGCGCGCCGGTTCCGAAGCTTGAGACGCCGGCGCCCTCGATACCGAGCCCGTCGCCCAGCACGCCGACCCCGAGGTCGGCCGAGAAGGCGACCCCGCGGACCAAGGCGCCGGATCGCACCGCCTCCGCGCCGTCGAAGAGCGCGGCCACGAGCACGGGGAGTGGCAGCTACTGGGTGCAGGTGGGCGCGTTCAAGGAGAGTCGCAACGCGGAGGGCCTGGCCCAGACGCTGCGCTCGGAGGGCTTCCCGGCCCAGGTCGCCACCGTGACGCGGGCCGAGCCGCTGCACGTGGTGCGCATCGGCGGCTATCCCGATCGCGCCAAGGCCTCCGCGGCCCGCCAGGAGCTGCAGGGCAAGGGGCATTCGGGCTTCGTGACGCAGGGTCCGGCCAAGTAAATCGACGAGAGGAGGTGACGGCGCTGACAAAGAACGATCTGATCAACGCGGTGGCGGCCCACGGGCTGTCCAAGCGTCAGTCGGCTTCGGTGGTGGAGTCGCTGTTCGACATCATCTTCCGCTGCTTCGAGAAGGGTGAGGACGTGAAGATCGTCGGCTTCGGCCATTTTCGGATCCGTCAGAAGGCGTCGCGCCGCGGCCGCAATCCCCAGACCGGCGACAGCATCGAGATCACGGCGCGGAAGGTGCTGACGTTCAAGCCGAGCAAGGGCCTGAAGCTCCGGATCAACGTCTAGCCGGAGGTCCGCGGGAAATGAGCACGGTTCCCGACAAGCTCTACTACCGGATCGGGGAAGTCGAGACGATCACGGAGATCCCCGCGTACGTGCTTCGCTACTGGGAGTCGGAGTTCAAGCTCCTCCGTCCCAAGAAGAACCCCGCCGGGCAGCGCCTCTACCGCAAGGCCGATCTGGAGCTGGTGCTGCGCATCAAGTCCCTCCTCTACGAGGAGCGCCTGACCCTCGAGGGCGCCAAGAAGCGGCTGCGGAGCGAGGCGCGTGGCCTCGATCAGATGGACCTCGGCCTGCGCGGGGCCACGCTCGAGGACGCCCTCAAGCGCACCCGGAGCCGGCTGCAGGCCATTCGCCAGCGCTTGGCATCCCCTCGCTCGTCCCGCTCGTCTTGAGTTTGCCGGGCCCTGCCCGTACAATGCGCACTGGGTCGGGGCGTGGCGCAGCCCGGTAGCGCACTTGACTGGGGGTCAAGGGGTCGCTGGTTCAAATCCAGTCGCCCCGACCAATTTCAACCATGGCGCCCGTGATTCTTGTCACGAACGACGACGGGATTCACGCGCGCGGGCTCGCGGCGCTCGCGGAGGCCCTGGCCACGATCGGTGAGGTGTACGTGGTGGCGCCGGACCGCGAGCAGAGCGCGGTCGGGCACGCCCTCACGCTGCACCGCCCGCTCCGGGTCGATCGCGTCGCGGAGCGGAAGTTCGCGGTGAACGGCACGCCGTCGGATTGCGTGAACCTGGCGGTGCTGGGGCTGCTGCCGGAGCCCCCGGTGCTGGTGGCGTCGGGCGTCAATCACGGGACGAACCTGGGCGACGACGTGACCTACTCGGGCACGGTGTCGGCCGCGATGGAGGGCACGCTGCTCGGGGTGCCGTCCATGGCGGTGTCGCAGGTGGATCCGGAGACCGAAGGGTTCGACAGGGCGGGCGCGGTGGCGCGGGCGGTGGCGATGCGGCTGCTGGTGGAGGGGCTGCCCGCCAAGACGCTGCTCAACGTGAACGTGCCGCGCGGCGAGGTGAAGGGCATCCGGCTCACGCGGCTCGGGCATCGCGTGTACCGCGAGAAGGTGATCCAGGAGATGGATCCGCGCGGACGGCCGTACTACTGGATCGGGGCCGGACCGCCGGAGTGGGCGGAGGACAGCGGGGCCGACATCGCGGCGGTGCACGAGGGCTACGCGTCGGTGACGCCGCTGCATCTCGACCTCACGCACCACGGCGCGCTCGGACGCATGACCGAGTGGGAGGGCGCGCTGAACGCGGTGCTGAAGCCGAAGAAGAAGCGTGGGCGGTGACCGCCGCCCCGGAGCTGAAGGCGGAGTGGTCGCGCTTCGCGCGCGAGCGCGAGCGAATGGTGGAGGAGCAGGTGATCGCGCGCGGGGTGACCGACCCGCGGGTGATCGAGGTGATGCGGCGGCTGCCGCGCCACGTCTTCGTGGACGAGGCGCTCCGCGATCGGGCGTACGGGGATCACCCGCTGCCGATCGGGGAGGGGCAGACGATCTCGCAGCCCTTCATCGTGGGCCACATGAGCCAGCTGTTGCGGCTCGGCGGGCGGGAGAAGGTGCTGGAGGTCGGCACCGGCTGCGGGTATCAGGCCGCGGTGCTAGCGGAGCTGGCCGGGCGGGTGTGTACGATGGAGCGGATCCCGCGGCTCGCGAGTCGGGCGCGGGAGACGCTGGAGGGGCTCGGCTTCCGCAACGTGTGGGTGCGGGCGGGCAACGGGACGCTGGGGTGGCCGGACCAGGCGCCGTTCGATCGCATCCTGGTGGCGGCGGGCGGGCCGGCGGTGCCGCCACCGCTGTTCGAGCAGCTGGCGGAGGGCGGCCGGATGGTGATCCCGGTCGGCGAGGTGGCCAACCAGACGCTGCAGGTGGTCGAGAAGGTGCAGGGCACGATGCGCGTCACCGCCGACGCGGAGTGCGTGTTCGTGAAGCTCGTGGGCAAGTACGCCTGGGAGTCGTGAGAGCCCGGGCCTGAGGGTTTCGGACGGGGCGTAGCGCAGCTTGGTAGCGCGCCTGCTTCGGGAGCAGGAGGTCGCTGGTTCAAATCCAGTCGCCCCGACCATTTTTTCTCGAGCCGTCGTCGCTGGAGCCGGCATGGGCGTCACGGGACTGCGCAGCGCCGCCGAGATCGTGGTGGAGGGGCGCGTGCAGGGGGTGGGGTACCGGGACTACGTCCAGCGCAAGGGCCTCTCCCTGGGGCTGGCCGGCTACGTCATGAACATGAAGAACGGAAAGGTTCGCGTGCGAGTCGAGGGCGGGCGCGATCTCATCGAGGAGCTGATGCACGACCTGGAGAAGGGCCCGCCGCTGGCACGCGTCGACCACGTGACCGTGACCTGGCGTCCGCTCACCGGCCGCTACGCCACCTTCTCCATCCGGTACGCCGAGTTCGATCCTTGAGAGCCCGTCCCGCGCGGCTCCGACGAGGGATCGGCCGCGCGCTGCTCGTGCCGGTGCTGCTGGCCCCTCTCGCCCTCGTGCCCGCCTCCGACGCCCAGACCAAGCCCGCGCCCGGGCCCACCGCGCCCACCCGATCGGGCGCCAAGCCCACCGGCGTCTCCCGCAGCACCACCACCAAGATCACCGCCACCGGCAAGACCGCGCCCCGCGACCGGGACGCGGCCTGTACCCACCGGGTGCGCAACGGCGACTCGGTCAGCCTCATCGCCTTCCGCTACCGCGTCAGCCGCGCCGCGGTCATCAACGCCAATCATCTGCCGGACGTCGATGCGCTCAAGATCGGCCAGCGCTTGGCCATCCCGGGCTGCCGGCCACCCGCGGCGGCGGAGCGCGAGGGGCCGGTGGTGCTCTCGTCCGAGGGCAGCATCCTGCGTCGGGTGGGGCCGCTCCGGGTACTGACCGAGCTGGTGCTGGCGCCCCAGCCCGACTTCCAGGAGGAGCGCATCCCGCTCGCCTGGCCGATCGAGGGGCCGGTGATCTCGACGTTCGGCCGCCGCACCCGGAGCTGGCACGCCGGCATCGACATCACCGCCGAGATGGGCTCCCAGATCCTCGCCGCCGCCCCCGGGACCGTGCTGTACAGCGGCTGGATCCGGGCGTACGGCTACGTGGTGAAAGTGCAGCATACTGGCGACTTCATCACGCTTTACGCCCATAACCTGAAGAATCTGGTGGAAGAAGGGGAGGAGGTCGAGGCCGGCCAGGCCATCGCCGTCGTGGGCCGGAGCGGCCACGCCTCCGGCCCGCATCTGCACTTCGAGGTACGCCGCCACGGCAAGGCCTTCAACCCGCTCCACCTGCTCGAGCAGACGGATCAGACGCCGGTGCTGGAGGGCGACGTCGCCGCCTCCAGCTCCGACACCGACTCCCACGAGTAGCGCCGATGGCCCCGGACACCGACACCGACGAGCTCGAAGGCGGCGACGAGCCGCTCGAGACGCTCCTCGACAAGGACCCGGCCGAGCTCGGCGAGAAGCCGGACGCCCCGGAGGCGGGCGACCGCAGCCGCGAGCTGATCGCGCTCTACCTGCAGGAGATCTCGCGGGTCAAGCTGCTGACCGCCGAGGAGGAGCAGGAGCTGGCCCGCCGCGTCCAGGCCGGCGACGCCGACGCGGAGCGCCGGCTGACCGAGGCCAACCTGCGCCTCGTGGTCAAGATCGCGCGTCGGTACCTGCATCGGGGGCTCTCGCTGCTGGACCTCATCGAGGAGGGCAACGTCGGCCTGCTCCACGCGGTCCGGAAGTTCCAGGCCGGCCGCGGCACGCGCTTCTCCACCTACGCCACGTGGTGGATCCGGCAGGCGGTGGTGCGCGCGCTCGCCAACCAGGCCCGCACCATCCGGCTGCCGGTGCACGTGGAGCTGCTGCTGTCGCAGTACCTGAAGCAGCGCAACGTCCTCACCCAGCGGCTCGGGCGGACACCCACGATCGCGGAGGTGGCCGAGATCATGAAGCGGCCGGCCGCGGAGCTCGAGCAGCTCGAGAGCCTGCGCCAGCACCCGGTGTCGCTCGACAAGCCGAGCCCGAACGAGGGCAAGGGCACCCTGGGCGACTCGGTCGAGGATCCGAGCGCCACCCCCGGCGCGAGCATGGCCGCGGTGCTGCGAGCGCGCGCGGACCTGGCCTCCGTGCTACAGGACCTGCCGGATCGCGAGCGCACGGTGGTGACCCTGCGCTTCGGGCTGGAAGGCGAGGAGCCGATGACGCTCGAGCGGATCGGCGGCCGCCTCGGCCTCACGCGGGAGCGCGTGCGCCAGATCGAGGCCGCCGCGCTCAAGCAGCTCCGCGCCCTGCTGGCCGCGCGCGACGTCGAGCCCGAGGACCTCCTCTAGGGCGGCCGACCGTGGCGATCGACGCGCTCCGCAGGACGCAGACCGACGGGCAGCGGCTGCGCGAGGCCATCGACACCGAGTACCGCTCCGCGCGCCGCGAGAACACGTGGGGCCGGAGCGAGCCTCAGATCGTCGAGCGCTGGCGGCTCGCGCTGCGGGCCTGGGGCCTGGCCGTCGAGGCGGCGCTGGGGGCCGATCAGGCGGCCGTGGGCCGCTTCCGGAGCGCGTCGCCGACCACCGAGAGCGTGGCCGGCGAGAGCGCGGCCTGGATGGAGCTGCGCAACGCGGTCGGGGGCAAGCTCGCGGTGCTGGCCCGCCTCATCGAGGAGCGCGGCGCCCAGGGGCCCGGCGCTCCCCCGGCCCCGAGCCCGTTTCGCAAGCGCTGAGACCGCGCGCTAGGCCGGCACGCGCGCGGAGAACACCGTGATCGGGTACAGGCAGTAGTAGTCCGGGCTCCGCAGCACGTTGGCGGCGGAGGTCTCGTCGCAGAGCCGCGTGCGCGCCTGCCAGTCCTCCGCGTCGAGCAGCTCCCGCAGACGATCGCCCCAGTTGCGGGTGAACACGGTGTGCTGGATGTAGTCGTGGGCCTCGGGCGGCAGCGGCGCGCGCCGCTCCAGCACGTAGGTCCGCATCTGCGGCTCGAGCCCCGCCGCCCGGAGCGCCGCCGGCGTGGTCTGCCGCCGCTCCTGGAACGAGCGGCCCGCGCCCTCCCCGAGGGTGCGGCGGATCTCCGCCACCTGGATGCGGCGCTCCAGCTCCGGGTGGCCGGGCAGGAACATCGCGGCCGGGACCTGCGATTCCTTCACCATGACGCGGCCGCCGGGCCGGATCACGCGCCGGCACTCGCGGAGCGCGCGCTCGGTGTCGACCACGTGGTGCAGCACGTCGCCGTACCACACCCAGTCCACGCTGCGATCGGGGAGGGGAACCGCGGTCCCGTCGCCCGCCTTGAACTCGAGCCGGGCCGCGGCGGCCGAGCTGCCCGCCCGCACGCGGGCCGCCTCGACCTTCTCGACCTCCGGCTCGATGCCGAGGACGTGGCCGCCGGAGCCCACCGCCTCCGCCAGCCAGAGCGCCCAGAGGCCGACGCCGCAGCCCACGTCGAGGCCGCGCGAGCCGGCGGGCAGCGCGAGGTCCTGGATGATCCGCCGGGCCTCCGCCTCCTGGAAGCGGTTCATCCGCTCCAGGGAGGCGTGCGGGCCGGGGTCGGGCGGCGTGGGCGTCATCGTGGTGGCCGGGCGCCAGCGTAGCGCAGGCGGGGCACTCTTCGCCCGGCTTCCGGCATCCGTGCTCGGGCGCGGGGGCTGGATGCTACACTTGTTCCCGGTCGCGTCCCGACGTCCAGCGCCCCCGTAGCTCAGGTGGATAGAGCAGCAGTTTCCTAAACTGCGTGCCGGGTGTTCGAGTCACCCCGGGGGCACCAACGCTACTACTAGGCCCATGAGCAGCGCCCCGTAGTCGCCGTCGCCGAAAACTCGTAGAACCGGCCCCCGGCGCGGTGCTGCGGCCGGAGCACCAGGCGACCCGCCAGCAGCCCGCGCAGCACTGGCCGGGCCTCCTGCGGATTGCCAAGCAGTAGATCGTTCCACTCCCGGAGTCGCGTCCGGAGCTTCGCGCGGAGGGTCGCCGTCATCGCCGGCCGTTGGGCCCGCCCGAGCGCGTCCGCGTGCTCGAGTTGCGCGCGCAGGTCGCGGCGCCGCCCCTCCCGGCTCCGGATCGCCTCCAGCAGCGTCGGGAGCGCCTCCCCCGCGGCGATGGCCTCGGTGAACCGGCCAAGTTCGCGCTCCACCCGACGCAGCTCGCGCTCGAGGGTCAGGCGCCGGGCGTCCAGGGCTGCGTGCTGCTCGCCGGCCAGCGTGACGGCCTGGGTGACGACGTCCGCCACGAGGTCCGGCGTCAGCACCTCCTCCCGGAGTGCGGCCACCACCGCGGCGTCGAGGTCGGACACGTGGATCGACCAGGCATTGTGACAGGTGCCGTTGATGCGCCAGCCGTTGCAGACGTAGTAGACGCGGGGCGCCGCTTGCTGGTCCGCCGGATGGCGTGCATGGCGCCCTGGCAGACCCCGCAGATCACGAAGCCGCTGAGCAGATGGGGCGCCGCGAGCCGGCCGGGACAGACGCCAGCGGCCGGGCGCTCGCCCAACGGCCGGGCGCGGCGGGCCGCGAGCCCGTAGGTCTGCCGCGTCCGCTCGAGCCGCGCGTGCGCCGCCGCCCAGGCCTCCTCGGACACGATCCGAAGGGCAGGGGCGTCCGTCGAGAGCCACTCCCGCTCCGGCACGTCGACCTTGACCTTGGTCCCGGCGCGATCCATCCAGCAGGTGCGGCCGTAGACGAGGCGCCCGCCCCCGTCCGGGCCGCGGCGGCAGGACGCCCTCGCGGTTGAGGGCATGACCTTCTCGAGGGCGGTGGCGAGCGTCCGCTCGCGGTCTTCGAGGTAGAAGAACACCCGCACGCCGGAGTCGGTGATCTGTTTCAACGCGTAGGCGGTCTCGATCTGCTCGCGGCCGAGCCGAGACTCCTCGGACATAGTGAGCACCTGGAACGGCGCGCGCGGTTTCAACGCGTTCATCAGCCGCAGGAAGCCCGGCCGCTTGACGAACTCCGCGCCGTTGATGCCGTCGTCCTGCTAGATGTGTGCGTCGTCTACCGTCCAGTCCTTCCGGGTCGCATAGTCGCGGGCGCGCTCCACCTGGCGGGTGACGCTCTTCTCCTCGTCGGCGACGTTCTGCTCGGTGCTCTTGCGGGCGTAGATGGCGGCGATCAATGGCTTTCCTCCTCCGCTTCCTTGCTTGCCGGGAAGAACGCAGTCATCCGATCCGTCTGATACAGAACCCACTCGTGTTTGAGAACGTGGCCGACGTGCCATGGGATCCGTCCTTGAGCACGTTCCGCAGCGGTCCAGGCATCCTTGAGTCCGCTGACACCGTATCACTCCCGAACCATCACCACGGCCTTCTCGTCTGGATCCGGTGAACAGTCGGGGTGAATCGCTATGGTCTCAGGCTCCTTGTATGACGCACGATAGGCGCTATCGAGAATTCTCATTGCCTGATGGAACGCATGAGCCCTGTTGATCACCACATTGAGATCCAGATAGCCGTAGCTCCGTGGGTACGGTCGCAGGATTCTCGTCTGCTCCCCATGCATCGAGTACTCCGCGTGAGAGATCGCGTTGCGCAGGTCCCGGTCCCGCATCTCCCTGAACGGAACCGCCACGTCGGGGATCCCAGCCGCTTTCGACCGGTCCGTGATCTGCCGGATCTTTTCTCCAGGCGACTGAGGTCTGAGGCGAGGGGGTTTCCCGACCATCGGAAAACGCCACGCGCTCCACTGGCCACCAGCGGCGACATCGATCAGGTTCGCGACGAGCTCATATGGCTCAGACGCCTCGACCAGGTGGCCATACATCCACAGCTCTATGCCGGGCGGCCTCAGGATCGTCAAGCCCCTCGTGCAACTTCGTCATCGAATCAATCGAGCTGTAGGTGGTGATGTAAGGGTCCCATCCGGCGCCCTGGATCCCGCGGACGCGCAAGAGACAGTTGATGAACTCGAACTCGCATCGCTCGGCTGCCTTCGAAAATGCTGGTTCAAGGCACGTCAGGTACTTAGCCAGGGTCTTCGCATAGCTATCACTCAGAGACTTTTCGCCGTCCTCTGGTTCAAACAGCCACGAACCGTCCTCTTGCTTTATCGCCTTCATGTGAGGCCCTCTGCACTGCCGATCACAGTCACTTCGCCCTCGGCCCGCGCGGGTCCACGGTGTGGCCCTCTCGCCTCGGCCGAATGACATCGATAAGCATGTCCTCAACCGGTTCAACTCGTGCGCGTCTTCAGCTTCGGGCCCGCCGTCGGAGGCCGGTCCCTTAAGTGTCCTTGTCCAGCTTCGCAAGGACCGTCACCAGGTGCCAGATGAGGGCGGAATACTGACGCGGCACCGGCGCTAAGCGCCCGCACGATGCCGGCGGCGTGGAAGGGATAGGGCGGGTCCAGCGTCTGGAGCTGGGCGGCGAGCGCGTCCAAGCCGGACACGTCGTCGGTCTGCTGGATGCGCTCCAGCGCGTCGGAGAGGTCCGCGCCGGAGCTGCTCGCGGTCGACCCCCGTAGACACTACCTGCGCCAGCGCCGCTTGATTGCACGGCGAATGCCTTGGGGAAGCAAACCGGCCGCGGCCACACGGAGAAGGTAGACTGCGCGGAACGAAAGAATGTCAAGGCCCCTGACATCCCGCACCCTACGATTCAGGATAATGGAGTAGAGCTCGAAATCCTCCAAGGGCCGACTCTTCCATCCTTCCGGCTTCCGGCCCTTGTAGAACACACCCGCCTCCGAGAGATCGGGGTCGAGCGCGAGCGTCTCGAAATCAGCGAAGAGGGCTGCCACGTCGGACAGCTCATAGCGCCAAAAGTCGAACGGATAACCATGAAACCCAAATCCTTGCGACCGCGTCGTGAAGAAGAGAATCCCGCCGGGTTTCGTGACCGTCTTGAGATTGAGCAGCGCG
>Ga0207643_10000341_pt1 | contig 31667 bp, 22 predicted proteins | sample KBSMisM62_FD_184313 | JGI IMG/M metagenome (GOLD analysis project Ga0207643, IMG submission 184313) | Miscanthus rhizosphere microbial communities from Kellogg Biological Station, Michigan, USA - KBS Miscanthus M6-2 (SPAdes) (version 2) | ecosystem: Host-associated > Plants > Roots >... | reverse complement strand
CTGCTACCTTCGGCCTTCCGCTTTGACTTTACTTTTGACCTTTGACGTTTGACCTTCAGCGAAGTTTTAGCGTCCCTGACCCCAACGCGTGTCGATGGGCTTGGCCGGGTCTGCGGTGATGTTCACCACCGCGCAGTGGTGATACGAGTAATCGCCATCCGTGTTCTTGGCATGTTCCGCCATGAACTGAATCACTTGCATCAGGCAATTGACACAGTTGATGTTCGGGATCTGAATGTCGGCTTCGTGGAGGCCCATCGGACGCTCGGTGTGCGCGAGCAGACCGTCTGCCAGGACAGGTGCCATGGGCGGATCCTGGATTGCCGCTGATACCGACCACGGGCCGCGATCTGAATCGCGAGTCGTGACCACCGGATCCGGCGGCAGCTGCGCGACAGTACGCGCCAGCGCAACGCGATAGTGGCCGGGATGGAAGACCGTCTCCTGAATCAGCAGATGCAATGTTGAGCCACCGGTCAGCTGAGTGACGGCGTTACTCGGCGTTCCTGGATTCGCAGGTGTTCCACGCCCCGGGTTCGCCGACACGCCGCCACAGGGCGCGATCTTCTGCGGATCGCCGAGGCGGTTCTGCACCAGCGATGCGGCCGGCGATACGAGCACGAAATGCGCGTCAGCCACGCTCGAGAAGCTGGCAACGGCAACCACGAGTAGCAGGATCCTGTTTTTCATCGGCGTCCTCTGGATTCCGGTTATTTGCGTCTGGCGGCTGTCAGATCGGCGTAGATTGCCTCGATGAACATCTCGCCCGTCCACGCCGGCGTCGAATACACGCCGTCGTAGTCCTTCGTCGGCCCCGCCGCCTTGACCTGGGCGAGCGTCATCTTCTTGTCGATCATGAGGCGAATGCGATCGCGAATGATGGTGGTCATGTCGCGGTACTCGGCCACGTCGGATTCGTTGCAGATCCGTCCGTGCCCCGGGACGACGAGCGTGCCGCCCTGGTTGTTGAACGCGGGGAACGTGATGTCGAGGATCTGATTGAGCGCATCGAGGATGCCCTGGATGCTGCCTCCGCGAGTCCGATCGATCATCGGGTAGGTGACGGTCGAGAATACGTCGCCCGTCGCGATCACATCGGATTTACGGAACCACACGATGAGATCGCCGTCAGTGTGAGCCGCGGGCATGTGCAGCAGTTCCACCACTTCGCCCGCGAAGTAGAGCTGTTTCTTGTTTGTGTAGAACGTGTCGTGCGGCCACATGCCGTAGGGCATACGAGCGGGCTCACCCTTGAGCCCGCTCATCCGGTGCAGCACGGTTTCGTGCGCGATGATCGGCGCGCCTTCGAGGCGGGCCGGCTCGCGGCCGCCCTGGCCGCCGATCCCCGCGCTGACATTGCTCCCGGCATTCGACAGGTTTTCATTGCCACCCGTGTGATGCTCGTCGGCGCTCGTATTGATGATGTGACGGATCGGTTTATCAGAGATCGTCTTGAGCGCGGCGAGTACCTTCTCGCTCATTGCGGCGACGCTCGTGTCCACTACCAGCACACCATCAGGATCGACGAGAACCGTGATGTTAGCGCCCGAACCGGCCACGAGGTGCACGTTGCCTTGCACCGGCACCACCTCCACATTGCCATCGTCATACGCCGGCTTGACGGGGCGGTGGTCGTGCTGCGCGAGGAGGTGGCTCGTTGCTGCCCAGGCGAGCACGACTGAAAGAGCGAAGCGTGATCGCGCTGTCGCCACCCCGATCATTGCCGTGACGCCGATGCCGGGGCCGTCGCTTTCATCAGCTCCTCGAGCCGTTTCGCGTACTCCGGATACATCGTCTGTGCGCCGCCCTGCGACGCCTCGAATGGAAGGTGGTGCTTCCCGGCGTACTCGGGATGCTTGGTGCCGAGCGGATATGCCGGCACCTGTCCCTTCTCGAGCGACGGCAGCTCCTCGGCCACTTCGAAAGGCTGCAGTGGCGGAATCGTCAGATTGGGATCATGCTTGAACGTTGCGGTCCGCACGAGTGGTTCAGTGAGATAGATCGGGTCCTCGACGATGATGGCGAGCGTCAGCAGGTCGCCGTGCCGCCAGTAGTACTCGGTCATGACCGTGTACGGGCTGAGCGGGATGCCATTGCGGTGGACGAAGTTGTACTTGATGTGCGTTGTCGTCACTTTGAGCGCGCCGTCGACCCACTCGCCGGTAGAGAATCCCTGCCAGAGATGCTCGGCGTACTTCGATGGGTGAGGACGGCCATCGACCCAGATGGTGCGATCCGCCCGGCCGAAGAGCCCCGTGATCGTGTAGGCGATGAGCCGTTCTGTCTTCGGATCGACAACGGCACCCATTCGGAAGTCAGGCCTCGGCGCACGCATCGCATAGGTCACCGGGTGCGGCCGCCCCTGCCACTCGAGCAGGGAGTGCATGGTGGGCGTCCAGCTCTCGGCATGCTGCCTGGCGGCGTCGTTGAGCGGGATGCCGACGTACTCGCCGACCTCGACACCGGGATCGCCACGGAGCGGCAGTTCCTCATGGTTGCCGAGGCTTGCCGACCACATGCCGGCAAGATCTATTTGCTGTGAGACTGCCGGGCGCGCACCGAAGATAACGAGCAGCGCCGCAGCTGTCAGGCTGATTGGGGCCGTCTTCATTCGACCCTCCGGTTGTGCGGGGACTATACCATTGCCAATGTTGCGCGCTGCTCTTCTCAGAATTTCACACCCAGGCAATTGGGCGGAAGCACGAATTCGTAAGTGCGTGTTCCAGAACGGGACTTGGATCGTCGACACATTCGCCGGAAACCGCACGCGGCTTCATCTAGCTTATCAATTTAACTATTTGCACTAACTAAAGGTTAGTCGGGCATCACCCGATATCATCGGCCCGCTGCGGTAGTGGCTTAACGGTTGCCTCTCTACCGGGCCATGCCCTCCAACACTGCCTGGCCTCGTTCGACGTATCTCTCTCTTGCTGCAGTCCTTCTTTTCGCGGTAACAGCCGGTGCGCAAACGCCGCAACGTCTGATTTCCAAACTGGACGCACCGCTGTCCGCGAGCGTCCGGGCGCATCAATCGGATACCCGTCGCGTCATTATCCGCACGACGCCCGACGGGATGACCCGGCTGACGAGCGCATTGAAGGCGAGTGGTTATCAAGTACGTGGCATTCACGCGGCGATCAGGGCGCTCTCGACTGACCTGCCGGTGACCGCCGTCGAAAGCCTCTCGCAACTGCCTTTCGTGGAATCGATCTCCACCGACGCGGTGGTAACGGCGGAACAGACGCCCGCGGAACCGTCGACGCTCAGAGGCACGCTCGGTCTCACCCCCGCGTCGCTTAGCGGCATCGGGGTCGGTGTCGCCGTGATCGATTCGGGTCTCGAAGCGAGCCCGGAATTCGGCGACCGTATCGACGGCTTCTACGACTTCACCCATAACGGGGGAAAGTCGACGACGCCAAGCGATGGGTACGGTCACGGCACTCACGTGGCCGGATTGATCGCGGGTGACGGCTCCTTGTCGGGCGGACGCTACCGCGGAGTGGCGCCAAAGGCCCGGATCATCGGATTGAAAGTCCTCGATGAGAACGGCGCTGGCTACACGAGCGACGTGATTGCCGCCATCGAGTTCGTAACGAAGTTCAAGAGTCGTCTGGGCGTCGACGTCATCAACCTCTCGCTCGGCCATCCGATTCTCGAGCCGGCAGCCACCGACCCGCTGGTTCAAGCGGTGGAAGCGGCCGTGCGCGCCGGCATCGTCGTCGTCGCGGCCGCCGGCAACGTCGGTGTCTCGGCGGCGACGGGACAGCCGGGATACGCAGGCGTCCTGTCTCCAGGCAACGCGCCGTCGGCAATCACGGTCGGATCTGCGCAGACATTCGATACCAACGGTCGTGGCGACGATCGAGTCGCCAATTACAGCTCGCGCGGACCGACGTGGTACGACGCCCGTCCCAAGCCCGATGTCGTTGCGCCGGGCCACGGGCTGGTCGCGACGGCGGCGAAATCGAGCTCGCTCTATCTGAACAATCCGTCACTTCGCGTCGAGAACGCGTATCTGCGGCTGAACGGCACGAGCATGGCGACAGCGGTCGTGACTGGAACTGTCGCTCTCGTTCTGCGCTCGAATCGCGTTGCGTTTCCGTCGGGTCCATCGCTCACGCCGAATGCAGTGAAGGCGATTCTCCAGTTCACGGCGTTGCCTGTTCGCAACGATCAAGGCGTGCCGTACGACGTGCTCACGCAGGGAACCGGCAGCGTCAATGCCGCCGGAGCGATGGATCTGGCAGCGCACATCAATACGGCGATGCCTGTTTCATCAGCGTGGCTGACGCCAACGGTGAATCCCTGGACCGTGATCGATGGTCAGACCCTGTCCTGGTCCGAGAGCATCGTCTGGAACGATGCCGTCGGTTTTGGCCCCGTGCTCTCCGTCAATCAACCTGCGTGGTCCACGAACATCGTGTGGGGCACTGACGACAACATCGTCTGGGGCAGCGACGACAACATCGTGTGGGGGAGCAACATTGTCTGGGACGACAACATCGTGTGGGGCAGTGACGACAACATCGTGTGGGGCAGCAACATTGTCTGGGGTAACACCTTGCTCGGCTCTCTGTATGGAACCTCGGTCACATGGGGAATGACGGTCGACGACCCGACGCGAACGGTGTGGGGGACGCTCAATGGAAGCGCCACTTCGAGCGGGTCGACGCTGACCGCGCCATAGTCAATCACGTCAACCGGTGAATGTCAGTGGAGGTTCCCGTGACGTATCGTCCCATTGCCGGGCAAATTTATGTCTACGCCATGATCGCCTGTGGAGCGGTCGTCATGGCGAGCGCGTTGTCGTCGCTCGAGCTCTCCAGGCCCGGGTTGTTTGCCGCCCTGCTGGTGCTGTCGGTCATGAGCTCAGCCCTCAAGGTGGACATGCCGCTCGGCGCCGGCAGCTCCTGCATCTCGCTTTCGTTCGCAGTGGACTTCACCGCGCTTCTGCTGTTCGGTCCCGGCCCGACGATGCTGATTGCCGTGACCAGCGCGTGGTCGCAGTGCACACTGCGAATGCAGGAACGCAACCCCACTTACAAGACGCTGTTCAGCATGGCGACACTCGCGCTGAGCGTTGCGGCTGCTGGTGCGACCTACACGTATCTGGGGGGCACGTACGGCACGCTGTCGGCCGCTCCGCTGCAACCGCTCATGGGGGCAGCGACGGTCTATTTCCTGGTCAACTCGCTGGCGGTCGCCGCAGCGTTCGGCCTCTCGTCGAGCCGCGGCATCTTTCGGCTCTGGCACGACAATTTTCTGTGGACCATCAGCAGTTATGTCGTCGGAGCGATCGCTGCGGGGATCGCGGTTGAAGTGTTTCACAGCGCCGGCCAGTGGCAGACGGCGCTCGCGCTGATCCCACTTGGCCTGACCTATCGAACCTATCGCATCTATCACCGCCGTATCGCCGAGGAGCAGCGGCGAACCGCGGAGTGGGCGCAGTTGCATCGCGACAGCACGGAGGTTCTCGCGCGCGCCATTCAAGCCAAAGACGAAGGCGGAAGCTGCCACGTCGAGCGCGTGCAGTACTACGCGGTGGCATTGGCACGCCAGATCGAGATGCCTGACATGGATCGTCAGGCGGTCGAGATCGGCGCCTTGCTCCATGACATCGGAAAGCTCGCCGTGCCGGAGCACATTCTGTCCAAGCCCGGTCCGCTGACGCCCGACGAGCGCAAGAAGATGCAGCTGCACGCGCAGATCGGAGCGCAGATCGTCGATGCGGTGCCGTTCCCCTGCCCGGTGGCACCGCTCGTGCGCAGTCACCACGAGCGCTGGGACGGAACCGGGTATCCGGCCGGGCTGCGCGGTGAAGAGATACCCATCGGCGCGCGCATTCTCTCCGTGGTGGATTGCTTCGACGCGCTGACCTCCGAGCGGCCGTACCGGCCCGCCATTTCAAAGGAAGCGGCGGTTCGTGTCATCGAGGCCGAAGCCGGCAAGGCATTCGATCCCGCCATCGTCGCTCGATTCACCGAGTTGCTGCCGGTACTGACGCCTCCCAGAAACGACGGCTTCCTGCGGCAGCTGCGGCTGTCGAGTGATTCAGACAGTCCACAGGTGCCCTCCGGCGTTGGAACGCGATTGCGCGCTGATGCCTTCGCGGAGATCGCGTCGGCGAACCGCGAGAACCACGCGCTGTATGAAATCGCGCAGTCAATGGGGCGAAGCATGAGCCTCAGCGAGATGATGACGTTCGTCGGCGGCAAGCTCAATACGCTCGTGCCCTTCTCCTCGTGCGGGTTGTTCGTGCGACGGGGGGACAAGGACCTGATCTGCCGGTTCGCGACCGGTCTGCATGCCAATCTTCTCGAGGATGCGTCGATCGCGAACGGTTACGGGTTGAGCGGGTGGGTAGCGCGCCACGGCAGGCCGCTGATCAACGGGTTGCCCGCTGCGGAGTTCAACGCGGCCGGTATCCCAACGTCCGACCTCCAGCTTCGGTCCGCCCTGGTTTGTCCCTTGCTGATTGGCGGCGAGGTGATCGGCACCATCGCCGTGTATCACGAAGTCCCGAGCTCGTACACCGATGACCACCGCCGCGTACTCGATCAGGTGGCGCGCCAGGCGGCAGCCGTGGTGCACAACACGCTTCTGTTCGAACGCACCCAGGAACAGGCATTCAAGGACAGCCTGACGGGCCTCGCGAACCCGCGAGCACTGCACTTCCAGATGGCGCGAGAGCTCGCGCGCGCCCGCCGCACCGCCTTGCCGTTCTCGGTCATTCTGTTGGATCTCGACGACTTCAAGATCATCAACGACGACTATGGCCATCTTGCCGGCGATCGTGCCCTGCAGGAGGTTGCCCGCGTGTTGCAGCAGACCACCCGCCCCTACGATACGTGCATCAGGTACGGAGGCGACGAGTTCGTCGTCCTGCTTGCGTCGTGCGGACCGGCTGAAGCCGACGAGCAGCGCCGCCGGTTGCAGGATGCCGTCGCGGCAATCTCGCTGCGCGCAGACGATGGCCGTGAAATCGCACTGCGCGTGAGTGCGGGCGCGAGCGCGTTTCCTGAAGACGGCGAGAGCTATGAGCGCTTGTTAGCGCGAGCCGATCGCCGCATGTACCGGAACAAAGCCGAGTGGAAGACCGCGCATGCGCATCCGATCAAGCTGCTTGCCGGGGGAGAGTCGAGGCGTCACGCGGAATTGAGCACGTTGAAAATGGCCGCGGAGTCCTGACGCGCGCCGCCGCGCTGCTGAAGTCGATCGAGCACATCAGCAGCCGCCGCGCAGGCCGGGAGCTCGATGCCGAATTTGCGCGCCAGAGCCAGGACGATGTGGATGTCTTTGTGGTGCAGGCGGGATTCGACCTTACCGTCGAAGTCGCGCGCGATCATCTTGGGTGCCTGCAGGTCGAGCATGCGGCTCGCAGCGAAGCCACCCATCATCGCCTCCTTGACCGCCCGCGGATCGACGCCGGCGCGTTCGGCAAGGAGCATCGCTTCCGCGGCGCCGAGCTGATTGACGATCGTGCAGATCTGATTGCACGCCTTCGCGACCTGGCCGGCGCCACTCGCGCCGATGTATACGATCGTCTTCGCGTAGCACGAGAGCACGGGATGGGCGCGTCCGAACGCTGTCTTCGATCCTCCGGCCATGATCGCCAGCGTGCCCGCTTCAGCCGCGACCCCGCCGCCTGAGACCGGCGCGTCGAGCATCTCGATGTTTCGACTCTGAAGCTGCGAGGCGATTCGCTTTGCGCCGCCCGGATCGATGGTGCTGTGATCGATGACCAGCGACCCGGGCCGTGCGCCAGCAGCGATGCCCTGGTCGCCAAGAATCACTTCTTCAACGGCTTTCGTATCCGTGACCATCGTGACTACGATGTCGCAGCGTGATGCGACGTGCGCCGCCGATTCACCTGCCTTTGCGCCGCCTTCCACGAGCGGCGCCATCGACTCGGGCCGGCGCGCCCAGACGCACACCGCATAGCCGTGCTTCAACAGATTGCGGGCCATCGGTGACCCCATGGTCCCGAGCCCGATAAATCCGATCGTCATAGGCGAGGCCGCTCCTGAAGAAGTAGACTTCATGGTCGCTCATATCGATACCGTCATATTGGAGGTTCGTATTGTCATGAATTGGGGACTCAGGATTGCCGGTGTGATTGCTATTGCCGTGGCTGTGTCGCCCTCGCTGGGCGCGCAATGGCCGTCATATCCAACGCCGGGCGTGCCGCGGATGGCTGACGGCAAGCCGATTCTCGACGCACCCACACCGCGGACGGCCGACGGCAAGGTCGACTTTTCCGGAATCTGGATGCGGGCTGGAGGTGGCGGCGGTGGCCGCGGCCGCAATGGAGCGCCGCCGGCGCCAACGACCACGCCCGAGGGCATTCCACTCTCGACCTTCGGGGAAGTCGCCGGCCGCGGGTACCAGTTACCGCTTCAACCCTGGGCCGCCGAGCTGAAAAAGAAAAGGATGGCGGATAACAACAAGGACAACCCTGACGTGTGGTGCCTGCCTATCGGCCTCATGCAGTATCACAATCATCCTCAACCCCGTCAGATCGTCCAGACCAAGAACCTCATCCTGATCACGTACGAATCGAACTACGGACTCCGCTACATCTACACGGACGGCCGGCCGGCGCCGAACAACGATCCCACGCCATGGTGGTTCGGCTACTCGCGTGGCTGGTTCGAAGGCGACACGCTCGTGGTCGAGACCACGAACTTCCGCGGCGACGAGAGAGCGGGCTGGCTGGACGTCAATGGCAGCCCTTATACAGAGGCGTTGAAGATGACCGAGCGCTTCCGTCGTCCCAACTTCGGAACCCTGGAGATCGACGTGACCATTGATGATGCGAAGGCGTACACCAAGCCGTTCACGGTGCGCGTCAATCAACGCATCATGGTCGACCAGGAGATGATCGAGTTCATCTGCAACGAGAACGAAAAGTCGACGGATCACCTCGCGAAATAGCGCGAGGCGCATCAAGCTGTCGGGTGATGATGTGACGACGACTCCGCTTTCGGTCGGCGACTTACTGTCGCGGGATCTCGCGTCGCTGATTCATCCGCTTCACGACGCGAAAGCCCATCGCGCCGGACACGTCTGGGTCCGCGGTCACGGCGCCATGCTGGTCGACGCCGATGGCAAGGAATACATCGACGGCCTCTCGGGGCTGTGGAACGTGGCGCTCGGTCACGGCCGCCGCGAGTTGGCGGAAGCCGCGCGCGACCAGCTCGAGACGCTGGGGTACGCGTCGGGATACATCGGAAGCTCGAACCTGCGCGCGATCGAGCTCGCCGAGCGTCTGGCCCGATTGACGTATCCCCGCATCAATCGTTTCTTCTTCACGTCTGGCGGCGCCGAAGCGAACGAGAGCGCGATTAAAGTCGCGCGCGCATACTGGAAGCTTCGCGACCAGCCCGCCAAGACCAAGGTCATCTCTCGAGAGCTGGGCTACCACGGGACCACGTTGGCCGCGATGAGCGCCACCGGGATCTCGGGGTATTGGCCGCTGTTCGAACCGCGGGTTCCCGGATTCATTCACATTCCTTCGCCGTATCCGTATCGCGCAGGTGCGGCAGGCGCGTCTAATGCAGGCGGGTCTAAAGACCCGCCTCCACCCGATCGTAGAGGCGCGTCTTCAGACGCGCCTTCGTACGGAATGACGATCGCCAACGAACTGGAAAAGGCGATCCTTCGCGAAGGCGCGGACACTGTCGCGATATTCCTCGCCGAGCCCGTACTCGGTGTCGGCGGCGTGATCGTCCCGCCTGATGACTACTTTCCGCGCATCCGCGAGATCTGCGACCGGTATGACGTGCTCTTCGCGGCCGACGAAGTCATCACCGGTTTCGGGCGAACGGGACGGTGGTTTGCGCTCGAGCATTGGGGTGTTGCGCCCGACATCGTCCAGTTCGCGAAGGCGATTACGTCCGGATACTTTCCGTTCGGCGGGATCGGGATCAGCGATGCGATTGCGCGCGTGCTCGACGAGGCGCCCGTGCCGTGGATGCACGCCTATACCTACAGCGCGCACCCGGTTGGATGCGCCGTCGCGCTCCGGACCCTTCAGATCATCGAGGACGAAAATCTCGTCGCTGAGGCATCACGGAAAGGTACGTATCTCATCGAGGCTTTACGCGCGTGTCTCGGGCAGCATCCTCACGTAGGCGAGATTCGTGGCAAGGGGTTCATGTGCGCGATCGAGTTCGTCAAGGATCGCGACACCGGGATGCCGTTTGCGCCTGAAGAGCAGGTGGGCGCCCGCATTCACGCCGAGGCCCAGGCGCGCGGATTGTTCAGCCGTGTTCGCGGGGATGTCTTCGTGCTGGCGCCGCCGTTCGTGACACCGGACGACCTGCTCGATCGCATCGCCGCGGTCCTCGCTTCGGCAACGAAAGTCGTCCTCGGCTGACGTATCCTTTTGGCGGTCTGGTTCCCCGTAGAGGCGAGATGGACATGCGAAGTCAACTACGCGCGGCTGGTCTCCTGGCGGCAGTAGGTGCCGCCCTCTTCTTCAATGCGGGCACGTTCGCCCAGGGCGCGCGGCCGCCGGACATCGCCGGGGAATGGCGGCTCGACAACGGCGAGGATCCGGGTCAACCACCACTGGCCGACTACCTTGGCATTCCCTTCAACGAAGCCGGCCGGATGCGAGCCGACACGACACCGGAATCGATTTGGGGCACTCCTGAGTACCAGTGCCGGCCGCACTCGGCGCCGCACCAGTGGCGCGGCGTTGGCGGCGCGCGCATCCTCAAGGATCTCGATCCGATCTCACGCGAGATCGTGGCGTACCGCCTTCAATACATGCGCTCGCTCGATCGGCCGATCTTCATGGACGGGCGCCCGCATCCGCCGGCATACGCGCCGCATAGCTGGAGCGGTTTCTCGACTGGCGAGTGGATCGGGCACACGTTGAAGGTCACCACCACCCACCTCAAGGATGGGTACTTGAAGCGGGGCGGCCCTCAGACGAGCGACATGCTGACGATGACCGAGTTCATCACGCGCCACGACGACATCCTGACTGTCGTGCAAGAGGTGGACGACCCGATTTATCTCGACGAGCCCTGGGTGCTCTCGATCACGTCGACATACGATCCGAACGGCGGTCCGCCGACAGAGAATTGCAGCGGCAATTCGTTCGCCGAGAACGGCGGCCGCGATCGTCACTGGGTGCCGCACTTCCTGCCGGGACAGAACACTGGCATCGGCGAGTTCCTGAAGACGCAGGACTGGATCCCGTTGGAGCCGGTCCGCGGCGGTGTGAAGACGATCTACCCGGAGTATCGGTCGGTGCTCGCGGGGGCGACGAAGCTCGATACGCTCAAGGTGCCGTCCTCGAAGTCAGCCAATAACGTCGCCGAGAGAATCGCCGCGCAAAGCCCGAAGGACGGCGAGGTCCACGTGTTGCCGATCCAGGGCAACGTCTACATGCTCGTGGCGGACGGGACCAACATCACTGCCTCGGTCGGCCGTGACGGTATCGCGATCGTCAATACCGGCTCGCCGCAAATGACCGACAAGCTTCTGGCGGCACTGAGCGAGTTGTCGCGGGAGGTGGTGAGTCCGCAAACAGCGAACAACTGCTTCGGCGCGAACTGTCCCGGCATTCCGAGCTGGTCGAGTCCGTACTACAACGCCGTCGTCTCATCGCCGCGGACGGCGCGCCCGGTCCGGTACATCATCAACACCAGCGCCGCGCCCGAGAATATTGGCGGCAACGCGAAGCTCGCGGCGTCAGCGCAGTTCCGTCGCGCAGGTACGGGCAGTTTCGGTGGTGCCACTCGTCAACTCGGCGAGACGGCGACGATCGTCGCGCACGAGAACGTCCTTTCCGCGATGAGCACGCCGAAGGACAAGTCGGCGGCCGCTCCCGAAGGCGCATGGCCGGTCGATACCTTCTTCGATGAGTTCTACAAGCTGTCCGAGTACGTCAACGGCGAGCCGGTCCTTGCGTATTCAGCGCCCGCCGCGAACACTGATGGCGACAGCTTCGTCTTCTTCCGCCATTCTGAAGTCATCGCCGCCGGCAATCTCTTCTCGACGGTCACTTATCCCGTGATCGAACTCGACAAGGGTGGAAGCATTCAAGGGGTGATCGACGGACTGAATCACATACTCGATCTTGCCGTCGCCGAGTACCGGTCGCAGGGAGGCACGTGGATCGTTCCCGGCCACGGGCGGTTGTCCGACACCGCCGACGTGGCATCGTATCGCAACATGCTGGTGATGATTCGCGATCGCGTTGGCGACCTGAAGAAGAAGGGGATGACGCTCCAGCAGGTCAAGGCGGCGCGCCCGACGCTCGACTTCGATGGCCGGTTTGGGTCGACCACGGGCCCGTGGTCGACTGACATGTTTGTCGAGGCGGTATTCAAGAGCCTCGCGGAGAAGAAATGACGCGCCTCGCTCTTCCGCGCGCGCGCGCCCTCGCCATCGTCTGCGCCATCGCGGCATCGCTGCCGGTCGGTGCGCAGCGAGGACGCGGTGGTGGCGCACCTCCTGCCAGCGCGCGATCGGCTGCCCCTATCGACATCACCGGGTACTGGGTGTCGCCGATCACGGAGGATTGGAAATACCGCATGGTGACTCCGAAGAAGGGAGTCTTCGACGCCCTGCCGCTGAATCCCGAAGGACGCAAAGTGGGGGAGAGTTGGGATGCGGCGCGCGACGAAGCGGCGGGTGAGCAGTGTCGCGCGTACGGCGCGCCGGCGATCATGCGCATCCCGGGCCGCCTGCACATCACCTGGCAGGACGATCAGACGATGAAAGTCGAGACCGATGCCGGGACGCAGACGCGTGTGCTGCAGTTCGGCCCGGCAGCCGCTGCAGGCGAACCGAGCTGGCAGGGCCACTCGGTTGCGCAATGGAACATCGCCGGCCGCAGCCTGAAAGTCGTGACAACTAACCTGCGTCCCGGGTACATCCGGAAAAATGGCGCGCCCTACAGCGCCAAGACGGTGCTGACGGAATACTGGGATCTCAACACGTTCCCCAATGGCGATCGTTTCCTGACGATTACGACACGGGTCGAAGATCCCGTCTACTTCACACGTCCGTTGCAGACCAGTTCCGACTTCAAGAAACTTGCTGATGCAGCCGGTTGGAGTCCGACGCCTTGCTCCTCGCGATAAGAGGCCGGATCCAGCGCTCGAGCATCCTGGCCTCCCTCGTGAAGCGTGCCGCACGCAGCCGTGGAATGAGATCGTCGAGGCACAGCCGCTGATACAGGACGAACTCCGGATCGCTCCTGCGGAGCTGCTTGAGCCAGCGTAAGAGAATCGCGCGTGCCCACTTCCGCGTCGTGCGCCGGACACCTTTGCGCAGCGTCTTCTCGTCGATGAAGTCCTTGCCGCGTCGGAGGAGAAGGTCGAGCCTCGTTGCCTGCCATCCGCCCAGGCGACGGGCGAAACCGGTGGCCGACGGACCGCCATCCCGGAGAAACTGCAATGGTTCCGGTACGAAGGCGACGTCCGACTGTGCGAGCGTGTCGAGGCAGCTTTCTTTGTCGCCCTGATTGTGCGGCGGCGCATCGGGATGGCCGGCCGGAAACCTGTCGACCCGGAATATCGACGGCCAGCCCACGATGCGGTCGATCCGCATCAGCGGCACCGATGGTGATCCGAGCACGTTCGATGTGCCAAGCAGTGTGTCGCGCGCGACCGTGCGCCCTGGCAGCCGAACGGCTCGTCGCGGGGCGCGTGCCGGGCTCAACGTCGAGCCCAGGTAGAATCGGCTTACGACCATCGATACATCCGGCGCGTTTTGCGCCGCGACGACCATCTTCATCAGGCAGTCAGGGTGAAGCGTGTCGTCGGCGTGGAGCTGTTTCAGGAAGCGCGCTTCCGAGGGCACTGCGGCCAGCATCCGGTTGAAGTTCTCGAACATCGGCAACAGCTCTCGAAACGAGAGCACTTTCACCCGAGGGTCCTGTGCCGCGCGTGATTCGGCGACGTCGCGCGTCGTGTCGGTGCTGGCGTTGTCTACAACGAGATGAAACCAGTTCCTGTAGCTTTGCGCACGCACGCTCTGAAGACAGGCATCGAGGACGCCTGCGCCGTTGTGCACGGGGGTGACAACCGCTACGAGGGGCTGGCCCGAAGTGAGGGGATAGGACACCGTGAGGCACGCCTGCAAAGGGCTCGCCGGCTCGACGTCAAGCTGAACTGATCCTTGGCTCGGGACGCGGGGCTCGGGCTTGGGGCTCGGATCCGGGGGCGCGGGCGCCGAAGCGCCGCGCGCGAAGGCGGCGCGATTCAGGGTTCGGGGTTGACACTGCAGGCCAACAAACTCAACATCTCTTCCTACCGAAAGCAGGAGGCAGCGTGGTCAACCGGCGTCAGTTCCTATCAACAGCCGTTGCGGGAGTGGCAGCTTTCGCTCACGTCCCACGAGCATTCGCGGGCCAGGCGTCGAAGTACGACTTGCTCATTCGAGGTGGGCGAGTCATCGATCCCTCGGTCCGGCTCGATGCCGTGCGTGACGTGGCGATCGCCGGCGGGCGCATCGTCGCGGTGGAACCCGGCATCACGGCGGCCGCTGGCGACGTGATCGACGCGCGCGGCAAGCTCGTGGTCCCTGGTCTGATCGACATCCACACGCACACCGGGCGATCGGCCGAAGGGCCCGGGCTGGTGCTGCGCGACGGCGTCACCGGATGGATCGATGCCGGATCGCAGGGCGCGGACCACATCGCGGATATCGTCGCGGTCGCGCGTACGTCGGTGCAGCCTGGTCGTGTGCTCATCAACATCGGTCGCGCCGGGATCCTGCCTGATGGCGACACGATGGATGTTGCCCGCGCCGATGTCGCCGCCGCGAAAGACGCGATCGCGAAGCATCGTGACTTCGTCGTCGGGGTGAAGGCGCGGCTGTCCCGGGAGGTCGCGGGCAACAACGATTTCGAGGTACTGCGCCGCGCGCAGGAAGTGGCCTCGTCATTCAATCTGCCAGTGATGATTCACATGGGGCAGACCATGTCGCCACTCGGCAAGCTGGTCGACCTGCTGAAGAAGGGCGACATCGTGACGCACCTGTTCGCGCCGCCGCCCAACGCCATCGTCGACGACAGCGGCCACATCCTGCCCGAGGTGCTCGCGGCGCGGCGCCGCGGCGTCTGGTTCGACGTCGGCAACGGGCAGACCGGCCACATGCGATGGGACACCATCGGCGCGATCATGAAGGCCGGCTTCTGGCCGGATAGTTTCTCCACCGACTGGAACGCGAACAGCAAGACGACGGGCGTCATTGATTTGCCGAACTGTATGTCGAAGCTGCTTGGCTACGGCATGACGGTCAGTGAGGCGGTCGCGCGCGGCACGTACATTCCATCACGCACGTTCCCTGTCTTCTACGATCGCGGGACATTGAACGTCGGCGCGCCGGCTGACGTGGCGATACTCGAACTCCGCGAGGGCAAGTTCGAGTTCCTCGACAACTACAAGGGCACCATTACCGGGAAACAGCGATTCTTTCCAGCTGGAACCGTGCTCGCCGGCAAGCGAGTGCCAACTGCATCGTAGAGACGGATTGATAGGGAGAAGCGCTGTCAATTCCCAACTCCCAACGTCCAACTCCCAAAGAAGCGCCTTGGGAGTTGGGAGTTGGAGTTTGGGCGTTGATCTTCGTGTCCTTTGCCCTCTTCGTGCCCTTCGTGTCTCAGAAGTCGAAACTCGCGCTCAACTTGAAGAGACGCGGATCGAGGATCCCGGTTGGATTCTGCCAGCGTGGGCCGTAGAACGTGAAGATGCCATTCGCCATATTGGAGTTCAAGGCATTGGCGAGGTCAAAGTTCACCGACGTCCTCGTGCGGCCAAAGCGGAAGATCTTGGCCACGCGGAAGTCCAGTTGGTTGATGTGTTCCGAATACTCCTTGCCAACCAGGTTTACGTTGATGGTTCGGAATCCGCCCGACAGCGGGAGATTCCCCGCGGGAGTCTGCCCGCTCGTGACCGTGTAGTTGGCCGGAACTTCCGGACCCGGAGCCGACTGAAACGTCGCAGCGAACTGCACATCGATCTTCGGCAGCAAGTACGTGCCAAGGAACTTGTACTGCGTCAGGAAGTTCGTGTCCGAATGACAGTTCTGCTGCGGAACGGCAACGCCACCGGCCAGTAGCGTGATCTCAGGGAGCTTGTCCCGAAGGTCGCAGTTGTCGAGGCTGGTCCGGCCCGTGCTGAGTCCACCCTGAAGCACAAGGCCGTTGCCGGGGCGGGCGTTGATCGTCAGATCGAAACCGTTCCAGTGCTCGATCTGCTTGCCGAAGTTGTCGGCGAACGTCGTGTAGTTGTCGACCGCTCCGACCCTGTTGGCATTCACCTCGTACAGCCCGCCAATCACCTGTCCGCTCTGCTGCAACCGGGCATCGACCGGCGCCGTGATGCTATAGCTGGTGAAGTCGGCGGGGCCGACCGCGCGATTGTCAACAATCGTGAAGTTGCCATACCAGCGGCGGAAGTAGCCGAAGTCCACGGCGAGACGGGGCATGAGCTCCTGCTGAATGCTGGTCGAGAACTCCGAGTTCCACGGCCGGTTGCCCCAGCCGTTGATCGTCTTCGGATCGATGGCCGAACTGGGGCGAAGCTGACCGAACAGGGCATTCGTCAACGCACCGCAGTCCCCGTTGGCAGCCGTATTGTTCAAGTCGCACTGCGGCGTGTAGTAATTCGGATGCCCGACCGGCAGCGAAGGCGTCCACGTGCGGCTGGCCGTCGTCGAGAGCAGCGAGATCGGATTGCCGGCGCCCGGGCTGAGCCCCAGCATGTACTTTCCGTAGTTGGCCTTTAGCGACGTCTTCCCGGTGCCAAAGAGATCGTACGCGACACCGAGACGCGGCGTGATGTCCTTCAGGCTGGCATAGGTGGATGCGGGAATCGTGAAGTCCCGATTGGGCACGAACGAGGCGGGCCCGAGATGCTGATCGGGAAAGCCATTCGAGAAATAGTCGAAGCGAAGGCCGGCATTGATGGTGGCGCGCTTGAACGTCCACCTGTCCTGCGCGTAGATGCCGAGCTCGGCGTTCAGGGTGCTGTGCGTGGTGAACGGCAGCGCGTGCTGCTCGAGCGAAATCGGCACACCGTTCGCGAACTTGTAGAGCAGTCCGTACTCGTTGTCCAACTGGGAGGTTTCCGTGTTCCCCCAGTCATTCTGGACTCCGACCTTGATCGCGTGAGCGCCCGTGACGTAGGTCATCGAACCCTGCGCCTGCTGGATGAACGGCGCGTTCTGCGTGCCGAAGTACGGCCCCACACCGAACGCGGGTCCGCAGCAGTAGCCCTTCGTGCGATAGAGAAATCCGGTGGTCGTCTCGAGCACTCCGATGGATTGCCGCCACGGGTCGCCCACCTCGGGATACTTGTCGACAAATCCTTCCGCATGGTTCGCCCAGCGCGCGTCCAGCAGCAAGCGATTCGTGACCGGCGACGTCCACGACGCAGTGGTGAACGACTCGTGGTTGAACTGCCAGTCCGGATACACCTCGGGCGCGTAGGTGTTGGCCAGCCCCAGAATCCAGTGACGTACCTGGGGCTCGGCCGAGAAGCCGAACTTGTTGCGCGGGGTCGCCTGGTAGGTCAGCCGAATGCCGTAGCTGGGCTGTACGGTCAGGGTGCTGTCTGCCGGTCTGGTGGGATCGGCTTCATACGTCCACTTGGTGAGGTCGCCGCCATTCTTGTTAATGAACGCACCTGCCGGACTGTTCGAGCTCTCCTGCCAGCGGATGGACGCGTAGAACCACAGCTTGTCCTTGAATACGGGCCCGCCGACGGCCGGATTGACGTCGTACACGCGTTTCAGCTTGTTGGGGGAACCGAGCCCCTGGGCCTTCAGTTCGTCGGTGTAGTTGCTGCTCTGGAAAGAAGCGTTCGCGAACGCAGCGAAGAAGGACCCGGAGAAGCGGTTGCCACCCTCCTTCGGAATCACGTTGATGCCGAGCCCGCCACCAATCGAGTCCGCGCCGCCGGACGAGTAATCGAGGGCAATCTCGGCCGCCATGCCCATGTCGGGGACGTAGTTGCTGGCCCAGGCGGACGCGAGCAGGTTGCGCGAGGTCAGCCCATTGACCATCAAGCGCTGGTCACCCGTACGGCTGCCATGGATCGAATAGGCCTGGATCTGCATGGATTTCGTACCGCCGACGTCGTTGTTGACGCCGGTCGTTCCGGGCAGCAGCGCCACCATCGCGTACTGACTGCGCGCGGCGGGCAGCGCCTCTACGACCTCTGTCGAGATGACGTTGCTGCGTTTCGTGCTCTGCACGTCCACCGTCGGCGATTCGCCGGTCACGGTCACCGTTTCCTCGACCGAACCGACAGTCAAGTCAGCGTTGACGGTGGCAGCGAAAGAACCGCTCAACTCGATTCCTTCGCGTTTGACAATCCTGAATCCGGTGAGACTGAAGGTCACCGAGTATGTGCCAGGACGAAGATCGACGATCTGGTACACACCCGTGCTGTCAGTGGTCACCACGCGCACTTTTTCAATGAGCGCGGGGCTCGCGGCTTCTACGGTGACGCCGGGCAATACCGCCCCGGACGCATCTCTGGCGACGCCTCCAATCGATGCTTGCGCTTGCGCAAGCGAGGGGACAAACAGCAGACTCCCGAGGAGAGCGAACCATTGGACTCTCTGCATGCGCTGTCTCCTTGTGAAGTAAAAGAGCAGCCGCAAAATACCCGCCGGTGCGCACGCAACGACGCCGGGTTCGCAGGCGGGACCGTAGCATAGGTGGCTGGCCGCATGCAAAGGGCTGTTCGCGTGTGTGATCAACGCATGGGTCGAATTGCAATGTCACTGGTGTGCGTGAGCCTGATCGCGTGCCGGGACAACCGGCCCGGGCCCCCTGCCGACGGATCGGTTGAACGGTTTACCGACGCGACCGCCGAGACGCATCTCGATTTCATTCATGTCAACGGGATGACCGGGCAGTTCTACTATCCCGAGATCATCGCGCCGGGCGCAGCCCTGCTCGATTACGACAATGACGGCGACCTTGATGTGTTTCTCCCGCAAGGGGGAAGCCTCGACAGGCACTCAGCGAGCGCGGACGAGAGCGCGCCAGGCGGACAGTTGTTTCGAAACGATCTCGAGATTCGACCTGATGGTGCAGCTCGGGTTCGGTTCACGAACGTGACCGGCGCTGCCGGGATCAAAGCCACTGAATACGGCATGGGCGCCGCCGTCGGCGATTACGACAACGATGGATGCGCCGATCTGTACGTCACCGCACTCGGCCGCAACCATCTCTATCGAAACCGTTGCGACGGCACCTTTGCTGATGTACCTGCAGCTCGAGTCAACGACAGCGGGTGGAGCGTTTCAGCAGCGTTTCTCGACTTCGATCGCGACGGTTGGCTCGATCTCTATGTCGGGCACTACCTGAGCTGGGATCCATCGATGAACACGCCCTGTTTCGGGCCATCCGGCAAGCGCGTGTACTGCGCACCGTCGGTATACCTCGCACAACAGAGTCAGTTGTTTCACAACAACCGCGACGGTACGTTTACGAACATGACGACTGCCGGGGGAATGGCCGCGCAATTCGGGCCAGCCCTCGGTGTGACGACGGCCGACTTCAATGGCGATGGATGGATCGACCTCTACATCGCCAACGATGGTCAGGAAAACCAACTGTGGATCAATCAGCGCGATGGCACGTTCAAGGATCTTGCGCTTGTCGCAGGGGCGGCGTGGAGCGACCCTGGCAAGGCCAAAGCCGGCATGGGTGTGGATGCCGGCGACTTTGACGATGACGGGGATGAGGATGTCTTTGTGACGAACCTGTCGGGTGAGGGCCACGATCTGTATGTCAACGATGGAACTGGCACGTTCGAGCCCGGCAGCGCGGCGGCCGGACTCAAACATCCAAGCCTGCCGTTTACCGGATTCGGCACCGCATGGCTCGACATCGACAACGATGGCTGGCTCGACCTGCTGACGGTCAATGGAACCGTGCAGCGTATCGACGAGCTCGTTCGCGAGCACGATCCGACCCCGTTGCGCCAGCGAAAACAGTTGTTTCGCAATCTGGGAAACGGCCGGTTCGAGGATCTCACAGCGCGTTCGGGCGACGCGTTCGAGCGGGCAGATGTCGGCCGCGGTGCCGCGTTTGGCGACATCGACAACGACGGCGACACCGATGTGATCGTTGGCAACAACAACGGACCCGCGCAGCTCCTGCTCAACGTCACGGGCAGTCGCAATCATTGGATCGGGCTGCGTCTCGTGAGTGCAAACGCCGCAGGTGGCACACGTGACATGATCGGCGCGCGGGTAGCCGTCTTTCGAGACGGGTCGCCCACACGGCGGCGACGCGCCCGTTCCGACGGAAGTTTCGCGTCGGCGAACGATCCCCGTGTGCTCGTCGGGCTCGGCCCGTCCACTCGACAACCTCGCGTGCGCGTGACATGGCCCGATGGTCAGACCGAGGAATGGGCGAATCTGCCGATCGACCGCTATAGCACGCTGACCGCGGGCACGAGTCGATGAAGCCGAGGGTCGTGGCTGCGGCGATCGCCAGTCTCACAACCCTCGCCCTTCTCGTTTCCTGCTCATCGTCGAGCCCCGATGCATCCGGCCAGGCGGATCGGGCGAACCCGCCCGCAACGCATGCGCTACGCGATGTGCCGCTGCCAGACCTCACCGGGATGTCACCGTCCGTCCAGCAGCAGCTTCGCGATCAGGCTGCCGACCTCTCGCGTCTCGCCGCCGCGAAGGCGCCGCCGGACCAACGAGCCACGGCGTTCGGCGAAATGGGCAAACTCCTGCTCGCAGTGGAGTCGTTCGCCGACGCGGAGGCCTGCTTTCTCAACGCGTCTGAGCTGAATCCATCGGACAGCCGTTGGGACTATTACCTGGGGCATGTCTACCGATCGCAAGGACAATCAGGGAAGGCAGCGGCGTACTTCGAGCGTACGCTGAAGGCTCGCCCTGATGATGTGGCCGCGCTCGTGTGGTTGGGAAACGCGTATCTCGACCAGGGGCGGGCTGTAGAGGCTGGGCCGTTGTTCGCGCGCGCGCTCGCGCTCGATGCCCGCGCTGCCGCCGCGCACGTCGGCCTCGGACGCGTCGCCCTCGCCGCTCGCGACTACTTGGGGGCTGTCGAGCATCTCGAGGCTGCCCTGATGCTGAACCGCAATGCGAGCAGCGTTCACTACCTGCTTGCATCGGCGTACCGAGGTGCGGGCAAAACCGAGCTCGCGGACGCGCATCTGCGCCTGCGCGGCGCGGTGCAGATCGGGCCGCCGGATCCGTTGATGCAGCAGGTCGCGGATCTCCTGCGCAGTCCGGTCACGTATGAAAGCCGCGGCGATCGAGCGCTCGCGCGCGGCGACTACGCGCGCGCGGTGACCGAGTTTCGAGCGGGCCTGGAGCTTGGCCCGGAGAACCTGGCCGTGCGTCAGAAGCTGGCGACGGCGCTGTCGTTGACGGGCGACCTGCAGGGCTCTGTTCAGCAGCTGCAGGAGATCCTCAGGCGCGACCCGAAGTTTGCCAGCGCCCATTACAGCCTCGGCGTGTTGTTGCAGGCCAACGGCGAGACGGCGCGTGCCATTGGGGAGCTCGCATTGGCCGTTCGCTACGAGCCCACTTACGTGCAGGCACGGCTGCTGCTGGCGAACATGCTACTGCGCCGCGGGCGATTCGATCTCGCACGCGAGCAGTTTGTAGCGGTGATCGGCGTCGACCCGCGCATCGCCGAAGCCCGCTTTGGCGATGCCGTCTCTCTTGCCGGTCTCGCGCGTTTCAAGGACGCGCGCGATCGGCTCGTCGAGGGCAGGCGTCTTCACCCTGACCATGTGGAGTTCGTCGCGCTGCTGTCGCGCCTTTATGCCGCTGCTCCGGACGCGCAACTGCGTGATGGGAATCTGGCGCTGACGTTGGCGACCGAGCTCACCGCGCGCCAGGACTCCGCTTTTGCACGCGAGACGTTGGCGATGGCGCTCGCGGAAGCCGGCCGCTACGAAGAAGCGGTCACCACCGAGCGCGACGCGATCGCGAAGGCGGAACGCGCCGGTCAGCGGGAGCTCGCGTCACGCATGACCCCGAACCTGCGTCTGTTCGAGAGCCGGCAGCCGTCCCGAAGACCCTGGGTCGACATTCCGACGTGGCAATGAACGCAGTAGTAAGTAGAGGCGGGTCTTCAGACCCGCCTAACGCGGATAGTAGCCGAGCGGACGACGCTGCCCGGGCTTCCAATCGAGCTCGACGCCGACGAAGTTGTCGCGGTTCGGCATCTTGATCGTGGGAAGCGTCGTCGCGTCCAGAACCGTGTTTTCCTGGATTACGTCGTTGAGAAACAGCACGTAGGCCGTTGCCGCATAGACCTCATTAGGCGTGAGCGAGCCTGGCTTCGTCGACGGCATCGCGCGGTTGATGAAATCCCAGACCGTGGTCGCGTACGGAACGAGACTCCCCTCAATCTTGACGGGCTTGGAGTTGCCGAGCGGAATGAGGCCGCGATGCAATCTGGTTCCGGTGCCGTTCGGCCCGTGACACGCCTGACACTTCTGCGCGTAGACGGCCGCCCCTTCCTTGACAGTGCCGCTCCCGGGCGGTAGTTGTTTTCCCGTGGGCGCGACGGCGGTGTCGCGCGCCTTGATCTCTTCTGCGCTCGGCGTCGAGCCGAAACGATATGTCGGTCCTTGCGCGAATGTGATGCCGGAGAGCAAGAGCACGATAACGGCGTTAATTCCCAGCTCCCAAATCCCAACTCCCAAGTGCGTAGTACACCGATGTTTGGGAATCGGAAGTTGGGGGTTGGGAGTTGACATTGATGGAGCGTCCATAGCTAGTGCTTTTCCGTCATGAATCTGCCCTTGAGAGCTTGCCGATCGAGTTCCTTGCCTCTCAAGTAGACCTTCGAGATGCGCCGCGTGTTCGTGATGCCGTCCAGCGGATTCGCGTCGAGCACGTTGAAGCTCGCTTCTTTTCCCGCTGCTACGGTCCCCATTCGATCCAGGTGCAGAACCCTTGCGTTGGTGCCCGTGGCCGCGACGATGGCTTCCATTGGCGTCATGCCGCAGCGTGTGTATGCCTCGATCTGTTCGTGGGAGCCGAAGCCGTCGCCAGTGCCGTCGGTTCCCATCCCGATCACGATCCCGACGTCGTGGATCTTGCGCAGGTTGCGGCAATGGAGCTCGAAGAGCTCATTGGGCGGATTACCCTTGGCCTCGGCTTGAGCAAGCTGCGCGCGGATCGCCTCGATTTGTTTCGCCGGCTGCGTCTCGGCCAGCGATGCGACCGTGTCGCGCGTTGGTGGCACCGGGATGTTGGGACCAGACCAGACTTTCGGGTGCGCTTTCACGGCCGCCAGGTACTCCTCGTCCACGTCGCGATCGCGAACGAGGTGCACGAACCCGTCGACACCTGCCTGCAGTAGGTCCTTCGCATCGGCGAGCGCCGACGTTCGACTGAGATGCGCGAGGACCTCCATGCCGTTGGCATGCGCTTCGGCGATGATGGCGCGATAGACACCCGGCTGCAGCTTCGGGACATCGCCATTGCGATCGTCGACCCAGATCTTCACGAAACGGACGCCGCGGGCGTGCAGTTCCCTGACGTGATCTCGTCCCTCTTTGCCGGTGCGCGCGCCGTACGGAATCCCCAACCGGGGCTCGCCCGGCGGACCACCGATGGGAGTGGCCGCAATACCTTTCCCGACTGTGAGGAAACGCGCGGCATTCGGGATGACTTCATCACGAAGCTGGTACGCCAATTCCTGATCCGCCTCGAGTCCCATGCTCAACGTCGCGGCGACCCCGTAGTACGCGTAGCGCTCGAGTACATCGACCAGGTTCTCGCGCCGGTAGTTCGCCTTGCTGTTGCTTCCATCCTTTTCGTTGACCAGCCCGATATGGTTGTGGCCATCGATGAGTGCCGGTATCACGGTCTTGCCGGAGAGATCCACACGAGTCGCGCCTTGTGGGGGCTGACGCTGACCTTGCTTGCCGACCCACGTGAAGGCGTCACCCTCCACGAGGAACGCGGCGTTCTCAACGGGCGCGCTGCCGTCGCCGACGATGAGCCGCGCACCTTCGAACCAGATCGCCGTGCTCGTGCCGCGCTGCGCGTCCGCGACCAGCGTAGCAGCCAGCGCCGCGATCAGACAGCATGTCAACTCCCAAATTCCAATTCCCAACGCGCAACGTCCAGTGCGCCGGCATTTGGGAGTTGGGAGTTGGAGGTTGGGAGTTGATCCGTTTTCTACCGTCTGGTTAGAACAGCGCATTCTGGATGCTCCCATCCCGGTTCACCTTCCAGGGCTGAATACCGTTGAAGTGATCGGCTTGTAAGAAATAGTCGGGCGTCACGCCGAGCACCTTTGCCGCTTCGGCAATCGTCGGCTGCACTTCACCCTTTTCGTCGGTGCAACGTGACTGCAGCACGGCTTCCTCGCCGTTCCACTCCCACGCGAATCGAAACCGTGTGTGGGCGTAGGGCAGCACCGGCTGTTGAAGCTGCGCCTCCTTGTAGGTGCGGCCGCCGTCGACCGACACGTCGACTGTGCCCACGAGGCCGCCCCCGCTCCACGCGAGACCCGTGATCTCATAGAACCCGCGGCCGGGCAACCGCTGGCCGCCGGACGGGCGCGTGATGACCGATTTGGGTCCGAGCTCGAATCGGAATCCCAGCGCCTTGCCGTTGGGTGTCGTGTCGGCGTTGTTGCCGGCTTCGTGCCAGGACATGGCCACCTGATCGACGACGGCGATGCGGCTCAGCCACTTCACGGATCGAATCGCTTCCCAGCCAGGAACGACGAGACGCAGCGGATAGCCGTTGTGCGGACGGACCGGCTCGCCGTTCTGCGCGTAGGCGACCAGGATGTCGTCCATCGCCTTCACCATCGGAATGCTCATCGTGTACTTGTTCGCATCCGATCCTTCCGCGACGATCCAGTTGCCACCGCTCTGCACCCCGCATTCCTTGAGCAGGACCGACAGCAGCACGCCGGTCCATTCGCTGCAGCTCGTTCGTCCGTGTACGAGCTGCACCGAATCACCATTGGGACCGCGCAGCGGGCGGCTGTTCGCATTGCACTCGAGGAAGTACACCTTCGAGACCGACGGAAACCGTTTGATCTCGTCCATCGTGAACGTCAGCGGTCGATCGACCATGCCATGCATCAACAAGCGATGCTCCCTGGGATCGATATCGGGGATGCCGTTGACGTGGTCCATCAGAAAGTGCAGACCCGAGGGCGTGATGATCCCGTCGAGATCCTGTAGCGGGGTGGTCAAAGCGGTATCGGTGATGGGCGTGGCCGACCCGAGGGACTTGCGTACGGTGTTGTCGAACCGTGACGGTTGTCCGTAGGCGAGAGGGTCCTTCAGACGTGCGTCGGCCTGTGGTGCCTGGGCACCGACCGATTGGACCGCCCCAACGGCCAGACTCGCCAGCGCGGCACTCTCCGTCAGGAATTGACGACGATCGGAGTGATGCGAACCCATGTGTAACTCCCTTCCGCGAAACGGCGTCACCGAACTCGCGGGCTGCGCTCGTATTGGACCCCTCCTGCCAGCGACTGTCAATTCAGTCTCGGAGTGCCTCCGTGGGGCTGGCTCGTGCCGCCCCCTGCGCCGCGAGGACGCAACCAATTCCTCCCGCACACACTGCTACAGCCGCCGCGCCAGCCAGAGAAAGAGGATCATGCGGTGACGTACCAACGAGGACCCCTGTGAGGGCGCGGCCGACAGCCAGCGCTCCAAGAACGCCGGCGATCGTCGCGGCGCTGGTTGTCCACAAGGCATCCTTGAGTACATGTGTTCGCAATTGCTTCGGCGACGCGCCGAGAGCGGCACGAATACCAAGCTCGCGTCGCTGCATCGCGACGACCAGCCAGACGATGCCGATGAGGCCGATGGTGGCAAGCGCAGCAGCCAGTCCACCGAAGAAGACGAGCACGCGCATCGCGAATCGCCAAGGGGCACTCTCGCGAGCCAGGACGTCGCTCATGAGCACAACCTCACCGACGTGCACCCCGGGATCAAGCTCGCGAGCAATCGCACGAACCCTGGCAATGACCGGTTCGGCAGGCCCGGTGGTGCGAATGAGCAAGTGCTTGACGCGCATCGTCGACTGCGCCGCAGGCAGGTAAATATCGAGACGCGGATCCAGGAGCCCGCGGTATCTGACGTCACCCACGACGCCGACGACGGTTTGCCAGCGAAGCTCCTCGCGGTCTCCGGGCGCGCGCTGTGTGGCCACGACGATTCGCTGGCCGATCGGATCCCGGCCGGGCCAGTACCTGGCAGCTGCCGACGCGCTAACGATCACGACGTTTGGCGCAGCGGCGACGTCAGTCGGCGCGACATCCCGACCTCTCAGCAATGGAATTCCAAGTGTTCGAAAGTAACCGGACGTAACCGATTCGGTATTGGCACGGGGGTTACTTCGCCATGGCGCGTTCTCGCCCAACCCTTCCTGACCGTAAAGGACCGGAATCGTGTCGTTCCCAATGGGCCCGCTGAGCGGTCGGAGGTACACCGCACCCGCGTTCGCCACACCGGACAACTCTCCAGTGCGCGACAAGAGCCCATCGTAGAACGCGTCCCAACGTTCGAGTTCCTTCCACGAGGGCTCGACATCCAGGGACAGCAGTCCCTCGGCACGAAATCCAACATCGGTGCGATCGAGTGTGTGCACACTGCGCACGAAGAGCGCTGCGCCCGCCAGCAGAACGACGGCGACAGCGACCTGCCAGCCCACGACAAGACGTTGGAGACGCCGCTCGCGCGGATGCATCACGGTGCGCGCGCCGCTGGTCAACGTTCGGCCGGCATCAATACGTCCGACAAAGAACGCTGGCCATAAACTGGTCAGTGCTCCGACAATCGCGGTGAGGCCGACCATAAACAGCGCTACCGAGGGCGTGGTCAGACGCGCCCGGTCGAGGCGAGGCACGTCCAGAGGGGCGCTCGACACCAGCCACTCCGTAGTCACCCACGCGATCACGATCGCCCCCGCAAACCCCGCGAGCGCCAGGAGCCCGCCTTCCAAAACGGCACGAACGATGAGACCTCTCCGCTCCGCTCCGAGGGCCATGTGGACGGCAAGCGCGTGATCTCTGATTGCCGTGCGGAACACCTGCAGACCCGCGACACTGCTACAGGAGAGGAGCAACATGAGCAGCGCTCCAGCGAGCATCGTCCACAGAACGGGCCGCGCTGGCCCCTGTAGATACGTGTTGATCGGCGTGGCGACAACACTCGACACACTGCCAGCCGGATTCTGCTGTCGCGTGGAGATGGTGGTCAGCTCCTCAACCGCCTGGGCAGGGCTTGCATCATGACGCAACCGAGCCAGGGCGTAAAACACACGGAGGCTCGCCAGGTACTCTCCAGCGTCCGCGCGGCCGGCTCTCTGCGCGAGCGCGCGCATACTCGGTGCCGCCGGAATCCAAAGTTGCGTGCCACGGGGAAAGTCGAACGCTGGAGGCATGACGCCGACGACTTCAAGTGAGCGAACCGGTGACTCGATGTCTTCCTGCACACGTACGACTGTGCCGACGATCTGCGGGCTCGCGCCGAAACGTTGTCTCCACAGCTGGTCGCTGATGACGACCGCGCGGGGCTCGTTGCCGAGCTCATCGCGGCTGTCGAGAAGACGTCCGCTCGCCGGTGCCAGTCCAACGACATCGAAAAACGGCGCCGACACAGCCACGTATGCGACGCGCGAGCGGGATTCGCCGTCAACGAGCGAAAGGGACCAGTTGACGGAACTGAACAGACCGAGCGCCTCGAACGATCTGGCATTCCGACGCCAGGCGTCGACCTCCCCGTGAGCGACCTCGACCACAGGAGTGCCACGCGTGTCGTCACGTTGCCAAATCACCACAGTACGGTCGGGCGCGCCCAGGCCGATCGGGCGCAACATGACGGCGTCGATCACGGCATAGATTGCTGTCGTGACGCCGACGGTTACTGCAAACAGAGTGATCGCTACCAGCGATATACGGTGACTGCGCGCCAACGACCTGAGAGCGTGTCGAAGTTCGTCCGCCGTCGTCAGCATGGTGGTCATCTTATAGCCATTGGTGTCGTCACCGTTGGTCGCGATGCGTCGCATTCGCAGACATTGCTGCAATGCAGTATCCTGTCGCGCGATCAGTAACCGATCGACAGCACCGCGGAGGGAATCGATGCGCGACTTCAACGTCCTTTCACGTCGTGACCTTCTTAGAATGGCCGGCGCGGTCGGCGGTCTTGCCGTAGCGGACGTGGGCGGCGTCGTCTGGGCCCAGTCGGCGAAGAAGATCGAGTCGATGGCGCCGGAGCTCGATCGCATCATCAGCACCAGCGAGATGATCCGCGAGCTCGCCAGCGGCTACGGCGGCGATATCGGTCCCGCCGAAGGCCCCGTGTGGTGGTCTGAAGGCCGCTATCTTCTCTTCAACGACATTCACACCGCGCGGCGGATGAAGTACACGCCGGGTCAGACTGCGACGGTCGCGATGGAGAAGACCAACGAGGCCAACGGCATGACCCGCGATCTGCAGGGTCGCCTCGTCTCCGCCGAGCATCTCACCAGGCGCGTGACACGGTACGAGCCCGACGGCAGTCTCACCGTGATCGCCAAAGGCTTCCAGGGTAAGCGCCTGCTGCGGCCGAACGACGTGATCGTGAAGTCCGATGGCTCGATTTACTTCACCGATCCGGGCGGAAACGCCGCCCCCGAGGAGTGGGACGTGACCGTCTCCGGTGTCTACCGCGTGTCGGCCGATCTCGGGTCGATGTCGCTCATCATCGACGACATGGTCGGACCCAACGGCCTCGCGTTCTCGCCGGACGAAAGCATTCTGTATGTCGCCGACTCGCGCCGGCGTCACGTTCGCGCCTACGACATGCAGCCGAACGGCACGATTGCCAAGGCCACGAGCCGTGTCTTCGTCGATCTCAACGGCACCGAGCCCGGGGTGCCCGACGGCATCAAGGTGGACACCGCCGGCAACATGTACAGCGGTGGCAGCGGCGGCCTCTACATCATCGACTCCAAAGGTAAGAAACTCGGGCGCATCGTCCATGGCCAGCAGGCGACGACCAACGTCGCGTTCGGCGGCGACGACTGGAAGACGCTCTTCTTCACGACGCGAAGCACGTTGTTCTCTGTGGGCGTCAAGATTGCGGGGGTTCCTGTACCGGTGAAGAAAAGAACAACGTAGGTCAAAGGTCAAAGGTCAAAGGTCAAAAGTCAGGTACCAAGTACGGGAGGCGTCGTGAAGAATCCAAAAACGAACGTCTCGAAGGCGGTTGTGGCAACGCTGCTGATCGGGATCGGCGCCGCACCACTCGTCCGGGCGCAGCAGAAGGTCACGGGCGGTTCACTCTCCGCCGCTGATTACATCGAGATTCAGCAACTGGTCGCCCGCTACAGCTACGCCGTCGATACGCACGCAGACAATGGATACGCGTACGCCGATCTCTTCACGACCGACGGAACCTTCGGCAACACCAAAGGTCGCGAGGCGCTGGCGGAGCTGGCGCGCACGACGCAGAAAGACAGAGGCGGACCTGCGTATACGCGTCACTTTCTGACGAACGTCATCATCTACCCGACGCCTGAGGGTGCGCGGGGGAGTCAGTATCTGATGGCGCTCGATGTGTCCGAAGGTGGAAAGCCCAGCAGCATCGTCCACGGCGGTCGCTACGACGATGTCTATGTGAAGACGCCCGCGGGATGGCGGTTCAAATCGCGACAGCTCTACCCCGCCAAGATCGGCGTGCCCCCGCCGACGGCGAAACTACCTCCCTCCACACGACGGTAATCCCTTATGCGTTACAGAATTCTTGCGACAGGTGTGACCTTGGGGCTCGTTGCGCTGGTGGCAGTGCAGGCACGGCAAACAAGAACGGGCGATTCGACCGCTGTCATGGCGCTCACGGCCATGGACTACATCCAGATCAAGCAACTGGTGAATCGTTACGCCTTCGCGTTGGACACCGCCTCGCGCAATGGCTACGACTACGCCGATCTCTTTTCACGCGATGGTGTCTTCGACAGCAACACGCGTGGCCGGGTTCAGGGACGGGACCAGCTGGCGGCGCTCGCGCGCGGCGACAAGAAGGGCCCGTTGTACGTGAACCACTACATCATGAATCACCTCATCGAGCCCACGGCCGACGGCGCCGTCGGACGGCAGTACCTGATCAACATCAGCCACGATCAGAACATTCCGTCGGTCGGTCCCAATCCGAACCAATGGGATCTCGTCGGCCAGAAGCGCGGAAGCCTCGACACCGTGGGAGGTCACTACGAAGACGTGTATACGAAGACGCCGGAGGGATGGCGTTTTCGGTCACGCAGGTTCGTGCCGTCGAAGTCCGGTCCCGATCCGGCCAGCGCGACGATGTTGAAGACGTACCCGGTGAGGCCCGATCCAACCGATACGATGCCCACCGTGCCTGGCGGCCTGAGCGCCATGGACTACATCGAAATCGAGCGATTGGTTGCCAGCTACGGGCACGCACTCGACAGCGGTTACGGCACTACCGACAACGGTGCGGCCTATGCCGGGCTGTACACGGCGGATGCGACCTTCGGCCAGTCAACCGGCTACGCGCAGTTGGCCGCGCTCGGAAGAGAACAGCCGCAGGGACCGCAGTACGTTCGCCACTATCTGACCAATCACGTCATCGAGCCGTTTGCCGGGCAAGCCATCGGCAAGCAGTATCTGGTCGTCGTCGACATGCCCGAACCCGAGGCGAGAGCCAAAGGCATACCGGGGTCGATATTCCTCGGCGGGCACTATGAGGACGTGTATCAGAAAACGCCGGATGGCTGGCGAATTCGGACGAGACGCCTGTTCCGTGCGCAGGCCCAATGAAAGTAATAAGTTTGAAGTTTAAAGTCGGTAAGTAAGTGAGAAGTATTCCCGCGATGTGGGACACCATGGGCTCGTGCGCACTTCCAACTTACTTGTACACTTTGACCTTTTAACTTCTCACTTTATTTCAGCCTGACGCGATAGACATGCGTGCAGGCGGTGATATACAGGCCTTTGCCGTCTGCATCTCCGAATCCAACGTTGGTCGCGCAGATCTGTTCGCGCGGTTCGCCGGGCGGCTGGGGAAGCCGCAGGGTGCCGAGACGCTTGCCGTCTGGTGAAGTAATTCGCACCTCACCGGGACCGGCCCCGGTCGTAGAGAACACATTCCCGTTCGCGTCCACCTTCATTCCGTCGTTGCCTGCGACGTCGAGGAACTCGACGCCGTTCGCGACGCTGTCGTCGGCCTGCACGTCGTAGCGCATGATTTTGCGGCCGATCGTGACGTAGAGCCGCTTCTCGTCTGGCGACAAGGCGATGCCGTTCGGGAACCCTTCGGGGAATTCCTTGTTGCTGCCGGCGAGCGTGACCTTGCCGTCTCTCACGAGGTAGAAGCCATTGAACGGAAGCTCGCGCTGAAGGCTGTTCGCGCCACCGCGTAACCCTGAATTTCCATCCGTGAAGTAGATCGATCCGTTCGATTTCACGACGACGTCATTGGGGCCGTTGAAGCGTTTTCCCTCGTAGCGATCGGCAACGACGGTGCGCTTGCCGTCCTTTTCGAGGCGAAAGACGGCGCGGCTTGCCGGCGACGCGATGATCAGCCGGCCTTCGCGATCAAGCGTGAGCCCGTTGGCACCGATGATGATGACGTGCATGCGGCCGCGTCGTGTCTGCTGCCCGACGTTCAGAATGTCGGGGCCGTCGTAAATGTTTTCGAGGA
>Ga0207643_10000340_pt1 | contig 31897 bp, 39 predicted proteins | sample KBSMisM62_FD_184313 | JGI IMG/M metagenome (GOLD analysis project Ga0207643, IMG submission 184313) | Miscanthus rhizosphere microbial communities from Kellogg Biological Station, Michigan, USA - KBS Miscanthus M6-2 (SPAdes) (version 2) | ecosystem: Host-associated > Plants > Roots >... | reverse complement strand
CCCCGTATTTGAATGTCTTACAGCCGTTTACTCCGGTGCGCCGTTCTGAGCTTTGCAGTCGCTCTCGCCACTGCGACGCCGGGTGCACAATCGCCTGCAGCGCTGCCTCAGCCGGCGCCCGCCGCGGCATCCGCGACACTCCTGAAGCAGTACTGCGTCACGTGCCATAACGAACGCCTGAAGACCGGCGGCTTCGTGATCGATCCAGCCGATGTCGCCAATGTCGGTTCAGGCGCGGACCGCTGGGAGAAGGTCGTTCGCAAGCTGCGGACACAGTCGATGCCGCCACCGGGTGCGCCACGTCCGGATGCGGCGAGCTATGACCGCGTGGCCACGTTCCTCGAAACGGAGCTGGATCGGACCGAGGCCGCGCGTCCTCATCTCGGCAAGCTGCCGCTGACGCATCGCCTCAGCCGCACTGAATATCGAAACGCCGTCCGCGATCTGCTCGCGCTCGAGTCGCTGCCGCGTGAGGTCAGCATCGATTACCTGCTGCCGCCGGACAACATCAGCAGCGGCTTCGATAACATCGCTGACCTGCTGTTCATTTCGCCGAGCAACATGGAGCGTTACCTCGATGCCGCGCGGAAGATCAGCCGCCTGGCGATTGGCGATCCCGCGATGCCGGTGATGGTGAATATTTATCGCCTCGACCCCGAGCATCCTCAGGACGAGCGTGTCGACGAACTGCCCTTCGGTACCCGCGGCGGTATCGCTGTTCGGAGCGAGTTCCCGGTGGACGGCACGTACATCGTCAAAGTGGAGGTCGGCGCCGCGAACGGCCACGATCTCGAGGTCACCGTTGATGGCGAACGCGTTGCACTCCGGTCGCTCGGTAGCGGCGGACCTGGGGCTCCGTCCGTAGATGCACCGCCTGGTCAACCCGATCCGTCAGATCCCGATCCCACACCTCCCTCCGTTGATCGACCGGCCGTGCAGGGCAGAGGCGCGGGGCCGACGGATGCAGCAGGTTCAGGGGGCGCAGCAGGTGCGCGCGGCGGCCGCGCCGGTGGTCGAGGTCGTGCCGCGGCGCCCCCTCCGCTGGAGTTTCCGCTCGCTCTGAAGGCCGGCCCCAAGCTGATTGGTGTCGCATTCGTGCAGCGCACTGAGGCGCGCGACGAAGCAACGCTGCGCCCCCGCATGCGCAGCCGTGGCACGCAGCCGGCGATCAACAGCGTGACGATCAGCGGTCCATACAAAGTCACCGGCACCGGCGATTCCCCCAGCCGCCGCCGCGTCTTTGTCTGTCGCCCCACCTCCGCCAAAGGCTCCGGCGAGGCAGGCTCGTCAAGCGCGGAAGAGACGGCATGTGCGCGCCGGATTCTGTCCACGCTCGCGCGGCGCGCCTATCGCCGCCCGGCCAATGAGACCGACCTCAGAGACCTCCTGCCGTTCTACGAACAGGGTCGTAAACAGGGCAGCTTCGACCTTGGCATCCAGAAGGCGCTCGAGCGCCTGCTCGTCAGCCCGCAGTTCCTGTTCCGCATCGAGCGAGAGCCTGCGAATGTCGCGACCGCTACGGCCTACCGCGTGAGCGATCTCGAGCTCGCCTCGCGGCTATCGTTCTTCATCTGGAGCAGCATCCCAGACGACGAGCTGCTCGACGCGGCTTCGTCGGGAAGGCTGAAGGATCCGAAGGTACTCGAGCAACAGGTGCGCCGCATGCTCGCGGATCCGCGCTCTGAATCGCTGGTCACCAACTTCGCGGCGCAATGGTTGTACTTGCGCGATATCTCGGCCAAGCTGCCGGACGAGATCCTGTTCGCCGATTTCGACGAAACGCTGCGCAACGCGATGCAGCGCGAGACCGAGCTGTTCATCGGCAGCGTGTTCAGGGAAAACCGGAGCGTCCTCGATCTGCTGCGCGCGAACTATACGTTCCTGAACGAGCGACTCGCGCGTCACTACGGCGTCCCGAACATCAAGGGGAGCTATTTCCGGCGCGTCACGTTCCCGGAAGGGAGCGTCCGCGGCGGGTTGCTCGGGCAGGGCAGTGTGCTGACGATCACCTCGTATTCGACGCGCACGTCGCCGGTGCTGCGCGGCAAATGGGTGCTCGAGAATCTGCTCTCCGCGGCGCCGCCGCCTCCGCCACCCAACGTGCCATCGCTGAACACCGAGAAAGCGCCGGGCAAGCCGCTGACCTTGCGCGAGGCGATGATCCAGCATCGGGCCTCACCGGCATGCGCCGGCTGCCACGCGCGGATGGATCCGATTGGTTTCGCGATGGAGAACTTCGACGCCGTCGGGCGATGGCGCGAGCGCGACGGTGAGCAGCCGATCGATGCGACCGGGACCTTTCCCGAGGGGACGAAATTCGATGGCATTCCCGGGCTGAAGAAGGAATTGCTGCGCCAGCCGGAGCAGTTCGTCGGCACGGTCGCCGAGCGTCTGCTCATGTACGCCGTCGGCCGTAACCTGCAATACTATGATGCGCCTACCGTGCGCGCGGCGATGCGCGAGGCCGCGCCGGCAGACTACACATTGGCGTCGCTGGTGCTCGGGATCGTGAAGAGCCGACCGTTCCAGATGCGAGAGGCTGGAGGCGAGTGATGTTCGTGACCAAGAAGTCGTTGCCACGGCGCACCTTCCTGCGTGCCATGGGCACGACGATCGCGCTGCCATTCCTCGATGCGATGGTGCCGGCGCTCTCGGCGCGCGCGCTCAAGCCCACGCCGCGTTACGGCTTCGTCTACATCGCCAACGGCGTCATTCAGAACCTGTGGACGCCCGCCACGACCGGCGCTGGTTTCGATCTGACGCCGACACTGCAGCCGTTCGCCAGCCTGCGCGACAAGATTTCGGTGCTCAGCGGCCTTTCGCACTTGCAGGCCGATACGTTCGGTGACGGCACTGGCGATCATCCGCGTGCGACCGCCGTCTGGTTGACGGGCGTGCACGCCTACGACCGGGCGCAGCCAGGCGTCGAGGTGAAGCTGGCGACCACGGTGGATCAGATCCTCGTGCAGGAGATTGGCAAAACGTCGCAGATCCCGTCGATCGAGATGTCGGTCGACTTTCCGACGCAGGGCTCCTGCGATTCAGGTGACTGCTTCTACGTGAACACCGTCTCGTGGCGCAACGAGACGACGCCGAACAACACCGAATCGCATCCGCGGATCCTGTTCGAACGGCTCTTCGGCGATGGCGGGAGTACCGAAGCACGTCTGGCACGGGCGCGATCGGAAGGCAGCATCCTGGACTCAGTTCGTGAAGAGGCAAGCCGCGTGGCCAACAGTCTGGGCCGCGGCGACAAGAACAAGCTGCACGAATACCTCGACTCCGTCCGCGAGGTGGAGCAGCGCATTCAGAACGCGGAGTCGCAGCCGGTCGATATCGAGCTGCCCGAGCGGCCGACGGATATTCCGTCCTCGTTCGACGCCCACACCAAGCTGATGTTCGACCTGCAGGCGCTGGCGTTCCAGGCCGACATCACGCGGGTGTTCAGCATGATCATGTCGCGCGAGCTGAGCACGATGACGTTCCCGATCATCGGCGTGCCCGAGCAGCATCACGGTGTGTCGCACCATCGCAACGATCCCCAGCTCATTGCCAAGAAGGCGCGCATCGACCTGTACCAGTCGCAGCTCTTTGCCTACTTCCTCGAGAAGCTGCAGTCGATGCCAGAGGGCGACGGCTCCGTGCTCGACCAGTCGCTGCTCCTGTACGGCGGCGGCATGGGCGACGGCAACATGCATCGCCACTCGAACCTGCCGACGCTGATGGCTGGCGGTCTTGGCGGCAAGTTCAAGATGGGCCGCCATCTGCAGTACACGCTGGACACGCCGATGGCCAACCTGCTGCTGACGATCATGGACAGCGGCGGCGTGCACCTCGAAAAGTTCGGCGACAGCAACGGACGGATTCTCGAACCGCTGTCCGTGTCCTAGACCGAAGACGAATAGTGCGTAGTGTCCGGCTTCAGCCGGACTGACCGATCGTAGTGTCCGGCTTCCTCGGGCGCCGGAGCGCATCGCGCGAAGGCGGCAGCCGGACTGTCGATCACGACACGCCCGCCTTCGCCAATATCCGCCAAACCCCAATACGTGTCGATGCGGATTATGACGACTGGGAGGAGAGGGCCCGGTGTGAAGAGAGACGAACGGTTGGTCTGTGAGCGGTTCCCGCGCTCGTCAAAATATCATCCCGACTGGGTCATAGCCGGTGCGAGCAGTGGTGCGAACGCGCTGTGGCTGACCGAATGGCTTGCCGAAGCACTCGACTTACGGTCCGGCATGCGCGTGCTGGACCTCGGCTGCGGGCTCGCCATGTCATCGATCTTCATGCGGCGTGAATTTGATGTTCAGGTCTGGGCTACCGACCTATGGTTCAGCGCAGCAAACAATCTTCAGCGCATTCGGGACGCTGCTGTGGACGACGGTGTGTTTCCGATCCACGCGGATGCGCGCTCGCTCCCGTTTGCGCCGGAGTTCTTCGACGCCGTCGTATCCATCGATTCGTTTGTCTACTACGGGACCGACGATCTGTACCTGAACTACCTGGCTCGCTTCCTGAAGCCAGGCGGTGTGCTGGGTATCGCAGGCGCGGGTGTGATGCAGGAGTTCGACGGGGCGGTACCCGACCATCTTCGAGCGTGGTGGGAACCGAGCATGTACTGCTTGCACTCCGCGCTTTGGTGGCGTCGGCACTGGGAGCGGACCGGCATCCTGGAGATTGAGGTCGCCGACACCTTTCCGCATGGCTGGCAATTGTGGCGCGACTGGCAAGTGGTCGTCGCGCCCGACAACGCCGTGGAGATCCAGGCGGTCGAGACAGATCGCGGTCGCTATTTGGGCTACGTGCGCCTCGTCGGCCGTCGGCGCGCCGAGGCACGCCTGGATGAGCCGATCGTGTCCGTGTCGAGTGACTATACGAAGAAGCCGTTGCTCCGAGTCGTCAGTATCGAGTGAGCGGACATTCGCGTCCACCTCAACACGCGCGCGGCCGGCTGAAGGAGCACGTCAAACGTCACAATGTGTAGGCGAGGGCCGCCAAGGGACGGGCGAATGGACGAACCAAGATTCACGCAAACCAGTAGCGTCTTTGCGATGAGATGCGAGGTCGAGGTCACCATTCGCACTGGTGCGGAAATCGTGTGGAGCCTCTTGAGCGATGCGAGCGGCTTCTCGCGCTGGAACTCTACAGTGACTGGCATTGAAGGCGAGATTCGCGAAGGTGAGCAACTCAGGCTGCACGTGCCGGGTACAAACCGTACTTTCACCCCCAGAGTTTCGGATGTCGAGCCAGCGCGGCGCATGGTCTGGAGCGACGGCTTGCCTCTTGTCTTCAAAGGTGTCCGTACTTTTGTGCTTACGCCTCGCGACAATACTTCGACCGACTTCGCAATGGAGGAACGCTTCTCCGGGGCGATGTTTGCGCTCACCAAACGCATGTTGCCGGATTTCCGACCGATTTTTGAAGCCTACGCCAACGACTTGAGGCGTGAAGCAGAGCGAATCGCGGGAGTTCGCTGAGCACGATAGCCGGACCTATCACACATGCACATGACGTCATCGGTCCTCGTGAAGAGCGACCTCGAGACCGCTTGGGCGTTTCTGTCAAACGAGCGCAACGCTGCGCGGTGGGACCGCAGCGTCGCCCGGGCGGACCTCATGTCGCCGCCGCCGCTCCGCGTCGGCTCGATCGTGCAGACGACAGCGCCGTCGGGGATGACACAGGACTTTCGCGTCGACGAGTTCTCGCCGCCTCATGTTCTGCGATTCAGCCTGGTGCGATCCCAGTGGTTCCGTACGGCGCAGCTTTCTTTCACCCTGGCAGCCGACGAAGGTGGAGTGCGCATCTCCCACGAGATCGCCGTTGCGCTTCGATTCCGATGGGCCATTCTCGTTCCTGTGCTTGCCCTCACCAACAGGCGTGCCCTCGCTGCGGATCTGGACTCACTGAGACGCGCGATTGAAGAAGGGCACGACCTCACCGCCAGCCACAGGTCGTAAGGCCGGCGTCGCGATTGTGAGACACACAGTCGGGCCGTGAGGTCTACTAAGATTTGCACCAGATGGGCGACCATATTCTCCAGGAGCAAGTCGACTACTACCGGGCCCGAGCGAACGAGTATGACGAATGGTTCCTGCGGCAGGGCCGCTACGATCGTGGACCCGCACACCGCACCGCGTGGTTCGACGAACTCGCTGTCGTTGAAGCGGCGCTCGCTCAGGAATTGCAATCTGGCGAAGTCCTGGAGCTTGCCTGCGGGACGGGATTGTGGACGCAGCATCTGGCGCGCCGTCACTCGCGTGTCCTCGCCGTCGATGCTTCGCCAGAAGTGATTGCCGTCAATCGTCGGCGTGTGCAGTCGGATGCCGTTGACTACGTCGTCGCGGACCTTTTCACGTGGGACCCGGGGGCTCGATTTGACGCCGTGTTCTTTGGTTTCTGGCTTTCGCATGTACCGCCGAATGAATTCGAACCGTTCTGGGCGAAGGTGGCTGCGTCGCTGAAGCCAACGGGTCGGGTGTTTCTTGTCGACAGCCTCCTCGAACAGGCGTCGACGGCTCGTGACCATGAACCACTCGATCAATCGGGCGCGGTCAAACGCCGACTGAACGACGGGCGCGAGTACAAAATCGTGAAGGTCTTCTACGAACCCGCTGCTCTTGAACAGCGTCTCTCGTCTCTCGGCTGGCAGGGCTGGATTCGATCGAGTGGTCAATTCTTCGTCTATGGTTCCCTGGCACCGCACTTGACTGGGGCGGGCACGAACCGGTGATTGGGAAGATTGCGCTCGAGGAGCACTTCGCGCTGCCCGAGACGCTGGCGGATTCCACTCGCTATGCAAGCGGACAGTCGTGGTCGCTGCTCGAGCAGCGGTTGTTGGATGTTCACGATCACCGTCTGTCGGAGATGGACGCGCACGGCATCGCGTACGCGATCCTCTCGCTGAACTCTCCCGCAATTCAGGCGATCGCGGATCGATCTCACGCGATCGAGATCGCCCGCCGCGCCAACGATGTGCTCGCAGAAGCTGTCGCGCGCAAGCCGGATCGACTTGCCGGTTTCGCGGCACTCCCGCTGCAGGACCCCGATGCGGCGGCAGAGGAACTCACTCGCGCGGTCACACAGCTTGGATTCAAGGGCGCGCTCGTAAATGGATTCTCGCAGGTCGCCAGCAGCGAGAACGTGATGTATTACGACCACCCGGCGTATGCCTCGTTCTGGCGGCGCGCCGAAGAGCTCGACGTGCCCTTCTATCTGCACCCGCGCGAACCGCTGGCCTCGCGCGAACCGATCTACGACGGGCATCCATGGCTGCTCGGGCCAGTCTGGGCGTTCGCTGCGGAGACCGCCGTCCATGCGCTGCGATTGATGTGCAGCGGCCCGTTCGATCGGCATCCTCGCCTGACGTTGATCCTCGGCCACCTGGGCGAGGGATTGCCCTACAACGCGTGGCGCATCGACCATCGCTTGCGCAAGATGCCGCAGGGCCTTCCCGCGCGCCGGACGATCACGGAATACCTCCGCTCCAACGTCTTTCTCACGACGAGCGGCAACTTTCGAACGCCGACGCTCATCGATGCGATCGCCGAAGTCGGCGCCGATCGCGTGCTGTTCTCGGTCGATTACCCCTTCGAAGAGACCGCCGACGCAGCCACGTGGTTCGACAGCGCTCAGATCTCCGAGCGCGATCGGCTCTGCATTGGCTCCGAAAACGCTACCAGGCTGTTCAAGCTGTAGCTCGCTGTCCAAGAAATCCGACGCAGAAGCAGTTTCACAATGGCGTAGAGGCCGGTCTTCAGACCCGCCTTGATCAATCCGGCAGCTTGACGGCGAGTCTAAAGACTCGCCGCTCCCGTGGTGAAAAACGCGATCGTAATGATCACGTCCGCAGCTGCGCCGCGATCGCGGCCGCGATGGCATGCGCCGCGCGCGGATCCGGATGCCCGTCACCGGGAATACGCCACGTCCGGTCGAGCTCGACCCGCACGACGGGAAGGTTCGTGCCGTCGAGGACTCGTTGCCGAAGCGCCTGCTCGGCGGGCTCTTCAGGCATGAACTGCGGCATCACGATGACGGGCACGGCGCCACGCATCCGCGCAAGATCGCAGGTTGCCTGCAGGACTTCGCGTGTGACGGCGATCCCCCGTTCGATCGTCTCCTCCTTGCGGTAGCGCATCACAAGCCGCAGGATTTCGAGCAGGCGCCAACGCTCAGTTGCGGGCAACCACACGAGGCCCTGTCCGAGGTGAGGCCGATCGTCATCCATGTTCCGGTCGAAGAGCGCTGGCGCGAAGACCGAGACAACGGCAATCGGTTGCCGGAAGCGTGGGAGCTCGGCCCGCAGCCGCATGAATGCCTGATCGCTGGCGTACGCAGAGACGGCAAGATTGGCGCTTTGTACCCCGAGTAATGCGCCAGTCTGGGCGGGCACGCTCTCCTCCCACGTGAGCCCCTCGCCGACAATCGTCGACTCGCCGGTGAAGACGATGGTCGGACGATCGGGGTCGACTGGCTCGCCGAGCCCGCGCACGCGATAGCCCAAGCCGTCGAACGCATACTCGATGGTTCGTCCACCGTCCATCAGCCGTGCGAGGCGCGACGGCACGAACGTCCATCCCAACTGCGGATCGAGACGACGCCGAGGCTCCTGGCCAACTGGCTCCTCATTTGCGGCGTGGCGATGGACGTATCGGAGCGTGACTTCGCTCGTGACGATGGCCAGCGGCACCGCGAGCATCACGCCGAGTGCGAGAGATCCATTGTGTGCGACGAAGCGGCCGAGGCGTGGCCGGAGCCACACCACAATGCTCGTTCCCACGATTACGGCCACGATGCGGCCAAGCGACGCTGACCAGACGTACACACGACGAGAAACAAAAAATGCGGGAAGGAAATGTCGATCGAACCACTGCTGATTCGCGACGATGGCCCACACGATGAAGGCGCAGCCGAGTAACGTGAGCGTGAGCTCGACAGCGATACGGACCGCGACGCGCGCAACCACGGTGCTATCTTAGGATCGCTATGCAATCGACGCGGCCCCTTGTGCGACCGACGGGGTTCGATCGAATGCTCGCGCCGCTCCATCGCTGGATCTGGCGCGACCACGAGCGGCGCGTTCACAAACTGATGAGGTTCGGCGAGACCGAAACCGACGGGGGCCGCGACATCCTGCGCGCCGCGGAGGTGACATCAGATCCACTGCTCCGTCGCCTGTATCTCGTTCATGCGATCGACGAACTGCGTCACGGCGCGATGTTTCGACAGCGTGCCGCTTCGTTGCTCCAGGCGCTTCGCTCCTCGTCAAAACCAGTGTTTCGTGCCGACTGGCTCGCCCCCGGCGGGCATGGCGCCGACGATCTCGAAGTGGATGGCGAGTCGGATCATTCGATGCTGGCCTTTCTACACCTCTCGGAAAAAGCTGCCGCGAGCCGGTTCACGGTGTATCGCGACGTGCTTCGGGACGACCCGCCGACCTATGCGGTGTTCGACGAGATCCTCCATGACGAGACGTTCCACATGAACTACACGCTCACGCAGCTGGCGCGGATCTCGCCGCAGCATCATCGCCGGCACATCTGGCGGGCGCGCTGCGGCCGCCTGTGGAAGGCCTATCTCCGAGTTGCGAGCGCGCTGGCTGGTGTCATCGGCACGCTGCTCATGACCGTCCAGTACTTCGTGTTGATGCCACCGTTCGCCTGGCTGGCCAAGCGTGGCGCGCGACGGGAGCGCCAGGGATGGACTGCGGCCGACCCTGATGCAGGCGATTCGCTCACGCGACAGTATTGACGCTGGCTCTATGAAAATCCTCGGCATCTCGGCGCATTACCACGACTCGGCCGCCGCGCTGATCGTCGACGGGATGCCCGTGTGCGCGGTGCAGGAGGAGCGGCTATCGCGCCGGAAAAACGATGCGGCGTTTCCACTGCTGGCGATCGAATGGTGCCTCCAGCATGCCGGTCTCGAGCCCGACGATCTCGATGCCGTCGTCTTCTACGAGCGGCCGATGTTGAAGTTCGATCGGATCCTCACGTGCGCCCTGCGTGCCTTTCCGCGCTCGTGGCAGACATTTCCCGAGGCGATGAAAAGCTCGCTCGGTGAAAAGGTCTGGGTGCGCGGAACGATTTCGTCCTACCTCGGGGTGCCCTCGCGGAAGATCCTTTTCACCCGTCATCACCAGTCGCACGCCGCGGCGGCGTTTCTCGCCGCTCCCACCGATCGCGCCGCGATCCTGACGACGGACGGGGTGGGAGAGTGGGCGACGCTCACGGTCGGTCACGGGACGCGCGGCACCAACGGCGGCACCGCGATTACGCTGCCGCGTGAAGTGAGATTTCCTCATTCGCTCGGCATGCTGTACTCGGCGTTTACCGCCTATCTCGGCTTCGCGATCAACGAGGACGAGTACAAAGTGATGGGGCTTGCCGGCTACGGTCGACCGACGGTCGTCGACAAGGTACGCCGTCTGATTCGTCAGACCGCGGATGGCGCCTTTGCGCTCGACCTCGATTACTTCGAATTTCATTCGACGGCAAGACGCTCGTACTCATCGCGCTTCGTCGATCTGTTCGGGCCGCCGCGCCTTGCCTACGAGCCGATCGATCTGTCCAGCGCCGACGGACAGCGTTTTGCCGACTGCGCGGCCAGCGTGCAATGCGTCCTCGAAGATACGCTCGTGACGCTGGCGCGGTCGCTGCACGAGGAAACCGGGCTCTCTGATTTGTGCCTCGGGGGCGGAGTCGCGCTCAATGGGCTCGCCAATGCGCGAATCCTCGCCGAATCGGGCTTCACGCGTGTTTTCGTTCCGCCGGCGCCAGGCGATGCAGGGTGCGCACTTGGCGCGGCCCTGTACGCCGATCGCATCCACTTTGGCAGTCCCGATCGCGATATCCCCGATCATCCGTTCTGGGGGCCGTCTGTCGACGGCATGGAGTTGGCCAGAATTGCGTCAGAGGACGGCCACGCGGTCGATCGGTGCGAAGACGAGGACGTCCTGATTGGTCAGACCGCGGACGATCTCGCAGCCGGCCGCGTCGTCGGATGGATGGACGGCGCACTCGAGCTCGGACCTCGCGCACTCGGTCATCGCAGCATCCTCGCGTCAGCCGCGGGGACCGAGATGCGCGATCGGCTCAATCGCGAGGTCAAGTTCCGTGACGAGTTCCGCCCCTTCGCACCAGTCGTCCCGATTGAGGCTGCGGATCGCTACTTCGAGATTCCAGCTGGAGGAGCGCGTCTCGCGCGTTTCATGTCAGCCGTTTTTCGCGTGCGGCCGGAATGGCGCGCCGCGCTCGGCGCGATCACTCACGTTGACGGTACGACACGGCTGCAGGCGCTCGATCGCGAGATGTCGCCACGGTTGTACGCGCTGCTGCAGGCGTACGGTCAGCGAACAGGCGTCCCGGTTCTGCTCAATACGTCGTTCAATCTCTCGGGCGAGCCAATCGTCAATCGCGCGGTCGAAGGGTATTCGACCTTCCTGCGCTGCGGAATCGATGTCCTCGTGGCTGGTCAGACGCGAGTCACGAAGAAGACGTCTGAAGTGAGTAGGGAGTAACGTGATCAAGAAACGAAGCCGCCTCAGGCGCGGTCTCATCGTTCTCGGAAGCACGGGCGGTTCCATCGCACACCTGACGAACGGCTTGTGGCGTAGCGAGTCGCAGAAACGGTGGCTCATCCCGTTGGCGGTATTTCTGTGCCTGACGGGTCTGATTCTGATTCTGGCCACGAGCGTCGAGGCGCTGGCGCCATTCATCTATTCGATCTGGTGAGCGTTCTTTGCGCGGGACAGTCAGCGCGCGTCACCTCCAAGGAATCAGGCTGCTTTTGGGAGTTGGCAGTTGGAGGTTGGGCATTGACGCGTTTTGAGCATCCTGTCAGGCCCATTCAGTGATGGAAGAGCAGTTCCGCGAGCTCACGGCGTGCCCCGGCTGCGGGGCCGAGCTGGCGGCGGACTGGTCGTGCCAGGGTTGCGGAGCGCGTTATACCGCGCTCGATGGCATCCCCGATCTTCGGCTGGCCAGTGAACCGCGCGTCGAAGTCGTGCGACGTTTCTATGACGAGGCGCCGTTTCCGGGATACCCGCCACACGACACGCTCGTCTGGCTGCGGGCGCGAGCCGGTCGCAGCGAGTTTGCGCGTCTCCTCGATCGTGCGGTCGCCCTCGACGCGCGAATTGTCGAGATCGGGTGTGGCACAGGGCAGATGAGCCTGTATCTGTCGCGGGCGAGTCGAATCGTCATCGGTGCCGATCTCTCGCGCGAATCGTTGCAAGTGGCAGCGTCGGCGGCGCAGCGGTTCGGGCTCGATCGAGTGCGATTCGTCGAAACCGACCTGCACCGGCCAGGGTTGCGACCGGCATCGTTCGATGTCGTGTACTCGTCTGGCGTCCTGCACCACACGCCCGACCCTCGGGTTTCGTTCGCGCGGCTGGTACGACTGGCGCGACCGGGGGGAACCATCGTGCTCGGGCTGTACAACGCGTTCGCGCGAATTCCGCTGCGGCTGCGGCGAGCGGTCACTCGTCTCTCGGGATACCGCTTGATCCCGTTCGATCCCGTGATGGCCGAGCGCCGCCAGCAGGCGGACCGGCGGGAGGCCTGGCTCCGCGATCAGTATCGCCACCCGGAGGAGCACCGCCACACGCTGGCGGAGGTCCAGCGCTGGTTCGCCGAGAACGGTGTGGAGTATCTCCGTTCGTATCCGAGCGCCGTGCTTGGCTCGGAGCCAGGCGAACTCTTTGCAGCCGCCGAGGACAACTGGCGGCTCGAAGGCTGGCTCGCCCAGATTGGCTGGATTCGCGCGCTGGGCCACGAAGGAGGCGTGTTCGTCACGATCGGCCGGCGCGTTTGACATGCGCGTTCGTCGAGAGCAAAGAATTATCAATGGCACTCGTCGTTCTTCTCCGAGGGGTCAATGTCGGTGGTTATAGAGCTTTCCGCCCACGGGCGCTTGCGGATCAATTGAAACAACTCGGGGTTGTCAATATTGGTGCAGCGGGGACGTTCGTCATCCAAAAGCCAGTAGCGCCCACGCAGCTGCGCGCGGAACTGACGCGTCGGCTCCCCTTCGAGACCGAGATCATCATCTGCCAGGGTCGCGAGATTATCCGGCTGATGTCACTGGAGATCTTCACTGAGGAGTCCGCGCGCCCTGGCATCGTCCGTTTCGTGAGCGTGCTGTCTCGCTCCCCTCGCCTGGCGCCACCCTTGCCGATGACTCTTCCGACGCGCGGCCAGTGGCTGCTGAAAGTCCTGGCCCGCGAGGGCAGGTTCGTCGTCGGTCAGTACCGGCGCCACATGAAAGCGATCGGCTACCTCGGCACGCTGGATCGGCTTTTCGGGGTACGGCTCACGACCCGCAACTGGAACACGATGGCCGCCATCGTCAAGGTCCTGGAGGGATGATTTTCCGCAACGCAGAGTCCTCTGATTGCGAGGCCCTGGCCCACTTGCACGCACTGAGTTGGCGCCGCTCGTATCAAGGGATTCTCGCGCAAGAGTTTCTCGACAACTGCGTTGAAGACGATCGTCGCCACATATGGCGGGCTCGCCTTGCGGATCCGAAATCTGAAACGCAGTTGGTGCGAGTCGCGGTCGAGGAGGCTGCGATCGTCGCCTTCGTGTGCGTGTTTCTCGATCAGGATGAACGGTGGGGAGCGCTGGTCGACAACGTCCACGTACATCCTGACTTGAAAGGTCGAGGCATTGGACGCCAGTTGATGGCTCACGCGGCCTCCTGGGTTATCGATCGGAGGCCGGCGAGTCCGCTACATCTGTGGGTCTTTGAAGAGAACCATTCGGCGCGAGCCTTTTACGAGCGCTTCGGTGGCATCTCAGTGGAAAGGTCCATTCACCACGCCCCTGACGGCAATGACGTCCCAGCAATCCGGTATGTGTGGAGTGATCTCGCGAAGCTCGTGAAAGAACTCAATCCGACATCGTGATCAGGGTTGTGGGGCGCAGCGTGTGAAAAACGCAATAGACTATCCATCTGGGCGGTACGGAGGACGTATGAAACGCTTGTCCTTGGTGATCGCTGCGACGATGGTTGCGCTCGCGGGTTGCAGCGAAGCGCCCACGGCGCCATCACCCGCACCCGTGACGCTACGGGATGTCCAGGTCAGCATGTGGGGTTTCAACGGGACATTCACCAGCGACGGGGCCGTGCTGCTCGGGCGAACGTTTCAGATGACCGCAACGGCTCGGTTCTCGAACGGCGGCGAAGACGTCACCCGTGCGGCGTCGTGGGAGAGTTCCAATCCGAGTGTGGCGCCGATTACGCCTGGCGGCCTGCTGACCGGCCTCGCCAATGGCAGCGCCGTGGTCACTGCGACGTATCAAGGGACGTCCGGCTCGCTCGTGGTGAGCGTCTCGGACATTCCCTGAACCAGCCTCGTCTCACGCCTTGGCGTCCCGGTGATCGTGGCGTCGAGGGTGCGGTCAGGCGACAACTCACCGTATGCGCATCGCCATCATCGGTAACTCCGGTTCTGGGAAATCCACGCTTGCGCGTCAGCTGTCCGCAGTGCACACGCTGACCTCGCTCGATCTCGACACGATCGTGTGGGCGCCTGGGAAGATCGGCGTTCTACGAGAACGGGACGCCGCGGCGGCCGACGCCAAAGCTTTTTGTGAATCGAACAGACGCTGGGTCACTGAAGGATGCTACGGCGCGCTGACACAACACGTGCTCGCATACTCGCCCGTCCTCCTCCTTCTCGACCCCGGTGTCGATGTGTGCCTCGCCAATTGCCGCAGCCGCCCCTGGGAGCCGCACAAGTATGCGTCGAAGGAACAGCAGGACGAGAAGCTCGACTTCCTGTTGTCGTGGGTGCGTGCGTACTACACGCGCGAGGACGATCTGTCGTTGCGGTCGCATCGCGCCTTGTTCGACGGTTACCGCGGTCCCAAGCATCTGCTGACGCAGACAGTCGATCGCGCGTTCATCGACGCGCAGCCACTTCGTTGGTTCAGCCATCAGGTGGACGACTTCGCCGCGCGTTTCCAGGCTTGCGCGATTCCAGAGAGTGCCTGGACGCATTCCGCGCACATGGTCATCGGGCTCTGGCACGTTCAGAGGTACGGTGCGGGGGAGGCGTTGGCGCGGCTGCGCAGTGGCATACGCCGTCTCAACGAGAGTCACGGCGGCGTCAACACAGAGACGCGCGGGTATCACGAAACCATCACCGTCGCTTACGTGCGACTGCTGGCGCAGTTTCTCGAAGCTGGTCCAGCCGCGCCACTTCCGGATCGCGTCGCGGCTCTGCTGGATAGTCCGCTCGCGGCGAAGCGAATGCTGTCGGCCTTTTACTCGACCGATCGCCTGATGTCCACGATCGCGCGAGCGCAGTGGGTGGAGCCCGATCTCGCGCCGCTGCAACTGTCGTCAGTTCTTGTTGCGAGCGGTGTCTAGCGTTATCCACGAGCCAGACGGCGATGCCGAGGGGCGCGCGCGATCGAGCGCATCGCAGTTCAACGGAGGAACATGCTGTACCTGGTTGTCGAACACTTTCGAGGCGGCGACGCACTCCCAGTGTACCGGCGTTTTCGCGACCGGGGCCGTCTCGCACCTGATGGCCTGAAATACGTGTCGAGCTGGGTCACGCAGGATCTCCGCCGCTGCTTCCAGATCATGGAATGCGATGACCCTTCGCTCCTGGAACAGTGGATGGCCCGTTGGGAGGACCTGACGGAGTTCGAAGTGATCCCCGTGATGACATCGGCTGAAGCGGTTGCAACAGTTGCTCCCCGGTTGTAGCGGGCAAATGAGGAGGCTCGCTCAGCCTCGACGAGGTCTCCGCGAGGCGACATTGAAGATTCGGCGTCGCTCTCTAGATGGCCATGTCGCTCGGTCGTCCGGCAATGTCCGGGAACGCTTTGAGAATCTGTTTGTCGAACGTCACCAACGGAAGCCGACGCCTTCGTGCGAGCGCCACGAACAGGGTGTCGTACGCCGACAAGCCTGAGTCCAACGACAGGGTCAGGGCGCTCTGCCAAAGTGAGCCAATCGGCACCGATCGCAAGCGAAGGCGGCTGGCGAAATCGAGACGGCGATGACCTTCGTTAGCCGAGAGTGTGCCCGTTCGAACGGCCATCCACACTACGTTCGCTAGTTCCGCCTGCCAGTGTGCAGGCGCCACGGGTTCGTCAGTCGCTTGCCAGAACTCGCGTGCTTCTCTCACATGAAGGGGTGTGGGTTGCAGAGCAGTCGTGGCGGCGAGGCAGGCCGGGGCGTTGGGCGCTGTTCGAGTTGGCGAAGCAAGAGGAATCGCCTATGCTCGTCGGGTGTCTATCCACACTTTGCAGTCACGCGTCTTCTTATCAGTTCGCTCCAGGCTCCTTCTCAGTGTCTTCCTGTTCTTTTTCGTCGGCTGCAGCTCTCCTGTTCCAGGATCGGATGACCGGCAGCCGTCGACTGGCAGTGGCCCTGGTAATCCGAAAGTGCCGGCAGGCGCCAAGAGCTCCGGCGGCATGCACGGCGTGATCGAGACCGACAAGGGACCGATCGAGATCGAGTTCGTTCCGTCTGACGCCCCGAAGGCCGTCGAAAATTTCCGGCTGCTTGCCGAGCACGGTTACTACGACAACCTGACGTTTCATCGCATCGTCAGAGGATTCATGATCCAGGGTGGTGATCCGTCTGGCGACGGGACCGGCGGCGAGAGCGCGTGGGGCGGCACCTTCGAGGACGAGATCAAACAGGACTCGGCACTCTATCGCGACGGGTATCGCCGCGGGGTTATGGCCATGGCAAACGCCGGGCCGAATACCAACGGCAGCCAGTTCTTCATCATGCATCAGGACTATGAACTGCCTCCGAATTACGTCATCTTCGCACGAGTGACGAAAGGGATGGAGGTCGTGGACGCGCTCGCCGACACGCCGACGCGGCTCGGCGCTGATGGTGGGCAGAGTCAACCGCTGACGCCACCAGTGATCAAGAAGGTGACGATCAAGCCGTAGCTTCCCGACGATGAGCCGCCGCGCGGTCGTGCGAGTGCTTCTCGTAGGCGTGGTCCTGATCTTCGGTGGAGAGGCGGTTTGCATTCTGGGACCGGACGAACGCATGGTGCACGTCGGGTGTCACGCCGCGCTGTACACTGGCATAGTCCTCTCCTGTGTCGGCGCACTTCTCGTGGCAATCAGGTGAATCGAAGAATTGGAATAAAGCCATGCGACTGCATCACGCCGCTGTTCTTGCTTTACTCATCGCCCCTGCCCTGAGCGGATTTGCAGGCCCCGTACCCGTCGCTGCGCAGGAGAATCTCGGCACCTACGAAGACCGCACCGCCGTCGAGGACGTGATGGCGCGCTATGTCTGGACGGTGGATTCGCTCGACGCCGACGGTTACGTCGCCGTGTTCACCGACGATGCCATCATCGATTCGAACGGGAACATCAGCAAAGGGCGTGCGGAGATTCGCAAGATCGTGACGAATCTCATTCAGCGGCGTGACGATAACAAGGCGAAGGGACTGCCGACAGCCAATCTGTACCACGTCATAAGCAACGTGCGCATCACGTTTCCGAAGCCCGGGGAGGCGCTGCATCAGTCCTACTGGCAGACCGTGCGCCGCGACAAGGACGACAAGATGACGGCCGCCGCAATGGGCCGATCCGAAGATCATCTCGTCAAGCGCAACGGCAAATGGTTGATTCAGTCTCGCAAGCTGACGGTCTTCACTGATTGATCAAGGAAACCCTGAGACTGGATTGAGATGTCCGGAATCGGCTTGCTGAATGAAAAGCCGCTTCACGCATCGCTGAAACAGTGGTACGCCCGGCCGGGGGATCGATTCGAGGTCGGGGTCGCCGGTTTCGTGATTGACATCGTGCGCGGCGATCTCCTGATCGAAATCCAGACGCGAAATTTCGCCGCCATCAAAGCGAAGCTGACGACGCTGGTCGGCTCGCATCAGGTTCGTGTGATTTATCCGATCGTCCAGGAGAGGTGGATAGTGCGGACGACGAGGGACGATGACGGTCGTGTCATCCGCCGCAAGTCACCAAAGCGGGGACGGTGGGAGGAGCTGTTCCGGGAAATGGTCAGCATTCCCCAGTTGCTGGCGAACCGGAACTTTTCGCTTGAAGTCCTGTTAATCAGGGAAGAAGAGACGAGGCGGTACGAGGGGAAGCGGCAATGGCGCCGGCGGGGATGGGCGATCGATGCGCGTCGGCTGCTCGCGGTTTTGGATCGGCGATTGTTCCACGGCACGGCGGACTGGCGAGGGTGTCTTCCGGCGGGACTGGAATCGTTCACGGCAAGAGATCTCGCAACCGCACTCGACACGCGCACTGATTTGGCCCAGAAGATGGCGTATTGTCTGCACAAGGGGAGTGTGACCGAGTTGATAGGTCGGCGCGGACGCGCCAACCTGTATCGAGCCCTGACCTGACTCTCGATCGATTGAAATAGTGCCGACCGATCGCGCGGCGAAGCGACTCACATGGGGCGTCCAGTTGGCCGTTGTGCTGGTATTGTCGCTTCTCGCCTTCGGATGGATTCTCGTCCCAGCGGCCGTCCCGATCGGGGCGACCGCCGTTCTCGTCGCGTACGCCATCGTCGTTTATGTCGGCGACCGCATGTACCGGGGAGGTATAGCAAGAACGGATCTGATCATCCTTGCATGTGGGGTCGCGTCGGCTGCAGTACTGATACGAGCCGTTGCAGTGCAATATCTCGGCAGGACCGCAGACAACGCCATCATGGTCATCGTCGTTCTTGCGTTGTGGCTGGTCCCGGGCGTGGTCGCGGCTGCGCGGACGCGGCGGATCGGACATGCCGTATTCAGCTCGACATTGAGCGCTCAGATTGGTTCGCTGGCCAATGTTGCCTTCATTCTCGCTTCCTACTACGTGTTACGAGGATCGCCAGCACAGGAGCGCTTCTTCCGCCTTGAAGGCACCTACGACGATTTCGCCCGCAGCGGCGTGGCCGATTTCGGCACGTTCGTAACGGGCCATCTCTTCGGGGGAGCGTTCTTTCATCTGTTGCTCGGCGGGGTGGTCGGGGCACTGCTGGGGGCGATCGGTGGCGCCCTGACGGTTGTCCTGATTCGAGTTCTCAAGCTCCCGGATCGACGCGCTAACGCAATTGCTGGACGGATCCCTCCATGTGTTTGATGCTCTACATCGCGACTGCCGAACCGTTGCCTGTCGCGTCATCAGTCGACTTGAGCATTGAAAGTGTCGACGCGGCTCGTCAGACTGTGACGCAGTGGTTTTCGTATCCGTCCGTGCGATTTGTCGGAGCTCACACCGGTTGCAGTTGCGGGTTCCCATCGGTCATTGCGGAGTCCCCAATCGAGTACTACGAGGGCATGCCGTTGTTGTCAGATGATCGCGTGGCCGATCTCCGCAGCGTTCGAGCGCTCATTGAGCTGATTCGCCACGCCGTCACCCCATCGCAGCACGTGGAACTTTATCCCGTCGGCGACGGTGACGAGTCGCAGGCGCCGAAGGGCGTCATCGAGTGGCAGCTGCACTCGCTCGATCCCGAGCGGTTCTTTTTCACCGAGCGATTCATACACGTCGTTCGCGCTGGAACGCGAGTCGTCTGAGATGCTCAAGCAACCAAAAGGACGGCCAGTCGTGATCGGCGTGGCCGACCATAGCGGGTGGGCAGTCCTTGTCTCTGTTGCAGCGGTCAATGGCAAACCAGCCGTCGTTGATCGACGACGAGTAGAGTTGATCGAGAAGGGCGTCCCCAGCCAGCCGTATCACCACGAAACGCTGTCACTCAGTGATACGGACGCCGAACGGATGCTGCGCCAGGTGAGGCGGTCGATTGCCGAATGCACGGCGACGGCCTTCGATCGCCTTGCGGCCGATCTGTCGCCGCAGTATAAGGTGTCAGCCATCACCATTCGACAGCCGCCGCTCGCCAGCCTGCCGGTGACGGTCGCGGAAGTCCACAGCTCTTACTACGTGCAATGTCGGGCTGATGGAATGCTCTATCACTCAGCGATTTGTGCGGCCGCCCGTGAGCGCGGCTGGACGGTGACGATTCATTCGCGAGGGGAGGAGTTGGCTATCGCCGCCGCCGCACTACGGGGCAGTCCGCGTGAGGTCGAGCGATTCCTGCACGATCTCCGGCACACGATGAAGTCGCCATGGACAGCGGAACATCGCAATGCCGTCGCTGCGGCAATTGGCAGCCTCAGAAAGCAGTCCAGACCGCAGCTCACATTCCCATGAATGTTAAAGGCTGACGACAAGAGGGCAGGATAATGCCCAACGTCATCGTCACCGGTGGTCCCGGCGCGGGCAAGACGACGCTACTCACGGAACTGGCCGCGCTGGGTTATGCAACCGTCGAAGAGTCTGCCCGGGCCATCATTGCAGAGAGACTCGCGAGCGGAGCGAGTCGCCGGCCGGACTTTCCCGCGTTCGCCCGAGAGATCCTGCGTCGAGACATCGAGAAATACCGCGGCCAGCCGCGTACGTCCAACTGGGTCTTCTTCGATCGTGGAGTGCTCGATGCGCTCGGCATGCTTCAGGAAGTCGCCCCCTTACCTGCACGCGAGCTGAAAGCGATGCTCTCCACATACACCTTTCATCCGACGGTGTTCATCCTGCCGCCCTCGGAGGCAATCTACGTGACCGACACCGAACGCGACCAATCGTTTGCCGAAGCCGTCAGCGTCCACACCAGGCTGGTCAACTGGTATCGTGCGTGTGGCTATCTCCTCTGCGAAGTTCCTCTCCTTCCAGCCGTGCAGCGGGCTGAGCATGTCCTGCGAATTCTGGCCACTCGAGCGCCCTCTTGCCGAGAATAAGTTTGCTGCTTCAGTGGTTCATGACATTGAAGGCTCGGTGTACGCGCCTTAGGAGGCCATTTTTCGTGAATATTTCGATTCTCGACGATTATTTCGACACGCTTCGTACTCTCCAGTGCTTTCGCAAACTGGACGGGCACGAGGTCACGGTATGGAACGATCATGTCCAGGATACCGACGCCCTCGCCGCGCGTCTGAAGAACACCGAGGTCCTCGTTTTGATCCGCGAGCGCACACAAATCCGTGCGCGGTTGCTCGAACACCTCGACGCCCTGCGGCTCATCAGTCAGCGCAGCGTGTACCCTCACATCGACATCGACGCGTGTACGCGCCGTGGGGTCATCGTGTCGTCCGATCAGCACTCCGGGAGTCCATCGTATGCCGCTGCTGAACTGACATGGGGGCTGGTCCTTGCGGCTATGCGTGAGATTCCTCAGCAGATGTTCGCGTTGCGCGCCGGCACGTGGCAGACCGGTGTCGGCAACAGCCTTCGCGGCAAGACACTGGGAATCTACGGCTACGGACGAATCGGCCGGACGGTTGCGGGCTACGGAAAAGCGTTTGGCATGAATGTTCTCGTGTGGGCCCGCGAGGCGTCGCGCGAGCGTGCACGGGGTGACGGCTATGCGACTGCCCCTAGTAAGCGGGCGTTCTTCGAATCCTGCGATGTTCTTTCGCTCCACATGCGACTGGTCGCCGAAACCCGGGGGATCGTGACCCGGGATGATTTGTCGTGCATGAAACCCACCGCGCTGTTAGTGAACACAAGTCGCGCGCCCTTGATTGAGGCTGGTGCTCTGGTCGACGCTCTACGCGCGGGCCGGCCCGGTATGGCTGCCGTAGATGTGTACGAAGACGAGCCGTTGCGGGATCCCGGCCACCCGCTACTGGCGATGGATAACGTCGTGTGCACACCGCATATCGGATACGTGACGCGGGACGAGTACGAACTCCAGTTCTCGGACATCTTCGATCAGATCGCAGCATACGCGGCGGGCAACCCGATCAACGTCGTGAATCCGAAAGTCTTCGATGTATTGAGAGAGCGGACAACATAGCAGGCCTGGAGGAATGAGCATGGGAAGTTTACGCCTCCGTTTTTCGTGGAGAATCGGCGTTACAGGTTTACGCGGCATGTTCGTCGTCGTTGTCGGCTTCGCAGTCGTCGCGGGCGCGAGTCACGTGGCCGCGCAGCGGAACGAGACGACGACCATCACGCGGCTGTACACAGGCGCCGACGGCGAATCCCATGCCGATGAGACAGAAGTCGCATGGCGGCCCGCAAAGTTGCGCGCGGAACTCAAGGAGTCAGAGTCGGTGAACGTCACCGGCGCACAGTTCCTGCGCTGGCCGCGCGGGTTTGTGTGGGCCGGCCATCCGGCGTCGAAGCGCCAGTACGTGATCATCATCAGCGGACGCGGTGAGGTCGATGTCGTCGGTGGCAAGAAGGTCCAACTGGCGCCGGGGCGAGTCCTGTTGGCAGAAGACGTCACGGGGAAGGGTCACACAACCCGGGTGGGCGCCGACGAAGATCTGGTGATGCTGCTGGTTCCACTCGTGCAGGGTGAACCTGTTCGTTTGAAGTAGGCTCTGAACATATGTCTGAACGTCGATTGGCGCTCATCCTGCTCGCGCTGTTGTCGCTCGCCGCCCCGTCCGCCGCGCAGACTCAGGCCAGGCATCCGTTCGACGTAGACGATTGGGCCCGCCTGCATTCGGCGACTGCCTTCGACATCTCGCGGGATGGATCCACGATCCTCTACGCGGTGTCGGTCGGCGGGCAAAAAGGCACGACAGCAATCGAATGGCGGACCATCACCCCGGCTGGTCGAGACCAGCGCCTGTTGAAGCTGCCGGAACACTTCACGCCGATGGGATTCACGCACGATGGCGCGCTGTACGGCCTGTTTCAGGTCAATGGACTGCCACAGTTCGCGGTATTTCCGTTGAAGGACGGTTTGGTTGCAGAGACGCCATCGACGACGGTGATATTGCCGGCGGGCGTACGGAAGGCTGTCCCATCACCTGATGGATCGCGTTTCGCACTCCTTGCCTCGGCGAAGCCTGCCGATCCGTATGCCGATGCGCACGCGGTGATCGAAGCTCCTCAGCAGAGCGTCTATGTCGTCGATCGAAATGGCACGGGCGGTATGTGGTGGTGTCCGTCACTCGATCACGTGGGGGACTCGCTCAGCAACACGGGTTACGCGCAAACGCTTCCGATCGCGTGGTCGCGCGATGGGGCTTCGCTCGCCGTGCTCTCGCAAACTCCAAAGATCGGGTTCCATGCCGTGCGCTCGTTCATCGACGTCTGCACCGGCGACAAAGCTCGTCGCGTCGCAGAGATCCCGAATTTCGCGATAGGAGTGGCGTGGGCTGACGAAGGCCGGACCATTGCGTTTCTCAGCACCACGACATCGGTGCTCACTCCAGATCATGTGTGGACGGTGCCTTCCGCCGGCGGCCAGCCGGTTGACAGAACGCCAGACCTGAAAGGATCAGCTCTGGAAATCGGTTCGGACGGAGCCGGCAACGTATGGGTGATGGTCGGTCGTGGCGTGCGCAATGAAGTGGCCCGCCTGGTGGACGGCACACTCGTATCGACCTATCGATGGAGCGATGGTGTCATCCAGGGTTTGCCGGTGGCGTCGGGTTATCGCGAGGCCATGGCTCCTGTCGCCTTTACGGTGGGCGATCCGAAACATGCATCCAATGTCGCCGTCGCCATGGAAGGCGCGTTGAAGAAGATCACTACCGAAGGAGACGATGTGCTCGCAACTACGGAGCTCGGCGAAAGGCGGGTCGTCTCGTGGACAAGTGCAGAAGGTGTTCCTCTCGAGGGCCTCGTGACATTTCCCGCCGGTTACCGTTCCGGTCAACGCTACCCATTCCTTCTGTTTCCGCATGGCGGGCCGGAATCCAACGATCAGCTGGTGCTCGACAGCCTCGCGGCCATCATCGCCGGCCAGGGTTACATCGTCATGCAACCGCAATATCGCGGGTCGACGGGATATGGGTCGGCACATCTGGACGCGATTCACAAACATTTCGGTGATCGTGCTTACCGCGATGTCGAGAGCGCAACCGATTACGCGATCGCCCAGGGATGGGCCGATGCCGGGCGCCTCGCAATCTTCGGTTGGAGCGCTGGCGGGTTCATGACCTCGTGGACAATTACGCAGACCAGTCGGTATCGGGCGGCCATCGAGGGGGCTGGAATAACCGAGTGGGCCAGCTTCATCTGGACGAGCGACGTTCAGCAGTTTGACTTCGATTCCGACTTGCCGGAGAAGGACATCGCGCAATTCCAGCGGTTCTCGCCGGTGATATATGCAGACAAGGTCACGACGCCGCTACTGATTCTTCATGGCGATTCGGATGCGCGCGTGCCGTCTTATCAGGGCCGGCAGTTTTTCGAGGCGCTCCTCGCGCGCGGTAAGACGGTTCGCATGGTGTCGTATCCAGGCTCGGGGCACTTCCCGGCAAAATGGGAGCAGCGCCGCGACGTTGTGCGCGAGCTCGTCGCCTGGTTGACGCGTTACAACGCGGCCGCAGGTGAGAAACGAAGCAGCAACTGAGGCCCCAGACGTGCTGAGCGTTTTTGCTGCTGCGTTCGGACTGGGACTCGTGTTCAACGCTGCACCGGGCCCGGTGTTCGCGGCGACGTTACGCCACGGCGTCCGCGGGGGCTTTCGGCCCGCGCTGGCCGTGCAGCTCGGTTCGCTCGTGGGCGACGCATTGTGGGCCGTCCTCGGCCTCGCCGGCGTTGGACTGCTCGCAACCTTGGAGTCGCTTCGACTTCCCATCGGCATCGCGGGCGCGCTGTATCTGCTGTGGCTGGCGCGCGATGCGTGGGTGGCGAGCAGGCTCGAGTTCACGCTCGAGGGAGTGGATGAAAGTGAGAGCCGTGATGCCGCACTCAAGTCGGGCATGCTGCTCTCACTGACGAATCCACAGAACATCGGGTACTGGGCCGCACTCGGGAGTGCGCTCGGTGCCGTCGGAGTTCACGAGCCCCGGAGCGCCGACTACGCCGTGTTCTTCGCCGGTTTCATGCTGTCGTCGGTCGTCTGGGCGATCGTGTTCGCCGCACTCGTGGATTGGGCGCTCGGCCGTGCCGGCAGCCGCTGGGCGCGCGTCACATATCGCATGTGTGCCATCCTGTTCCTGGCGCTCGCGCTCACGTCACTGCGCGAGTTGTGGGCGTCGCGAGAGCGATCGCCTGGCCACGTTCAGACTGTTCCCGCGGAGCCCTGAGAATGAACCTGCGCGCGCATCGAGTGGAGGCCGTCATCGATCGGCTTGAGGTCATGACTCGATGAGGATGAGGCCGAAATGTACGGTTTGATCAGCAAGATCAACACAGTTCCCGGGCAACGCGACGCGCTGGTCGCGATTCTCCTGGAGGGTACGCAGGCGATGCCAGGGTGCATCAGCTACGTCATCGCTTCTGATCCCGCGGATGACAACGCGGTCTGGATCACCGAGGTGTGGGACAGTCAGGCCAGTCACCATGCTTCACTCTCATTGCCCGCGGTGCAGGCAGCGATCGCAAGAGGTCGGGCGGTGATCGCCGGCTTCGGCAGTCGAGTTGAAACCGTTCCGATAGGCGGACATGGAGTCGGAAGGGACGCGTCCTGAGCGCACCGCCTGGCTCGCGGGATTGCCGTGCATCATCCGCGAGTTGGAGCGCAGGTGGTCGCTCTCACTCGATCCGGCGTGGAATGGCGAAACAGGTGCGGCATGGGTCGCACCTGTCGTGCGCGGTGACGGGACGCGCGCCGTACTCAAGCTCGGTATGCCGCATCTGGAAGGCACGGACGAGATCGCGGGACTCCGTTTTTGGGATGGTGAGCCGACCGTGCGTGTGCTCGACGCCGACGCCGACCTCAACGCGCTGCTGCTGGAACGTTGCGAACCTGGGACAGCGCTGCGCGAGCTGCCAGAGCCCGAGCAGGATATGGTGATCGCCGGGCTCCTTCGTCGCCTCTGGCGCAAACCCTCGGCACCGTTCTCCTTTCGCCCCCTTTCCCTGATGCTCGCGCATTGGTCGCGTGAAACCATGAGCGCGATGGCGGAATGGAGTGATGCGGGTTTGGTCCGCGAAGGTCTCGCGCTGTTCGAGGAACTGGGAGTGTTGCGCGGCGACGACGTGCTGCTGGCAACCGATCTCCACGCGGGCAATGTCCTGCGAGCGCAACGACAGCCCTGGCTCGTGATCGACCCCAAGCCGTTCGTTGGGGATCGCGCCTACGATGCGACGCAGCATCTGCTCAACTGCAAGGGCCGACTCTTCGCCGCTCCCGGCGAGACGATTCGGCGTTTTGCGGATCTTCTCGACGTCGACCACGAACGTGCCCGTTTGTGGACGTTCGCGCGGCTCGCAGCGGAACCGCGCACTGACTGGACGGACGGGTCGATGGCGCTCGCAAGAATGCTGGATTGAGGCTGACCAGATGCAGGTAACGTTGGTCGCGCACTATGGCGACAAACCAGCGGCGCTCTCGGCACTTGTCGGACACCTTCAAGGGAAGCTTCACGATTTGCTCGGTCGCGTCTTTCGTGCATATGAGCTCGAACAAGTCCATGGCACGGTGATCGGACTCGAGGGTTGTCGCATCGGGCCGCGCTTGATGAATCAGCACTCGCGGTCGCCAATGAATCTGCGCGGAGCGCTCGAGTTCGTGGGCGGTCCGCGATTCCGGCCAATCAGTGTTCAGATAGGCGGCTACCATGCGAGCGGCGCGTATCCGTTTGAAAGTCGAAACACGCACCCCTATCTGCGATCGTTCTCGATTCAGCGCGCAGGGGCGCGTGACATCGCCGTCGCATTGGGCTGGCCCAACGAGGACGGCAGTTATCCGAACTCGCTCGATCTGTTACGGCGCACCTTCCGGGAGTACGGCATCAGCCACAAGTGGCACCGAACGGATGACGAGATTGACAATGATTTCTTCTTCGTCCTCGGGACGATCGACAGGGACATGACCGACGTGCGCGCGCTCGAGTCAACGACAAAGATCGTCCGCGCCGAGCTCGCTTCGTGCGGCGAAACTCTCATCGAGATCGATCGCCACACGCTACAACTGGTGGGCTATTCCAACCCGCAGCTTCCGCGCGGCACGTCCTGTTGGTTCGGACTGGACGAACCGGATCTCATGGCCAGGCTCGAAGTGTTGTATGCCGAGTGCCAGGACGCGACCACATGAAAAAAACGTACCCATACACGATCGAAAACGGGCAGGGCGAGCGGCTGACGTTTACCGGGATCACGCGGGGACCAGACGGCGAACGCATGGGAGCCGATGGTGTCGCTCAGCCTGGCGCGGGTCCGCCGATGCACGTGCACTACCTTCAGGAAGAGGCGGTCCGCGTCCTGCGTGGACGAATGGGGTATCAGGTTCTCGGCGGCCCGCAGCAGTTCGCCGGTCCGGGCGAAGAGGTCGTCTGGCCGGCTGGCACGGCGCACAAGTGGTGGAACGCTGGTAGCGACGAGCTGCATATGACCGGCTGGTGCAGTCCGCCGCACAACGTCGAGTTCTTCCTGGCCTCGCTCTTCGCGTCAACGAAAGAGAACGGCGGGCGCCCAGGACTCTTCGACGCGGCATTTCTCGTGACGCGCTATCGATCGGAATTCGCGATGCTGGAGCTTCCCGGCATCGTGCGACGAGTTGTGATCCCGATTGCCTATGTGGTGGGAAGGGCGCTCGGAAAATACAAGAAGTTCAGCGGCGCTCCAGCACCCGTTCGATAGGAGCCGGCGACGCGACTGTTTCATGTACCATCGCCGACGTCGTGGACGCGCGTAAGGCGAGAGCTGCGGCGGCGTTGAACGTGCAAGTTCTCCTGTTCGATCTAGGTGGCGTGCTCGTCGACTACACCGGCGTGCGCGACATGGCGCCGTTACTGCGCATCAGCGCCAGCGAAGACGAGATTCGTCGGCACTTCGCGGGCTGTCCTCACGTCGCCGCGTACTGCACCGGACGGCTCGACCGGATGCAATTTGGTGAACGCATGGTGCGCGACTGGGGGCTCACGGTCTCGACCGAGCGATTCCTGCAGGAGTTTCGCACGTGGTCGCGTGGTCTGCTTCCAGGAGCCGCGGAACTGCTCTCATCGCTGCGACCGCGGTTCCGGCTGGCGGCGTTGAGCAATTCGAACGAGCTCCACTGGGAGCGTCACACCAACGACGTCGGCGTGACAGCGCTCTTCGAAGCAGCGATTTCGTCGCATCAGGTGGGCGCTGCCAAGCCGGATCCGGCTATCTACCAGAAAGCGCTCGAGCGGCTGGGTGCGCCGCCAGAAGTCATCATGTTCTTCGATGACTCGTACGCGAATGTCGTTGCCGCTTCGGCCCTTGGGATGAGAGCATTCCAGGTCGAGGGTATCGATGCCCTGCGGCAGCGTCTCGTTGCCGAAGGGTTGCTGACCTGAAGTCGCCGGCTGACAAGCAGTGTCCGGCTTTGGCCGGACCTCAGATCCGTAGTCGAATGTTCATCGGTCATCTTGCATTGGGGCTCGCGGCCAAGCGCGTCGACCCGCGTGTGTCGCTGGCGCTGTTGTTTGCCGCCGCGCAGTTCGCCGATCTTCTCTGGCCAGTGCTCGTCGCGCTCGGCATCGAGCAAGTACGTATCGACCCCGGTAACACGGCGTTCACGCCGCTGGACTTCGTCAGTTACCCGTACTCACACTCACTTGTCTTCCTGGTCGTATGGGGCGTGGCGTTTGGCATCGCGTGTCGATGGCTCGTGTCGAGCCATCGGGCGATCGTCGCTCTCATCGCCGGCCTCGTTGTGAGCCATTGGGTGCTCGACTTCGTGACGCACCGGCCTGACATGCCGCTCTATCCGGGCGGCCCGCGCTTCGGTCTCGGCCTGTGGAATTCCATTCCCGCCACGTTGGCCGTCGAATTCGTGCTCTACGCTGCGGGCCTGTGGACGTACCTTCGAGCGACTGCGGCGCGCGACGCGATCGGGCGATGGGCGTTCGCCGCGCTGGCCGTATTCCTCGTCATCGTGTATCTGGCAGCTCTCGGCACCGTTCCACCTTCTATTCAGGCGCTGTACATCTCGGCTCTCGTCGGTGCCGCCGTGCTGCTGCTCTGGAGTTGGTGGGTGGACAGGCACCGCGTGCCACGTCCTGGTTTTCCTTCGGAGGACCAATGACGAGGTTGTCAATTACGCACGGCGTTTGTCGTCTTGCTGCGTCCCTCCTCATGCTTGCTGCAACCGTCACAGCGCAGGATCCCCAGGCTCTCCTCATCGCCCGGCAGGGCTATTTCTTCGTCGGCGGCAAATATTTCGACGCCACTGATGGCCGCCTCATGTCGGGCCAGATGTATGTCGAGTTTCAGATTCCCGCGAAGGTCACCCGCCCCTATCCGCTCGTGATGTTCTCCGGCGGAGGTCAAAGCGGATTGAACTACACCGGAACTCCAGACGGCCGCGAAGGGTGGATGCAGTACTTCCTGCGCCAGGGATACGCCGTCTACGTACTCGACCAGCCCTCGCGCGCGCGATCGGCGCATCAACCGGAAGTCGGTCCACAGTCGCGCAGCAGCGTCGATCGGATCCAGGAAAGGTTCACCGCTCCTGAACGCGCCAAGCTGTGGCCGCAGGCGAAGCTTCACACCCAGTGGCCAGGATCCGGCGTGGCCGGTGATCCTGCGTTCGACCAGTTCTATGCGCAGAACTATCCGTCGCTCACGAGTTTTCCACGTCAGCAGGAACTGAATCGCGACGCCGGCGCAACGCTTCTCGATCGGATCGGTCCAGCCATCCTCCTCACGCACTCGCAGTCGGGTACGTTCGGTTGGCTGGTGGCCGATGCCAGGCCAAACCTGGTGAAAGGCGTTGTCGCAATGGAACCGTCGGGACCGCCGGTCTACGACAGCGTGCAAAAGGGCGCGCCCGACTGGTTCGAGGATGGACCCTTTGTCAAACCGTATGGTCTTACCGCACCGCCGTTGACCTACTCGCCGCCAGTCACCGATCCGAAAGAGTTGAAATTCGTGCGCCAGGCTAAGCCCGACGCGACTGATCTGATTCGCTGCTGGGCGCAGGCCGAGCCGGCGCGCGTGCTCGTGAACCTGCAGCGCATCCCCGTTCTCGTCGTCCAGGCCGAAGCCTCCTATCACGCGACTTACGATCACTGCACGGTCGCGTATCTCCGTCAGGCCGGCGTGTCAGTGCATTTCGTGCGACTCGCGGACGCCGGGATCAAGGGCAACGGTCACATGCTGATGCTCGAAAAGAACAACGTGGAGATTGCGGCAGTCGTCGAACAGTGGTTGCGGACATTGCAGTAGCGGCCGGTCCCCAAGCGCCGCGCTGTCAACTCCCAACTCCCAACTTTCCAACTCCCTAACGAAACAAGCTGCTTGGGGAATTGGGAGTTGGAGGTTGGGCGTGAACGCGTTTTCAGCATCCTGCGAAAGACCCGCCGCTACGTTTGCTGAGGACCGAGGATCATCCACGATGTGCCGAAGCGGTCTCGCAGCATCGCGAAGCGGGACGCGAAGAAGGTCTGCTGGATCGGCATGAAAATCTGACCGCCATCGGTGAGCAGCCCGTAGAGCCGCTCGGCTTCACCGGTGCTGTCTACGGTCAACGTCAGATACGCGCTGCGCATGGGTTGGAAGCGGTCCGGCGGGATGTCGGCTCCCGAAAGCTCCGTCCCTCCAATCGTCATCCGCGCGTGCAGGACGGCGTTCTTCCACTCCGGTGCGACATTCGCCGAGTTCGGTTGCTCGCCGTGCCGCATGAGGAACGTAATCTTGCCGCCGAGGTGCTGCTCGTAGAACTGGAATGCCTGCTCGCAGTTTCCGCCGTAGTTCAGGTACGTGTGCAGTTGCATGCCCGGAGTGCCTCCTTCTATATATTTAGACGCCCGGCCGGCCCAAAATCATCGGTGAGGCAATCTTCCGTCGTTCTACGCTTGTAGCGATGACGCGCCACCTCGCGGGACTGCTACAATGCGGCGGATTGAACTTCAAAGGTGAGGCGCACGTGCGACTAACAAGACTTCTCGCTGCTTTCGCGGCAGGCGTCATCATGCTTGTTGCGGTTGAGACAGGTTCGAGCGCGCGAACGCAGTCGGCGCCCGCGCCACCAGCCGCCGGTCAGGGGCGCTTGATTGTCTACGGTGACATCGCGCTGTTCTATCCGCCCGGCCATCCAGAGAACTGCATCCTGCGCAACCGGTTCAAGCGCGGTGAGCCAGTCGGGTTCCGCATGTTCGTGGCGGATCCGTCGACGAGCAAGCGCGAGGAATCGGCGCAGCTGGTCGTGCACATCAACGTTGCCGGCAAGACTGTCGACCTTCCGATGAGATACCGCGCGACCGCGGCGCAGCCCGAGCGCGAGTTCTGGGTCGCCAAATGGGTCGTCCCGCAGGATACGCCGACGGGGATCGTCCGATTCACCGTGACCGCCTCGGACAAGTACGGGCGCACGGGAGAATTCAAGCCGTTCGAGGTGCAGGCCTCGCAAATCACCATCGTCGAGTAACGGCCGCGCATGCTCGTGGGCGTGATCTCCGACACGCATGGCCTTCTTCGTCCTGAGGCGATCGACGCACTTCGGGGATCGGAGCTCATCGTTCACGCCGGCGACGTCGGCGACGCGCAAGTGCTCGAACATCTGCACGCGATCGCGCCGACGGTCGCCGTTCGTGGCAACATCGATACCGGACAGTGGGCTCGAGCGCTGTCGCCGACAGAAGTCGTCGACGTCGAAGATCTCCACCTGTATGTTCTTCACGATCTCACGACCCTCGACCTCGACGCCAAAGCCGCAGGATTCTCCGCCGTCATCTCCGGACACACCCATCGCGCCAGCGCCCAGACGCGCGACGGCGTGCTGTATCTGAATCCCGGAAGCGCGGGGCCGCGACGATTCACGCTTCCGATTTCCCTCGCGAAGCTCCGCATCGAGGGTTCGCATCTGTCATACGAGGTCGTGGAGCTTCCGGGACCAGCGTCCGGGTGACCTCACCCTTGGCGGGTCTGTCGGCGAACATTCAGCGAGGCTTTATCGAAATGACGAGGTATGCTGTGGCCGGTCGGGAGCCCTAGATGCAGTACCTTCCTGGCGTCATCTTTCTCATGATGATTTCAGCGGCGATCGCATTCGTCGTCGCGCAGTACGTTTCCTCCCCTCGCCG